>Ga0105104_10000641_pt1 | contig 27003 bp, 23 predicted proteins | sample PPLLaktember2015_3_FD_87034 | JGI IMG/M metagenome (GOLD analysis project Ga0105104, IMG submission 87034) | Freshwater sediment microbial communities from Prairie Pothole Lake near Jamestown, North Dakota, USA - PPLs Lake P7 Core (6) Depth... | ecosystem: Environmental > Aquatic > Freshwater >...
ATCGTCAGCCATTTAGCCAGGACGACCTTCTGTTGATTGCCGCCGCTCAAGCTGGCAACGACACGGCTGGGGTCCGGGGGCCGGACCCCCAGCGACTTGATCTGTGACGTCGCGGCAACCAACTCTAAGCTCTGTTTCACAAAGTTCGGACAGATATTGCCCAGGTGGGAAATCGTGACATTCTTGTAAATTTCATTGCCCTGAAAAAGAGTGGCCTGGCGGTTAGCCGGCACATAGGCAATACCCATCTGCTTGGCGTGCGAGGTATTCCTGATTTTTACCAGCTTGTTATCCAGCCGGATTTCTCCTTCGTCTGCTCTCACAACACCAAACAGGCACTCGGCAAGCTGTGTTTTTCCAGCCCCCATACTTCCAAATACTCCGACGATTTCGCCCTTTGAAACCGTGAAGTTGATTCCATGCAAAAACCGGGAACGGTGCAGATTGCGGATCTCCAGCACTGGGGTATCAGTCTTTTTTGTAGGCTGAACTCTACGGACCAATTCCACACTATCTTGCTTTCCCAGGATCGCTGTGGTCAGGTACGGTTTGTTGACCTCTTTTGCGTTTACGGTCATGACTTTCTTCCCGTTCCGCAGCACGGTAATCCGGTCAGAAATTCCTAAGACATCATCCAGAAAATGGGAGATAAAAACGACCCCCTTTTTCTGGGACTTTAAAACCCGAATGAAATCGAACAACCGTTCGACCTCATTGTGGGAAAGCGCTGAGGTGGGTTCATCCATAATAATAATATCCGCCCCAGAAAAGATAACGCTGGCTATCTCGATCATCTGGCGGGTAGCCACCGTATAATTGCTTAGTTCGGTCCGAACGTTTACGTTGTGCAAACCGAGCTGCTTTAAATGCTCATCAGCCTCTCGATTCATCCTGGCCCAATTCACGATGCCCACTTTGGTAACCGGAGGATCTCCGAGGAAAATATTTTCCGCGACAGTAAGAGTCTTGATGACGCTCAGTTCTTGATAGATCATACCGATGCCCTGGGCCAGAGCATCCCTTGTGGAACTGAAGCGCACTTTTTTCCCCCGCAGGATAATATCCCCTTCATGTTCCGAATGGTATCCGGACAAGATCTTCATCATGGTGCTCTTTCCGGCCCCGTTCTCGCCAACCAGCCCATGCACCTCGCCTGGGCGCAGATCAAAATCCACTTGATCCAACGCCAGAGTCGCGCCAAACCGCTTGCTCACGCCTCGGAGTTCAAGTAACATTTCTTCGTTCATTTCAGCCGCAACTCCTAAATCTAAACGGGTTGGATAGGTAGGGCGAAATACACAACCCTACCTATCCATTGAGGAAAGAGAGAGGCTAGATCAGCAGGTTTTCGGCCAGGTAGAGGATACCTGGGGCGATGACTTTATCGATGTAGGGGCCATCCGTGCGGATGAAGGGTGGAACTTTTTCCTTGGGGGTCTTGCCGGTGGCAACGTTGTAACCCACCCAAACTCCACCGCCATGAACGCGGCCGGTCGGATTAACAACCGTGCACATCAGGCGGTCATCCATCACTGCCTTGAGAGCAGGCTCCATCCCATCCACGCCCACCAGTTTGATCTGTTTTTCTTTGCCGGCGGCCTTGATTGCCTCATAAGCGGCCAGGGCCATGTCATCATTGTGGAACATACCACCGACGATATCGGGGTATTTCACCAGGAGATCTTCCCAGGTCTTGCGAGTCAGGTCGATGTCCCAGTTGCAGGGGGTCTCATCCACAATCTCGATATCCGGGAACTGGTCCACGACAGAGTGGAAACCTGCCGCGCGACCCTGGGCGCCGGTGTGCCCAAGTGGGCCCTGAGTGTGAACGATCTGACCCTTACCGCCGATCCCTTCCAACAGGGTCTTGGTGACAGTCGAACCCATGAAGAAGTTATCTGGCTCGAGGAAGGTGACAATGCCGAGCGAGCTCAGGTCCTGAACCAGGCGAGTGTCCATATCGATCACAGGGATGCCCTTGGCGATCATGGCCTTGACCGGATCGACGAAGGCATCGATTGCCTGGGGATGGATCTGCACCCAGCTCCAATCCTGGCTGGCCATATCTTCGATATCCCGGCGCTGCTTGTCGATATTGAGCTCGCCATCGAAGACCACCACTTCCACGCCCAGGATACCACCCAGGAATTTGACTGTATCGGCGCCACGAGCGCACCAGGAGCACTTCATACCCAGCTCTGAGGTAGCAGCACGCAATTTGGTTTCCGGGGCAGCCTGCATGGGCTCTTCCGCGGCTGCCGGGGTATTCGGCGCCTGACCACAGGCAGCCATAAAGCCGCTCATGGCCGTCACACCCAATCCGGTTGCCACGGCCGATTTCTTCAAGAAATCACGCCGGGAAACTGATCCGTCTTTTGCTGCCTGCAACAACTTTTCCAATTCCTTAGACATTTTCTCCTCCATGATGGGGACAGGTTGGTTTGTGGAGTTTCAACGAAATTATTGCTTAGAAGCAGTAAGGTCCTACATCGATTTTGCTTGCAGTGTAAATTCGACCTCCTTTCACGAAATCCAAACCGTCTGGATTTTCGTTACGCTTCAAGAACAGCTTTGTTTTCCAGGCAACCGATAAAAAATAAAAGAGCTTCGAACTATGGGCTCCAATAAGAATTGAGAACCCGGACCGGCTGTGGTTCAAGAACCATGGTATTCAATCGATCGTTTGCCAATCGAACACAATCCGGGTGATCGAGCGCCGTGAGGGAAAACTCAATCGTCTTCTGATCTGCAGGTCGATTTGTCAGAAAACAGGATAACAAATCCATTTTCTGTTCCCCCGCAGCAGGTGAGAGAACATCACCAGCGTATAGATCTGGATAGGCAAGCGCGCCCAGGTAAGCACGCTGTATCTCCTGACTTGCCCGGTGGATCTCCAGGGGCATAAGGACACTCAAGCCCTGGGAAGCCAGGAGATCGCCGATAAATACAGCCCGGGCCTTGTAGGGCATCAGGACATTCATAACTTCCGGGTCTGATTCAACCGCCGAGTCCAGCCGGATATTCGCCGACACCGCTGTGCTGGTCTTCCCACTCGAGTTCAATTGGAGCCGAAGGACACCCAACAGGTCGCCCTGATACCCCACCTGGACAAGGGGGGTCTCTTTGGACGGCTGAGAGATCGCAATGACCTCGCGATCGTGGCCGCCAATAATAGCCGCAATCCCAGGGACCTTTTTGATGAGAGCCCGGTCCATCTCAGCACCCAGGTGAGAGAGAATAATGACCACATCCGCTTCTCGAGCCAGCCGAGGCACCATCTGTTTGGCAGTCTCGATGGGATCCAGCACCCTGAGCTGAACTCGCATGCCAGGATCGGCTGCCACCAACTGCGAGACATCCGGTGAAGTCAACCCAAGAACAGCAATCGTGAGACCCGATCTTTCCAGAACCACGCTTGGCTGGGTGAGAGGCTCTCCGGTTTCCGTACGGACCACGTTCGCGGAAAGGAAAGGAAAATTTGCCTCGGAAACAGTTCTTTGGAGAGTGGGCAGCCCGTAAAGGAAGTCACGGTCTCCCAGGGTTGCCGCGTCATAGCCAAGGACATTCATCACCGCCACCTGGGCCTGGCCAGCCGTCGCATCGGTTATTGGATTACCAAAAAGGGCGTCACCCGCGTCTACGAGAATCAGGTCGGGGTCTTCCAGCCGCTTTTCGGCGATCGCAGTCCCTCTGCGGGCGGCGCCCCCGGCCGGGTCGCTCAGACAACTGCAAGGGTCCAGCGTACCTTCCAAATCATTCGTATGGAGTATGGTAAGGTTCGAGTCCGGCTGCGGGTCAGAAACGGTACATCCAACCGCAAGAGCAAGAAACAACACAACAATGAGGGTGAATAATTGTGTCCCCTTCCGGGTCATTGCAAATTCGTCCAAACAGGGGCCGTCTCACCTGCTGAAATCGTCGTCCGTTTCAGCTCCTCACCCAGGGCGACCTTACCCGGAGGATCTACATATAGCGTCCAGATGGGGGACATTTCCGCTGTGGGTACACCGTTCTCATCCATCTTGACGATGAGGGTGATTCCCGTGGGGGTTCCCCAGGTAATGCTCGAGCTGGTCTCCAGCTCACTGTAATTCAGATCAGCGCCCGCGAGGCCGACCTTGATCTTCCAGGCGGATTGGTTGTTCGCTGCGACCAGGATGATGGTGTACTCGCCCTCAGCAATGTTTGGGACGGAAATTACCTGGGGACGACCCGTTTTGCCGACATACCAGCCATTGGGAATCTGGTTTACGGGGATCTCTTTGGTTGGGTGATAACCAATTCCGCGGCCGCTTGGATCCGCGATATAGGCCATAGCTTCGCCGGTCAGGGTGATCCGCAAGGCATTTTTGACTTCGATATTTGCCGGGCTCGTCGGAGCAGAACCATTCGAGCTGATGGACATCTGGCCACTGGGGATCTGAACTTCGCTTCCACCAGCAGCGAATTTTATGACACTGCCTACTGAGGTTACTTTTACTTCACCCCCACTCCTGGTAACCGAAAAACCGGCCTTGGATGCAACGGCAACCGGGCCACCCGCATCGACACTCACCGAACTCTCGTTTGACGCGACCCATATCATACCTGCAGCCAGGTTCAAAGAGATGCTTTCACCATCGACAAAAGCAACCTCGGTATCCGGTTCCAATTCGATCATGGAGCCATCTTTAAATACAAGGGCAGCCCGACAATCGGCACAGGTCTTGACGCCTGCCCCGGCCTGGAGCTGAACATTATCTACCGCAGCAGCCCATGCACCATCCTTGCCCGTCTGGACCGTGCCCGAGATAACCCGGATGAAGGGAGGCTCACTGGCTTTGCCCCCTCCACAGCCTGCTAATACCAGGCTTATCGTCACCAGAATATAGACAGCTTTCCTAAGATACAGTTTTGTATTCATTCCCTCTATCCTCTGTTGTGATTTTCCGCATTCGCCAAGTAGTTCAACCCTGGTGTGGGTTGGGATTTTCTGGGAGATGATATCGTTCTTCAATCGCCTTGATTTTGGCCACTTTTTTTGTTGACTTGCCGCCCTGGAATTCGGATTTCAACCAGATAGCGACCAGGTTTTTCGCGAGTGCCTCTCCGGTGATCAAGGCACCCATGGTCATGATCTGAGCATTATTGCTTTTCCGGGCGCGTTCAGCGGAATAGGAGTCATATACTTGGGCCGCACAAACCCCGGGGATTTTGTTGGCCACAATCGCCATACCGATCCCGGTTCCACAGATTAGGATTCCCCGATCATACTCACCCGCAGCGATTGCCTTTGCGACCATCTCAGCTACATCGGGATAATCAACCGGATTTATGCTAAACACCCCAAAATCCTTAACATCGTCAATCGCCACAATTTCCTGTGTGGTTAGATAATCGCGGATCATTTCTTTCAGTCCGAACCCGGCTTCATCACTGCCAATGGCAATTCTCATGCGTTCCTCTTCAGGAAAATAGAGTGCGAACCCAATCAGTGTAAACGCATCGAGATGGCTTTAAAGCGATCCGCCGCCTCAATCCGTCCGGTGACATTTAGTTTGTTCAATAAGCTATGGACGTGACTCTTTACAGTACTCAAGCTAATGTTCAAACCTACAGCGATTTCACGGTTGGATCGGCCCTCAGCAAGTAAACCGAGGACGTCCAATTCTCGCCCTGTGAGATTGAGTGGTTCGGCTGACCTCTCAACCGGTTCTTTATTTATTGATGGGACCTCTAAGGCATCCAACACCCGATCCAAGAGGTTGGCCTCTATCAAGGTTTGCCCATTCACGATGGTAACGATTGCGCGGAGCAATTGTTCAGAGGTCATATCCTTGTAGAGATAACCGGCCACCCCGGATCTTAAAAGTAAAGCTACGCCTTGAGGATCTTCATCCGTTCCCAGCACCAGGATCCTGGATGCGAGAGAAGCAGCTTTCAAATGATCAAAACCTGAATGATCCTCCGCTCTCAAAAGGCCAGCATCAATAATCAGGACATTGGGCCGATGTTGACCGACCAGTAAAAAGGCTTCCCGGGGCGAGCGAGTTTCTGCCTGGACACGAACACCCACACCTTCCAGAGCCAACCGGATACCTTCCATAAATAACCGGCTTTTGTCCGCCAGGATAACTCGCAACTGACCCTTCTGATAGGTAGGCAATTCTGTCATAACGATAGCAGAGGTAATTCCAACCTGAGATCTAGATCAAAATAAAATATTCTATTTCTCTTTGCTGTTGATCGTAAGCCGGGGTATTTCGTTTGAAAGCTTATTTATAGTATATAGTGATGATTAGGTTGTGTCGTCAATCTTAAGATTGAAATCGGATCTACATCCGAAACCGGATTTATACCCGATCCACACCATCAGGCATCGTTGGAGATTCAACCAGGTATCCATGCCTGGACCAGGCTGCAACCTGCGTGCGGCTGGACATATTCAATTTGCTCAAGATCCTGTGAATATGGGTTTTTACCGTGCAGAGATGAATATTGAGCTCATCGGCGATCTGCTGATTATTCAGACCCTGGTTTAATAATTCGACCACGCGAGTTTCCTGGCTCGTCAAACCTTCCAGGCTGCTACCCAGGCTCGCCAAAGTATCTTTGCCCAGGTCATTGCCAGATAGAGCATAACGGCGCTGATTCCAGGTCAACAGTTGATCGAGCCAGGTCGTTTTGATCACGCACCATCCAGATTGTATATTTTCCAGAATGGCCTGCCAGTCTTCAGGAGACGCATTTAGATCGACATAACCGGATATTCTCTTGTTCCTTGTACAACGGATGACCCACGGGCCCGTTTCGGTCGTGGTTAGAATGATAACCGGTCGATCAAACCCCAGTTCCCGAGATTTTTGAACCACAGAGAGTAACCCTGGGGTAGGTTGGTAGACAGCCAAGAGGTTAATCTGGTTGTGATACAAACTCAGGTATGTAACCGATGCCGAAAGGTCTTCACCAGGATCTAGAAGGGTTTTATATTGGCGTGATGCAAGGAAACGCAGAAACGGTTCCAATTCTCGTTGGCCATGACACAGCAGATAAATCATTCCAACAGCTTTCACCAGCATGTCCTCATTAGAAGCCAATCCTCAAGCGATCAATATCTTGATGCCCTGGTTCTCGAATGACTTTTTGACCGATGGATCGATCCCATCGTCGGTAATGATCGCGGTCACGCGGCTGATCGGCGCAAAAGACGCGAACCCAACTACGTTAAATTTGCTTGAATCAACAACAACATAAAGCTGGTCAGAAATTTCGACCATAGCCTGCTTGAGCTCTACCTCCAATAGGTTAGCGTCGGTCAGGCCATCCCGAAGGGTTACTCCACGCGCACCGAGAAACGCTTTCTGCACCCGGATCTCGGATAAGGTATTCCGACCCAAACGGCCAACCGTCCCATACGTCTTTTCATTCAACATTCCACCAATCAAAATGGTTGTATGGGGATACTTTAGTAATTCGAGCGCGGTATTCAACCCGTTTGTTACAATTTTCAAGTCTCGTTTTACTTTTAAATTACGAGCCACAAAAAAGCAGGTGGTCGAGGAATCCAAAATGATTGCGTCGCTATCCTCGATCAGTTCGACGGCCCTCGCGCCGATCTTTCGTTTTTGCTCTTGTTGCATACTGGCGCGAGCCTGGAATCCAATCTCACCAATCAGCTCTTCACGAGGGATGCTTGCCCCACCATGTGTACGTTCGACCATACCGGATTTCCCCAGAGCTGCCAGGTCCGCGCGGATCGTCACCATAGATACATTGAACAGACTGCTCAGTTCCTGGACGCTGGCGTACTCGTGCATCAAAATATGCTTCACAATGGCAGAACGACGCAGGCTGGTCTGCCCTCCATTGGTGGATGCGGCAGGATCCGAAGGGCTAGACTGATAGTTTTTTGACATGCGGCTAGTTCCTCATGGCAACTCAAGCAAACAGATGAATAGCAGGCAACTAACTGGTCGATGCTTCTTCTATTCGGGCCGCAAAGCGTGTTTGGCCAGACATTCTTCAACTTTCCGGATTATTTCGATGAACGAATCAGGGCTCCAGGCAGACCTGCCAATAAAAAGTCCATCGACCTCTGGTTTCTCCATGAACGCTTCCGAGTTCTTCTGATTTACGCTTCCACCATATAACACCGGTAGTTTTGCAGCGTGAGCTGGCCCAAACAAGTCGGCGACCTGCTTCCGTATCCAGCCATGCATCTGGCTCGCGTATTGTGGTTCTGCGGGAACCCCTTTATCTCCAATCGCCCAGATAGGTTCGTATGCCAGAAGGATCTGATCTACCTGGGCTGGGTCTACGCCGAAGAGGGAAATTTTCACCTGGCGGGCAATCACTTCTTTGGCGACACCGGCTTGCTTTTCTTCAGCGGTTTCCCCTACACAGACCAAAGGGCGCAAACCATGCCGCAGCGCGGAAAGAACCTTCCTGTTTACCGTAAAATCTGTTTCCCCAAAATACGCCCTGCGTTCTGAGTGCCCTAACTCCACAAGCCTTGCACCGCAGTCCTTAACCATACGAGGTGAAATTTCGCCGGTGTAAGCTCCCTGATCTTCCCAATGCATATTCTGAGCGCCCACCCACACAGGTGTCCCCTCCAACAAATGACAGACTCGTTGGAGGACGGTAAATGGGGGAACGACAAAAAGATTTACCCAAGGTAGAGAAAACTGATAAAAATCCTGGAGAGCTTGACAGTATTCTTCAGCATCCTCCATCAAATGGTTCATCTTCCATCCAGTACCAATCCAGATCTCACGCATAGGGGCTACCTCCGTAAAAGCTTTATGCTCGATCGGGTGGTATGAGTTCCGCCTGAATCACCGCGTCTCGCATGAATTTCAAAATATAACAAGTCGACACAGCCCCAGGATCTGGATGTCCCAAAGAACGCTCTCCCAGGCTTTTTGCCCTTCCAAGCGTTGCAACCATCTGTTTGGTGCTCTCCATGCCTTTTTCGGCTGCCACGAGGATCTGATTCAGGGATGTCTCTAACGGCTGGTTGGCCATCTCAATGGCAACAGCGGCTGCCGGAGCCAGGACATCGACCATGGTCTTGTCCCCTACTTTTGCTTTTCCTCTCTCTTGAACGGCTTGCAAGCCGTCGTTTAGGAACCATGCCAGGTGCTCAGAATCAAAGATCATCTGAGCAGCAAGATTTTTCGATCCACCTCGGAACCAGGTGCCGAAGATAGCCCCGGATGCTCCACCCATTGTGGTAAGCAGTGATATTCCAATAACTTTAAACAACTCATCCAACCCGTTGAAACTCCCACTGTTGAGTTTTGCCTCGACAGCCTCGAATCCTCTCGCCATTCCAACCCCATGATCGCCATCCCCAATCGCTCGATCCGCTTCACCGAGCAGATCCTGGATAGCGATGATATTTTTTGCCACATACAAAAACATCTGGCGGGTCTCATCCAGAGTAAGTGCGCTTTTCATGAAATTGCCCCCTTGACGAGAGCAAACGATTCGACGGGCATGTCATAATACTTCTTCAGTTCATCATCCAATTTCATCAGAGAGATCGAAAAACCTGCCATCTCCTGGCTTGTGCAAAATGCGCCGATCAACGTGTCGTGGATGGTGATGCCGGACTGATTGAGAACCTCGTGCACTCTACGATTGATGATCAGCAGCTCGGTCATGGTTGTGGAGCCCAGGTTATTGATCAGCAGGCAAACCTCATCCCCTTCAACATAAGGAAGATCCGAGAGAATGCGCTCAAGCATTTGATCGGTCACCACATCGGCAGGCAATAATTTACTACGGCTGACACCCTGCTCACCGTGCAGCCCCAGCCCGATCTCGATTTCGTCGTCCGGAAGGTCGAACGTAGGTAAACCAGTCTCGGGAAACGTACCGGCCGCTGCCGCCACACCCATCGATCTTGTATTGTCGCGAGCTTTACACGTCACGCGATATACTTCATCCAGATCGCCAACTTCCGCGGCCACCCCTCCCGCGACCTTGATCACGAACACATCCCCGGCAATACCCCGCCGGTCCGTTATGCAATCCAATGGTGCAGAAGCGACATCATCCCAGATCCTTACAGTCTTTGTTTCTATGCCTTCATCAGCTGCCATTTCCGCGCCCAGGTCAAAATTCAGATTATCGCCGGCATAGTTCCCGTACAGATACAGGACTCCTTGCCCACAGTTCACGGCTTTTGTAGCAAGCAAGATCTGATCGGGGGTTGGGGCTGCAAAGATGTTGCCAGCCACCGCTCCACTAGCCAGGTTTTTTCCAACAAACCCTGGAAAGAGTGGTTCGTGCCCACTCCCACCACCTACAAGGAGGCCCACTTTTCCTGGGCGCATCTGGTTCAAGACGATTACATTCGCTGAACCCAGCCGGTGGACCTTACCACCATACGCGAAAACCAGTCCATCCAGCGTTTCAGAAACGATCTGCTTTGAGCTGTTCAGAAATTTTTTCCCTTTTTTCATGACACACCTCCTAGATACCTCATGGGATGTTTTTTGGCAATTTTACGGGAAACGAAACAAACGGGTTTCGAATCGAAAGAATTATTCTTTTGTTTAATAACCAATTGAAATCTATTGATTACGATAGCATCATTTTTACAGTTTGTCAATCACGTATTTTGTGCAAATTGCTTTCAAATGATAAATTCGATCTCTCCTTGAGATCGACATAAGTCAACGACCACCCGCTATAGAGCCCAAGGCTATCTAAACAGGATAACCTTGGGGTTGAAAAGTAGCCAGTAGGCCGTTTGTCAACCATTCCGGTCGGCCAGCACCGACTCCAATCGATGCAGAACGTCAATCAGTTGGCCCTGCTCAGTCTCGGATAGGGCTGCCAGCCACCTGGTTTGGTGGCGATGCACAACCACTCGAAACTCATGCGCCGCCCGGCGCCCATTCTCGGTCGGTTCGATGAGCAGCATGCGCCGGTCGGATGAGTGCGGTAGTCTGCGCACGTAGCCGCGCTTTTCCAATGAATCCAGCAAGCCGGTGACTGTTGCCCGGCTGATAATCAGGTGGCTAGCAATCTGGTTTGGCGGCAAAGGCGATCCTGCGTCCACAAGTATGCCCAAGGCCAATGCCGATGAAGGGCTGAGTCCAAATGGCTGCACCAAGTCGCCGATGCGCTTGACGAGCATATCTGCCGTCCGGACCAGATTCATCGCCGCTTCGGTGGCTGTGGGCCTAGCTCCAGGGTATCGCTCCTCAAAGTCTGGAGCCATTTGTATATTATTTTGATTAGCTTCCATATAATTAGCCTATTGACAAATGTAGTTAGCTTCCTTATAATAAGCATTATAACATTAAATCAGGCGAAACAAGGAGATCGGCAAACCCATGCCACAGATTGGCGCAATTTTCTATATAGCCTGGGGACTCATGCACCTGTATGCCGCTTTCCAGGTCTATAAACTGGGTTTGCGGCAGAAAGCGGGGATGGTACAGGGTCGAATTTACCAGAGCGTTTGGAACCTGGCTGCCTTTGCTGTCGCGGTGACCCTGGTGGCTGTTGTCTTCAACTGGTTCAACAACCCCATGGGGTACTGGCTCAATCTCGCCTTGACCGGCGTTACAGATATAGGTTTTATCCTCTTCGTCGTGGCGCCTGGTTATCTACCTTTATGGCCGGGTCTCCTGGGCCCGACGCTCTGGATCCTGGCGGTGATTTTCAGTACGCTGGGGCAGTGGGGGATATATCCGTAAAGATATAGCAAAACGGCCTGGTTATAGCCACGACCTTGCCGGGCAGCCAACATCTTTGATTAACGGTATTCAACCGAGTGGCAGGTGCAGATTTATTGGAGAGCAGGGATGAAAGAAAATATCAGCGAGTACATTGTTCTGAAGGAAGGCGATGGTTTGAGGCTTCAATCTGGGCCGGGCCGGGACCTGATTTTCAAAGTCACGGGCGAAGACACGAACGGCGCCTTTGACTATTTCATTGTTGAGGTAGCGCCGCATGGTGGCCCGCCGCTGCACGTCCACCATTCTCAAGAAGAGACTATCCAGGTGCTCAAAGGGCGCTTCAAGATTCGGATCGGCGACTCGATCCATTATGTCAACGAGGGCGGTTTCGCCTATCTGCCGTCGAAGGTGCCTCACGCCTTTCTGAACCTGACCGATGAGGGGGGCGAGATCATTGTGGTCTACACTCCTGGGGGTGGGCATAAATTTTACGAAGAGCTGGGTCCAATCAGCCGGGCCGCTGGGGCGGATCGAAACCAGATCGCGGCCGTGTTTGAGAAGTATGGCATGAGCGTGTTGGGCCCGCCATTGACACCGGATTAGGTAATTAGGGTTATCTAAGATTTATTCGGCTAATCTACCCTATCCATACCTCAACCTGGTGCTCTCCCCCGCCTTGGATGGGGGGTACGACCTGCCCCTCCAGCGGGCGGCCGTCCAGCGTGCAGCCGGGCGGCTTGCCCCGCTCGGCGCGGCGCACCTGGATGTTGTATACCGCCCCGCGGTATTTGCGCCGGATCGAGAACCCAACCCACTCATCGGGAAGATCGCTGGGGACGCGCAGCCCGTCGAACTGAGCCTCAACCCCCAGGACGCCCTCCACGATGGCGCGCAAATACCAGGCCGCCGAGCCGGTATACCAGGTCCAGCCGGCCCGGCCGGGGGACTGCGAGGCCGGGCCGTCCACATTGCCGGGCATCACGTAGGGTTCGGCGGCGTACGCCTCGGGTTCCTGGCCGCGCAGCGCCGGGGAAAAGCTGCGCAGCAGCTGGTAAGCCGCCTCGGCCCCGTGCAGCCGCCGCTCGGCCAGCACGGCCCAGCACCCGGCGTGCACGTAGACCCCGCCGTTTTCGCGCATCCCTGGGGCATAACGGGTCAGGTAGCCAATGTGGGGATCGGGGATGGTATAGGCCGGAGCGAGCAGCAGGGGACCGTAGGGCTGGTACAGGTGTTCGCGCGCGGAGCGCATGGCCTGTTCGGCCCGTTCAGGGGTCGCCAGCCCGCTCAGCACGGACCAGGTCTGGGCATTCAGATAAATGCGCCCTTCCTCGTTCTGGGCCGAGCCGATCCATTGGCCGGCGTCGGTCGTGGCGCGCCAGTACCAACGCCCATCCCAGGCGCAGGTGTTGGTGGCCTGGCGCAGCTTTTCGGCCTGGGTGCGGAAACGCTGCTGTATGGGCTCGTCCAGGGTGGGGAACTGGCTCCACTCGCTCAGCAAGAAATACAGAAAATGGGCCATCCACACGCTCTCGCCTCGCCCGTCCGCGCCCACGGCGTTCAAACCGTCGTTCCAGTCGCCTTTCAAGATCAGCGGCAGGCCGCGCGGGCTCAGCCGTTCCAGTGCCTTGTTGAAAGCGCGCAGGCAGTGCTCGCCCAGGCTGGCGGAACCGCCATCGAAGAACGGAACATCCTTTTCCAGGCAGGCGAAATCCCCCGTTTCCCGCAGATAATACAGCACCACGAAAGGCAGCCATAAAAGGTCGTCCGAATATTCGGACTTGAGCCCCGTCTCGGCCAGAGGGTGCCACCAGTGCAGGGCGACCCCCTCCTGATATTGGTGGGCGGCGTGCAGCTCGATCTGCGCCAGGGTATTCTCGGGGCGGCCCAGGAGCAGCCACACCAGGCTGTCCTGGAGCTGGTCGCGGAAGCCGTAGGCTCCCCCGGTCTGGTAGTAGGCCGAGCGCCCCCACAGGCGGCATGAGATGGCCTGGTACGCCAGCCAGCCGTTGGCCAACACGTTTAGGGCCGGGTCAGGGGTCTGGATCACCAGGTCCTGGCGCACGCCCTGCCAGTACCGGCGGACCGGCGCCAGCGCCTGGCGGGCAAAATCCACATCCTGGTAGCGGCGGGCCAGCTGGATAGCCTGAGCTTCATCGCCGGCGCAGCCCAGCGTAAAGGCCAGTTCGACCTGGTCCTCGACGGTCAGATCCAGGCGCAGGCTCGCGATCGGGTCTTCCCAACGTCCCTGGCCGCCTTGCGAACGTCCATCCACCAGCGCCGCGGGCGCATCCAGATCGCGGTTGCGGCCGATGAAGGCGCGCTTGTGTCCATCGAAACCGGATGGAGGCAGGGAAGCGCTGTGGAAAGCTGTGTAAGGCCAGGATGTATTCCAGTGCGGGCCGCTGCCGCCGGGCAGCTCCCACAACACCTTGCTGGCCAACAGGACGCCGTATTCGGCGGCGTACCACCCGCGGATGAAGGTGCGGTGGAACTCGCGGTGCCAATCAGGGGCCGCGCCGAGCAGCCATTCCAGGTAGGTGAATATCTGCAGGCTGCGCGGCCGGCCGCTCTGGTTGCGCAGCGACAACAACCACACCTCCAGCGGGTCTTCAAAGGGTACAAAACAGGTCAACTGGCTGTGCAGGTCATCCTTGCGCGCCTCGATCACCGTATAGCCCTGCCCATGCCGGACGCGGTACTCCGCGAGCCCCGCGCCGGCCGGCTGGCGGGTAGGCGACCAGAACTCCCCCGTCTGCACATCCCGCAGGTACAGGTATTTGCCCCAGCGGTCGCGGATCAGGTCCTGCTCCCAGCGGCTGACGCGGTTCAGGCTGGCATGCGCCCGCCAGCTGTAACCGCTGCCAGCCTGGGAGACCACCAGACCGTAATCGCCGTTGCTGATCACATTGACCCACGGCATCGGGGTATCCGCACGGGTAATTACATATTCCTGCCCGTCGTCGCTGTAGGAACCAAACCCGGTCTGAAGCAGGGGCATGCGTCAGGGCACGGGACCGGCGCTGAACTCTTCCACACGCAGCAGGGGACGGACCTCCTTCTTGATCATTCCCTTAATGAAGTATTCCTGCATGCGATTATCGCGCAGCGCGTTCTCCAGGGCAGCCATCACCATCCCCTGGTCGAGGGCCAGGACCGAACGCGCAACCTCGCCGGTCTGCACGTTGACTGCATCCCAGAAACCCCACTGCCCGTAGATGTCAAAGTCCTGGCTCAGTTTATCCAGGTTTGCCAGGGCCTCTTCGGGCGCGTAGGGCAGCGCCAGGAAGGAAGCATGCGGGGTGACCACGCCGTTGGTGTAGGCCTCAGGCGGCGGGATATCGACCTCGGTGCGGCCGGGGCAGTCGTCGAAGCCGTAATCCACCAGGGTGCGATCGTTATTCGAAGGATAGCCGTTGGGCTCCATGCCAATGGCGTCTACCCCATAGACCGAATAACCACCGGATGGGTTGTTGGATGGCGAGAAACCCCAGTAGCCGTACTGGGCTTCTTCCATTCCGTGGTGGATCTGAGCCTGCACGTATAACGGGTGGTTGACCCCCCAGCTCCGAGGACCCCATTGGGCTTCCGGTACAAACAGCGGCACCATCAACGCCTCGAACATACTGCCACCCCAACTCGGGACGATCTGCATTCCGGCATAGGTATAGTGCCCCTCGAAGACATCCACGCCCAGGTAGCTGCGGGTGAAGCCCTGCGGCTGCGTTTCCTGCCAGCTCCAATCGCAGGTATCCGGGAAGGTGCGCCACATGCGGAAATAATGCTCCGGCGGGACATCGCCCATAGCGATGCCGATATAGCTGGAGATGCGCGGCTCGGTGTTCAGGGTGCCGTAATGGTGGCCCGTGTAGACCACGTCCGGGCCTTTCGCGCAGTAATTGCCAACCGGGAACCCCTCAGAACCCGGCGGAGCATCCGCCGTGGTCCAGAAACCACCGCGCAGCAGGCCGGCCGCCGGGTCAAAGTAGCAGCCGAAATCCATGCTATCCAGGATGGCTTTGGCCTGATCGCGCAGCTGCGGGACGCTGTTGATCACCACGATCAGGGCCGTCGCCAGCCAGCCGTTGTCGACGGTCGACAGGAAGGGATACACCGGGTTGCCGTCGGTGGGCCAAACGGTCAGCTTTGCGCCGGTCTCCGGGTTGTACCAGTTGTAGTACATACCGGTGGGCTCGTGGCGCTCCAGTGCGGCCAGGGCATCGAGGGTTTGCGCGATGCGCTGGCGCGCTTCATGCGAACTGATCAGGTTCAAATCGCGGGCCGCTATGCTGCTCCAGATATAAGCGCCGATGTTGGTCGGTGAGGTGTACTGGGCCCGCGTGCCGTCGGCGGTGATATTGTCGGCAGTCAGGCCGCTCGGATAGGTCAGTGCGACAAAGGACTGCCAGGTATCGGCGGCATATTCCTGCAGGATACTTCGGTCGATTTTCGCACCGGTGGTGGTCTCGTCTTGCGCCTGGACGGCGACGGCCGTAGTTCCTGGAAGGACGAGAGCGGCAATGAGGACCAGCGCAAAAAGAACCGAGATTGGACGTTTGTGGGAACCAAACATGATTCTTTCTCCTGTTAATCTATTTTCCCTGGCTTTCCAGGGCTGCCAGGCGCTCCTGCGCCTGCTGGATCAGATCCTGGCGGTTGGGAAACAGACCGGGCATGGATTGATAAACGCTCGTGGCATCCGCGATATCACCCTGCTGTTCGTACAGCCCGCCCAGGCGCAGGTAGATCTCCCCAAAATAAGGGGCTCCCGGCCGGCCGGTGTTTTCCAGGATATACTGTTCGGCCTGGTCCACGCTGAGCTTTTGCTGGATGATCTCCTGGCTGCGCTGGCGAGCGGTCTCGACGAAAGGTGGCTGCGGGCTGGAATACCGGTTGGACCAGATCTTTTCCACCGATACATAACCGCCATAGTTGATGTAGCGGTTGGTATTTGGGTCGAACTCCTGGTAGCCCACCAGGGAATCCATGTAATTGCCGGCCTGGAACGAGCTGTCCGCGTTCTGGTAGAAGCGCTGTGAGAGCTGGTAAGCGTTGTACCAGGCAAAGGCGTAGGTAGCCAGGAAAACGGCCGCAATGATGAGGATGACCAGGACCAGCCGCTTACCAAACCGATTTACAGCGCCGGCCGTACCGGCTGCCTGGCCGACGGCCTGCGCGGGCGTGGAGGTTGGGGTTTGAAGGGATGTAGTCATAGGCCGCTACTTCAGGCTGACGTTTGCAAAGGCCTTTACAAACTGGTCTTGCAGCAAAAAATACACGAGGACCAGCGGAAGGGTGATCAGCGTCATCGAAGCCCAGATCTCCTGGGCGTTCTCGCCGGGGATCGAGCTCTGGAACTGGTACAGGCCGAGCTGTACCGTCCAGGTCTCGGGTTTGTTCAGGTAGAGGAGCGGGCCGAGGAAGTCGTTCCAGCTGCCGATAAAACTGAGGATGGCGACTGTAGCCAGCACCGGACGGATAAGCGGCAGGATCACGTTTGCGAAGATGCGCACCTCATTGGCCCCATCCAAGCGGGCCGCCTCGATCAGCTCGTTCGGGATGCCCGCCACGAACTGGCGGATGAGGAAGATATTGTAGACCGAGATGGCAGATGGGATGATCAAAGCATGGAACTGGCCCACCCAACCCAGGCGGTAGATCATCACGTAGGTGGGGATCAGGAACAGCACCCCGGGGATCATCATGGTAGCCAGCATAAAGCCAAACAGGTGGTTCCTGCCTGGGAAGGGGATCTTGGCGATTGCGTAGGCCGCCAGGGAGCTGAGAAACGTGTTCAGCACGGTGATCGATACCGCCAGGATCAGCGAATTCCGGTACAGGAGCAGCATATTCAAAGATTGAAAAACGCCCTGGAATCCTGTTAAGGTAATCTGGGTAGGCAGCCGGGTGGGCGAGTGCAAGATCTCCGGCCCGAACTTGAGGGAGTTCATTAACATATAAAAGAAGGGGTACAAAACGACGATGGCTCCAAGCAGGAGCAGCAGGTAGATGATGGCCGTCGGCCAGGTAAACTTTTTGGATTGGAGCATTGCGTTGACTCCTATCTGGCGTCGCTCGGGAACAGGCGGAACTGTATGACGGTCAGGAGGGCGATGACCAGCGCGAGCAGCAGCCCCAGGGTCGAGGCATAGCCGATATTCGAGTTGTTGAAGGCCTGGGCGTACAGGTACAGCACCGGGGTAAGCGCCTGGTGCTGCGGGCCTCCGAAGACGTCATATCCCAGGGTGAACACCTCGGTAAACATCTGCAGCCCGTTGATCACGTTGACCACCAGCAAAAAGAAGATCTGCGGGCGGAGCTGCGGGATGGTAATCGACCAGAACTGCTGCCAGCCGCTGGCCCCATCGATCTGTGCGGCTTCGTAGAACTGCGGATCGACCGCATACAGCCCGGCAAGATAGATGACCGTGCTGACCCCGAACCACTTCCAGGAATTAATCAGGGCGATAACCGGCATGGGCAGCGATTCGGTGAACTTCCAGAATACTGGACTGTCCAATATCCCCAGTTGAACCATGTAGGATTGGATCGGTCCTTGCGGGCTGGTCAGATAGTTCCCCACCACCATCAGGACCACCACGGAGGTGATCACCGGCATGAAGTAGATGGTGCGGAAGATGCGCCCGGCGAAGGTAACCTTGTACAGCAGAAAGGCAGTGAGCAGGCCGATAACGTTGGTCACCAGGATGAAGATCACCTGGTTGTAAAAGATGTTGGTTATCCCCTTCCAGAACAAAGGGTCCAGGAAACCTCGCAGCCAGTTGCCCAGCCCCACAAATACGTAATCTTCGGGGGTGACGAACGAATAGGTGAAAAAGGTCAGGTAAAAAGACAGCAGCAGAGGATAGAGACCGAAGACGAGATAGACCAGGATCCAGGGGAAGACAAAGATGTAACCCCAGCCGCCCCTCCGGATGCGCGTCCACATCCGCCGGCTCTTCTGCTGCTGCCGTGGGATTGTATCTCGATCGATCGAGATGGTATCAGCCATATGCTTGCTCCATTTCAGGACCAGCAGTACAAATCTCTTTTACCGCAGAGACACAGATGGCGCAGAGATTTTTTCGTAGGGTGGGTCACCTGCCGAAGGCTGCAACCCCACGCCGAAAGTTCAGCTGGGAACAATGAACGGCCCAACCTACGCGAAGCCATGCGAGGATGGAAAGATGGATGTTGGGTTGGTGGAACTGGAAACCAGTTCCACCAACCCAACCTAAGCGATGGTGAGATTTCCAGATCAGACGCAGAGGCTCATCTACTGGGTTGACTGCAAAGCGGTGCGCGCCTCTTCAGCGGCCTGGGTAACCGCCTCGTCCGGTTGGAGCGAGCCCTCAACGGCTGCCTGCTGGTACACGCCCTGGACGGCATTGGCCACCTTGTCGGCCGCCTCGAACTGCTCGGGGAGGACGGCATTTTGCAAAGCGTCGACGAAAGGCTGGCGGGCCGGGTCGCTGAAGTAGGCATCACCCTTCAGGCCGGTCAGGGTGGGCAAATAGCCCAGCTCCTGGAGGAATACCAGGTTGGTCTCATCCTGCATCAGGAAGTTAACGAAATCCCAGGCATTCTGCTGGCGCTCGGGGGTGGTCTGCATGATCATATACGCCCTGCCACCATAGGTGGAGTAGGCCGTGTCGCCCTCGTTTTGGACCGGGACGGGCGCTATGCCGACATCCTCCCCAATGACCATCGGTTCTTCGGCGGCTTCCTTCAGGTTGGGCTCCCAGGAGTAGCCGTACTGCGGCCACATACCAATGGAACGGCTGAAGAAATTCTTCTCCATGGTGGGTGGGGCAAACTCCTGCGCTTTCTGGTTGAAATCAAAGAAGTCTGCCATCCGGCACTGTTCCTGGTCGAAGACGATATCTGTGCCCAACTCATTGAGCAGCTGGCATTGGTTCTGGTTCGCGTTAAGATACATGGGCTGGAGCAGGTTCCAGTACCAACCGCCAAAGGCCAGGGCTTCATTCCAGAACAGGGTGCCATGCACCTCAGAACCGTCTGAGCGGGCCGGCAGGGCGTCGATCTTTTCCGCAGCATCCAGGAATTCTGCCCAGGTGGCGGGGGGTTGTTCCGGGTCTAACCCGGCCTCCGTAAACAGCTCCTTGTTGTAGATCATCAGGGTCACGTCCGCGCCCACCGGAATATAATAGTTATGTCCGTACAGGTTCTGGACGGTGGCCGGTTCCAGGCGGGCAAAGAGTTCCTGCGCGCCCGGCAGGTCTTCCAGCGGGATGGCGGCGCCAGTGGAGGCCAGGTGACCGATCTGGGTGCCAAAGGAGACGGTGATCAGGTCGGGCTGGTTTCCGGCGGCGATCAGGGCATCGAATGCCCCACCTTCCGGTTCCTCTTCGACGGTGACGGTCTTACCCGGGTTCTCCTGCATGTACTGCTCGGCCAATTTGGTCATAGTTTCCATCATCGCGCCGCGCACCACGGCCATACGCACCGTACCCGGCGCAGACGGCTGGGCGGCGCCGGTCGTCCCTTCGGCGGTCGGCGTCTCTTCGACAGCCGATGTCTCATCTACAGCAGGCGTCTCCGCGCCGGTCGTTGGCGCGGAAGTAGTCGGCACGGCCGGGGTGTCACCGGTGATCGGAACACCGGACGTTGGCGTCAAATCGGGCGCCCCGCCTGTAGCGCAACCGGCGATCAACAACGCTGCCAGAAGCAGTGTACAAAGAACAGAAACGCTATGAAATAAACTTCGCTTTGTGTGAACCATTCTTCTTCTCCTCATGCCAATAAAAATACAGAAATCCCCCTCCAAACAACGGGCTGAGCCGGCAAACAAGCGGGCTCGCCGGGGATTGAGTACCAGGGCGACAGCACTAAAACGCTCAAGCTAAACGAAACGGATGCCGTGCCAACCCGACAGTCGCTGGTATTTCAATAAAGATTTTCCGTGTAAATGGAGATGTTGCCGGATAGAACCAACCGCCAGGCAAGTACCCAATGACCCCCCCTTATAAATCCCGCCATGCTGCCCTACCGGTCGTAACCGGCCGCAGCGCATGGCTTTATTACTACTATGATTATAGGAATAATTACCTTGTTTGTCAATAATTATTCCCATGCAACCTCTCCCTAACCCTCCCCTGAAGGGAAAGGAATCAGGGCCTCACCCTAACCCGCAGGAGGCGGCCCGGCCTGCCCGCGGCCCACCCATTTCGCCGGCCAACCAGGGAGGAACAGTCCAAGCAGCAGTGCCAGGATGGAGGCGTAGAAAGTCACCTTATAAGCCCGTTCAAAACCGGTGATGTTCTCCTGGCAGGCGCGGTCGAGCATCTGTTTGATCTGCGCGGGAGCGAGCTCGGGACCCGAACTCCCACCCCCGCCGCGGCTGCTGGTCTCTGCCAGCGACAGCGTGGAAGCTTCACAGATCCCCACCGGCCGGCCCAGGGCCGGCCGCTGACCTTCAAACTGGTTTTGTAGGGCTCTGACGTCGGGGGATAGGCTGCTGGCCAGCACCGTCGCCAGGATGGCCACGCCAATGGATTGGACTACGAGGCGCGTCGAGTTGACCAGCGAGGACCCGCGCGCCAAAGCCAGGCGAGGGACGACCGACAGAGCGGTAACCATGGTGGTCTGCACGGTCAGGCCGAGCGCCACCCCACGCAGCACCAGTAGAAAGATGATCCACTCGATGGGGGTGTCCGCCTGGATCTGCGAAAGCTGCCAGGTATTGACGACCAGCAGAGCAAAGCCGGTCACCAATAACGGGCGCGGCCCAATTTTGTCGTACAAACGCCCGGCCAGGGTGACAAATATCCCTCCGGCAATCGCTAACGGCAGCAGGATCAACCCGGTTTGCAGAGCCGTTCGCCCGCGCAAGGCTTGCAAGTAAACCGGCATGAGGAACTCAGCCCCGAAAAGGGCCACCGTGCTGACATATCCCAGCAGGCTGGCGTTGAGGAAGATCCGGTTGCGGAATAAGCGCAGGTCCAGGAGAGGTGTTTTGGCGCGCAGCAGCTCATTCAATCCAAACAAGATCAGGCCCACACCCCCGATGGCGAACCATAACAGCGTCTCGGGGGAAGTCCAGCCGCGGGTGGCGGCGATGGAGGCCGCGTACAGGATCGAACCAAAACCGACGATCTCGGTAATCACTCCACCCAAATCGAAGGTCGGTTTTTCAGCCCTGTGCCGCTCGCGCAAGAAGAACATCCCCAGAATGATCCCGATCAGCCCAATGGGCGGATTGATAAAAAAGATGACCCGCCAGAGGTTTTGATCCACCAGCCAGCCGCCCAGGATCGGCCCGACCGCCGGAGCGACCAACACAACGATGCCAAAAATCCCCAGCGCTGTGCCCTGCTCGCGCGGTGGAAAAGCCTGCAGCAGCAGCGCCGTCCCCAACGGCATAGCCATCCCTCCACCGGCGCCCTGGATGGCGCGGGCGGCGATCAGCAAGGGCAGGTTTGGGGCCAGGCCGCATAACGCTGACCCCAAAACAAACAAAGCCAGCCCGCCCAGGTAAACCTTCTTTGTTCCAAAGCGGTCGGCCATATAACCTGCCAGGGGAGTGCTGATACCCAGTGCGAGCACGTAAATGCTGATTACCCACTGGGTGGCATTGATTTCACCGCCGAATTCCTGGCGAATGGTCTGGAATGCCACGTTGACTACCGTGGTATCCAGGATAATCATGAAGATGCCGAAAACTACTGTGCTGAGTACGCGCCACTTGTAATTGGGGGGAACGTTATCTTCGGCGGTGCCAGGCTGGCCCGGCTCCCGCGGTCCGGCGGGCGGATTGTTTCCTTGCATACAGTAACTCCAATCGATAAGATCTATCTATAAACCGCCCGGCGCAACCTTCCAGGCGTCGCTGAATTATCGTACAGATCAAGGTCTCCGTCAAACTGGCATAAGGCTTTTGCCAGTTGAGTCAGGTATATAAGTATGCTATATTGGGTTAGAATCCATACCTGACAACCCCATCTACTGAACCAAAGAGCCCAGGATCCCCAAAACAGCCTGGAGGCCAGACCCAAGGAGTTGGAAAGTGCTCTACAAGGTTTTCCTGGTTGAGGATGAGATCGTCGCCCGAGAAGGTATACGCGACAATGTCGACTGGAAATCGTCCGGCTTCGAATTCTGCGGTGAAGCCCCGGATGGAGAGATCGCGCTGCCCTTAATCGAGGCCTCTCAGCCGGATGTGCTGATCACCGATATTAAAATGCCTTTTATGGATGGGCTGCAGCTGTGCAAGATCGTCCGGGAGCACCTGCCCTGGGTAAAGATCGTCATCCTCAGCGGTTACGATGAGTTCAACTACGCCCAGATGGCGCTCAAGCTGGGGGTGACCGATTACCTGCTCAAACCGGTTGGCGTTCAGGATTTAACCCCGGTCTTGATCAATCTTAGAACTTTGCTGGATCAGGAAAGAAGCGAGCGCGAATCTCTAAAACAGCTGCGAAACCAGGTGGAGGATAACCTGGTCCTGCTCCGCGAAAAATTCCTGCTCCGCCTGGTGTTGGGCGGAGAATCCTCCGTGGCGGCGATCGAACAGAGCCAGCAGTTGGGGCTGGAGATTCTCTCCAAATGCTATCAGGTCATGCTGATCAAAATCAACATCAGCGAAAGCGGCCTGCCGTTTGATTACAACGAGTGCCAGCGGGTCGAGAGCCTGGTGGCAAAACTGGTCGGCATCCACCGAGACGCCTTCTTGACCAAAAAAGATATGGAAGAACTGGTGATCATTTTTAAGGGAGATGGTCCCGACCAGCTCGAACAAGAGAGCGCATTTTTGGCCGGGCTGATCCGGCAAGAAGTGGAAGAGAAGACGACCTGCAAGCTGGAAATCGGCCTGGGAAAACCTCAGCAGCGGCTTGGGGACCTGCACCGCTCGTTTACCGAAGCGCTCGTGCGGGTCAAAGATACTTCCAGAGAAGTGGACAACGGCGGGCTGCGCAAGCTGGACCAGCCCGCGCTCAAGAATTACCTGGAAAGCGGGAGGGCGGACGATTTCGAACTGTTCTTTGACAGCACCATCCGGCCGGTGGGTGAAGCAGCCCTGCGCTCAACCCTGTACAAGCATTACATCCTGCTGGACATCGTTTTGACCAACGCTCAATTCGTCAGCGACCTGGGCGGGAACGCCGACCAGGTGATCCCGGAAAACCTGCGCATCGAAGAGCTTCTGGCAGGTATCCAGACCCTGGACCAGATGCGGGATGCAGTGAAACGGGTTTTTACCAGCGCGCTGGCCTACCGGGACAGCCAGGTCAATAACGACCGGGCGCAGATCATCCGCCAGGCGAAAGACTACATCGAAGGCCATTATACCGATGCGAGTCTTTCGTTGAACCAGGTTGCCGGCCAGGTCAACTTCAGCCCGAGCCATTTTAGCGCGGTATTCAGCCACGAGACCGGGCAGTCATTTAAAGATTTCCTGACCGGGATCCGCATCAGCCAGGCAAAAAAGCTGCTGCGCATGACCGGGCTCAAGGTGTCGGAGATCGCATTCCAGTGCGGCTACAACGATGCGCATTATTTCAGCATGATCTTCAGAAAGAATACCGGCTTGACTCCCCAACAATTTCGAGAAGGGGCGCGTAAATCCGGGTAGATAGGCGGCAGAATATGAATATCGAACTGAGCAACACTGAGACTGTGCCCCGATACATGGAAAAACTGATCGGATTATTTGCCCGCGTGCATATCTCTCTGCGGTCAAAGATCCTGATTTCATTCTTTACCGTAGTGCTGCTGCTGGCGGCGATGATGACGGTATTGATCCTGGAAATCGTACGCTTTAACCGGGTGTATACGGCCATGATCACCAATATCACCACGGCTAACAGCATCAACGAGCATATCAAACCCGACATCGACTCCGAAATGTGGAGTATCGTTGCCGGCAAGGAAGAGTTCAAGGATGGGAACCAGTACCAGCTCATCGATGGGGTCAATTCGCAGATCGAATCGATTATCGCCAATACCAGCTCGGATAAATCCAAGATTAAGCTAGAAGTGATCCAACGCACGATGGGGACGCTCACCTTCTATGTCGACAAAATGGGAAAGCAGATGGAGGAGGGCAGCCGCGTGGCCGAGAACGAAAAGGTCCTGGAAGATATCCGCGGCACTTCCGAGGTCGTCGAGGAACGCGTCCAGGATTATATGCTGTTCGAGGTCAAACAGGCGGAACAGCAGTTTCAGGAAAACCAGGCGCGCTTTACCCGGTTGGTGATCATCTACCTGATCCTGCTGCCTTGCGTGATCGGGTTCTCCTTTGCGGCAGCCTGGATCATTTCCGCCAGTATCTATATCCCCATTAAAAAACTTCACGACGTCACGACGACCATCACGAAGACCGACCTGCAGGCGCTGGTGACCAGCGCCAACGTGGATGAAATCACCGAGCTGGGGATGAGCTTCAATATCATGATCGGAAAGATCCGCCAGCTTCTGGACGCCAAAATCAAGGAACAAGAGAACCTGAAAAAAGCCGAGCTGAAAGCGCTGCAGGCACAGATCAACCCGCATTTCCTGTATAACACCCTGGATACGATCGTTTGGATGGCCGAGGCCAACAAGACCGGCCAGGTGATCGAGATCGTACGCGCCCTCTCCAGCTTCTTCCGCATTGCGCTGAGCAAAGGCAGGGACTGGATCACGATCGAGCAAGAGATCGAGCACGTGCGCAGCTACCTGACCATCCAGAAAATGCGCTACCGGGATATCCTGGATTTCAAGATCGAGGTCGACGACGATATATTGAATGGAACGATCTTGAAACTGACCCTGCAGCCGCTGGTCGAAAACGCCCTGTACCACGGCATCAAAAATAAAAGGGATGGCGGCACAATCACCGTGCGGGCGCGCTGCGCGGGTGAAAACCTGATCCTTTTGGACGTGCAGGATGACGGGGTGGGGTTGACGCCCTACAAGCTCGCGAGAATCCAGGCCGCGATTGAAGATGACTCGGATGATATTTCCTTCAAAGAGAGCGGGTTTGGCTTAGAGAACGTCAACAAGCGCATCAAACTGTATTACGGCAAACAATATGGGCTGACCGTGGAGAGCCGCTACCAGGAAGGCACGCGGGTCACGGTAGCGATCCCCTTACAGGGTAACCCGGAACCCTCTGTGGAGGAGGAATAAACCTATGCTGGGGCGTAAAATTTTCATACCCATCCGGCTGTCGATCATCCTGTGCATCCTGGCCTTGTCCGCGTGCGTGAGCCGGCCTAACCCGGAAAGCACGGATGCCACCCTGCAGGCCGCGGAGAGCAGTGGAAAAAAGACCTACAAAGACCTGGTGGTTGGTTATGCCCAGATTGGAGCCGAGAGCGAGTGGCGTACCGGCAATACGGCTTCGATCAAAGAGGCAGCTGAAAGCCTGGGGGTGGAGCTGATCTTCTCGGACGCGCAGCAGAAACCGGAAAACCAGATCAAAGCCATCCGGACTTTTATCGCCCAGCGCGTGGATGTGATCGGGGTTTCCCCACTGATAGAAACCGGATGGGAATCTGTATTTCAGGAAGCCAAAGACGCCGGTATCCCGATTATTCTGGTGGACCGGCGAGCGAAGGTCCCGGAAGAGCTCTTTGCCGCGCATCTCGGCTCAGATTTCATCGAAGAGGGCCGGCGCGCGGCGCGGGTGATGGTGAGACTGCTGGACGGTAAAGGCAGCATCGTCGAGCTGGAAGGCACGCCGGATTCGGCCCCGGCCAACGATCGCTACAAGGGGTTCCGGGAGATCATCCAGGATTACCCCGAGATGAAGATCATCGCCTCCGTCTCCGGGGACTTTACGCGGGCTAAAGGCAAAGAGGTGATGGAGGATTTATTAATGCTCTACGGCGACCAGATCGATGCGCTGTATTCGCACAACGACGATATGGCCATTGGCGCCATCAAAGCCATCGAAGAGTACGGGCTGAAGCCGGGCGAGGATATCAAGATCGTATCCATCGACGCCATCCGGGACGCGTTCAAAGCCATGCTGGACGGCAAGCTGAACGCCACGGTGGAATGCAACCCGCTGCTGGGGCCGCAGTTTTTCGAGCTGGCCCTGAAAGTGGTCAACGGCGAAGAGGTGCCCAAGTGGATCCCTTCGCAGGAGGGCATCTATTACCCGGAGGATGCCGAGGAACTGCTGCCGACACGGAAGTATTAGCGGAGGGATCCCGGGTGAGAATATGACGGCTGTCCAAAAGTAGGGGCACGGGCATCGGTTACAAGTTAAGGATTTCAAAGGGGAGTCAAGCGGCAAAAATCGGGCTACACTTACCCTATGAGCCAAAAAGAGAAACCCCGCAAGAATAACGTGACCCACACGCGAGCCATCCAACGCGAC
>Ga0105104_10000642_pt1 | contig 26961 bp, 27 predicted proteins | sample PPLLaktember2015_3_FD_87034 | JGI IMG/M metagenome (GOLD analysis project Ga0105104, IMG submission 87034) | Freshwater sediment microbial communities from Prairie Pothole Lake near Jamestown, North Dakota, USA - PPLs Lake P7 Core (6) Depth... | ecosystem: Environmental > Aquatic > Freshwater >...
CGGGCTTATTCGGAATGCCGAAATTGACAACTGTTTGCGCCGTGCTGCCATCGTTGTAATTCACTTCAACTACGTATTCGCCGTCCCCGTAATCCGCCAGGTCGCCAGCGTCATCGAGCGCATAGGTCCAGTAATGAACCCCGTCTTCGTCGTCGGTATCATCTTCATCCGACATCTCGAAAGTGATACCAGCAGGGGTAACAAAGTTCACCTCGCCCACCGTTTCATCCGTATCGACATACAAAACGAAATCGTATGCAGCTTCGGCCCCATCGGCCGGTATGCCGTAATCGATACCCTGCTCAATCGCGATAAAAGAAACCCGGGTGGCAATCGTCTCGGTCGCGCTCAAATCGATGTATGCCAGATTATCGTTTTCATCTGCTATTTCTATCCACGCGTCGTCCAAAGTTTGATTGTGAAAGTCGTCATCGTAAATAACACTGACGGTATGGGTCTGTTTATCATTCACTCCGTTTGAATCGCCCTCCGAGCTATCCGAGTCATCAATAGTAAAGTTGCCGGAATCATCTCCGCCGAGGGTCAGTGTGTAACTGAGATCTCCGGTGCCCTTGTTCCATATCTGGAATCTTTTAGACAAGACGTTTCCTGCAAGCGCAATATGAGTTGCGCTTTTGCCTATCGACGGACTCGAAACCGGCCCATTGGAATCATTCGGCTCAGGCGGGGCCTGGGCTATTAAAGTTATATAAGAAACAAGATTAATGTCATTATTTTCTTTTATCGCAATCCGGGCATTTAAAGCTATATCATGTAATTGGCCGTAATTGACATCGACAGTGTGTGTCTTTTTATCGCTAACACCGTTGGACTCGCCGTGCACGTCTGCGGAGTTGCCGTCAATAGTAAAATTAGCCGCATAAAGTCCTTCGATATGAAGTGTATAATTGAGCGAGTTTGGTTCAGTATTGGCATCCCAAACCTGAAAATTGGCCGAAACGATCTCTTCTTCAAAAAAAATAAGGGTGTCGCTTTTTCCGATATTCGAGTTCGATGGCAATACTTCCGCTGCCTGCGAGACTCCTGCCAGAAGGATAAAGGCCAAAATTAAAGTTATCGCCCTTGTTTTTTTCGAGTGAATCATCGTAATCCTCTTTAGCATATAAAGCTCCAAACGTTTGGAATATTATATCCTGATGACTGGCCTAAAGTCAATGAAAAAGGCCTTAAACGGCCTTTTCGGGGGTGATTATGGGTTTGTTGGGGGGGTCTATTTCTGTATATTCGAAAACATGGTCGATTCCAACCCCGAATGCCCTCGCGATTTTGAACGCGAGAGGTAGCGATGGCGCGTATTTGCCCTGCTCAATCGCGATTATGGTTTGTCTCGTCACGCCGGCGACGTCGGCCAGTTGCTGCTGGGTCATTTCGTCCTTTTCAAAGCGCAATTTGCGAACGTTGTTTTTCAGGTCGTATGCCTCCGTCATCGCTGCCCCTCTCTGTATTGAATGATAATGGAGACCGACTGAACCAGCGCAACGAGGATTCCGCCGCCGCCCGCCATTATGGTTATGTAAGCCGAGGAAATCTGACCCAATCCCTCAGTTCTATAGACATTTACGAACAGGTAAAGCCATAAGCAAAGGATTGGAAACACATACCAGAATGCCCCGAAGGCGTCTGCGGTTGCCCGCTGCAGGATTCTCGCGTCCCGCTCATCGAAAACGATTTGATCTTTTTTCTTTCTGAAAGGCACAAACGGCGGCGGCCCCATCAGGCCTGGAATCGCAAATATCCAGAGGAAGCCCAGCCCGCCAAGAACGTTAAGAATGCCTTTTTCGCGGAACGCGACCAGCAAAACCGCGCTAACAACAATAATCACGCCTATCACTATCAGCCGGATATATGCCTTTCTCTGCATCTTAGTCATTTTTATCCCTCCAGCCGTATTCGCTTAAGGTAACTATCGATTGCACCAGCATAACAACCGTCATCCCGCCGAAGACCATCCAGGGAAGATAATTGACGGTAATAGTTCCCTGCGGGCCTATGATAAACCACGGAACCATAGCCGCAGCGACGAATAGAACCCAGAAGATTGAATATGCGATGACAGTTGCTTTGCGAAGAATCGCCAGGTCCCGCTCGTCGGCCTGCACTTTGTCCTTGTTTTTATTGAAAAGGATGGGCGTAAATCCTAACAATCCCATTATCCCTATGAAGCCAAACCCAGCCGCCGCCTGTCGTGCGGGCGCCCCAAAGATAAAGTAGCCGATACTGAACGCGATTAAGCTCAGCCCCAAAGCGAGCGTTACTACGACCAAAGTGAACCACGCTATTTTCTGTTGTCTGTTCATTTTTCAATTCTCCTTATCATCAATGTACGTTACATCGAACATAATGTAATTTAAACTTCACACTATGTCAAGACAATTTTACAATTTTTCGCAAAATTTTTCACAATCGCTGTTTTTAGCTGCTTTTCAAGGTCTCGTCCCTGAAAACCATGATAAGTTGATAAGTAAGAAAAGTTCCTTTTTCGCTTAATAATAACTTATCATATATATATTACTTCTCTTACTTATCATACTTATCATACTTCTCAACTTATCACAGCGTGCAGGATGGGCGCCGTGCCGGTACGGCGCTTTAGCTCATTCTACAAACTAACTTAGACGGCAATATTGAGAGGTCAACTAAAGCCAGGAATGTTCAGGTGAACAACTTGAAAAAGGGTCAAATCCCTTTTTTGATAAAAGGATTGTGCGGTTTTCGGTGTAATTTCCGATATATGAGTTATGCAGCTTACAGCATCACAGACAAAGGTATGCCCGTTTTGCGCCGAGACGATACTTGCGGCGGCGGTAAAGTGCCGGTATTGCGGGGAATTCCTCAATACCCCCCGCGCTATGGCGATCATCCGTGATAATGCCGGGCAAACAGGCGCGTCTATCGTCCCTCGTCCATCATCCATCGAGGGACGAGAGACGACAGACGATGGACGAGCCAATGATGACGGCCAGGGCGGGATTTTATACTCCGGTCAGCCGACGCTATGGATTATGGCGGGAGCGATTCTCAAAGGCGGCGCGTTACTGATAGCCGCGATTGCTTTGATGTTCTGGCATATCGAGGAAACGCTGAAGCTGACGCAAAACGCCGCGGAGTTCGGCAAGTACCGGCTGCTATTGGGAATTGGAATATTTCTCGTAGTCGGGGCATATCTTTTTTATAAGGCGATGCAGGTCAGGATGACGCATTACGAGGTCAGCAGCGAGCGGATTGAGTTCGGCACGGGGATATTCGACCGCAGGGTCGATAACCTCGATATGTTTCGTGTGGTTGATATCAAGCTTCGCAGGAATTTTCTCGATTGCATAGTCGGGGTCGGAACGGTATCGCTGACGACGACAGATAAAAGCCATCCCGAATTCGCCTTCGAAAAGGTCGCAAACTCCCGCGAGCTTTACGACGCCATCAAAAACGCCAGCTTGTCCGCAGACCGAAAAACAAACGTCATTCACATGGAATAACCTTCGCATTTCTTATTTATTATTTCTAATTTATTATTTAAAAAGCATATTTACTTCAGGGCTGAAGGGATTATCATTTCAGGCAGGTTTATGCTATTGGATAAATAGTCTGATTCGGTTACAAAATGTAACCTGCTGAAATTATTCGACTTGGGAATTTACAAGAGGAAAGTTATGGTAAACTCATTAGCTATTTTTGAAGGATACAAAATTCGCAGGCATTACGACGAAAAGACCGAAACATGGTATTTTTCGGTAGTGGATATTATTCAGGCCTTGATACAGCAGCCGGACTTCCAGACCGCCAGAAAATACTGGAATAAGCTCAAAGAACGGCTCAAAAAGGAAGGAAGTGAAACGGTGACAAATTGTCACCAGTTGAAAATGGCAGCCGAAGACGGCAAAATGCGCCTTACTGATGCTGCCAATCCCGAAACGCTGCTGCGGCTGATTCAATCCGTTCCAAGCCCCAAGGCCGAGCCGATAAAACTATGGCTTGCAAAGGTCGGATATGAACGGATGCAGGAGATGGCTGACCCGGCACGCTCACTTGACCGTGCCAGAGAAACATGGCGAAAGCACGGACGAAGCGAAAAATGGATTCAGCAGCGGATGATGGGGCAGGAGGTCCGCAACAAGCTCACCGATTACTGGAAAGACCACGAAATCACAAAAGACGAGGAGTTTGCCATCCTCACGAATATCATTCATCAGGAGTGGTCGGGCGTAACAGTAAAAGAGCATAAAAACATCAAAGGATTAAAGACGCAAAATCTGCGCGACCATATGAGTGATGCCGAGCTGATTTTTACCGCTCTCGCGGAACTTTCGACCCGCCAGATTGCCGAAAGCGTGAATGCCAAGGGAATGCCTGAAAACGAAGAAGCAGGCAGAAAAGGCGGCCATATTGCCAGGAAAGCTCGCCTGGAGCTGGAAGAAAAAACAAGCAAACGTGTCGTTACCGCGGAAAATTATTTACCTCCCAAATCAGGCAAAAAACTGCCTGAGAAATAAGACTATCTATTTACATCAGGACTGAAAGGGCTATCATTCCATTATGCAAATGGCAAGAGCAGCTAATATTCGTCATTATTCGATTGTCATTTCGACCGGAGCGACGCAAAGCGTCGCGTAGTGGAGAAATCTATTAAAAAAGATTCCTCGACTTCGCTGCGCTACGCTCGGAATGACGTTTTTAACAAAGATAGGAGAATCTTATGAAACGCTATGGATTTCTTCTGGTCTTAATCGCCGCGAATAGCGCTTTGGCGGGTCAGGGGTGGTGGATGAATGAGCCGGTTTCTTTGATTCAGACCAATTTGCGAGAAACCGATTCAGGCCTTGACGCAAATGCGCTTGTTAAAGAGATAAAAGATTTCCCGGCAAACACAATTCTTTTCAGCGGCGGCGGTATAACAGCTCATTATCCCACAAATGTTCAGTATCACTACAAAAGCGAATATCTGCCCGCGGGCAGGGACCTTGTGGGCGAGGTAATCAGGAAAGCGCATAAGGCCGACATACGGGTCATCGTGCGATTCGATTTCAGCAGGACAAGAAAGGAAGTTTATGACGCGCAGCCGGAATGGTTTTTCAAGCGCAAGGACGGTCAGCCGGTCGTCGATGATAACAAATTATATAACACCTGTATTAACGGCGATTATTACAACAAGAAGGCCATTGAGATTTTGACCGAGGCGCTGGAGCGTTACGAAGTTGACGGGATGTTTTTCAACTGGTTCGGCAATATTAATATGGACTATCGCGGACAACCCATAGGGCTATGCCACTGCGACGTATGCGAGCGAAAATTTAAGGAAAAGTATGGCAGGGCAGTTCCCGATGAGGCCGACGCGGAGTACAGGGAATTTATTTTCCGTAGCGCCGTCGATGTCGCGAAACAATTCGAGGATTTGATTCACACGAAGCGTCCCAACGCGCTTTTTATGACTTATATCGAGGAAAATACGGATGCGCTTGTTTCAGAGGCGGATTTTTACAAATGGCGGCCGCTTCCGCAATGGATTTATACCGCCAGTGAGCACGTCAATAGCGCGCTCAATACCCGGCCCGACAAGATGTCATTTGACCTTGTTATGCCCTACCAGGAGATGCGATACCGCTTTGCCACAACGGCTGGACCCGGATTACGCGCCCTGCTGTATCAGAATATGTCGCAAGGAGCGTTCCCGGCGTTTGTCGTCTTAGGCACGATGGACCAGCCCGACAAAACCGCGCTTAAAGCCGTGAGGCCCGTTTTCCAGTTTTACGATAAACACAAAAATGATTACGTCGCGCAAAAGAACGGCTCGCGCGTGATTCTATACGCCCAGTCCGGCCCGTCATCGAACCGCTGGTCAAACGATTATCGCGGCTTCTATCGACTGCTCAGCGAATTGCATATCCCGTTCAAAGCGACAAATAATATTACCAACCTGAACCCGTCAGATATCGACCTTGTCATCATACCTGAAGGCCCTGTCCCTGATGCGCTATTGTCTTATATCAAGGCCGGCGGGAGAGTTTTGGGTTCAGGCGCGAAAAATCCCGGTCTTGATTTCGGCAAAACCGTCAAACTTTGGGAAAATACCACGACGGCTTATATGAGAGTTACGGACCATTCAATATTCCCGTCTCTGAAAGATACACAGGTCGTCTTCTGTGAAGGAGAATATCTTGAGCTGGAGCCCCCAAGGGGGACTCCGCGAAGCGCTGCGCCGACGCCATCGCCATTGACGCTTATACCGCCAAGTCAGTTTGGCCCGCCGGATAAAGTTTCGGCCTTAACGGAAAAGACGGATAAGCCGGGATTAATTCTCAAAAGCATTGATAAAGGCCAAGTTGCTTTTATCCCCTGGCATATCGGCGACCTGTATTACCGATTCAGCAACGATAAGCATCGGGCGCTCGTTAGCGACCTTATCGATTATCTTTTGCCCACTCATCAGCGCCAGTTGAAAACAAACGCTCACCCTGCCGTTGAAATAACCGTAATGAAGCAGGAAAAACCGAAACGAACGCTGGTTCACCTGATAAACCTCGTCGGCCATTCCGGCACTACGTTTTTTGACGCCGTCGAAATGAGAGATATTAAAATCGAGCTTAAAGGCAAATTCAAAAAAGCATCAACAATGGACGGACGGCGAATACCGGTTAAATTTTCCGATGGCTATACCCGATTCACAGTCCCCGTTTTGAATGAGTATCGCGTCATTTGCCTTTACGAATAAAGAGTGGAAGTAAATATTATGACTAAAACAAAAAAATGGGTATTGATCTTGTCATTGTTCTTGATTGCGCTTGTCGCTCTTAGATTATGGAGTGCAATAAAAAATGTTAACAAAGTTTGGGCTGATGCTGCATATAAACTCAGGTATATCGAATGCGAGCCCAATGAGTTATTTGTTGAATTAGAGCATAGTTTTCAGTGGAAGCTTCCAACGCAAATCTGGGAAGTCAAAACAGCGAGAAACTATGGACAAGGGGACAGTACGAAGAGTTGCTATATAGTGAGGTTTTCTGCAGAACCAAACAGCATGGTTGTTTTTCTGTCATCGCTTCCTAAAAAGGTTGACTTTATTCCTTATAGCAAGCAAAAAGATATTCGATATCTGACAACCAAATGGTGGTTGCCACCTTCCTGGTTTACTGAGCCTATTAAAAGTGGGAAAATATGCGTTTCAGATAACGCTTTTGAAATAGTTGTTGATGCTTCCGTTGAGCAACAAAATATAGTATATCTTTGGGGTAGTGCTGATTTACCTGTGCCCGAAACGAATTCGCACGATGGAAATACTGTCTTATCTCCGAATAATGGCGACAGCAACCGTTTCAAGTAACATAACGATGGAGCAATTATGAAAACTGTATTAATCGCGTGTGTAACTGTTTTAATTTCGTTGAACTGTTTTGCCTCTGATTCAGTTATGTCGAAAGAGCAGGCAAATGCCTGGTATGCTCGGACCGGCTGGCTTGTGGGCTGCAATTTTACGCCGAGCACGGCGATAAATCAGCTTGAGATGTGGCAAAAAGACACTTACGACCCCAATACCATTGACCGTGAGCTTGGTTTTGCCGAAGGCATCGGTTTTAACATCGTCAGGGTATATCTGCATTACTTGGTCTGGCAGGAGGACCCTAACGGATTCAAGGCCAGGGTCGATAATTTTCTCGGTATCTGCGCAAAACACAAAATCGGGGTAATGTTCGTGCTTTTCGATGATTGCTGGAACGGCAACCCCCAGTTAGGTAAGCAGCCCGAGCCGAAACCCGGTGTTCATAATTCCGGCTGGGTGCAATGCCCGCGTTTTAACGAGGTCAACGACGAGTCGAAATATCCCGTCTTCGAAAAATACGTCAACGATTTGCTGGTATCTTTCGGCAAAGACAAAAGGGTGCTTGTCTGGGATTTATACAATGAGCCGGGCAACAGTCATAAACCTAAGCAGCAACTGCCGTTTTTGAAAAAAGTCGTCGAATGGGCAAGACAGGCCAACCCGACGCAGCCGATGACTATGGCCGTATGGACAGGAGGCCCGGCGCACGTCGATATTAACGAATTCCAGTTGAGCAATTCCGACGTTATCAGCTTCCACAATTACTCAGGTTACGAGCAGATGAAAAACGACATCGCCAAATACAAATCCTATGGCCGGCCGGTCATTTGCACGGAATACATCGCCCGCGCCTCGGGCAGCAAATTCCAAACGCACCTGCCCTTAATGAAAGCCAAAAACGTCGGTGCGGTAAACTGGGGGCTTGTTTACGGCAAAACAAATACGATTTTTCCCTGGGGTTCGAAGTTAAATTCACCCGAGCCGAACCCCTGGCATCACGACATCTTCCGCAAAGACGGAACTCCCTTCGACGCCAACGAAATCGAGGCCATAAAGAAGCTGACAGGCAAGAGTTGATAGCCGAATAGCGTACCTTTTACCCTTGACAAATCCGGCTAATCGCTATAATAGTGTTCTAACTTTATTGAGACAGAAAGGAAGGTATTAAATTATGAATAATGGTTTGAAGAGTTGTATCGGAATTGCTGTTTTAGCTTGTTTTGTATTGGTTTTAGGTCTGGCGGGCACAAGCAGCGCAAAATTTCCCCAGGTAATAGGCAATTTTGAAGACAGCAACGACGGCTGGGAGCTTAACGCCGAAGCGCCGGAAGGCACCAAGGCCCAGTCAGCAAAAGGCAACGCGACATTAGGCAATAGCAGCTACAAGGTTTTTGTGCCTTCGGGCTGGCAAAAGGCCGTAACGCGCGATATTTCGGGTGAGCCGAACCTATTAGAGGCCCTCGGTAACGCCAAGCAGTTAAAAATCGACATCACGATGGTAGCCAGCGACTGGTCAATAGGCAGCGGCTGGGTCAAGGCGATTGAAAGCATCGTCATATCGGATGATATGGGCGCCTGGCAGCAGCTTGACCCCGCAGCGGGAAGCGAGACAGGATGGAACGGCCAGGCCGACCAGACCTTCTCAATCAGTTTTGATATCCCCCCGCAAACACCGCCTGACCTGACACGGGGGACCATAACTATCATCACAAACTATGGCGACGCCAACAGCGCCGGCAGCTTCTACTTCGACAACATTCAATTATTGGGGTCAAATGAAGCGGCCAAACCAGCTGAAGCGCCCAAGCCGGTTGAGCCGCCCAAGGCAGTTGAGCCGGCAAAACCAGCCGAACCGAATAAACCCGCCGAACCGGCCAAGAAGCCCACATTTCCGTAATTGATTCGGCAATCTCAAAAATCATCAAAAAAGCCCTGTATTCGCATTGATACAGGGCTTTTTCTGCTTTTATTTGCACTTTTTGCTTGACCGGGCGTAAAAAATATGCGATATTACAAGTTGTACAAAGGTTAATATCATTGCATATTGTAAGATATGTAAGAAAAGGAAGATATTATGACTACGCTTAAAATGAGCGAAGTTCGAGACAAGCTTAGTGAATGTGCAAATGAAGTCGCGTATAAGGGCGAGCGAATAATGGTGGACCGCAATGGTAAGCCCGTGTTTGTTATGATAAGCGTGGAAGATTTGAAACTTCTGGAGCTGATAGAGGATAAGCTGGATATAATGGCCGGCGAAGAGGCCTTGAAACGAAACGATTTTGTCGGTCTCGATGAGCTTAAGAAAGAGCTTGGCTTATAAATAAAATTCAGGGAGCGAGCGTGTACACAGTCAGGGTTGACAGGCCTGCGATGAAATTAATCGCCGGGCAGGATAAGAAACTTCGCCAGAGATTGTTTGCCGAAATTCAGTCGTTAGCGGCCAATCCTCATCCCGTCGGAGCAAGGCCAATTACAGGCAGACAGGGATTTTTCAGAGTTCGAGTCGGGGACTACCGGATTATCTATCTTGTCAAAGACGAAGAATTATTCGTCCTTGTTGTTCGCGTCGGCCATCGTAAAGACATATATGAGACATTAAAGCGAATGCCTTAATGTTTGCTCTCAAGAGCCAAAAGCTTCTTTTTGGTATCGCTTCCGCCGGGGGCGGAGAAATTGCCGATTGAGCCATTGGTGCGGATTACCCGATGACAAGGGATAATCAGGGGTATCGGATTTCTGGCTAAGGCATTACCTACCGCCCGGCCGGCGCGGGGGTTGCCAATCATACGAGCCAGGTGGGAATAAGAGACCGTTTTCCCGATCGGGATTTTTCCGCAGGCGGCCAATACCTTTCGGGTGAAGGCGGGCAAATTCTCAAGGTAAGGGAAATCGAAGTTCACTGATTTGCCGTTAAAATAGGCAATTATCCTGTTTTTGAGTGATTTTAGGAGATTGCCTTCAAACTTCGGGTTTTTGAGGCCCGCGAGAAGCCGGCTTTCGACATTTTTACGTGTCGGGCAGGGTAAACAGGAACGCAATAGCCCCTTTTCCCCCGCTGCCATGCCGAAATAACCCCATCTTGTCTTGAAAATCGTATATTTTATTTGCTCATTCATACGTTAAACCTTCCATTTCACCCGTAAATACGTTGACGTCAAGGGAAAGTTTTGTTAAAAGAGAGCGTTTATAAGAAAGCCCCCCGGTTTGTCCGGGTGGTTAATCCTTGTATTGGATTTACTTTATAAGTCCTGATATGCCGTCTCTTGATGATTTAAGAAACAGGATTGATGAGATTGACCGCCAGCTTGTCGGTCTGCTCAACGAGCGCGCCCGGATAGTGATTGATATAGGCAAGCTCAAGAGCCAGACAGGCAGCCCGGTATATGCGCCCGACCGCGAAAAAGAAGTCCTCGCCAAGATTACCGACGCCAACAAAGGGCCGCTGCCCGACAAGTGTCTGGCGGCGATATGGCGTGAACTGATGAGCGGCTCATTCGTATTGGAAAGGCCCATGCGGGTCGGCTACCTGGGGCCTGCGGGCAGCTTCAGTCATACGGCGGCTTTGTTGAAGTTCGGGCAAAGCGCGGATTTCGAGCCGCTTGTAGATATTCAAAGCATTTTCGATGAGATGAGCAAGGGGCATTGCGATTTGGGTATCGTGCCGATAGAAAATACCTTAGGCGGCGGGGTGATTGAGACCCTCGACGCCTTGGCCGAATCGAACGCGAAGATTTGCTCCGAGATTTTAATGGCGGTGCATCAGAACCTTTTGGCAAATTGTCCCTTAGAGCAGATTGAGAAGATTTACTCAAAGCCGGAGGTATTTACACAGTGCCGCAACTGGCTGGCAGCGACGTTCAAGGAGGCCAAGACTATTCCTGAGCCGTCAACCGCCAAGGCCGCTCAGCGGGCCGCGAAAGAGCCGAAATCAGCGGCCATCGGCTCAGCCATTGCCGCGGAATTATACCGTCTGAAGGTCGTCTGTGAAAATATCGAAGATACGCCGAATAACATAACGCGGTTTTTTGTCGTGGGCCGCGAAGATTCGAAGCCGACCGGCGAGGACAAGACCGCGGTGATGTTCAGCACGGCCCATAAGGCAGGAGCCCTGGTTGACGTGCTTGAGGTATTCAAGAAATTCGAAGTGAACCTGACCAATATAGAGTCCAGGCCGAGCAAGAAAAAACAGTGGGAATATTATTTCTTCGCCGATTTCCTCGGGCACCGGAGCGAAGAACGGGTCCAAAAGGCCCTCAATGAGGCGAGCAAACACTGTCTTGCGCTATCGGTGCTGGGCAGCTTTCCACGTGCAACTGAAGTTTTAGGATAAATCATAGGAGAAGTTTAGATGAGAAAACCGTTTATAGCGGGCAACTGGAAAATGAACACCGACAGCCACAGCGGCGTCAAGTTAGTGCAGGACATCATCGCCGGCTGCGGCGAGATTGCGGGTAACAAGGTAGATGTAGCAGTATGCCCGCCGTTCGTTTATCTGCAACAAGTGGGTAAGGCCCTGAGTTCATCACGGGTGGCCCTTGGAGCGCAGGATATATACTTCGAGCAAAAAGGCGCGTTTACAGGCGAGATAAGCCCGGCTATGCTCAAGGACGTCGGCTGCACATACGCATTGTGCGGGCATTCCGAGAGAAGGCACGTCATAGGCGAAACCGACGAGCTGATAAACAAAAAGGTCCACGCCGCGATATTAGGCGGATTACTTCCCATTTTGTGCGTGGGCGAGCTGCTTGAGGAACGCAAGCAAAACAAGACCACCGAGGTTGTAACCCGGCAGATGAAAAAAGGTCTTGCGGGACTGACGCCTGAGAAGGTATCGGCTGTTACGATTGCTTATGAGCCGGTATGGGCGATAGGAACGGGGTTGACCGCCACGCCCCAGCAGGCGCAGGAAGTGCATGCCCTGATTCGTGAGCTGATGGCCCAGATGTATAATAAGAAGATAGCGAGTGAAGTCCGGATTCAATACGGCGGGTCGGTCAAGGCCGACAACGCAGGCGAGCTGATGGGCCAGGAAGACCTTGACGGCTTGTTAGTCGGCGGGGCAAGTCTCAAGGCGGACGATTTTGTGACAATTATCAAGGCATCGGCCTGAAAACAGTTTTTAATCTTGAGTTGATAAGGAATAACTTATGGCATTAAACCCATTACTGGCGGCAGGATTCGTATGGAGCGTTATGGCGGGGCTTTTCCTGCTCTGCTCGGTTGCGCTGATTCTTGTGATATTAATTCAAAAGGGCAGAGGCGGCGGATTGAGCGGCGCCTTCGGCGGGGGTATGGCAAGCGGCATATTGGGAAGCAAGACCGGCGACGTCCTGACGTGGGTTACGATAGGCATGGTCAGCTTCTTTATTCTTGTGGCCCTTGCTTTGGAAAAATGGTGGAGGCCTACGGTCAGCGGGACGGAAACACAAACCCCGGCCCCCATTACCAGCACCGATACAGGCCAGCCCGCCCAGCCGGCACAGGAAGTTCCCGTTACACCAGCACCGGCACCAGCGGAAAAACCGGCGCCGGTCCAGTAACTAACCGAATCCGATGAGTGCGGCAGGGAAAATTTATGATAAATAGCATGACCGGATATGGAAACGCTGAGGGGCGATTGAGCGGCATTACTTACGCCGTCGAAATCAGCACGGTGAATAACCGCTACTTCAAGGCGTCGGTGCGCCTGCCTGAAGCCCTCGGGCTTCTGGAAGGCGATATTGAAAAATATCTGCGCCAGGAAGTGCAGCGGGGAACGGTCAATTATGTGCTCAGGCAAAAAGGCGCGCCCGCGGAGGCGCTTTTCGAGATAAACGAAAAGGCGCTGGCGACGCTGATGAAGCGGCTAAGCAGGATAAATCCCGGCGGCGGATTGACGCGAGAGCTTGATTTGGGAGGGCTATTGGCGTTACCGGGGATTTTGTCGCCTGCGGTGCCAAACGCCGAAGCGGCTGGCATGATTCGGCGAAAGGTGCTGGCAATTACCAAACAGGCGATTAAAGGCCTTAAGGCGATGCGTGCCGCCGAAGGAGCGGCATTGGCGGCAGACCTCGAACAGAACTGCAAAGTGATAAAAACCAAACTCGAACGAATCCGTCAACTCAGCGCAGCAGGCCCTCAACAATACGCCGAGAAACTTAAAAAACGGGTCGATGAAATGCTCAGTGCCGCTAAATTAAAACTAAACGATGAGACGGTCGCACGGGAAGTCGCGATTTTCGCCGACAGGGCGGACATAGCGGAGGAGATCGCCCGGCTGGATTCGCACTTAGTGCAGTTCACAAAGGCATTGAAGGGAAACCAGCAGGCAGGCAGAAAACTCGATTTCATCTGCCAGGAAATGCTAAGAGAGGCAAACACTATCGGCAGCAAGGCCTCCGACTCCGATATCGTGCACTTAGTGGTCGATATGAAGTGCCGCATCGACAGAATCAAAGAACAGGTCCAGAACGTCGAATAACGGAAGACAGATGACAGAAGACGGAGGACAGAAAACGTCTTCAGTCTTAATAGCGGTGTCTAAGCGGTGAAAAAGAAAAAAGGTATTCTTGTTGTGGTTAGCGGACCCAGCGGCGTTGGAAAAAGCACCATCTGCAAAGAGCTGCTTAAAAAGATGGACAACGCTTTTCAAAGCGTGTCGGTTACCACCCGGCCGAAAAGCGACCAGGAAGCCGACGGAAAAGATTACTGGTTCGTCACGAAAGACGAATTCCTGAAGCGTATAGACAAGGGATTGCTGCTGGAGCACGCGGAAGTTTTCGGTAATTTTTACGGAACGCCGAAAGACAAGGTCGATGAGCAGCTTGCCGCGGGCAAAGACGTGATTCTCACGATAGACGTTCAGGGCGGTCACCAGATAAAGGAAATTTGCCACGAGGCGGTTATGATATTCATAATGCCTCCGGCAAAAAAGGACCTTGCCGGCCGGCTGGCGGGAAGGGCAAGAGACGACAGTAAAACCGCGGCGAAGCGCCTTAAGGGCGCGGAAAACGAAATTGAGGCGGGACGACGCGATTACGATTATATGGTCGTAAACGACAAACTTGATGACGCGGTAGATAAGATTATCAGGATTATTGAAAAAGCACGGACTGGGAAAAAAGACAGTTGCGCATTAACCAAGTAAAGTTACGGAGTAAAAAGAATGATTGAAGAATTGAAAAATATCGAGCTGGTCAGAAAAGTCGGCGGACGGTTCAAGCTGACGGCCCTGATTCAAAAACGCATTATGGAGCTGATGCAGGGCAGCCGGCCTCTGATTGAGGACACGGAAGGCAAAAGCCAGCTCGAAATCGTTGTGGAAGAAATCAAACGGGACAAAATCACAATCGACTACGAGCAAAGCGACATAGACAAGCCGGGCAAATAAAAGGCGGGCTGAATATGACGGAACGATGCGGAAAACTTGATGGCCTAAAGGTAGTGCTGGGAGTCAGCGGCGGCGTTGCGGCGTATAAAGCGGTTGATTTGGCGAGCAAGCTCAAGGCCGCCGGCGCCGATGTCAGGACGGTTTTAACCGATAACGCCCTGCGATTAGTTGCCGCCAAGAGCTTCGAAGCGGTAACGGGCGGCGCGGTTTATACCAGCATGTGGCAGGGAGGCGAGGAGTTCGAAATCGGGCATATAAGTTTGGCCGACTGGGCTGAAGTGGTCGTGGTTGCGCCCGCGACGGCCAACATCATCGGCAAGGTCGCCAACGGCGTCTGCGACGATTTGCTCAGCACGATGCTTTGCGCCTCATGGGTCAAGGCGACGATTTTCGCTCCGGCGATGAACGACAAGATGTGGGAAAACCCCGCCGTGCAGAAGAACATAAAAGCGCTGGTCCAGATGGGCGCGGAACTTATGGGGCCTAATCGCGGCCGGCTTGCCTGCGGCACAGAGGGCATCGGCAGGATGGCAGAACCGCAGGAAATCCTGGAGGCGGTCATGAGAATAGCCGCCGGACTAAAACGCAAACACAAATAGAATCCCCAAAAATGCGATTCCGAAAGCAAAGTCGCCGACTAAATTTCCTGATAACGGCCGGGGGGACGCGAGAATATATAGACCCCGTCCGCTTCATTTCAAACGCCAGCAGCGGCAAAATGGGCTATGACTTGGCATGGATGGGGGCTTTTGCCGGACATAAAGTAAAGCTGATTACAGCCGCTCCGAACCTGCCGGCGCCCAAGGGCGTCAAAACTGTGACAGCCATATCGGCAAACGATATGTTCAAGGCGGTCAGAGAGCTGTTTGGAAAATGCGACTGCCTGATTATGGCCGCCGCGGTTTCGGATTATATGCCGGTAAGCCCGGCCCGGCTGAAAATGAAACGAGGCGATGAAGAGATTACGCTAAAGCTGAAACCAACAACGGATATTCTCAAATGGGCCGGTGAACATAAAAGGCGAAATCAGATCGTTATCGGATTTGCTCTTGAGGACAGGAACGTTCGGACAAATGCCGAAAAGAAACTGCGGGAAAAAAAACTCGATATGATTATCGCCAACAAGCCGGAGGTAATCGGAAAACTGAATGCGAGTGTTGAAATCAAAAGCCCGAAAGGCCGATGGATTAGTATCAGGCAGACGCCCAAAAGTGTAATTGCACAGAAAATAATCCGGCTGATAGAGCAGATTCGGCTCAAATAAGAGAAAGGGACGGTATGGAGCAGGACACTATCGAAACCAAAGACGGTTTGCTTGCGGAAGCAAAGTTGAGTGATAAAAAATTGCTCATCGTCTTGCTTGCGATGGTCTGCCTGACGGTATTTGCGATTTATTGGCCTGCCTTATCGGCACGAGCGTTGTGCTTCGATGATAATCGGTATCTCGTCGATAATGCCCTTGTGAGAAATCCGAGCTGGCACTCGGCGTGGCGGTTTCTAATCGAGGTGCTGAAGCCCTCCACGGTAGGAGGATATTACCAGCCGTTGACAATGATATCACTGATGGTGGATTATGCTCTTGGCGGCAGGCCTGAAAACCTGACGATTTTTCACCTTACCAGCATACTTCTTCACGTTGCCAATACCGGCCTGATAATCGTGCTGATGTATTTACTTTTCGGCAAATCCGTCGTTGCGGCGGCTGTCGGACTATTATTCGGCTTGCACCCCTTGACCGTCGAGCCGGTACCGTGGACCGGCGAACGCAAGACGCTGCTGGCGGCGTTTTTTGCATTGTCATGCCTGGTGATTTACGTGGCATATTCGCGAAAGGCCAATCGCAAATTATTCATGGGCTGCCTGATTGTATATATTCTCGCTTTGATGTCCAAGCCCACGAGCACGCCGCTGCCTATGGTAATGCTGCTGATGGACTTTTGGCCTTTGAAACGGCTGGGTAAACACGCCTTGCTGGAGAAAATTCCGTTTTTCGTAATCGGGGGCATATCAGGAATTATAACGTTCATTTCGCAGGCCCTCACCGCCTCGGTAATAACGCCTGAACAGTACGGGGCGATGCGGGTCCCGTTTGTATTTTGTCACAATATCATTTTTTATCTCCATAAGATGGTCTGGCCCGTCAACATGTCGCCGCACTATGTTTTTCCCAAAGATATCAGTTTGTCAAATCCCGCGATACTGGCGGGAGTGATTGGAACGTGCATTTTAATTCCGGCGCTCATCATATCGCTTCGCTGGACAAGGGCGGCGCTTACCGGCTGGCTGATATTTTTTATAATGGTGCTTCCGACAATGCAGGCGCTGCAATTCAGCGACGTCATCGCATCGGACAAGTTCGCTTACCTGCCGTCGTTGGGCATCCTGCTGATTCTGGCATGTTTTTTGAGCCGGCTTTGGAGTAAGCCGGGCAAAGCCGGCCTCAGGTCAGCAATGATAATCATCGTGGTAATATTAGCAATCGCGGAAGCAGGCGCTACCCGCAGGCAGATTGGATATTGGAAGGACTCAATCACGATAAATGCTCACATGGCAGATGTCACGCCCCTCGCCGTAGCGCCACGTAACAACCTCGGCGTCGCTTATGCAGAGAAAGGCGACTTCGCCAAGGCGATGGAGCAGTTCAATATCGTTCTGAAGATTGACCCCAATGACGATATGGCGAATTTCAACGTAGCCAGGGTACTTGAAGAGCGAGGGATGAAAGACCAGGCCCTTGCAGGTTACAGGGAGGTTCTGAAAATAGGGATTGATAAGCTGATGATTTCCAACGCATACTGCGCTATCGGCCGGCTGCTGGCCGCAAAGGGCGATTACGAAGAAGCCCTTGATTCGTTCGCACAAGGAATTAAACTAAAACCCAACAACGGGGAGCTTCATATAAGCATGGCTTCGACCCTGATGGAGATGGGCAAGGTTGAGGACGCGATTGGTGTGTTCCAAACCGCCGTCACATTAAAGCCGGATGCGAAACTTTACAACAATCTGGGATTGGCATTTACATCAGTGGGCAACGCCGAGGGAGCGATGAACAGTTATAAAACAGCGATTTGGCATGACCCCAATAACGCGGAAGCCCATTACAATTACGGCAACCTGCTGCTTGCCCTTGAAAAACCCGCTCAGGCGGCCGGCGAATACGAAAAGGCAATCAAGGCAAAACCGACTTATGCCAAGGCATACGGCAACCTGGCGGTAGCGCTTTCAATAATGGGTAAAACTGACGAGGCGATTGAAACCAACCGATTCGTTATCTCGCTTGAACCCAACGACGCCAACCTGTATTACAACCTGGCCGGCATCCTCGAAGGCAAAGGCCGGGTCGATGAGGCAATCGAAAGCCTGCGTAAAGTAATTGAGCTTGTGCCCGACGATTTAAGCGCCCGGACCGACCTTGCGAACTATCTGCTGGGCCAGGGTAAAATCGATGAAGCGATGGAGGAATTCCGCAACGTCCTTAGAATCGACCCGACATATCAGGAAGCCCTGACCGGCCTGCAGAAAGCCCACGAGATAAAGGAAGGAAAAAACCTGCCGCAGTTCAACGTCGGCGTTAGCCCTGTTAATCCTTGATTCCTAAGTCGTCTTTGGTCAATAGCGACTCGAATTTATAGCCGGCCGATGTGATATTCTCGCCGGCGCCCTGCTTACGGTCGATAACCGCGACGATTTTTTTTACCGTAGCCCCCGCCTCTGTAATTACCTTCGCTGCCTCAAGCACCTGGCCCCCCGTCGTGGCGATATCCTCAACCAGCAGGACGACGTCGCCCTTATTGAGCTTGCCCTCGATGAGTTTTCCAGTGCCATAGCCCTTTTTACTGTTTCGGATAATGACCCAGTTTTTGCCTGTTTCCATAGCCGTAGCAGCAGCAAGCGCAACGCCGCCAAGCTCCGCGCCGGCGATAAGCGTAACGTCATTGCCTGCGTGCTTGGCAAACTCTTTGCCAAGGGCTTTAAGAATATCCGGGCAGGTCTCGAAGAGATACTTATCGAGATAGTATTTGCTTTGTTTTCCGCTTCTCAGGGTAAAATTACCCTCAAGATATGCCGTTTCCTTGATACGTTTGATTAGCTCGTCTCTGGTCACTTTTGATTCCTTTACACGTGGAGTTCAACTTTTCTGTTAAGCTGGGTTCGATATTTTCTGATGGTGGGTGTTACAACTTCTTTTACGAATTCATCGACCTGTTTTGGCGCCCGGCCGACGTAATCTTTTGGATTCAGCACTTTTTTGAAATCGACCTTCGCGAAAGCGTTATCAGTTTTTAATCGGTCGATGAGGTCGTTGGGCTTGCCAAGCTGTTTTACCTGTGCTGCCGCTTCGTGTGAATGTTTTCTTATTTTTTCGTGAATTTCCTGCCTGTGGCCGCCTGCCTTGACCGCCGCCATAAGGATATTTTCTGTTGCCATAAAAGGAAGCTCGGCAGAGACGTGGGAGGCGATGACCTTGGGATATACAACTAAACCGTCGAGAACATTGGTCAGGATTTCGAGGATGCCGTCAACTGCCAAAAACGCCTCAGGAATAACAAGCCGGCGGTTGGCGGAATCGTCCAAAGTGCGCTCGAACCATTGCTGCGAGGCGGTCATAGCGGGGCTTGTCGCCAACGAAAGAACAAATCTCGATAACGCGGTTACCCTTTCGCAGCGCACCGGGTTGCGTTTATACGCCATAGCCGATGAGCCAACCTGCGCTTTTTCAAACGGCTCTTCGACCTCCTTGAGGTTTGCCAAAAGGCGAAGGTCGGTGCATAGCTTCTGGGCTGACTGGGCAACTGAGGCAAGGGAGTTAATTACCAGCGTATCGATTTTCCGCTGGTAGGTCTGGCCCGTTACGGCGCAGATATTTTTGAAGCCGAAGGCAGCCGCGACCATTTTATCCAGTCGGTCAACTTTGCCGTGGTTGCCGTCGAATAACGCGAGAAACGACGCCTGAGTGCCTGTCGTGCCTTTGATTCCCCGGAATGGCAAAGTATCGAGACGATGCTCGACTTCTTTGAGGTCTATCGCGAATTCGTAGCACCATAGCGTCGCGCGTTTTCCCACGGTAGTCAGTTGAGCGGGTTGATAATGAGTAAAACCAAGCGTCGGCAGCGCCTTGTATTTTTTGGCAAACCGGGCAAGCAGGTTGATGACGGCCGCTAATTTTCCCGCGGTGATTCGCATGCCCTCACGAATAATAATCGAATCCGCGTTATCGCCAATATCGCAGCTTGTCGCACCCAAGTGAATAATCGTTGCCGCCTTTGGTGCTGCTTCTCCAAACGTGTGAATATGGGCCATTACGTCGTGGCGGACTTTTTTTTCGTATTCAGCGGCCTTTTTAAAATTGATATCGTCTAAGTGCCTTGCCATTTCGCTGATTTGCGCCTGAGAGATTTTCAGTCCGAGTTTCTTCTGTGCCTTTGCCAGCTCAAGCCAGATTCGCCGCCAGGTGCTGAATTTCTTCTGAGGACCGAAAAGCTCGGCCATTTCCTTTGACGCGTTTCTTTCCACTAACGGGCTTGTATAAATGCTTTCTTGTCCGGGCATTTTCTTATCCTTATAAAGTTACTTTTTTAATTTCGCGTCGCGTTCCGCCAGCAGTATTTCGATTTCAGCGATGTCGTTTTCGTTCAGGTTCCAGTCGGAGGCGGGAGCGGTTTCGGCAATCTGGGCTGGTTTCCTCGCGCCGACGATTGCAGCTGTTACCTCAGGTCTTCTCAATACCCAGGCGATGGCAAGCTGGGCAACGGTTTTTTTGTTTCTTTCCGCGATTGGACGCAATTTTTCAACAAGCCCAAGTGTGGCGCTAAACTCCGGCTCACGAAAATCGCCGCTTTGCAGCCGATGGTCGTCAGGGGCAAGCCCCGCGAGGTATTTTTTGCTGAATTTTCCGGTAAGCAGGCCCCTTTGCATGGGACTGTAAACCACGACCCCGATTTTGTTTTTTTCGCAGTAGGGCAAAAGGTCTTTTTCGATACCCCGGCGAATCATACTATATGGCGGCTGAAGCGATGCGACGGGGGCAATCTTGCGAAGCCGCTCAAGCTGGTTGATATTAAAATTGGATACGCCTATATATCGGATTTTGCCCTGCTTATGAAGCCGGACTAATTCTTCGCCTGCCCGCTCGATATCGTTTTCTGGTTCGGGCCAGTGAATCTGGTAAAGGTCGATAGTCTCGATACCGAGACGCTTCAAGCTGTCATGGCATTCATTGCGGATGCTTTCGGGCTTGAGGCAGTTGACCTTCTCGCGTTTCTCGTTCCAGAGCAAACTGCACTTTGTCGCAACGATGGGCCTGATTCTGGTTTGTTTGAGCGCCCTGCCGACAAGCTCCTCCGAGTGGCCGCAGCCATAAATCGCGGCCGTATCAATCCAGTTTATGCCCAGGCCAATCGCCTTGAGGACGGCGGCAACCGCCTCGTCATCGTCTTGCGGCCCCCAGCCGAATTGCCACGGCCCGCCGATGGCCCAGGTCCCCAGGCCGACGGTTGTCAGTTGAAGCTCCGTATCGCCTAATTTTCTCATCTGCATAAGGCCTATAAGATATTCCCGAAAAGGGGATTTAGCAACACCGTTGCGGAGTTTTTCGAGCAATTTCCTTATTGTGAGCCAAATACGCTTGACGCGATGGCTTAAAACGGGTAATTTGTCGGGCTTTCCGGTTTGATAAAATGAAGAAGCAATTTGCTTTGCGAAAGGAAATAAGATGTTTACGACTATAGTAAATGTGAAGGCAAGAGAGATTTTAGACAGCCGGGGAAACCCCACGGTTGAGGTCGATGTCCTGCTCGAAGACGGCTCATTCGGCCGGGCCGCGGTTCCATCAGGCGCAAGCACCGGCGCCCATGAGGCGGTCGAGCTTCGCGACACCAAAGATAAACGGTATATGGGCAAGGGAACTGCCGGCGCGGTGAGAAACGTAAATGAAAAAATCGCGCCCAAGGTTATCGGAATGGACGCGACGGCCCAGGAAGATATTGACCGGCTGATGATAAAATTAGACGGAACACCCAACAAGGGCAAGTTCGGCGCAAACGCGATTTTGGGCGTATCCTTAGCCGCCGCCAAAGCGGCCGCGGCGTCAAGCTGCCTTCCGCTTTATCGTTACTTAGGCGGGTGCAACGCCAATATTATCCCCGTTCCTATGATGAACATCCTCAACGGCGGCAAACACGCCGACAATAACGTCGACTTCCAGGAATTTATGATTATGCCCATCGGCGCACCCACCTTCGCAGAAGCGCTTCGCTGGGGAGCCGAGACGTTCCATACTCTTAAAAAAGTTCTCAAGGAAAAGGGATATAACACCAGCGTCGGCGACGAAGGCGGTTTCGCCCCATCGCTTACGAGCAACGAAGAAGCGCTGGAAGTGGTAATGGACGCTATAAAGAAGGCCGGCTACAAACCCGGCAAGGACATCGCCATCGCCCTTGACCCGGCCTCGACTGAAATGTTCGACGGCAAGACCGGCAAATACAGCTTCTTCAAATCCGACCCCAAAAACAAGGTCTCAAGCGAAGCGATGGTCGAGCACTGGGCAAAATGGGCAAGCAAGTACCCCATAATCTCAATCGAAGATGGCCTGGCGGAAGACGACTGGGATGGCTGGAAAAATATGACCGAGAAAATGGGCGACACCGTCCAGTTGGTCGGCGATGACCTGTTCGTAACAAATACCCAGCGCCTCGAAAAAGGCATCGAACTGGGAAGCGCCAACGCGATTTTGATTAAGCTAAACCAGATAGGCACCCTCACCGAGACCTTCGAGGCGATAAATATGGCAAAACGCGCGGGCTGGAACGCCATCATCAGCCATCGAAGCGGCGAGACCGAGGATTCGACAATAGCCGATCTGGCAGTCGCTTCGGGCGTCGGACAAATCAAGACCGGCTCTGCCTGCAGGACCGACAGGATATGCAAATACAACCAACTGCTGCGAATCGAGGAAGAGCTTGGCCAGGCGGCCCGATACGCGGGATTCATGTTCAAAAAGAGCTGATACAAATATTAAAAGGTTGCTAAAGGGGGCTGCGTAGCCGATGCGAATAGGGCGAACCATCGTGTTTGTCGTGTTTTTCAGTATCGGCGCAGCCGTGCTGACGGCGACGGTGCTCTGCGACGACCTTCTCGAATATTTTTACTATCAAAATCTGCTCAGGCAATCCGAGGGGCATCTCAGAAACCTCGAATCCCTCAACGCCGACTACGACGCGATTCTCGGTCATTTCGAAGGCGACCCCTGCCAGGTCGCGCGACTTGCGCCGGCGACTTTGGGAATCGAGCCAAACGAGCCAAACACCGTGTATCCGCATGCCACGGCCGATAAGCTGGCGGCGGCGAGACGGGCGCTGAGTGACGAGCCAAACGTACCTGCACGGGGAGAGGAAGGCCCTAAATGGCTCGGGCCTTGCTGCCGGTGGCCCCGAAGACATATCCTGTTTTTCTCGGGTTCGGCTTTAGTGCTTATTGCGTTTATCTTTTTCGGCCCGACACGCAAACCAAGCAGGTCAATGACCGTAACATCGAAATCAGAACAAACAGAGCCCCCCAAACCGCCCGAAGCACGATAACTTTACACGGTTGCGTTTTCCGGCTTTGAGCCGTTAAACCAGTGAGCAGTGCGCTTCTGAAGCGATTCCATATAAAGATAAAATACAGGCGTGATATAAAGCGTCAGCGATTGCGAGAACAACAGCCCGCCTACGACGGCAAGACCAAGCGGCCTACGCGATTCGGCGCCTGCGCCGAAACCGAAAGCGATCGGAAGGCCCGCCATAAGCGCCGCCATTGTCGTCATCATTATGGGCCTGAAACGAATAATGCTCGCCTCGACTATCGCGTCATACGGGCTTTTGCCTTCTTTTCTTTGCGCCTCGATGGCGAAATCTATCATCATAATGCCGTTCTTTTTGACAAGGCCGACCAGCATTATTATTCCTACGAAGGCGTATATCGAAAGCTCCGAGCCGAAAATTATAAGCGTAATCAGCGCGCCGAACCCAGCGAAAGGCAATGCGGATAATATCGTAAGCGGATGAATGAAGCTCTCATACAGAATCCCGAGGACCAGATAAATCACCAGAATCGCCAGGGCCAGCAGTAATCCCAGGCCCTTCATCGAAGCCGCGAACGCCTGTGCCGTCCCCTGGAAGCTGCCCATTACCGTCTCCGGCAGGGTCTCACTGGCCAGTTTTTCAATCGCGTCAACAGCGTTTCCGAGGGGGTAGCCGGGCGGCAGATTGAACGATATCGTTACCGCGGGAAGCTGTCCCTGGTGGTTAATACTCAGTGGCCCGACGCCATCTGATAATCGGGCGACCGATTTTAACGGGACTAACTGTCCTGCGTCTGATTTTACATAGAGCAAACCGAGCGAGGCCGGGTCGCGCTGGTATTGCGGCTCAAGCTCTAATATCACATCATATTGATTGTTCTGCGTCAGTATCGTAGAAATCTGGCGGGAACCATAAGCATTACCCAGGGTTTGTTCAATCTGGCCCGCGCTGATTCCCATACTCGACGCTTTGTCTCTGTCTATATCGACCCTGACCTGCGGATTTTTAATCTGCAAATCGGTGGTTACATCAAGCAGGCCCGGAATCTCGCGAATCTTTTCTTCCATTATATTGGCATATTTATAAAGCTCGTCGAGGTTGTAGCTTTGCAGGGTGTATTGATACTGGCTTTTACTCATCCTGCCGCCGAGTGAAATCGGAGGCGGGTTTTGCAGGAAAATCCTGATACCCGGTATTTTACCGACCTCAACTCGCAATTTCTGGACAAGCTCGTCGGCGGATAATTTCCGCTGATTCTTCGGCTTTAATTCCAGCCGAATCATACCTGAATTGGTTGCCCCCCTGCCGACGTGGGAGAAAAACGATTCAATATCCGGCTCTTTTTGAAAAACGGCGTTGAGCTCCTTTTGATGGGCCACCATCGAATCGAAAGACAATCCCTCGATGCCTTCGGTAAAACCGAACAAAAACGAACGGTCTTCACTGGGAATAAATCCCTTTGGAATGGCTATAAACAGGAAAATGGTCCCGACTAAAATAAACGCCGAGAAAACCATAGCGGCTCGCCTGCGGCCAAGAACCCACCTCAGCGTCCGTTCATAAAAATTGACCATCGCCTGATACCATCTTTCGGTGACCGCATAAATGTGGCCATGCCTGATTGTCCCGGGTTTTCTTAAAAACCTGCTCGAAAGCATAGGCGTCAAACTGAGCGATATAAATCCCGAGGCAAGAACCGCGACGCCGATAGTAACGGCAAATTCACGGAATAGGCGCCCAATAAGACCTCCCATAAAAATAACAGGTATGAAAATAGCGCTTAACGAAAGCGTCATACTGACAATCGTAAAGGCAATCTCCTTTGCGCCGTCGAGGCCCGCCTGGAGAGGGGGTTTGCCCATCTCGATATGCCTGTAAATATTTTCCAGCATCACAATCGCGTCATCGACCACGAATCCCACCGAAAGCGTAAGCGCCATCAGTGAAAGATTGTTCAAGCTGAACCCGGCCATATACATTATGCCGAATGTCGCGACAATCGACATAGGCAAAGTCAAACTCGGTATCACGGTAGCCGAGGTATTGCGCAGGAAAAGGAAAATCACCATTACAACCAGGCACAGCGTCAAAATCAGCGTAAATTCAACGTCTTTGACCGATTCCCTGATAAAGACCGAGCTATCAAAAAGGACATTGAGCGATACAGCCGCGGGCATCTGCTCGCGGAAGCTGGGCAGCAGCTTCATTATCGAATCGGCAACTTCGACGGTATTTGTGCCGGGCTGCTTTTGCACGGCTAAAACAATACCCCGCAATTCGCTGCTTGAGGTAACATACCAGGCGGCGGTCCTGATACCTTCGACGCTATCAATAACCTGGCCAAGCTCTCCCAAACGAACAGGCGAGCCGTTGCGATGAGTGACAATCAGGGGCCGATACGCCGCGGCGGTGTTCAGCTCGCCGCTGGATTCTACGGTAACCGCTTTATAAGGCCCGTAAAGGATGCCAGTGGGCGTGTTCACGTTGCCGCTATCGACGGCCTCGGCGACTTCGTTGATTCCGATACCTTTGCTGGCCAGGGCCGCGGGATTAAGCCATATTCTTACCGCGTATTTCTGCCCGCCGAAAACCTGGACCTGTGAGACGCCGCTGACCATTGAGATTCGCTGCGCCATAAGGGTCTGGGCGTATTCATCTAAGGAATACATCGGAAGCGTCGAGCCGGTAATGGCGAAATACAGAATCGGCTGGTCGGCGGGATTTACTTTCCGGTAAGTCGGCGGGTTGGGCATATCCTGCGGCAAACGCCTTATCGACTGGGAAATTGCCGCCTGCACGTCCTGGGCGGCCGCGTCGATATCACGGTTGAGATTGAAAACAAGCGTTATCTGCGTGCCGCCTAAGGAGCTCGTCGAGGTCATCGAATCAATGCCGGCGATGGTTGAGAACTGTTTTTCGAGAGGCGTCGCCACCGCGGCCGCCATTGTTTCAGGACTTGCGCCGGGAAGACCAGCGGAAACCTGAATCGCCGGATAATCCACGTTCGGCAGGTCGCTTACGGCAAGCTGCGAAAACGCCATTATGCCGAAGATTAGCATCCCCAGCATAACCAGCGTGGTCATAACGGGACGATTTATAAAAATGGCTGTAAAATTCATTTCTTGTCTGCCAATTGAACTTCTTCCGAGTTGTCTTTTATTTGAACTTTTGCTCCCGGCACTAATCGCATCTGTCCGTCGGTTACAACGGTCTGGCCCTGCATGAGTCCTTCGACAACCGAGCTTCCGTTCATCGCCCGCTTAACGGTAATCTGTTTGATTTCAACCGTGTTATCGGGATTGACTACGTAAACGAATTGGCCCTGCTGGCCGTTTTGAATCGCCTGCGAAGGCACTACGGGCACGTTGGCTTCCTGGGTCAGCACAAGAACAACATTTACAAACTGGCCGGGCCAAAGGACGCGATTATCATTGGCGGATTGCGCCCACAGCTTAATCGTGCCGGTGGCAGGGTCAACCGCGTTATCAACGAAAAGAAGCTCGCCCGTGACCGTCTGCTTTTGCTCATCCCCGAATTGAGACCCCGCAGAGCGCTCCGCGTTGGGAATGGTAATAATCACGCCAAGACTTCCCTGCGCCATATACTTTTGCACCGCGGGCAGGTATTGCTGCGGCAGCGTAATATTTATCTTAATCGGCGTTACCTGATTTATGCAGGTTATCGCGGCGTCCTTTTCCTTA
>Ga0105104_10000644_pt1 | contig 26953 bp, 24 predicted proteins | sample PPLLaktember2015_3_FD_87034 | JGI IMG/M metagenome (GOLD analysis project Ga0105104, IMG submission 87034) | Freshwater sediment microbial communities from Prairie Pothole Lake near Jamestown, North Dakota, USA - PPLs Lake P7 Core (6) Depth... | ecosystem: Environmental > Aquatic > Freshwater >...
CCAACGCCGCCGTGACAGCGCGTCCAGCCACCCGCACGATGCGCATCGATGTCATCGGTGCCCTCCAGGGCGCATCATACGCCTCGCCGGGCGGCCCGGCCTCTTGCCTCACCGGTGGCAGGCGCGGGATGTCGGCGGAGTCGCGCGGCGCAGACACAAGAAGGGCCGGCGCGGGCGATGACGTGCCAGCCCGCGGCCTCCGCCGGGCTGTGAGCCGGCGTCGCGCGCGCAGGGCCGCGAGCGCGGCGGGCCGTTCATCCGAACAGGTTGGAGAGCGCGAGTGAGAAACCTGGAAAGAGCGGGCTCTCGTGCCGACGGCATTTACTGACCGCCATCGGCCACCGGCCACTGATCACTGACCCGCCCTCCGCCTACCGCCCTCCGCCTGTCTTCTCAGGCCGTGTCGTCGGCATAGATCCGGATGTAGCGGCCCTCGGTCTCGACGCCGACGAAGCGCTCGTCGAACACCCGGCACAGGTGCTGCGCAAGAGCGATCACGGACTCGGTGTCGTCGCTGCGGATCCGTGCCAGCAGGATCGGGTGCCGCCGCCCCTCGAAGAGCGCTTCGGCGTGCTGTACGGTTGCCGCCGGGAACTGCCGGGCGATCGCGCGGCACAGCGTGTCCACGTCGGCGTCGGTGTTCGCGCGGTGGCGGGTGTTCGGCACGTAGACGTGGTGCACCGGCTGGCCGATGGCCGATTGCAGCTGTCGCACGGCCGTTCGATGACCGTCCTCGTCCAAGGTGGCCTCCTTACGAATCGACCGTTCGGCGTCGGCCGCCGTGCGGTCGAACGTCTCTTCGATCTCGGCGTTGACGCCGCGACCGGCCTCGACGAGCCGGCGGCAGCTCTCGAGATACGCGAGCTTCCGGTCGGCCCCCCAGCCGGCCGGCGGCGATGCGGCCAACGCGCGGAGGTTCGAGATCACGTCGGCTATCTTCACGATGCGCGCGTCCGGCGACTTGCCGGCCATCGCGGCGATCCGGCTGCGCTGCCGCTCCTCCTTCGGCAGGGTCATGTCGTCGGAGTTCTCCTGCACGAGGCGCAGGACTCTCGGGCCGAACGCCTCCTCGAGTGCGGCCGGCGAGATGGAGGTGTCCTCGAGGACGTCGTGCAGGAGAGCCGCGATGCAGAGCTCGAGGTCGTCTCCGCCCGTTGCGCAGGCGACGAGGTGCAGGACCTCGATCAGGTGATCGATGTATGGCTCCTGCGCGACCCCCTTGCGGCGCTGGTTGCAGTGGGCCGCCGCGGCGAACGTGAGCGCCCGCGTGAGCTCGGTGATCGCCCTGTTCATCGTGCCTCCCGCCGGGCCACATCCTCAGCCGCGGCTGCGGCGTGACCAGTCAGCATCCCCCACGGAGTAGAATACGCCGGGGCCGGCGCCTGTCTCGACCTCCGGTCGCCGAACGCCGCGTCACGCGGCGCCCGGGTGATGGCCCCGGGGACCTCATGTCAAGCGAGCCGAGCCGCCCCGACCTGCTGAAAGCCGCCAGGACGTTTGCGAGCAGCAGCCACGAACGAATCGGGCCAGCAGACTGGCGAATCGCATCTCAAGGCGGTCGCTCAGATGGTCGGGTCGGTGACCCGCGACGAACACGTGCTGGCGGCGGGGTGGCTGCAGCCAGGCCCGTGACAGCGTCAGGCGCCAGCCGCACCGCAGGGCTGCCGGGACGCGTATACTGTCGGGGCACTTCGAGGATTCGGAAGGGCCGCCGGCCGCCACGGCATCGGGCTGCCGTTCGGCCCCCGGGGAGGATTCGATGACGCACGAGGGTCCGGCTCGTCGCCCAGGCATCAGCCGGCGCGCGTTCACGCGCCTGCTGGCCCTCACCGCGCCGGCCACGGTGGCCGCGCGCGAGGCCTTCGGGCAAGATCCACCGGCGCTGCCGCCCACGCCGGCGCACCCGACCGAGGCGTTCTGGCAGTCCGTCCGCCAGCAGTTCACGCTGCCCGCCGGCGTGGCAATCCTCAACGCGGCCAACCTGTGCCCCGCCTGCCGGCCGGCCGCCGACGCGCTCGCCCGGGTGACGCGCGCCATCGACGACGACCCCTCGCTCGAGAACCGCCGGCAGTTCGGCGAGGGGCGCGAGGCGGCGCGCCGGACGATCGCCGCGCACCTGCGCGTGGCGCCCGAGGACGTCCTCATCACGAGGAACACGTCCGAGGGCAACAACTTCGTCTCGAGCGGCGTGGAGCTGAAGGCGGGCGACGAGGTGGTGATCCTCGGCGAGAACCACCCGAGCGCGAACGCCGCCTTTCTCGACAAGGCGAAGCGGTTCGGCTTCACGGTGACGTCGGTGCCCCCGATCGTTCCCCACCCCGGCGCAGGCGCCTACCTCGATGCCTTCGCCAAGGCCATCACCCCGCGGACCCGGCTGGTCGCGATCACTCACGTGACCGCGACGGCGGGGGATCTGCTGCCGGCCCGCGAGATCTGCCGGCTCGCGCGCGAGCGCGGGGCGCTGTCGCTCGTGGACGGGGCGCAGTCGTTCGGCCTGCTCGACATCGACCTGTCCGACATGCAGCCGGACTTCTTCACGGGCAGCGCCCACAAGTGGCCGTGCGGGCCGCGCGAGGTGGGCGTGCTGTACGTGAACCCGCGCGCGAAGGCCAGCCTGTGGCCCAGCGTCGTGAGTCTGTACGCCGGGGCGGTCGGCGTGTCCAGGACGCACGGCGCGCTGGGGCAGCGCGACGAGGCGGCGATGATCGGCTTCGCCGAGGCGCTCGCCTTCCAGCAGAGAATCGGGCCGAAGCTCATCGAGGCCCGCTCGCTCGCGCTCGCGGCGCGCCTGGCCGATCGGCTCGCGGCCATTCCGGGCGTGACGCTCTGGACCTCGCGCGACCCTGCCCGCCGTGCGGCCATCGTGACGGTGAAGCCGGGCTCGGCGGACCCGGCCAGGCTGGCGGCGGCCCTCTACGAGAAGGGACGCGTGGCGTGCACGGCCCGGGGCGGCGCCGATCGCTCCGGCCTGCGGTTCTCGCCGCACTTCTACAACCTGGAATCGGAGATCGACTGCGCGGCCGATGCCGTGCGCGCCCTGATGGCGTAGGGCTAGCCGAGGCGAGGGCACGTCGCCCACCACTCGGGAGCTGGTTCGAGGCGAGGGTTGGGGCAAATCAATCGACAAGTCACCAAATCAACAAGTCGACAAATGACACCTTCTATCTGATTCACTCATCCCGCAGCACCCTTGCGGGGTCGATCCTTGCGGCCCTCCTGGCGGGTAGCCAGCCGGCGAGGGCGCCGACCGCCATCAGGACTGCCGCGGACGTTGCCAGCGTCACCGGGTCGCGCGGCTGCAGGCCGTAGAGCAGGCTGCCGGCGTACCGCGCGGCCCACAGGCTCGCGAGGCCGCCGGCCAGCACCCCGGCCCCGACCAGCATCGCCACCTGGCGCAGGACCATGCGGACCACCGCGCCGGGCTCGGCCCCGAGCGCCATGCGGATGCCGATCTCCGACCGGCGCCGGTTCACGCCGTACGACGTCACGCCGTAGAGGCCGACCCCCGCAAGCAGCAGCGCCAGCGCGCCGAAGAACCCCGACAGCATCGCGAGGAGCCGTTCCTGGATGAGCGAGGCGTCCACCTGCTCGGCCAGTGTGCGGACGGTGAGCGAGAGATTGGGGTCCACGCCGGACACCGCCGCGAGTGCCGGCCGCACGAGGGAGCCCGGCGATCCTCCGGCCGCGCGCACGCTCAGGCTGACGCTCGACACCGCCATGGCGTCCTCGACGTCCAGCTGCGCGAGCGGGAGGTACATCGTCGGCGGCACCGGCTCGCGCAGGGAGCGATAGACGGCGTCCTCGACGAGACCGACGATCTCGATCGGGGGCGGCTCCTTCCCGGGCCGGCCCTCCTGGCGGACGGTGCGGCCGATGGGGCTGCCGCCGCCCAGGAACTTCCGGGCGAACGTCTCGTTGACGAGCGCGACGGCCGGCGCGCCCTGGCGATCGCGGTCCGACACGTCGCGGCCCGCCAGCAGCCTGGTGCCGTAGGTCGCGAACCAGTCCGGGGTCACGTGGTTGATGTTGGTGATCCGCTCGCGCTCCGGCAGCGGCGGCCCGCCGGGGATCTCGATCCGGTTGTTCCAGGTGCTCCCGCTGACGGGCGTCACCGCGGACAGGGCCGCGTGCGACACTCCGGGGACGGCGGCGGCGGCCTGGTGCACGCGCTCGAAGAGGTCGAGGCGCCGGTCGAGCGGCGCGCTGCTGCGCTGGGCATTGATGCCGACGATGAGCACGGGGCCGCGGTCGAAGCCGAGATCGAGGCTGGCCAGCGACGAGAAGGTTCGCATGAACAAGCCGGCGGCCACCACGAGCACCACCGAGAGCGCCACCTGCCCGATGACGAGCCAGTGGCCGAGACCGGCGTGGCGCCGGGCGCCGGTGCCGCGCCCCTGGTCCTTCAATGCCTCGTTCGGCTCGACGCGCGAGGCGCGCAGCGCCGGCACCGTGCCGAACAGCAGCGCGGTCGCGACGGCCACGGCCGTCGTGAAGCCGAGCACCCGCCAGTCCACCGACAGGTCGAGGAACACCTTGCTCGTGGGCGTGGACAGCTGCCGCACGAGCAGCGCGCTCCCCCACCGCGCGAACGCGAAGCCGAGTGCGGCTCCCGCGACCGCGAGGACGAGGCTCTCGGAGAACAGTTGGCGGGCGAGGCGGCCGCGCGAGGCCCCGAGGGCCAGCCGGACGCTGAGCTCGTGCCGCCGCGCGGTGGTGCGCGCCAGCAGGAGGTTCGCGATGTTGGCGCACGCGATGAGCAGCACCAGGCCCACCACGATCATCAGGACGAGGATCGGCCGCTCGTACCGCCGCCGAAGGCCCGAGGCGCCGCCCGCCGCAGGCTCCAGCGTCAACCCTTCCTTCAGGTAGTCTTTCAGGTCCTCGGGCCGCCAGCGATCGGGCAGCGTGGCCTCGCGGATCTGAGGCTGCACGGCGCGCAGCGCGTCGGTCGCCTGCTCGGCGGTCTGGCCCGGCTTGAGCCGCGCCATCACGTTCAGCCACCACCACGACCGCTGATCGAGCGAGCTGCGGTCGGGCCGCAGCAGCGGCTCGACGCCGATCGGGATCGCGACGTCGAAGGTGCGGCCGACGTCGGGACCGAAGAAGTCGGGCCCGGTCACGCCGATGACGGTGAAAGACACGCGTTCGAGCGTCAGCGTCCGCCCGACGACGTCGGCGGCCCCGCCGAAGTGGCGCTGCCAGAAGCCGTAGCTGATGACGGCCACCGGCCCCTCCGGGCCGCCGCGCCGCACGTCGTCTGCGGGCGTGAAGGTGCGGCCCAGGATGGCCGGCACGCCGAGCACCTCGAAGAAGCGGCCGCTGGCCCAGATGCCGGTGGCGTAGTCGCTCTCGCCGCCGGCCGCCAGGTCGAAGCGAGAGCCAGACCACGCGAAGGCCCCGTCGGAGAAGTGACCCTGGCGGTCGCGGATCTGCTCCCAGATGGGGTTGGTCCAGGAGCCGTCCTTCAGCATCACCAGGCGGTGGGGCTCGTGCACGGGCAGGCTGCGCAGCATCACGCTGTCGAGCAGCGAGAAGATGGCCGTATTCGCGCCGATGCCGAGCGCCAGCGACAGCATGGCGACGGCCGACACCACGGGTGTGGCGCGCAGGGAACGCAGGGCATCGCGCAGATCGGACATGGTTCCCCCAGGAGGGCACTACATTGGACGGAGCGGTTGTGCTGTTGGTTGGCTTTGCGGCCGGGCAAGCGCGCGACACCGCCGCCGGTCCGACTCAGCTCTACCACCGGCCGTGGGACACGTCGTCCCAATTGCGCACAGAGACGGCGCCGGGGGCAGTTCGGATCGCGCCGCCAACATGGTGATTTCGAGGGCCTTAGGGTGTTCGTCCGGATGGCATGAGGCTTGTTCGCCCATTCGCCGAGCCACAACCACGGTCAACGAGGAATTGAAATGACCGACACGCGTTATGCGCTGCGAACACTGCGCCGGACTCCCGGCTTCACCCTCGTGGCGGCTCTGACCCTCGCGCTGGGGATCGGTGCCACCACGGCGATCTTCAGCGTCGTGAATGCGGTCCTGCTGAGGCCGCTCCCGTATCGGGACGCCGACCGGCTCGTCACGATTCGAGGTTCGCTGCCTGATCTCCGCGACCTCGAGGCCGCCAGCCGATCGTACGAGGGCATGGCGATATGGGCATCGAACCTGTACAACCTGGGATCGGACGCCGACACGCGGCAGGTACTGGGCGGCGTCGTGTCGCGCTCGCTGCTGCCGCTCCTCGGGGTGCAGCCGATCCTCGGGCGGAACTTCACGGTGGACGACGACCGGCAGGAGACCGTGATCATCGGCTACGGTCTCTGGCAGTCGCGCTTTGGCGGCGACCCGGGAGTCCTCGGGCGAAGGATCGATCTGAGCGGGACGCCGCATACGGTTGTTGGCGTCGCGCCCGACGGGTTCCGGTTCCCCGGTTCCGCGTTCCAGCTCTGGACGCCACTCGGCGTCCTGGAGCAGAAGGCAGCCGCACAGGCGCGGGACCGCTCCCTCCGCATCTTCAGTGCTGTCGCCCGGCTCCGGACCGGCGCCACGCTGCCGCGCGCGCAGGCGGAGGCCGACGCCATCAGCCAACGGCTCGCCGCTGCCTATCCGCCGACGAACGAGGGCGTCACCTTGACGGTCGAGGCTCTCTACGACCGACTCGTCGGCAACGTGCGGCCGGCCCTGACGATTCTCCTCGCCACCGTCGGCCTGCTGCTCCTGATCGCCTGTGCCAACGTCGCGAACCTGATGCTCGCGCGCACCACCGTGCGCGGACGCGAGATGGCGATCCGCATCGCGCTTGGAGCGGGGCGTGGGAGGCTGCTGCGACAGCTGATCATCGAGAGCCTCGTCCTTGCGATCGCGGGCGGGACCCTCGGCCTCCTCGTGGCAATGTGGGGAATCGATCTGCTCCCCGCGGCGCTCGAGTCTCACCTTCCCCGCGCCGAAGGGATCCGCCTGGACGGCGTCGTGCTCACCTTCACGCTCGGCGCCACCCTCCTGACCGGGTTGTTCTTCGGGCTCGCCCCCGCTCTGCAGACGGCGACCGAGCCGTTCGCCTCCCTCAAGGAGGGCGCACGAGGGGCGATCGGCGCAAGGGGCCGGCGCGTGCGGCGCGCCATCGTGATGGTGAGACGGCCCTTGCCGTCGTGGTACTCGTCGGCGCCGGGCTGCTCGTGCGCAGCTTCCTGTCCCTGACGGCCCGGGACGCCGGCTTCGCGCCAGGGGACTTGCTCTCGTTCAACGTGCAGTTGATCAAGGTGCCCGAGACGTCCCGCGCCCAGGCGGCTGCGGTGCTCATGGAACGGCTCGGGGCACTGCCGGGCGTGGAGACGGTGGGCGCCGCGACGGGTCTGCCGGTTGTGACGCCGCAGCGCGGGACGCGATTCGCCGTCGAAGGGCGGACGCTGACGGCCGAGCAGGACGGAGCGTACTTCATCGCTGCCACGCCCGGGTACTTCGAGGCGCTGCGCACCCCCGTCCTCCAGGGACGGGCGATTGACAGCCGCGACGTCGCCGGCGGCGCTCCGGTCGTCGTCGTCAACCGCTTGCTGGCAAGCCAGCTCTTTCCCGACGGCGACGCCGTCGGGCGAAGGCTGAGACTGGTCAACCCCGAGCAGTCCGACGCCTGGCGGACGATCGTCGGGGTCGTCGGCGATGTGAGGTACCGGGGACTGGAAGAGGATACGCAGCCGACACTCTACACGCCGTTCGCCCAGACGCCCTTCATGTGGCTCTACGTGATGGTGCGGACGCCCGTGGTGTCGGAGTCGATGGTGCGGTCGCTCCGCGAGGCCACTGCCTCGGCGCACCCCTCGCTGACGGCCGCCGACGCGCGCGCGATGCGTGACGTGCTGGCGGAGACCGTGGCGCAGCCGCGTTTCAACATGCTGCTCGTCTCGTCGTTCGCGGTCCTGGCCCTGCTCCTGTCCGCGATCGGCATTTACGGCGTCGTGGCCTACTCGGTTGCGCGGCGGACGCAGGAGATCGGCATCCGCATGGCACTTGGCGCCGGGAGGGCCGACGTGCTGCGAATGGTGCTGGCAGAAGGCGTCGCGATGGCGGCCGCCGGCGTGATGCTCGGCCTCGCGGCGTGCGCGGTGATGACTCGACTGATGTCCGGCCTGCTCGTCGGCATCGCCCCGCGCGACCCGGTGGCCTTCACGGCCGGGGCGGTTCTCCTGCTGGCCGTGGCCGTGCTGGCCAGCTTCGTGCCGGCCCATCGCGCGACGCGCGTGGAGCCGGTGACCGCGCTTCGCGCGGAGTGACGCGGGCAGAACGGCGTCGTGGAGCTCATCAGCTGCTTGTGACGAACAGTCGCCCCGGAGGGTTCCGCCCGGCCAGGTGGCGAAGCGGGTGAGCGGCTCCGTCGCCGGCTTGCCTCGCCGCTCACCACGCTTCGCCGGCGTCGATGTGCGTCCCGAGCTACCTGAGGACGCCGTTCTCGATGACCGGCTTCCCTTCCGCGCTCAAGGTGGCGCGGCTGACCGCGCAGGAGAGGCCGAAGTTACTCGTGTTCGTTCCGCCCCACCCCGTGTTGTCGCCGATGCCTATGGTCACGCCGCCGGGAGCCATCCACACGATGCGGCCGGTGTCGGTGGGCAGCCTGGCCTCCGGGTTGAGGCCGAGGTCTATGTAGGAAAGGAAGTCCTTGCCGGCGCCCGCGGCATCGTAAAGGGCCTTGAGCGGCTCGAGGCCGGATCGGGCGGTCATCGAGGTGAGCTTTCCCTTGGTGAAGGTCAGGGTCAGTCCCTCAACGAGGGTGCCCTGGAAGAGCACCTTGCCCACCACGATCTTCCCCTCGGCCGAGCCGAGCACGACGGGAAGGAGTAGCTCGCCGGCCGGCAGCCATGTCTGCGTGGCCGCCCGCCCCTGCTGGACCTTCTCGGGGCTGATCGTGCCGTCCGAGATGAACCCCTTCGCAGGCTCGACCGCGAACGTGATGTTCGTGCCGTCCGGGTTCGAAAGCGTCAGGCGTTGTCCGGCCGCAAGTGCCTGGCGCACCGCCGCGCCCTTCGCCCGTACGACGTCGGGCGAGACGCGGGCCGACTTCCAGAAGACATCGGCTAGTTCCTCGATCGGCTTGCCAAGGCGCCGGGCGAGCGCCGCCGTTGGGTAGAGCCCGTTGCCGAGGTTCACCGCGCGCATCGGCTTCTTCAGGAACGCCTCGTTGGCCGGAAGCCCGGCCTTCGCGCGCGCCGCCATGCGCTCGGGCGGCACGCCGGCCATGTTGTTCTCCGTCTCCCCGGCTTCCACCGTGAGCATGGCGTTGAACGTGTTGACCATGGCGAGGAAGAGCGTCGGCGGCTGGCTGTCGTAGGAGGCGGGCACCTCCATGTAGGATCGGCGGTCCAGGCGCTCGCTCGCGAGGCCGACGAGCGGCTGGGCGCCGGCCTTCATCGTTTCCACCGCGAGGTTCTCGAGCAGCTCCTCGTCGCGGGAGCCCCCCGCGATGTACACGTGTTCGCCGTTCTTCACCATCGCCGCCTGGACCATCGCCCTGGCGACGCCGGGCAGGTCGGCGGACGGCGTCCTGGCTGGAGCGGCGGACGCGGGTGCGGCGGGAGCGGGTGCGGCAGCCTGGGACTGCTCCCGCTCCGGGGCGTTCGAACCGTAGCAGCCGGACATCACGAGCACGGCGAGGCACGCGGCGACGCCGACGCCGCAGGACGCAACTCTCGCATTCATACGCAACCTCCTGTTCACGCGTGGTGTTGGGGTCCCGGAAGTGGGCAAACGACGGCGGGAGCCGTGTGGACCTGCGGCGGCTGCCGGTAACCGGCGTGGGATCAGCGAGGGTACGGCGTGGCGGCAGGCGTGCCGCGGTGGCCGGCGAAACGAAGGGCAGCAGCGTGGGGGCCGCATTGTTGCCCGCCGATTGGACGCCCGCTGGTTTGGGTGAAGCTCAAGTCTACAGCCGGCGAGGCGAGCTCGTCAAAAGCGCAAAAACACCTTGGTGGGCCGTCTACCAGGCTTCCCGTCGAACACCGCGCACCAGGTCGAAGTGCTCGTCCCTGCTGAGAACGGGGAGGCGGTGCTGAAGCGCGAGGGCCGCAATCCACGCGTCGTTGGCCGGGATGGGGTGGCCGGCGCGCTTGAGCGCGCTGCGGAGGTCGGCGCAGGCGATGGCGGTCTGCTCGGTGACATCGAGGATCTCGAACGCGTCGAGGTGTGCGTCGAGCCAGGCTTCGTAGGCCGGGCGGTGACGCGAGGCCGAGATCCCGTAGCGGTATTCCCCCAGCGCGTCGTCCTCCTGCAGCGTGGCCGACTCTCCCCTACTCGTTCCTCAGTGCCGTCATCGGCGAGATGGCGGCCGCACGCGCCGCGGGGATGACCGCCGCCACGAAGGCGCAGGCGCCGAGCAGCGTGACGGCAACGCCCAGCGCCAGCGGGTCCCAGAACGTCACGCCGTAGAGCTGTCCCGAGATCAGCCGACCGGCGGCGATGGCGAGCGGCAGGCCCAGCACCAGGCCGATGGCCACGCGCGTGAACGCCGTCCGGAGCACGAGCCCGATCACCTTCGGGCGGTCGGCGCCAAGCGCCATGCGGATCCCCATTTCCCCCGTGCGCTGCGCCACCGCGAAGGCGGTCACGCCGTACAACCCGACCGCCGCGAGCAGCAGCGCCACGACGCCGAACAGCGCGGCAAGGCTGGCCACCGCGCGCTCCTGCTCGAAGGACATCTCCACCTGCTGCTGCAACGTTCGCACGCTGTTGATCGTCAGGTTGGGATCGAGCGAGGCGAGCGTCTTGGTGAGCACCGGTTCGAGCGCGCCGGGCGGGACGGGCGTCACGAGCAGGATCCCGCCGATGAAGTGCGACATCCGCTCGATCCGCGCCATCATCTCGTTGGTGTACGGGACGGTCTGCGCGAGCGGCACGTAGAACATCGGGCGCGCCGGCCGGTTCAGGCCCCAGCCCGCGAACTTGGCGTCGCCCACCACCCCCACGATCTTGAAGGTGTTCACGTTCTCGGGAAGATCGAGGCCGAAGTGCTGCCCGAGCGGATCCTCGTCCTTCTTGAAAAACCGTTTCACGAACGCCTCGTTCACCACCGCCACCAGCTCGCCCGTCTCGTTGTCCGCCGGGGTGAAGTGCCGGCCGCGCACGAGCCGGACGCCGAGGTCCTGGAGGTAGTGCGCGCTGACGCGGTCCCACGACGCGCCGGCCTCCTCGTTCAGTTTCGGCTGCGGCTTCCCCGACACGAGCACGAGCTCGCCCCAGTTGTCGGTCAGCGGGTTGTAGAGCGCAAGGCCCGCGCCCTTCACGCCGGGCAGGCGGCGCAGGCGGTCCTCGATCTCGCGGTAGAGCGCCTGCAGCCGCGGGAGGGTGTAGGTGGCCGGAGGCTGGTTGAGCGACACCAGGACGCGCTCCGGCACGCGGAAGCCGAAGTCCTGGCGCTCGAGGTTGCTCAGGCTCCTCGCCAGCATCATCGCGCCGGCGACGAGCACGATCGACACGGTGGCCTGCACCACGAGCAGCCCCGTGCGGATGCGCGACGACCCGTCGCCGCCGCTCCGGTGCATCGTCCGCAGCGCGTCGATCGGGTCCGTGCGGGTGGCGAACCACGCGGGGGCCGCGCCGAAGACGATGCCCGTCAGCAGCGAGAGCGCGAAGGCGAACGCCAGCACGGCCAGCGACGGCTCGGCGCTGATGGGCAGGAACGTGGAGCTGCCGAACGCGAGGCCCAGCAGCAGGCGCGCGGCGCCCACCGCGACCACGAGGCCGACGAGCCCGCCGGCCACGGCCAGGAGCACGCTTTCGACGAGCGCTTGCGTGACGACCTGCTGCCGGCTGGCGCCGATGGCCAGGCGCAGCGCCGTCTGCGCCCGGCGCGCGGCGGCCCGGGCCAGCAGCAGGTTGGCGACGTTCGCGCACGCGATCAGCAGCACGAGGCCGCAGACGGCCACCAGGATCTGCAGGCTGCGGCCGTACTCCTCCTTCATCACGCCGACGCCCGCGCCCGCCGGCACGACGGCAATCACCTGCTTGGGGAGCGCGCGGATCACGTCCGGCAGCCAGTTGGCGGGATAGCCCGAGTCGTGCTGCAGCCACTGGCGGAGGATCCCGGTGAGGCGCGGTGCCATGCCTTCGACCGAGGCGCCCGGCTTCAGTCGTCCGATGACCCGCAGCCACGCGCCGATCGGCTGATCCAGCAGCGAGGCGTTCCCGTTGATCAGCGGCTCCGCGTGGAGAGGCAGCCACACGTCGGGCGGATCGGGCCGGAGCGTCTCGCCGAAGAAGCCCGGCGGCGCGACGCCGATCACGGTGAACGGGTGCCCTTCGATCACGAAGGTCGAGCCGACGACGGAGGGGTCGGAGGCGTAGCCGGTCTGCCAGGCGCGGTGGCTGAGGACGGCGACGGGCGGCGCGGACGCCGAGTCGTCGTGGGGCCGGAACACCCGGCCGCCGAAGGCCCTGACGCCGAGCGTGGAGAAGTAGCTGCCGCTCACGTACTGGGAGCGCAGGGGCCTGGCCGCCGTGTCCACGCCTTCACGGCGAACACCCAGCCGCGGTCCGCCGGCCTGGAACGCCGTGATGTCCTCGAACTCGGGTGTCGCCGCTTTCAGTTTCTGATAGAGCGGGTAGGAGAACATGCCCCACCGGTCCTGGGGCCCGCCCTCGACGCAGCACTGGTCGCCGTCGCCGATGCGGTAGAGCCGGGCCGGGTCGGAGACCGGCAGCGACCGCAGCATGATGGCGTGGACGAGCGTGAAGATGGCCGTGGTGCCGCCGATGCCCAGGGCGAGGGTCAGCACGGCCGCGGCCGTGAAGACGGGCGACAACCTGAACTGGCGGACGGCGTAGCGGAAGGCACCGGGGAGGTTGGCCAGCATGAACCTAAGACGGATTCGGGGGAAGGGAGGTTCGCTCGGGGGCGGTACAATCACACGATGACCCGGCACATCGGCATCGTCGCGTGCTCGGCGGAAGGCGCGGCCCTCTGCTACCGGACCATCTGCATCGAGGGGGCGGCGCTGCTCGGCGCCCACGCGCACCCCGAGGTGTCGATGCACACGCATCCCCTCGCCGAATACATGACGTGCATCTACCGCGGCGATTGGGAGGGCGTCGGCGAGCTGATGCTCTCCTAGGCGGGCAAGCTTGCGACGATCGGCGCGGACTTCCTGATCTGCCCCGACAACACGATCCACCAGGCGCTTCCCCACGTCGGCACCCGCTCCCCCCTCCCGTGGCTCCACATCGCGGAGGTCGTGGCGGCGCAGGCGGCAGAGCGCGGGTTCCGCCGTCTCGGCCTGACCGGCACACGCTACCTGGTGGAGAGCGAGGTCTACCCGGAGAAGCTGGGCGCACGCGGGATCGCGCACGTCCGCCCGGCGCCCGCCGAACGCGAGGAGATCGACCGCATCATCATGGATGAACTGGTGTACGGCATCTTGAGGCCCGAGGCGGTCGCGGCGTTCCAGCGGGTCATCGCCCGGATGAAGGACGCGGGTTGCGACGCCGTCGTGCTCGGCTGCACCGAAATCCCGCTGATCGTGAACGACTCGAACGCCCCGCTGCCGACGCTCGATTCGACGCGCCTGCTGGCGCGAGCGGCCCTGAGGCGGGCCGTCGAAGCTCCAGGTCGGTGAATCTCTCCGTCCACGGGTTCTGGCGGCGATTCCGACGCCGGGCTCTTTGGCGGCCGTCCGGGGCCGCCTCAGGCCGTGACCTGCCCTGTCAGGGGCAGGCGCGATCATCTTTCCACTCGCAACGGCGCATGCCCGGTGGAAAGATGGGAGGTCACGTGTCCAGCAACCGTTTCGACCGTCGCCGAGCGCGTCGTCACCTGTGCGCGGCCTGCCGTGAGCGCAGGGCCCGGTACCGATACCGTGGAGAGATTCGAGCGGATCGGCAGCACGTGCTCTGCTTCCAGTGCTTTCGCGCTGCCCGGGAGCAGATGCGGGCATGGCAGATCCGCGGGGGAATGGAGTCCCGCCCCCGACCCGTGACGCCGCAGCTCGTCGAACACCGCCGGCTGATGCTGGCGCACCTCGAGAGGCAGGCGGCTGCGCTTCTTCGCCATATAGGAGGCCACGATTCGGGATAGTGGCGAAAGGAGCGGGCGCGTCGGCGAACGAGCCGTGCGCAGCAGACCGCGCTTGCGCCGGAACACGACGAGCGGCTGCGCCACGCGGCGCCGATCGACGATGGCGCACCGACCGTGGCCGCTGGTCCCGCACGCTCGTCGGCACGGGCGGTGTCTCCGGTGTCGCCGCAAGGCGTCCCCGGGCGGCCCTACGAGGCCGGGTTCGTGTGCGGTGCCATCCTGGCCGGCCGCTACCGGATCGTGGCCCTCGCCGGGCGCGGCGGCATGGGCGAGGTCTACCGCGCGGACGAGCTGACCCTCGGCGAGCCGGTTGAGGCGTCACGGTACGCCTACCACGAGCTCTCGATGAAGGCCTTGGCCTTGCGTAATTCGTCCATCGGGTCCGTCTTCAGGTCGCGCGCGACGTAGTTCTCGATGATCAGGGCGCCGGTGAAGCCCGACTTGCGCAGCCTCTCGAAGCACTCCTTCAACTCCGCACGTCCCTCTCCGGGGCGGACCTCGCGCCCCATCACGCCCGGCTGTTCGGGCGGCAGCGCGTCCTTCACGTGCACCGAGGTGACCCGGGAGAGGAAGTGCCCGAGCGCGCGGGAGGGCGAATCCACGCCGTAGATCACGAGGTTCGCGGGATCGAAGTTGACGCCCACACGCGCGACGGTGATCGTGTCGAGGAACGCCGCGAGCTGCTGGCCCGTCTCCTGCCCCGTCTCGAGCGAGATCGTCACGTCCTTCTTCGCGGCGTACGACGCGATGTCGGTCACGGCCTGGAGCATCGCGCGGTAGGCCGGGTCTTCGGGTTTCTCCGGGAGGAACCCCATGTGGAACGTGACGATCTTTGCGCCGATCGCGGATGCGAAGTCCACGCACTTCCTCGCGTACTCCAGGCGCTCGGGGATCAGCTCCAGCGGGCGAAACCCCACCGTGCGCACGACCGTCTCGCGGTCCTTGTAGCTCTCGCCGGCGAAGACGACGACGACCGAGTCGGCGCGGATGCCGGTGGTGCGGAGCATGCCGGCAAACTCCCTCGCGCCCTCGGGGGTGTAGAAGCGGTCGGGCAGCCTGCTCACCTGGATGGTCTGAAGCCCGAGCGACTTCACGGCCTGCAGTGCCTTCAGCGGGTCGTCCTGCCCGGTGCACCGCAGGAAGACGCCCATCGAGTTGCGGCCCTTCCCGGCCTGCGCGCCGTCGCCGCTGATCGGTGGCTGCAACAACAGCGCAAAGCCGACGCCGCAGACCAACCATCTGCACACGGATTGAACGGGCATTCGCCACCTCCTGCAGATTCCCGATCCCCGCTGACGCCCTCGCCAGCGGCCGATCCGCGCCGCTCACGGCTGGAGGTCGGCCTCCCGCGCCAGCTCGTAGAACAACGTGTCTAGACCGCCCACGGTCCTCCGGTCAACGACGCAAAACCCGAGCTTCTCGAGGACGCGTGCCGATGCGCGATTGCCCGTGTCGGTGCTGGCCCTGATGACCGGCATGACGAGCGAGCCGAAACAGTAGTCGATCACCGCGCGCGCGATCTCCGCCGCGTAGCCCTGGCCCCAGAGATGGCGCGCCGACCCGCCGAGTCGAAGGGAGCCTCGCCAACGGGGCGTGGACCGGCGAATTCAAGGTTCAGTCGTCCTCGTCCGACAGCGCCCAGCGCTCGCGTGGCTTCAAATCGGCGGACCGAACGAAGCCGATCTCCCGGCGGCGGGGATCGGATCGGAGCACCCAGGCGATGTCTTCCATCTCTCGGAGAGCAGGCTGGCGCCGGTCGGAGTAGACCGAGCAGGAGGTGACCGGAAAGGGAATGCGGCCATGCCCGTACGCCAGCCGATCGCACTCGACGATCAGATCGTTGGCCGCGGCGCCGCGGACGATGGTCGCGTGGCGGCAGGTGGGACACAACGGCCCCTCGCCGGCAGCGGCCGTCCCCCCGTTGATCTTCACTCGCATTTCGAACTCCTCTCACCGCATTCGTTTCATGGGCGCCTCCTCCGGCATCGTTGTGAACGGCTTGCGGGTGATTGCCGACGACGATGGCATCGTCGAAAGACGGGTGTCAAGGGCGGATAGATGCCTTTCACTCAGGCGCTCGGTGGGAGTTGACCTCATCGGGGCCACGGCCATGGCTTTCACTGGCCGCGACGTCCGCCCCGTTCGCCGGCATCCCGTCGTACAATCGACGGCCATGTCCGATCCACGCTTCGGCACGCGCCAGCTCGTCGACCGCATCCGTCAGCTTCCCGTTGTCCCTCGCGAAGTCTGGCAGGGCGCCATCCTCGCGATGCCGGCCTGGGTACACCCCGACAACGGCGAGCCGTTCCGCCCCTTCGGCGCGATATGGGTGAGTCACACGACCGGCCGCCTGACGGTGGAGCTGGAACCGGCTCCCGACGCCCACGGGCCGGAGCTCCTCCTGGCCGGCCTCCTCCGGTTCGGCCGACAGGAACGGAAGGTGGTCGGCGGGCGGGCCGGGCGCCTGCAGGTGGCGGACGTCGAGACCCGGGAGTGGCTGCAGCAGGCGCTGGGCTCGGCAGCGGAGGTCGAGGTCGTTCCCCGCCTCGACGACCTCGACGCCGCCCTGCGCGAGTACACGGACATCGCGACCGAGGACCAGCCGCCGGCCGCGCTCGAGGGGCCGGGCGTCACGCTCGAGGTGCTCGAGCGCTTCGCCGATGCGGCGGCCCGCTACTACGCGGCGGCGCCGTGGCAGTACCTGAGCAACGAGGACCTCGTCGAAGTCGAATCCCCCGTGGCCCCTGAGGGTTACCGCTTCGCGCTCGCCCTCGGCAACGGCGGGCAGACCTTCGGCCTGGCGTTCTACTCCGCGCGCGCGCACCACGAGCGGATGCTGGACGCGCGGTCGCCGGAGGCGGGGATGAAGGCCATGCGGGTCGCACGTTCCATCCTGTTCGGCACCGCCGACGGCATTCCCATCAAGGACCATGACCTCTGGCTGGCCCACGGCCTGCCTGTGGCCGGCCCCCGCGCCTACCCCTTCGGCGCCTGCTATCACGGGCACGGGGAAGTCACGCGCCCGGGCCGCGAGGAGCTCGAGTTTGCCGAGGCGGTCCTTCGCGCCCTGGCGGAGACGAGCGAGGACGAAATGGACTCGGGGCGGTGGACGCGTCGGGTGGTCGCGGCCGGCCGGGAGACGACGCTGCGCCTGGCGCTCCCGGGGTTGCTGGAACCCGGCAAGCCGGGCGCGCATGTCGGGCCCGACGCCATGCGGCGTTCCTTCGAGCGCTCGCACACCGAGATCCAGCGCTTCTTCGACAGCCACGAGTTCCCGTCGCTGGACGAGGCCAACGCCGCGCTTGCCGAGCACTTCGCCGGTCGGCCGGTGGGCGAGATGCCATCGACCGCGAGCACGCCGGAGGAGCGCGCGCAGGAACTCGCCTACCAGGCGTACGACTGGGTCGGCCGCAAGCGCGTGGTGCTGGCGAAGCAGGCGCTGGCGCTCTGGCCGGACTGCGCGGAGGCCTACGTCATCCTCGCCGAGCACGCCCCGACGGCGGAACGGGCGCTGCCACTCTACGAGCAGGCGGTCGCGGCCGGCGCCCGGGCCCTGGGCAAGGACCTCGAGGCGCTCGCCGGCGAGCTCTGGGGTCACGTCCCGGCCAGGCCCTACATGCGGGCGCGGCTGGAGTTGGCCCAGACACTGGAGCGGCTGGGCCGCGAGGACGAGGCGATCTCCGAGATGCAGGAGCTGCTTCGCCTCAACCGCTCCGACAACCAGGGCGTGCGGTACCAGATCCTTCCCCGGCTCGTCCAGCGTGGCCGGCGCGAGGAGGCGGCCGCCGTGCTCGAGGCCTACCCGGACGACGTGGGGGCGACGATGCCGTACTGCCGGGCGTTGCTGGAATTCCAGGCCGGCGGGGATGGAGAGACCGCGCGCGCGGCGCTCGCCGTCGCGGTCGCCCAGAACCGGTTCGTGCCCGAGTACCTCCTGCACCCGGTTGACGACGACATCGAGAGCGTGGAAATCGGCGGAGAGGACGAAGGGATCGACTCGGCGAACGGGATGCTCCCGGCGTGGCGGGCGACGCCCGGGGCGCTGGAGTGGCTTGGCCAGCGGGTCCAGGCGATGCGGACGGAACGCCGGGCGGCCGAACGGCGCCGGGACAAGAAGGGCCGGCGGCGGCGGTGACGCGCGGTCCCGCGGTACCGGGCGGGGCCGACCTCGGTGCCGGCCCGCCCATCGTCTTCGGGCATTGCCGGCGGTACAATTCTCCCCGTGCCTGCCGACATGGCTCTCACCGCCTACCTGGACGACTTCGTCGCCCTCCTGACCTACCTGGCCGTCGTTTCGTCGGCCGTGTCGGGAGCGCTCGAGGCCCGGCAACGGGAGATGGACGTGGTGGGGGCCGTGTCGGTGGCCTTCGTGACGGCGTTCGGCGGCGGCACGTTGCGCGACATGCTGCTGGGCAGGACGCCGATCTTCTGGCTGCTCGACCCGTGGCTCACCGTGGCCGCGTTCGCCACGGCCCTCGTGTCCTACTACTCGGTCAGGCGCGTGTCGGACCGCCCGCTTCTCGTGGCCGATGCGCTGGGCCTCGGGCTGTTCAGCACGTTGGGGGCTACTTACGCCCTCCAGGTGAACCTCTCGATGCTGGTGGCCGTCCTGATGGGCGTGGTGACCGGCGTCTTCGGCGGCGTGCTGCGCGATACCATCTGCAACCGGGTGCCCGCCGTCTTCCGCCGCAACACGGAGCTCTACGCGACGTGCTCGTTCGTGGGCGTGTGGGTGTTCGTCATCCTGATGCGGCTCACGCCCGACGCCACGCTGGCGGCCTGGGCCGGCACCGCCACGGTCGTCGTGCTTCGGTTGATCTCCGTTCGCTTCAGGCTGCGGCTGCCAGAACCGCGGGCCGTGGAGGAGCAGCGGGCGGGCCCGGCCGGGGAGTAGCAGCGAATGCGGGCATGGCGCCTGGCCTTCTTCGGCAGGAGCCTGTCGCGCCGGCTCACCTCCCGCGAGATCCCCCGCCGTTGCCGGGCCGCCATGGGCGCAGCCGGGGGAGGAAGCGAGGAACGTTCCCCCTGTATGCCGCGTACGACTCGCCGAAGCGAGCGCTCAGCATCGGCTCTTCCACGAGCGGGATGTAGACCAGGTTGATGAGGAGGAACGCGCCCGCCCATTCCGCGTGCGGCCAGGACCGAAGGATCATCGACTCCGCCAGGAGAACGAGCACGACGCCGCTGATCATGGGATTGCGCGCGTGGCGGTACGGCCCTTCGGCGACGAACACGCGCGGCGGGTCCCAGGGCGCGAGCGTGCCGCGGCCTCGCGTCCAGAAGAGGAAGAGCGACGATCCAAACAGCGCGAGGCCAATCCCGAGCACGGCCAGGCCGGCGGCGCACAGGGCGTACTCCACGGCGCCGCGCGGCGCGAGGAACGCGATGCGATTCGCCCGGGCGATCCACACGGGGACGAGGACCGTGACGGTGAACGGCAGGATGGCGATCGACACGAGCTGCCGGACGACCATCCAGGGACCCACGCGCCTACGGCTCCCCTGCCGTCGAGCCTTGGCCACCAAGGCTCCGCCGCACGGCCTCGAGCACGGCGCTGGCCGGCGGCATGATCCCGAGGATCACCTTCTTGCCGCCATCCACCACCACCCTGTCGTCGACGAGCACCTTGAACTCGCCGTAGTGGCCGTGGACCATCCGCACCTCGGTGTGGAGATCTTCCCGCAGACGAGCCGCCACCCGGGCGGCGTGCAGGGCGGAGATTCAATAGGCACAGTAGCGAATCGAAACCGATGACATGTCGCGCTCCCTTGGGCCGGAACTGTCGCGCAGACTTCAGCGGAATCTAACGCAACTTACCACGCGCAGCAAGCGCACCGCGGCTGCCGATCGATCGCCTGGCTCGTCATGAGCGGGATTGCCCGTCGATCGCCCGAAACCTCGTTCCGGGTGGGAAGCACAGCCCGAACTCCACCGCCAGCAGCCCCTCCAGTTCCTCGCGTCGAATCTCCCGGCTGACCCTCCCCTCCGCCGAGCGCTCCGTCCACTGGAGGTTGCGAAGCACCTTGCAGCCGCTCGTCGTCCTGAGCTGCGCGGTGAGCGTCTTGACGAACCGGCTTTCCGGGTGCGTGCTCGTGTACCAGTTCGCCACGACGAAGTCGATGGGCTCCCGCGGCGACACCTCGAAGACGTACTGATCCGTCCAACCCTCGCCGGCATCCGCCTGGAGCACCTCGAAGCCGTCTCGCGCCTCGACGCGATACCTCGTGCCACCCTGCTCCACCGTACTGCCGTCCAGCGGCACCGGCCCGAGCGGCGTGGAGCCGCCGAAGCCCACGTCGCACAGCCACTGCCTGTCTTCGATCGAGACGACGAGGAGCATGTGGGTGCGGGGCGTGACCGCCGCGCCATCGGACACTCGCGCCTCACAGGAAATGACGCGAAACCCGAACTCCGTCAACGCGGCCAGGAACAACGAGTTGTGCTCGAAGCAGTAGCCGCCGCGATGGCCAACGACCATCTTGCGCTCGAGCGCATCGAGCGCGAGGTCGATGGGCAAGCCGAGTTGGATGTCGAGGTTCTCGAAGGGAATCGTCGTGACGTGCGCGCGGTGAAGGCTCCGGAGGGTGGCGAGGTCGGCGAAGGCTTCGCCTTCGTAGCCGACTCGTGCGAGGTAGGTGTCCAGGTTCATCGCATGCTGTGGGGTCACATCCTGAACCAGCAGTCCTTTCAAGATGTGACCCCGTCGTCCGTCGCGTCTACTCTCTGAGGCACGTCTTGAGTCGCCGGTCACTTCAAGAGCTGCCCCCGCGGTTCGCCGCCGGTCTTCTACTTCTTGACGGTGCGCGGGTCGTCCGAGGGGTTGACGTAGCTGATGGCCCACGGGCCGATGCCGTGGATTTGGACAACGGTGTCGCCTTTGGCCTGGGCGAAGTGGTGGGTGCCCTTGGGCATGACGGCAAACGACGACACGCTCAGCGCCTTCATCGACGGCTCCGAGAACGTGTCGCCCATCCCCATCAAGAAGGTGCCCTGGAGCACCGTCACGTGTTCGTCCGCCGGGTGGAAGTGCGGTGGGATCGTGTAGCCGTCCGGGAATTTCGCGCGCATGGTGAACGGGCCCGAGGCGGATGGGTCACCCTCCAGCACCGCCACCTCCGCCCCGGCCGGCAGGCCCGGCGGCGCAGCCCCCCAGGCGGCTTCGTCCGGGGTGATCATGATGTGGGGGGGCGCGGTGGTCCCCGACGTGCCCCGCGGCTGCTGGCCGGAAACGCCGAATACGAACAACGCCGACAGCGCGAGCGCCGCAGCGATCGAGCGCCTCATCGTCTCCCTCCTTGTGTGCGATGGCCTCTGCTTGGTTTACGCCCGCGCTCGCCCGGCGTCAACCTGAACGGGTCTCACCCGCGGACGGGCTGTTGATCGCGTGGAGGGCCTCACCGTCCTGACGACCATCATGAGCCATCCGGTGGACCCAACCGTTGGTTGGCTTCGGCCGCCGGCCGGCGCGTAGGCGAATGTCCTCGATCGCGACGCGGTAGCGCTCCCGCTTCGACGGCTTCAGGCGTGTCATGCTGCTCTCCGCTACACGTTGTCGCCCTCGGTGGAACTCCGCCGCCGGACCTTCGCGGCGCCGCCCCATCGCCAGTTCAGGATGCGCGGATCGTCCTCGCCGTAGCGGGTGATGTACTGCCGGTGGTCCTCCAGTGCGTCGCGGATCGCCTGCTTCGCGTACGCCGCCCGCACCGCCAGTGCGGGCACGCGGTCGACGACGGCGCCCACGAGGCTGAACCGGTCGATGCCGTTCAGCACGCACATGTCGAACGGCGTCGTGGTGGTGCCCTCCTCCCGGTAGCCTCGCACGTGGACGTTGTCGTGATTCGTCCTCTTGTAGGTCAGGCGATGAATGAGCCACGGGTAACCGTGGAATGCGAACACGACCGGGCGATCCTTCGTGAACAGCGCGTCGAAGTCCTCGTCGGACAGGCCCGATGGATGCTCGCGCTGCGGCTGGAGGGTCATCAGGTCCACGATGTTGACGACGCGGATCTTGAGCTCCGGTACGTACCTGCGCAGCAGCTCCACGGCTGCCAGCGTCTCGAGCGTCGGCACGTCGCCGCAGCAGGCCATGACGACGTCTGGCTCGACGCCGCGATCGTTGCTCGCCCAGTCCCAGATGCCGACGCCGGCGTTGCAGTGCTTGACGGCCTGGTCCATCGTCAGCCACTGCGGCGACGGCTGCTTGCCGGCGACGATGACGTTCACCAGGTTGCGACTGCGCAGGCAGCGGTCGGTGACGTGCAGCAGGCAGTTCGCGTCGGGCGGCAGGTAGACGCGAATGATCTCGGCCTTCTTGTTGACGACGTGGTCGATGAAGCCCGGGTCCTGGTGGCTGAAGCCGTTGTGGTCCTGCCGCCAGACATGACTGGACAGCAGGTAGTTGAGCGAGGCGATCGGGCGCCGCCAGCCGATGTGCCGGCAGACCTTCAGCCACTTCGCATGCTGGTTGAACATCGAGTCGACGATGTGGATGAACGCCTCGTAGCAGTTGAAGAAGCCGTGGCGCCCGGTAAGGAGGTAGCCCTCGAGCCAGCCCTGGCACTGGTGCTCGGAGAGCATCTCCATCACCCGGCCGTCGGGCGCGAGATGATCGTCGGTCGGCAGGATCTCGCCCACGAACGCCCGCTTCGTCACGCTGAAAAGGTCCTGCCAGCGGTTCGACGCGTTCTCGTCCGGGCTGAAGACGCGGAAGTTGCGCGAGGCCAGGTTCTGCCTCATCACCTCGGCGAGGTACTTGCCCTGGACGCGGGTCGCCTCCGCGCTGGATGCGCCAGGGGTGGGAACGTCGACCGCGAAGCGCCGGAACGAGGGCAGCTTCAGGTCCCGAAGCAACTGGCCGCCGTTGGCGTGCGGGTTCGCCCCCATGCGGCGGTCCCCCGTTGGCGCCAGCGCCGCAAGTTCCGGGCGGAAGCGGCCGGCCGAGTCGAAAAGCCCCTCCGGGTGATAGCTCTTGAGCCAGCCTTCGAGCACCTTGACGTGCCCGGTCTTTCGCATGTCGCCCATCGGCACCTGGTGCGACCGCCAGTAGTCCTCGCACAGCTTGCCGTCTATCGTCTTCGGGCACGTCCAGCCCTTGGGCGACCGCAGGACGATCATGGGCCACCGCGGCCGGCGGCTGCTGCCCGTCGCCCGGGCCCGCCGCTGAATCGCGCGGATCCTCTCCATCACGGTGTCGAGAACGGACGCCATCCGCTGGTGCATCCGGGCCGGCTCGCGCCCCTCCACGTAGTACGGCTCGTAGCCGTACCCGCGCAGCAGCTGATCGAGCTCGTCGTGCGGGATGCGCGCGAGCACCGTCGGATTGGCAATCTTGTAGCCGTTGAGATGCAGGATCGGCAGAACGGCGCCGTCGCGGATCGGGTCGAGGAACTTGTTGGAGTGCCAGCTCGTGGCCAGTGCACCCGTCTCGGCTTCGCCGTCCCCGATGACGCACGCGGCGATCAGGTCGGGGTTGTCGAAGACGGCGCCGAAGGCGTGCGACAGTGCGTAGCCCAGTTCGCCGCCTTCGTGGATCGACCCCGGCGTCTCCGGCGCCACGTGGCTCGGAATCCCGCCGGGGAACGAGAACTGCACGAAGAGGCGCTTCATCCCCTCTTCGTCCTGGGAAATCTCGGGGTAGACCTCGCTGTAGGTGCCCTCGAGGTAGACGTTCGCGACGAGCGCCGGGCCGCCGTGGCCGGGGCCGGTGACGTAGATCACGTTGAGGTCGCGGGCCGTGATCACACGGTTCAGGTGCACGTAGATGAAGTTCAGCCCCGGTGTCGTGCCCCAGTGGCCGAGCAGCCGCGGCTTGACGTGCTCGATGCGAAGCGGCACCCGGAGCAGGGGGTTGTCGAGCAGGTAGATCTGCCCGACCGAGAGGTAGTTGGCCGCCCGCCAGTAGGCGTCGAGGCGGGCCAACTCGTGCCGGGCGAGGGGCGGGGTGGCCTGCGGCACGCGGGAGCCGGGCTTCCGTCCGGGAGACCGGGGTTCAGTCTTCTGCATGGCGGGCTCTCTCGTTCTGGCGCGCCGGGCGCCGCTCAGCAAAGAAGTTGTCACACCCGCCGGCTAACCATTGAGATCGCTGCCTGAAACCGGGATACACTCACGCTCCAGCTGGGGGCACGACGCCCTGACGCCCAGCCCGTGCCGAGGCCCGAATGAACTACGCAACATCGCTGCCCGCGCCGGCCCGAATCGGAGACAGCCTGGCGAGCGTGGACACGCCCGCCCTGCTCCTCGACCTCGATGCCTTCGAGCACAACCTGGACACGCTCGACGCCATGCTGGCGGGCCTGCCCGTCCGCGTGCGCCCGCACGCCAAGTCGCACAAGTGTCCCGAGATCGCGCGGCGCCAGGTGGCCCGTGGCGCGGTGGGGGTCTGCTGCCAGAAGGTCAGCGAGGCCGAGGCCCTCGTCCGCGGCGGCATTCGGGACGTCCTGGTGGTGAACGAGATCGTCGGCGTCCAGAAGCTCGCCCGGCTCTCGCGGCTCGCGGGCGAGGCGAGGGTTGGTGTGGCGGTGGACGATCCAGGGAACGTGGACGACCTGGAGCACGCGGCGCGCGAGGCGCGCATCACCCTCGATGTCCTGGTGGAGGTGGATGTCGGCCTCAACCGGTGCGGCGTCGAACCGGGTTCGCCGGCCGTCTCGCTGGCGCGTCGCGTGGCCGACAAGGGGCACCTGCGGTTCGCGGGCCTGCAGGCCTACCAGGGCCGGGCGCAGCACGTGCGGAGCTTCGAGGATCGCCGCGCAGCGGCGTGCGCGGCGGCCGGCAAGGTGAGGGCAACCCTTGACCTGCTGGCGGAGGAAGGGCTGCCGGCAGCCACCGTAACCGGTGGGGGGACGGGAACCTTTCAATTCGACGCCGCCACCGGCGCCTACACGGAGGTTCAGCCAGGGTCCTACATCTTCATGGATGCCGACTACGCGCAGAACCTCGGGGAGGACGGTCGCCCGGTCCAAGCTTTCGAACAGAGCCTCTTCGTCCTGACGACCGTCATGAGCCATCCGGTTCCGGCGCGCGCCTCGGTGGATGCGGGACTCAAGGCGCACAGCGTGGACTCCGGGATGCCAGTGGTCCACGGCGTCCCCGGCGCGCGGTTCACGCGGGCCTCCGACGAACATGGCGTGATCGAGCTCGACGTCCCCGGCACGCTCTCGCTTGGCCAGAAGATCAGGCTCGTCCCGGGGCACTGCGATCCAACAGTGAACCTCCACGACTGGTTCGTCTGCTTCCGGGGAGACCGCGTGGAGGACATCTGGCCGATCACCGCCCGCGGGGCGTTCTACTGAAACTGACGCACAGCGCAGCCCGAGGGCTCCAGCGTGCCGGGATCCGGCGCCACGTACGCCAGCGTCATCTTCACGCCCTGATGCTCGTCAGGCCCACGCCCTCATGCTTGTCAAGCCCGGGGAGCGCCGGCTCCGGCTGCGATTCGACGACGGCGTTGAGGGTGAGGTCGAATCGGGCGCCTTCTCCCATTCGAGCCCGATTGTGTATCGTATGAATATCGTATAATGGGTCCATGCCGAAGCGGGCCATCTCGGTGACCCTTGACGTCGAGAACCTGGCGTGGCTGAAGGGCCGGGCGCGAGGCGCCCGCCTGCGCAGCGTCAGCGAGTTGCTGGACCGGATCGTCACGGCGGCCCGGACCGGCGGCCGCGACGTGGCACCGAAATCGGTCGTCGGGACCATTGACATCGACGTCTCGGACCCGTTGCTCGAGCGGGCCGACGCCGCAGTCCGCTCGGTGTTCGAGTCGTCTCTCGGCCGCCCGCTCGGGGTCCGCGAGGCGCGGCCGGAGTACGTCGCGAAGGCCCGCGGGGGACGGAAGAAGTCCCGTGGCTGACACCGACGCCGCCGTCCTCGACACTCATCCCCTGCTCTTTCACGCCCGCGGCGGCCACGGTCTCGGGTCGAAGGCGGCCGCGCTCTTCGCCCGTTGCGAACGCCGCGAGGCGGTCCTGTACGTTCCCGCCGTCGTCGTCTGGGAATGCGCGCTGCTGGCACGGTCCGGGCGCGTAAATCTTCGGCGCAGTGTCCGTGCCTTCTTCGACGACTTGTTCAGCAACCCCGCCTACCAGCCGCTCGACGTCACCCCCGAGGACGTGCTCCTGGCCGACGAGCTGCGATTCACGCGCGATCCCTTCGACGCGCTGATCGTTGCCACGGCCCGCAACGCGGGGCTGCCGCTCGTCACCCGCGACCGCGACATCGGGAAGGCGGGGGCAGTCGCCGTGATCTGGTGACGGCCGGTTGCCGGAGGGCCCGCCAGCACCTCAACCCTCGTTCCGCGGCGGGAACCCGCGGCGCGTCACGGCCTGGCGGGCTTCAGCCAGCGGTCCCACCACCTCAGCTCGTTCAGCATCCGGTGGACGTCGTTCCAGCGACCGCGATGCCGTGCGGCTGGCGGGCGTACTGAATCATCTTCGCCGGCACGCCGCGCCGCGCTCTCTACTGCCAGCCGTCCTCGTGTGACGGGAAGAGGGCCGCGACCCGGCACAGCTACGGGACGAGGTCGCACTTGACGCGCCGGGCTGCCCGAAGCGGCTCGAAGTGCCGTCGGTCCGTCGTCGCGATGGCGACCACCTTCAGGCGCTCGGCAATGGCCATGACGCTGGCGTCCACCAGGCCGACCTCCGGCTGCGCCTCCATGATCGTCGCGGTTCGATCGAGGTCCGCCCGTGTCGGGTGCTCCAACTGCACCTCGCCGCGCGCAAGCGAGCGCGCCAGCTTCAGCTCCGCCGCCGGGCCGAGCCGCGCGCGAACGAGGTAGGCCGCCTCGGGGACGACCGTCGTCGGAACCAGCAGCGGTTCCCGGTTGCCCCGGAGCCAGTCCCGGCATCTCCGGTGCCACCGGTCGTCGGTGTCCGCCAGCGCGTAGATCACCCCGGTGTCGAGG
>Ga0105104_10000645_pt1 | contig 26945 bp, 22 predicted proteins | sample PPLLaktember2015_3_FD_87034 | JGI IMG/M metagenome (GOLD analysis project Ga0105104, IMG submission 87034) | Freshwater sediment microbial communities from Prairie Pothole Lake near Jamestown, North Dakota, USA - PPLs Lake P7 Core (6) Depth... | ecosystem: Environmental > Aquatic > Freshwater >...
GGGATGATAAAAGGCTGGTTGAACATTGTTTCATATCCTTCGGCACATATTTGACATCGCAGCTATGAAAATTATATGACAAAGTATGGATAAATTACTACTGACACCCATCACAAATTTAGAGTAAAAGCGCCTTTTTCTTCAAGCAGCGGGGCAGGTCGAATCCTTGAAGACAGGACGTGGGACGAAATGCCAAACAGAATGAATTTGGCAAAAGTCTAAATGAAAACCAGTCCTTCACGGGCTGGTTTTACATATTTTCGTCTGATATGCGAGACTTTTCACGTGTTGTATAATCAAAGCCATGACACGCAGGACAGTAATTTCCCGTATCCGCAGGCATCGCGCTCAATTGGAAAAGTTGGGTGTGAAGTCAGTGTCCATCTTTGGGTCGGTGGCACGCGGGGAAGAACGACCGGACAGTGATGTGGATATCCTTGTCGAATTTCGGGGACGGGCCACTTTTGACCGCTACATGGACACAAAATTCTATTTGGAGGAACTGCTCGGCCGCAAGGTGGATCTGGTCACGCCAAAGGCGATCAAGCCGCGTATGAAACCATACATCATGCAGGACTTAATCCATGTCGCGTGATGAGTCGCTCTATCTGGCAGACATTCAGGAATCTTGTGAAAAAGTCATGAGATTCACGAAAGGAATGACCTACAAGGACTTTGTCCATGATGAACTGCATTTTGATGCCGTCCTGCGCAATCTGGAAATTATTGGTGAAGCCGTAAAGAATATTTCAGAAGAAACCCGGAAAAAATATCCGCAGATCAAGTAGCGCAAAATCGCCGGGTTTCGAGATATTGTAGCGCATGGATATTTTGGGGTTAATGAAGAAACCGTGTGGGATATTGTCGAAAATGAGATCCCCACTTTATTGGCAGCAGTAAAAATTATGCTTAGGGAAAAGTAAAAAAGTAAGCTACGAAGCTGATCAGCTAAATTTAGTAAAGTGCAAAAGAACAGCCGCCAGCATCTCTGCTAACAGCTAACAGCTAATTGCTAATAGCTAATTGCTAATAGCTAAGGAGCCGCATTCCTCGCGCAGCGAAAACCAATCCCGGCTCTGGAATCCGCCGGAAGGTTCCCGGTCCGCGTGTAAGTGCGAAGCGATTCGATCCCCGTGTTCGCCCACGAGCCGCCCCGCCAGACGCGATATTCTCCGGAGTCTGGTCCCAAAGGATTGGAGGCGGGTGGATTGTTGTAGTACTCCGCGTTCAGCCAGTCTGTCACCCATTCGCCGACATTGCCTGCCATGTCCAGGGCACCATATGGGCTGACGCCGTTGGGATAGGTCCCAACCCGGGTTGTATCCAGCCCGTTGAAGTTCATGAACCCCGGCATCACCAGGGGATCATTGTCCCCCCATGGGAACTCGCGACCATCGGTCCCCCGCGCGGCTTTTTCCCATTCCGCTTCGGTGGGCAAACGCCCACCCGCCCAGGTACAGTACGCGCTGGCATCCATCCACGAAACATTGACCACCGGATAGTCATCAAACACGGTATTCCCAAAGTAGCTGTTCCGGGTCCTGGAACTGTTCGAACTGGGTGGGCTGCATTCTCCAGCCTGCACGCATTCGGCATACCTGGCATTGGTCACTTCGGTTTTGTCGATCCAGAAGGAGTCCAGATAAACCTTGTTGTTACCCATGGTAAATTCACCCGGTGGCACAAAGACCATAGGCACGCGCCTTGCACCCGCAGTTTCGGCAGGCAGGGAAGCCGATATTTTTAATTCAGCATTCAGGTTCAACGCTGCTTCCGAAATCAAGTGCAAAGCACTTTTGATTTCGCTCTCACTCACAGTCGTAAGAAATATTCCTCCCGTTTGCTCTGCCATTTCCGTAAAGCTGCTTTCGCCAGGCTTGCCGGCGACTTGCAGGATAAAAACGGAAACAGGATATTTTGCTGCCAAACCGATCACATCGTCCGTAGAATGGACGCCACAATCAGAGCTGGAATTCTCATGAGCACCGTCCGTCAGCAGGACAATCATATTTTTAGGATCGTTTGCAGCCCGGACGAGTGAAGTCTCCTGGATGGCGGCATAAAGTGCATCCTGGATACATGCACCACTGCTTGTCACATCGACGGTGATTGATTTCATTGCCTGGCTGGCATCCGCATAGTCACGCGTCAACTCCAGTTGGAGTTCCACATTCGTGTCGAATTGGATCACCGAGACGGGATACCTGTTATTCAAATCAGAAATAAAATCAGATACCGCAGATTTCACGATCCTGATCCGCTTGCCCTCCATTGTGCTGCTTGCATCCACCAGGAAGACGATCACTGTATTTAAAGGGTCCCCTTTCGTGGTCCAGGTTGGAATTGGCTTCACCGTAGGAGTTCCAGTGGGACGGATTTTCGTCCCGGTCCCTGCAGTTTGAGTGGTCGCGAGTTCAAGGGGCATTTCCGCTTGCGCCCACTTCTCCAGGCCCGAAGGACCCAGCACTGCCATCAGAATGATCCCTGCAAAGCCCAGCAGAGCAGCCAGCATGGTTCGTCTTGGCTTGCGCTGCAGGATTTGCCCGTGAGAGTCTATGGTAGGTCCTTCGATCAGGATTCCGGTCCCCTCTACCAGGATTTCCGGGATGGCTTGCAGTGTTTCGGCGCGGTCGTGTCCCGGCTCCGGTTCCTCCTGTTTCAGGCGGGGCGCAGCCGCCTGCGGCAGCGAACTTTCCCTGCTCTGTATGCTCGCACCCACCGCCTCCGCTCGTGCCTGCAATGTCTGCATCAGCGTTTCATGACCGGTCTCTTCGAACAGGTCCACCCACTGGTTTTCATGCTGGCTTTCGAGCCGGCCATAGGGTTCCAACCTCACCGGGACGATAAAAACTTCACCCTGGAGCTGTTCGACTGTGCTATTAAAAGCCAGCCGTATTTCCCTTTGTGTAAAATCCCCTTGCGCGAATCGCCCGGACAGACAAACAATGACTGCATCGGCTGCGCGCACTGCTTCATAAATTTCGTGCTTCCAATCCTGTCCCGGTAAAAGCTTATCCTTGACGAGCCAGGCATCCACGCCATCGTTGATCAGGCGCAGATATAGATCTCGCACAGGATCTCTGTCGCCAGGGGCATAATAGAGAAAAACCTTGAGTGGGCGCTTCGTTTCAGTCATTTTTGTTTCAGCAATCCTTGGGTCGAGTAGGCGGTGTACACCCCTCGACGAGCATTCGGGGCTGCATCTCGACAGGCTCGATGCGGCGCTCGACCACCGAAAATGGATAGAAATTTATAAGTATCAGATAGCTGGAAAAATTATAGATAAGATCCATGAGACCAGGCTGAATTACAAACATTAAAGACTCATGCCGAAAAGCCAAAGTTCCATTTTTCTTCGAGCAAGTATGGCGCAAGGTGGGCACTCGCAGAGAAAGCGTAGGATACGGATCAACAGGAGTGGGATGGAAGCCAGGCTAGGAACAACGGGTAACTAGCCTTTGATTGAATCCACCGAGATACCAGAGCAGCTGCTGTCGATCTTATCGTCCGGTGCCTGGACGGCTCCGGGGTGGATCCTGGCATCTTTGTCGTTGCAGTCCACGCGGATGCCATAGCCCTCCTGGTCGAAATCCAGCTCGGACTGCCGGGTGGGCTGCTGCTGTGCCGTGGGTTCTTCGGCAATCCTTCGTTCTACCCGGAGACTGGCTATAAGGTGTCTGTATGGTCTCTGTATGGTGTCTGTATCCTCCCTCCATACTTCCTGCCTGATTCCTTCGCTGAAGCATGACTGTTCTCTCCGGGAAACATACGGACCTGTCTATGTTTTTCGCTTGCGAAAACCGGCAGCACGGGTTGGCACTCCTGCGAAAAGGATAGGCGGGTATTTCAATCTCCTTAATTGCCCCTTTCGTAGGGGATATCATGGATGAATACACGCAAAATGCATGACAAAAACATTACAACTGACGTTTTTGATAGGTGACAGTACCCTAATACATCCCTATGCTATACTGATTTCAAGGAGAACTTATGATCGATCCTACTCAACTCCCGATCCTCCTAAAAGCGATCGATTTCGTGTTCGAAGAGGGGCGCAAGATCCTGGAAGAGCGCCGTGAACGCAGAAAGGCGCAGGAGAATCCCCCCACGGCGGAAATACAGGCACCGGCACAGGAAGTCACTGTCCTTGAAATCAAAGAGAAAGAGGAAATCAAACAGGACCTGCTGGCCTCCAAAATCGATGAAATCCTGTGGAAAAACAACGAAGCGGAAGTCCAGCACCTGGTCCGGTTACTGGAAACGTATTCCCGCAACTATCAACTTGCCCGGGAACAATATGCCAAATGGGGCAGCGCCCTGGTGCCTCCGATCATTGTCAACAATCTCGCTGAGGCGGAGAATTGCGTCTTTGAAACCGTAAAACAGCTCGAAACCGTCCTATCGAAGGTCTACAGGAAAGAGATCCCTCCAGCCCAATAAGAAACAAGGTATGACATGGACAAGGAAGAAGTTATTCATCTCGAAAGGATGATCGATTTACATCAAAAGAATCTTTACATCCTTGAAGAAATGCTGGCGAAATATGGTGTAGATCAACCTCTGCACCTTGTCAATAGTGTGACCATGGAAAGGGAGGCAATCGCTCGATACAGCAAGCAGATCGATACCCTCACTTCCAATACCAAAGAACAGGAAAAATCAAGTGCACTCGCAAGCCTTCCCAGACGACCCTACTTCGTGGGCCGGGAGGCAGAGATCAAGACGATTCTGGCATCCCTGCAGCCAAACAGCCGGACATTCATTATCGGCATCGAAGGGATGGGCGGGATCGGGAAATCTGCGCTTGCCATCGAAGTCAGTCACCGCTGCATCGAAAACGATCTTTTCGAAGCCGTGATCTGGATCTCGGCCAAAGAGTCGATCCTCACCCTGCATGGGATCGAGCCGATCATCCCGGAAGCCAAAACGTTATCCGATATCCTGATCACGATCGGCACCAGCCTGGGGAATCCCACCATTGGGAACCTTTCCATCCAGGAACAGATCAAGCGTGCCTATAATCTCCTGGCCAGGCAAACGACCCTGCTTGTCCTCGACAACTTCGAGTCGCTCTCAAAAGAGGAACAGCGGGAGATCGTTGATTTTCTCCGCAAGTCACCCATGACACTTAAGATCATGATCACCTCACGGGAGAGGGTGTCGGAAGGACAGGTGATCCGGCTACCGGGGCTGTCGGTGGAAGAAAGCAATGCCCTGCTGGAGTGGGATGCCCAGCAGAAGAACATCCACCTTACCCGGGACCAAAGCAAACACCTGGTTAATTTCACAGGCGGGCTGCCCCTGGCTCTCCTGTGGGTCCAGGGCCAGATCGCTGTGCTCGGGTACTCCGTGACACAGGTTTTGGATAAGTTGAGCCTGGACGCCGATATCCCGATCCTGCAATACTGCTTCAACCATAGCTGGAACTTGCTCGGCGATTCGGACGCGAAGAAATTACTGTTCATTCTGGCGCTCCAGCCTGACCCCGTCTCGAGGGCCGCCCTGCAGGAAGCTGCGGACATCCTGACGAACGAACATCTTGGGAATGAGATCAGCCACCTGCTGCAGTTATCCCTGATCGAGCATGACCATGACAGGGATTATTTCAGCATTTTGCCGCTGACGAGAAGATTTGTCCGCACACAGTTTGGAAGCGACCGAAAGTTCATCAAACAGGCTGAGCTAAAGATAGCCCAGCATTATGTCAAGCTTTTATCGCAAAAAAGCGGCTTCAAAGAGTGGCGAGGGTACGAGGACCTTTTGCAGGAGCGCAACAACATTCTAAGCGCGGCGCAGTGGTGCTATAAATTCCTGCAGAAAAAGCAGACCCGGTCCGGTGCTTTGACAAAGCAGGGTGGGAACACAGCCGAGATGCTGGTACACATCGGTCTTCAATTTGGCAGCGTCCTGTGGCAGCGTGCCTACTGGTACGACCGCATGACCCTGGCACATGCTGCTTTGTACGCAGCCAAACTGGTCTCCGACTGGAAATCTGTCAGCACGTTTGCCCGGAATATCTCCTGGATCTATTTGTACCAGGGGGACTACTTGAGAGCCTTGCACTGGGCGGAGGAATCCCTGCTGGCTACCACCCAAACAGAGGATGAACTGCTCATCGCTGCCGCGAAACGTTCACTGGGAACCATCGAATTGCATCTGGGCAACTTTGACCGTTCCGAAACATTGTTGAAGGATGTGCTGAAAACAAGCGAAAAATTTGCCGGCGATGATTATGGGATCTATAGTAAAGGCTTTGCGCTGTACGGCTTGGGCGAGCTCGAATATGAGCGTGGCAATATCAACGCCGCGCAGGATTGGTATCAAAAGGCACTCGACACCTGGCAGAATCCGGTTCGCAAAGACCCCGTCCGCCACATCAGTTATGCGCTGAATGGGCTGGGATTTGTTGCATTAAGAGAAAAAAGATACGAAGAGGCACAATGCTTTTTCTCGGACGGTATTCGATCGGCCGAAGAATTTGGGCGGGTTGACGAACTTGCCAAAGGCCAGCTTGGACTGGCTTCCGTCTACCTCGAAACAAACACAGATCTGAAGACTGCCTTGATACTGGTCAACGAGTCAATTGATAGTTTTCAGCAGCAAGGCATGCAGTATCAAATCCAGAAAGGTCTGGCGCTCCGGGATGAGATCCTGAAAGCAGGGTCACAAACGCCAGCACCTTAGCCGTAAAAATGGACCTTGAGCTAGAGAGTTTCCTGCTGGTATTTAAAAGACTGGAAGATCAATTCCAGGTCTTGCCTGTTTCCCAGCCTCAAATACAGGACTTGAAACGAATCCTGGCTGGCATCCGAGCGACGGCTGAAGATCTGGCATTATATGACCCGCTCACCCACGCGCTTAATAACCGGGGAAGAAGATGGCGGGTACAGGACGAACATATTCGGGGAATGGGAAAGATAGATATTTACGATTTGCGACAGGCGAATAAGGTCTATGGGGTTTCGGTGGTGGATTCCGAATTGCATAAACTGGCATACCAGCTTATGACCATCTTTATCGGGGAGCGAGGCGACTTCGTGTGCAGGTCGCCAGGCAGCGATGAGTTCAGGATACTGTCCACGACAAAGACGCCTCAGGAGATCAGGCTTCTGTTAACGAAACCCTACATCGACCAGGAGACAGACCTCCTGATCACCTGGGATTTTGGTACGGGCTGCACCGAAACTGAGGCGGAGAATAACCTGCAAAAGCAGCGTAAACTCTTCCGGCCTGTGGTCATCCGGCAAACTATTCTGGAGAGCCACTCTGAAATTCCCAGGCCCATGGAGGCAAACAACGACTGCCAAAGTTGGAATGAGTTTAATATGCCCTATGCAAGACTGGCAGATAAAATTCATGCATTCCGGCTGCCTGCCGGACTGGAGCAACAAACGATCGAGCAAGTCGACAATATCAAAAACGTAGTCGCGACCATCGTAACCCGGGAAGCTCTGACAGGTGCATTCAATGCGCTGGGAGCAAAATGGTTCCTTGACAATATGCGGATCCAAAGCGTGGCACTCACCGATATGCTCGATATGCATGAAGGGAATGCCCGTTATGGGAGTACGGCGATCGATCAGGATCTCAAGCGCTTTTCGAATATGCTCCTGGCGAGTTTTCCTGTGCGCGAAGGCTTTTTACTGGTTCGCTCCGAACGTGCAGGCGATGAATTTAAGATCATATCCACAAAAGTTGGGACGCACGAGCTCGAAGATAAGATCAGTACGACCTGGCAGAACGACTTAAACCATGGGCTGCTCATGTGGAATTATGGTGTCGGAAAAAACGACTTCGAAGCCCATGTAAACCTGTACAGAAACAGAATCAAAGACATAGAGAGTATGGAAGCATCTGTTTCAAACCGTAATTCGACATTTATCATCGTCAGACCGGAAAGCGAGGATTACTCCGGTCTGTTTAAGTTTTCGGAGGAGACAGCCCGGGTTGTAGAGGGGACACCGATCATGGATTTGCACCTCACCGTCCAGGCAATTTATAACGTTGAAAATTTCGAGGCGCTGAAAAAGCGTCTGGAGGAATACTGCCTGACGTTACGTCCCTTTGAGATCAAGGTCAAACATGTTGCCAGGATGAACATCAACAATCAACAGGGCCGCTTATGGTTGCTGGCAGAAAAGACTCCTGAACTCGAAAAAATGTATAACGACCTCAGCCAGATTGCATGCGAGTTGGGATGCACCAGTTATCCGTACAAGTCCCGGGACTGGCTGCCCCATCTAAAAATAGTCAAACTGCCGGAAAACACATCGACGAAAATAAAGGACCCGACCTTCCGCGCCGGCAGCAGGCTCACGTTCATGGTCAGGTACCTCGAATGGACAGTGCAGAAAGCCCCCGAGCGCTGGGAACTATTAGATCAATTTCCATTTCCGCAGTAAAACAGGGCTCTTTGAAGTTTTCCTCCTGTATCAGCGGGAACCAAAAGGACACAGTTTAATGTCAACCATTCTTATTGTAGACACCAATCCCACCGACCGCCGGGTCTACACCACATTACTGGGAAATTACGGTCATCGCTTACTGGAAGCCAATGATGGCGCCCAGGCACTCGAAGTGGCGCGTGCCGAATTGCCCGATCTGGTCATTAGCGAAATTCTCATGCCGCATATGGATGGATTCACTCTTGTGCGCAGGCTGCGTGCCGAACCGCTCCTGGCAGGTGTACCTGTCATCCTCCAGAGCGTGAATTATTTCGAAGCAGAAGTACAACGACTGGCGCGCGCCAGTGGCGTTAAGTATATTCTGTCAAAACCTGCTGATCCGCAGGAGATCCTGCGCGCAGTCAACGAGAATCTCAAACAACCGGCCACAGCTCGAAGGCTGCCTCACACAGGGAAGCTCCAGCGTGAACACCTTCAATTGCTGGCAGACAAACTCTACCAAAAAAACATGGAACTGGAGACAGCCAACGACCGTCTGCGCAATCTCTCGCTCACCGATGAACTGACCGGTTTGAACAATCGCCGTGGATTTATGATCCTGGCGACCGGGCTGTTGAAATTTGCCCGGCGAACCGGCCAGCCGCTGTGCCTGCTCTACATCGACCTGGATTCCTTGAAGGCAATGAACGATACCCTCGGTCATGCCGCCGGGGACAAGGTCATTATCCAGTTTGCCCATCTTTTGACAGAGACGTTTGGTGATTCAGATATTATCGGCCGGCTGGGTGGGGATGAATTTGTGGTCCTGACGGTCGATGCGACTGAAAACAACCTGGACAGCGTCCAGACCCGCTTGCAGGAGAATGTGGAAAACCATAACCACCAAACGACACCCGGCTATGCTCTGGCTTTCAGCCTGGGGGCTCTCCAGGTGGACCTGGATTCTTCGGTCACGATGGAAGAGTTACTCTCGCAGGCCGACGCAGCCATGTATAAACATAAACAGTCCAGGAAACGTACAGTCCAGGCTTAATCCTCAAGCCTGCTGGTTTCCGCTTTTATGTTACACTCCAAAACAGGGAACTCTTCAGGGATTTGATGAAACGGACAGGTGTGTGGGCGGGTCTCGTGATCTTTGGCGTATTGCTGGCAGGTTGCCGCGCCTCACAATTCGAACAATTACCTCCAAATGAAATCATCTCACGCTCAGCCGGTCGCATGGCGTCCCTGCAAGGTTTCGAGTTCCTGATCGAACGCTCGGGGGAACCTGTTTTTCTCGATTATGAGGGAACGATCTCATTCCGTCGTGCAGAGGGGCAATTCACATCTCCGGATCGGGTCAATACCAGCGTGCGGGTGATCATGCCGGGTCTCGTCACCGAAGTACAGATCATCAGTGTGGAGGGCACGCAATGGGAGACCAATCTTTTAACGGGGGAATGGCAGGCTTCAGATCCACGCTACAGTTTCAATCCATCCCTGTTGTTCAGTCCGGAAACCGGCATTCCGGCGGTTCTCGCCCACGAACTGGCAGACCCCGCATTGCTCGGCATGGAGGAGATTCCCGAAGTCCCGGGGAAGAAACTATATGCCCTTGAAACCGTCATGCCGGGAGACAGTGCTTATCAAATGACCTTCGGGATGATCGACAACGAACCGCTGCGCGTCAAGCTGTGGATTGATCCCGTTACCTTTGATCTTTACCGCGTCCTTTTGGTGGATCCCGCCAACCCCGGCGATGAAGAGGACACCCTCTGGCAGATTGACTTTTGGAGTTTTGGGAGCACATTTCAGATCGAGCCGCCAACAATAAACAACTGACCTGACCATGCCCGCCTCAACGAAAACTCAACCCGGCCTGCTTCTTGCGCTCATCAGCATCCCCATCTTCATTGGTGCTCTGGACCTGACGGTGGTCTCTGCCGTTTTGCCGCACGTCATCGTTGATCTGGAAATCCCTCTTCAAACCGGGCTCGATGATGCCGCCTGGATCGTCACGGGTTACCTGCTTGCCTACAGCGTTTCGATGACTTTCATGGGGCGCCTGTCAGACCTGTACGGGCGTCGCCATATTTACCTGATCGCGCTGGTGATCTTCGCCTTTGGCTCATACATCGTGGCAGTGGCACAAGGGTGGCCTACCCAACTGGCGCTCCGCATCAGTTACCTGTTCGTTTCGGGCAGGCTGGATGCTTCCTACGTAACCCTTTATGTACTGATCGCGGCTCGTATGATCCAGGCTTTTGGCGCCGGCACCATGGTGCCTGTGGGCATGGCACTGGTCGCCGATATTTATCCTGCCGACAAGCGTGCCCGTTCGCTGGGGGTAATTGCAGCCGTGGATACTGCCGGCTGGGTGGTGGGTCACTTGTATGGCGGGATCATTGTCCGCTTTTGGGCTTGGGAATTGATCTTCTGGCTGAATCTGCCCATCTGTCTGATCGCCTTTCTGCTGATCTGGTACCTGATGCGCGGGGCACCGCAGGTTCGCAGCGCCGGCAGCATGGATTGGTTCGGGGCTCTACTTATTACTGCTGCGCTTGCACTTCTGAATATTGGTTTGGGGACCAGTACGGACGGCGTTACCCTGAATGCCCTGGACGAAAAATCCGGTCTCTCTCCATATAGCCTCCCACTTGTATTCGCCGCTTTTATCTTTCTCGTATTGTTTTTATGGCGTCAGAAAAAGGCGCGTTACCCACTGCTTGCTCTGTCCCTCTTCAAACGGCAGAATTATCTGGCTGCCAGTCTTGCCAACTTCCTGGTGGGCTTTAGTTTATTTGTCGCGATCGCGAATGTTCCCTTGTTTATCAACACACTGGTAGCCACATCCCTGGAGCAGGGTGCCTGGGATAGCGGCTGGATGCTGTCTGCCCTCACAATTCCCCTGGCACTGGCATCCGCGCCGGGAGGCTGGTTGTCAGAGAAACGCGGGTACCGTCTTCCGGCCGCCGCCGGGCTGATCCTGGCCGTCTTCGGATTCATGTTAATGCGAAGCTGGGAGCCAGCGACGCCCTATGCCATCCTGGCCTATCAACTCGCGCTCAGCGGCATTGGAATTGGACTCACCATGGCGCCTATTGCAGCAGCCGTGGTCAACGCATCGCCCCCTGATCAGCGCGGGATAAGCTCGGCTCTGGTCATCATCTTTAGACTGATCGGCATGACAGTTGGCATATCCAGCATTACCACGTATGACCTGTTACGCGCAGATGCATTGAGTGAGATGTTGCTATCCGCGCAGCCCACTCTGAGTGAGACTGTGCGAGTGGGAATGGAGGTGACAGAACAAGTGATAAGCGAAACCTTTGTGATCGCGGGCATGGTTGCCGCCCTGGCACTCATTCCCGTGCTGTCTTTGAAATCCACATTCAATCAAACAAGTGAGGTGAAAAATGAACGAGAATAATGCCGAAGTCCCTCTCCCGGAATCGCCCGGAGCGGAAAATCCTGTGCCGGAGCACCCTGTGACCTCTGCACCGCCTACGCCATACACCCCGGTCCAGCCAAAGAGAAAGATCCCTATTATTGTCTGGATCGGAGGCTGCGGAGCTCTTCTATTTGTATGCGCGGTAGCGATCGTGGCAGGTATCTATTTTGGCTTGCCGCTATTTGGAGGCGATCCGATCGTGTCCGTTGTACCGAATAGTTCAATGGTGTACATGGGCGTGGATCTTAGCCAGACACAATCTGAGAACTTTGGCGAAATCATTACGGTCATCCAGGAACTGGCGGATGAAGACACAGGCAAAACCATGGCAGAATCCCTGGACAAGCTCATGCAGGACGAATTGAAGATGTCGTTCACAAATGATGTCGCGCCATGGGTTGGCAGGTATGGTGCGCTTGTCATCACTGAAGGAGATTTCGCCAGCGAAGATGTCAAGATGATGTTCATTCTGGAAACCCGCAATAAAGGCAAGACAGATGAATTCCTGACAAAGTTCGTCGCAGCGCTGGAGAAGGAACAGGGGATGGAGTTTGAGCAGAGCGAATCGAACGGAATTGCTTTTTATACAGACAAAGCGAACTCCACCTATGACGATGATATGGTGATTGCCCGGAACGGCAAATTCATCTACCTTGCGAACTCCCAGGATACTATCCTGGCATCGGTCAACCTGCAAAAGAGCGACTCCCTCGGCAGCCTGCAAAGTTATAAAGATGGAGTAGCGGTTCTTCCCAAGGCCCGTCTGGCGACTGTTTACATGAACGGGAATACCCTCGCCGAAGGTCTCTCCAGCTTCTTCAGTGATGTGTACGGTCCGGGTTATGCTTCTTATATGGAGAACATCACAACAGCGGGGTTGAGCGGCATGGCTATGAGCTTGTCCGTGGAGGAAGAGGGGCTGCGTATGGATACAGCCTCTATTTATGACGAGACAAAAATCAGCGAATACCAGAAAGAAGTGTTAGCTACAGATTATCTGGCTCCCAAGGCCGATGCACTCTTGCCGGAAGATACTTTCTTCTTCATGGGATCAAACGCCTCTCGAGCTCCCGGCAATTATACGAAAGTGGATAACCCATTGTATTCCAGCGATATGGAGGAATCCTTTGATATGCTGGAACAACAGCTGGGCATCAATGTTCGGGAGCTTTTTGATCTTTTTGGCAATGAAGTCGCGCTCGCCCTCGGCCCAGCCGACGACGGTCTATTTGCAGAGGCGGCAGAAGTCAAAATTGGTTTTACGATCCTGGCAGGAACGACGAATGAAGCCGGTTTCGTCGCTTGGTTCGACAATGCGCTGAACAAAGTCTTTACTCAAAATATGTATACGGAGTATGACATCAGCGAGACCAAGATCGGCGAATACGACCTGAAACAACTTAACCTGCCAAATGGCAGTGAGTCCGTCGCCGCCTTCATCTACGGTGCAGACAATGGCTATTTTGTCCTGGGAACCAGCCCTTCCATGCTTGAAAGCGGTTTTAGCGGTACGAAAACCCTTGCCAACAACGAAACGTACCGCCAAACATGGGCAGCCTTCCCGGAGGGCAGTGTACCTTATCTGTACGTGAACGTAACAGAGTTCATGAATTTCCTCGCAGATAACGCTGGCGCCTTTGGGGGCAGTGATATCGTCGACGTACAGAAAAAACTGCAGAAAATTCCTGTGGTCGCACTTTCCATGAACAACACAACGGGATACGTCCAAAGCGTGACAATGATCGTTTTCATTGACAAGGGTGAACAAACTCGATAATGCCTGCTTAAATGAGAATGGTTGAATCCGGTCATTCTCACCTCCTTGCCAGATAAGAAGATCTGTTTGGGAATAAAAAGCCAGTCGTAATGACTGGCTTTTTTCCTGGTTTCCAGGGGTCGAAAGTCAACGCAACGGGCGGCCGATCGCCAGATTAGCGTACGACATCGAGGTAATCCACATTGCTCATCGCAAAGAAAATACTTTTCTCCAGAGCAGTCACTCCAGCGGAGGTAATGGCAATGGGCACATTCAGCACCTGGCGGATCAATTCGATATAGTCATTGCGATCCTTTTGGCAATCTGCATAGATGGGTTTCATCTCCCCAAGCAAACGGGTACGTTCCTCGTGGTCGACCAAATTTGTTGGATCAACTGGAATTTTAATGTGGCTCACGAATTGATCACGAAAATCAAATTTGTCCGCCAGGTTTGTTTTGTCTCCTGCATACTGATAAAGATCGCACGTGCGCCACTTGGGGATACTATCCATTCGGTCAAGATTCGTGATGACCAGGCCATCCAGGCGGCCCGTTATTGCCAGGGCGTAACGCAGAGCGACAAAGTCAAGATAGCCAACACGGAATTCCCTTTGCCAATAATTAATTTCGTTGTGAGCATCCTGCACCTGGGCCGTCAGGAGTTCATCTTCGGTCACAAACGGACCGGCGCCATGCCTGGTCCCATACGCTCGCATCAAACCGAGCCTCAATATCTCACCGTCAAAAGCGTTTTCATCCAAAAGCATATCGGCATTTCTGAAGGTCAGTGTACTCCAGGTGTTGTATGGATAAAAGCCATACCATTCATCGAGAAGGACACCCTGCGCACCTTCAAAGATCGTGGTTCCCGGTCGCTTCAGGATTTCGCCCAGATAGGCCGGCTCGACAACCGAAATCAGTTCCGAGAAATATTGGTAAAGATCAGCAGTCCTTTCGACGATCTCAGGGTCATACAGAACTCTAAGATCCTCCCGGGCTGGCTTAATATTCGAGAGGTTGCCCAACAGCCCTTCCAGTTGGGCAACTTTTGCGTCGCGTAAAAATTGCAGTTTTTTGAGGACCGTTTTGCGGTTCTTCAAGTCACCGGCAAAAATGACTTGCGGACCGTAGGCGAGCCAGTCAGACATCGTTTCGCCAATTCCCATGCCGCAGCTTCCATGCCGCTCAGCGCCGCGCGCGATTTCCTTTAACCGATTGGCTGACTGCTGAAATGGGGTTGTCACCAGCGCCTCCCGGTCAATGCTGACCCGGGCGAAGGCATCTAAAACTCCCAAGGCCCGCAGATGCCTCTCCTCCGCCAGCATCGCCAGTGGATGGACCATCATGAAGCGGGACAAATGTGTGCGGGTGCCCGGGATGAATGTTCCGCTTCCAAACTGGGCAAAGGTATGATGCCTGCCTTCCGGTGTCACCACATTATGAGCTGCCTGCGCCCCGCCGTTATAGCGTACGACGGTATGCGCTTTTGTAGTCCGGGTTAGGTAGTCTACGACGCTGCCTTTTCCGGCATCCCCGTACCCCAGGTCCGCGATGAAAATTGAAGTATTCTGTGGGCGGTTCATTTGTCTCTCCCGGGATCCTGCTCCCGACGGTGATGATCAGCCATCGGGAGCAGTTGACCCCCATTTAGATCCGTTTCACGCGCGCGGCAGCCGATGAGTCGGCCCGCAGACCGGGCAACAGTTTGCCACCAGACTTTACTCTGGTCGTGCTGACGGGTATGCTTGCAAGCGCCGTCGTGACCACCTGCAGCGTGCGGTCGGCGGTACCAAATTCCCTCAAATCATCCGCACCCTTGTACAGATCCGTCGTTCCTTCCATCATCCCGATCGTGAGCGCAATCGTTTCACAGACCGCTTCGGGGTCTTCCAGCTCCAACACGTTTTGTCCGAGGAGCTTCCGCCAGAATCCAAGAATGGTTCGGTTGCCTCCATAACTGGCTGTTGTTGGCAGGATGTAAAAAACGTGATAGCGCTCCTTGAGTTCACGAACAAGATCCGCCGTGGAGATATCCCGCTCCATGCCATCGCCGATGATATCCCTGATCATACCTCTCCTCGCAGAGGGATAAGCCATTTCATCTCCAATGATGAACAGATAGCCTTTATGTCCACGCTTGTTCCAGCAGTCGATGTCGGTATGGCGGGCGATAAAGTACATGGCCAACTCATAGGATTCCATTTGCTGCCCGCCGCCGCCTCCTTCCAGAAAGATATTCCCCAGGTTTTCGTCCATGCGATTGTCCGACTCAAACTGACCCACCTGCAACGGGACCTGATCGCAGGTCGCGTCCCCGATCGCGCCGAACAGGATCTGGGGGTCGGTCACGTATCCCTTGCGCAACAGCAGCCCAAGCAATTCCGGCAGCTTCGTTTGGAGAGTGACCGGTATCTCTCCCATCGAGCCGGTGACATCGAACATCACCGCGATCGCGGTGGATTCCGGGTGTTCGACGCTGTCACGGCTTTCACGGAATTTACATCCCTTTGGGTCGAGGCCTGTGTGCACATGCCAGGTGGAACGGTTCGACCTGTGCATGACATCACTGTAATCAAAAGCGCTTTTCCCCGCTGCCGCTTTTAAACGACTATTTTCATCATAAACATTTGTTGACCATCTTCCGCTGCCCATTTGTGCCTCCTTTGGTTTATGGGTATACCTTCATACGAAATGGATGAAATTTACGTTTGCCCCAAAGCTTTCCGATGAGTTCATCAAATTCCTCTAATAGAGTCCAGGCTTTTTGAGGAGCCCTTTTCCCTGGCAGTATGCAACCTTTGAGGAAAGCCTTTATCGGGGCCGGTACAGATTTTGGTACATTTTTCTCCTGGGGATCACCTCCTAACACCAACAACATGCATTTTGCAGACATCTGAATGTCTATTCCAAACAAGGGGATTTCCTTGTTCAATACTTCCTGCGGATACCAGTCCACATATTCCGAAACGGCTGCTTTGATCACCTCCCCGGTAGTCGCCGGGTCAAATATGGCATGGGACCAGTTGGTCAGCATTAATCCGTGCTCTTCCGGCAGTATCCATATGTTTCGAGGCAGGACCGCTCCATGCAGGATGTTATTGGTGTGAGAAAATCCCAGAACAACCAGCAGCCTGCGCCACATCCATGCCATATCCTTTGGATCGACCCCGCCCGGATAGGCTTTATGCACATCTTCCAGGGAAAACCAGTTCTCATAGCTTCGGAAGATGACTGCCTGCCGGTGGACTCCTGCATCTTCATATAGAAAGGCATCTATCAGATCTGGAATGTAGGAGGAGAACTTCTTTGCCTCTTTGCCTCGGGCAAGCGTCTCCAAAGCCCTCAGTTCATTTTCGACCAGATCGTTATCCCAGGGATCGCGTACAATTTTGAGAACCGCCCGATGGATGCGGCCATATTCGCTGAAGCTGCACGGATAGTGATTGAATATTCCCTCCTGCACATAGGCGCCGTCGATCGAATATTCGTGCTTCCTGGTTTGAAGAACCGTTTTCGATGAAGCGCTTCGCATACCATACTGGCCAGATTCGATCTTCTGCTTTGCTTGATCGAACCAATCGGTCAGTAAATTGAACGCCGCCTGCGCCAGCAATTGATCCTGCTTTGTGTGGTAGACATCCGGGTGGGCGATCTTGACAATGGCCCGGTAATGCATCTTCAGGATGGGGAGCATATCCCTATACCCGGCTTTGATCTCTCCAAACACATCTTCAGGCGTATGCGCTTGTGCCAGCCGATTGGCAATCAGTTCCAGTTCTTGATTCATATTGAACCCGATCGTCCATCCATCTAATAAGTGTATTTTTTACACTAACAATAGTGTAAAAAAATTAAACCAAAAAGGCAATTTCCATTTTCTTGAATTGATAGAGCATCGCGGGCCGATGAGCCCCGGCCGTATCGCGCCTGCCCGTTTCCTGCAACAACCCGGCAGCCAGCATCTTTTTCCTGAAGTTTCTTTTATCCAGTTTTTTATTGAGAATGATTTCGTACATTTTCTGTAGATCAGAAAGCTTGAACTGCTCAGGCAAAAGTCCATACACGATATTGCTGTAACCAGCTTTGGCTCGCAGGCGCTGGACGGCGTAGTTGATGATATTTTTGTGGTCAAAAGCAAGTTTGGACAGACGGTCTATGGATTGCCAGGTTACATCGGACACCTTTTGAGATTCCGGCGTGGCAAGGCTTTTCCAGGGGATCAGGGCAAAATATGTGACCGTGATCACGCGCGCACGCGGGTCCCGGTCGGGGTCGCCGAAGGTATACAACTGCTCGAGATAAACTTCGTTTACGCCGGTCTTTTCTTCCAAAACTCTCAAGGCGGCCTCTTCCAGAGATTCGCCAACCTTCAGAAAGCCTCCCGGAAGCGACCACTGACCGAAAAAAGGCTCTTCCGCTCTTTTGACCAGCATGGCTTTGACCGCATCTTTATTGACCGTAAAGATCACCAGGTCGACGGTAACACTGGGTTGTTCATATTCGATATAGTTAGTGTTCATTTTACACTTAGTATAGTATATTTTTTGATTTTGTCAAGACCAGACTATATGGACTCAGTCTGCTGCCGCAGTACACTCATTAACTTTTTGTACTCGCTAGCTTCAAAAAGGTCCAGGCGCTGCCAGCGACGCAGCGGTTCGGGGAGGTCACACTTCTCCAGGCGGGCAGGGATGAGGAAGATCCTGCTCTCTGGGAACGAGTTCGCTCTTTCGAGGGCGATCTTTAGCTCCTCGTGGCGGTAGCCGCCCTGTCTGTTGAATTGTCGCGAAAGGCAAACAATGACAATGTCGCTGTTGTGGATGGCTTTACGGATCTCATATTGCCAATCCTGGCCGGGCAGTATTTTTTCCTGGTCCAGCCAGGCGTTGACACCCTCTCTGACAACACGCCGATACAGGCGATAAACGGCTTCCTGATCGCATCGTGCATAAAGGATGAATAACTGGAGTTGTTTTGATAGTTTCATTGATCTGTCCCTGTTAAGACCTCAAATGCAAGCTGTTGTGCTCATCGGTTCCCCGTGGAAACGCTCAATGATTTTTGATCAATACGCAAAATGAAACGGATCCACAGAACATGCTAATCATCTCACGTTGACGAATTAAATAACAATCCCCCGCCGGGGGATTTCAGAGGGGGAACTTTTGCTCACCCAGTGGTTGAGCCAGATATTGGCAAAGGGGAAACGCCACCCCTAGCCCTGCTGGTTTTGAGCCCACCACTCCAGAAAGTCCCAGTTTTTCAGAGCAACCCGCAGCTCTCTGCTGCTGTGCAGATCGAACTTTTTGAATATTCGCTGCAGATGGGATTTCACCGTGTCAGGAGCAATGACCAGGGTTTCTGCGATCTCATAGTTTCTGTACCCCAGACAAACCAGCGCAACAACCTGCTGCTCGCGATGGGAAAGGGATGACCAGCGATTCTCCAGTTCATGTTGTGTCAGGAACTGATTGATTCCAACCTTTGTAAATTCGGCAACAACCTCCTCTTCAGGGCGCTTTTGCTGCCTGGCAACATCCTTGATAACGGCGATCAGTTCTTCATCCTGTAGAAAAACGCGCGACTCCTCCGTCGTGTTTTTTTTTGGCAATAGTAACTGGATGAGGCGGCGTAGTATAGACATGCTAAATATTATATTAGAACAAGCGTTCTAGGTCAAGCAAAGCAGGGTGATGTCGCCCTGCAAAAGATTTTTACGCCTCCAGTTCCAGATCAATATCGTCTTCGGTCGCAATCTGCCTGTCTCTTGGCTCGCGCCTCAAAACCAGAAGTGGATCGCCTCCGGCGCGGAGGTTGAGTCCATGCAGGAGCAGGCCGAACTGCGAAAGAGCGAACCACAGCAGGAAAACGGTGATGGCAATGGACGCCTGGTCGATCCATTTGGGCGCGCCTTCGATCAATTGCTGATTCTGCTGACGCCAGCGCACCACTTTCTTTTCATAGTCCTGGATGGCGGAGAGAAAATTCTGCAGGCTCTCCCGCGTCTCGGTCAGGTCGCCGCCCAGCAGATACGACGTATCGCCCACGAACGTGGAAGCCTGGGTTGCCAGCGCTTCCACATTGTCGATCTCGGTATCCAGCGACCGGGTGGATGTGATCAGGTCAGTCAGTAATCTGTCGGGTACATTTAAGTCAATCCCCGGGATAAAACTACTGATATCCGCAAGGATCGCCTGTAAGTTTTCGAGGGTGGCACGGGCGGTTTCGATCCTGGTGCGCGTCGTCTTTAATTCGGGGAGCAACCGGTCATCCAATGTGCTCTGAATGCTTTCAAAAAGACTTTCCGCATTTTCAGTTTTTTGTGTGAGTTTTTCCAGCGCAGCCTGAGCGGAATCCACAATGCGCAGAGCGCGTTCCAATTCCTTTTCAGAGCTCACCAGCGTAGCTTCCGCCCGTGCCAGTTCGATATCGACTTCCTTTAGTTGGCCGGTCACTTCGCGCGTGAGGGGTCCGTTATAGTACCAAACCGCACCCATCCCCCCTGCACTCGCCACCAGAAATATCGCACTCAAGGCGATAAGGATTCCAGAAAAAAATTTGCGAGCCATAAAATCTCCTACCTTGTAGAATTGAGCCTGCCATAAAAGCCTGGATGATGAAAAGAACGCCCGCCTTTATTCACAAGAAACTAAGTTAATAAGATTATACGCTAATCTGCTCCTCGATCCCTGAAGAAAGCATGAGAAGGAGGGCATTGATAACCGTACAAATTATTGGATCCCGCGCGAGTGTCTAATCTCGTGAGCTTTACCGTCCATTTCACCTTTATGTTTCTCAGTGAACTCAGTGATCTCCGTGGTGAAGGATTCGTGAGCCCATCTTTTAGACACATTGATTTCGCGAAGAAACCCCGCCAAAGCACGTTAATGTATAATTCAACTACCAGTCACCGGTAGCGCTCAGGAGAAGCAGTATGCTCGTCATCATCAGTGATATTCATTTGGGGGATGGGACCGCCGCCAGTTCGATTTCGCCCGGCTCATTTGATCTGTTTTCGAACCGTCTGCGCGAAACAGCCTATTACGCCTCCTTCCGCCGGGATGGGAGCTACCGCCCCATCGAAAGCCTCGACCTTTTGCTGATGGGCGACATCCTCGACCCGCTCCATTCCACCCTTTGGCTGGATACCGCGCAGGGAGCAGCGAACTATACCCGGCCATGGACTGATACAGGCAACCCTGCCTTTGCAAATACTCTTTCAGAGACTACAAAAGCCATCCTTACCGTCAACCAGGAGTCACTCGGAGTATTACGCCGCTGTGCAAACGGCGAGGCGGTCCTTTTGCCACCAGCTAACGCCCATGGTGAGCCGGATTCGGATTCAAAGGAACGTATATCGATCCCTGTCCGCATTCACTACATGGTCGGCAATCACGATTGGTACTATCACCTCCCGGGGATTACCTATAACGCGATCCGCAAAAACATCGTCGAGGCGATGGGCCTGTGTAATGACTTTGAGCCTTTCCCTTACGAACTGGATAAACACCCTGCTTTGCGCGAAATCCTGCAGCCCTATCGAGTCTATGCCCGGCATGGCGACTATTACGACAAATTCAACTTTAACCGCGAACAGGGCCGCAACCACGCCACGCTCGGGGATGTTTTCACAATGGACGTCTGCAATCGCTTTCCGGTCGAAGTGCAGAGACGCTTTGGCAGTGAACTTCCGGCTGGCATCATCGAAAGTCTGCGCCACATCACAAATGTTCGCCCGGCGCTGGCAACACCTCTTTGGATCAGCGGGCAGTTCAAACGTCACGCGGGCAACGCCGCCCTGGAAACGGAACTCAAAAAAGTGTGGGACGATCTCTGCGATCAGTTCCTGCAGCTGGACGTTGTCCGTGAAGAGGACAAGGCATTCCAGTTCGACATTGTCGACGCCATGCAGCTGTTGCTCAAAATATCAAGGCGCACGTCCTTTGAAACGGTTAACGAGATCGTCCTCTGGGTGCGTAACCGCTTGCATGAAAAGGGGCGCTCTCTGGCAAGCCACGCCCTGCATGAACCAGCCTTCCGCGACAACTCGGCACGCTTCATTGTTTATGGGCACACGCATCACCATGAGATCACCCCGCTTGATTCAGATGGTGAGCCGCCGGACGAGCAAAGCCAGCTCTACATCAACTCCGGGACATGGCGTTCCTATTACAATCTTGCAGTCAAAGACCCCACCGAGCAAAAATTCGTCCAGTATCAGACGCTCACCTATCTGACGTTCTACAAGGATGATGAGCGCGCGGGCCGGCTCGTCGAGACCTGGTCCGGCGCTTACATATAATAAGAGACGAGCATCGCTCCCCGCGCCGTGCAGCTGATAGACCAATGCGCGTCGCCTACATCCCACTCATTGACTCTGACTTTCAGTTTTCATATAATGTCGTCTATTCACAGACCGGCTGGAGGTGCATGATTCTGTGAAACACGAAGAGATTGGAGGTGCCAACGCAAATTTAAGTTTGTGTCGTTTAGATTTGTTTAACCCAATTAAGAGATTCGCTCAAAGGAGAAGAGATTATGCGTAAGTTGTTCCCTGTATTCAGTCTGCTGGCACTCGTAAGCCTTGTGCTTGCCGCCTGCGGGTCAGCAGTGACTGTTACACCTGTCACCGGAGACGTTACCCCGATCACCGAAGACACTCCCCTGGTTACCCCTGAAATTCCTGCCACCGGCGACGAAACACCGACACCAACACCGGCCGCCGCCACAGCCGCTCCCGTCGCCGGAGGCGAACGCCTGCAAGCCGTATTGGATCGCGGTCAGGTGATCTGCGGTGTGCACGGGACGTTCCAGGGCTTTGGTTTTGTAGAGAGCGACGGCAGCTGGACCGGCTTCGATGTGGACTTCTGCCGGGCCTGGGCTGCGGCGCTCTTCAACGACGCCAACGCCGTCGAGTTCCGCGGCTTGAGCGCGCAGGAGCGCTTCACGGCCCTGCAGTCCGGCGAAGTGGATGTGCTCGCCCGCAACAGCACTTGGACCTGGGCGCGCGATGTCGAACTTGGCCTTACCTTTGGTCCGGTCACTTTTTATGATGGTCAGGCGATCATGGCTCGCACGGATATTGTCAGTGACCCCGCGGCGGGACTTGAAGCGCTGGAAGGTGCGAACGTTTGTGTCCAAAGCGGGACCACCACCGAACTCAACCTCGCCGATCAATTCCGCGCGGCGGGCGTGGAGTATACACCGGTCGTCTTTGAAGATCAGAACGCTGCCTTCCAGGCGTATGATGAGGGCCGCTGTGATGCAATCACTTCGGACCGCTCCCAGCTCGCCACCCAGGGGCAGGCCGTGCTCCAGAACTATGCCGATCACGTGATCCTGGACGTGGTCATGTCGAAGGAACCACTGGCTCCCGCGGTCGCCCAGGGTGATGACAAATGGGCCGATGCCATTCACTGGGTTGTCTATGGCATGATCCAGGCGGAGGAGCTTGGTATCACTTCTGAGAACGTAGATGATTTCCTGACCAGTGAAGATCCGGTGGTCCGGCGTCTGCTGGGTGTGGAAGGTGAACTCGGCGCCATGCTTGGCTTGAGCAACGATTTCATTTACCGCGCCATCAAGCTGGTCGGCAATTACGGCGAAGTGTATGACCGTAATCTTGCCACTTTCAACCTGGCACGCGGCCAGAACGAGTTGTGGACGAACGGCGGCTTGATGTACGCGCCGCCCTTCCGCTAAATCGGATTTTGTCTGTCGGGCGGTCCGGCATACACCAGACCGCCCGAACCATATAACATGGAAATTAAAGCGCTCTGGCGTGACATTCGTTTTTTGAAAATACTGGCACAAGTGATCTTTATCATTGCGCTGGCTTTGGCTGCGGGTTATTTGTACCTGAACGTCAACGCCAACCTGGCCCGACAGGGATTGGCAGTGGGTTATGGATTCATAAAAAACCCCGCCAGCTTTGGCATCGGTGAGTCGTTCATCCCTTACGAACCATCCGATACATACGGACGCGCCTTGCTCGTCGGGCTGGTGAATACGCTGGTCGTCAGCGCGCTCGGCATTGTGCTGACGACGGTGGTCGGCGTACTGGCGGGTGTGGCACGCTTGTCATCCAACTGGCTGATCAACAAGTTTGCCGCCGCTTATGTGGGGGTGATCCGCAATACACCGCTCCTTCTGCAGCTGATGTTTTGGTATTTCGGCGTCGCCATTCAACTTCCGGGTGTCCGTCAGGCAATTGAATTGCCCGGTCCCGTCTTTTTGACTCAGCGCGGAATCTACATGGTCTGGGCGGAAGGGACCGCTACGTTCCCCGCCTGGCGTGTGTATCTCATCATTGCATTTATTTCCATTTTTAGTGTCTGGTTTATATTGCAAGCTATGCGAGAACGTGCCACCATTCCGCTATCACCCTGGTGGAATCTGGCATATCTTTTGATCCCCATCGCGATCGTTTGGCTGGGTGCCCTGCTGCAACCCGAGCCGCCGCTGAGACCGGTGATCCCGGAACTCTCGGGCTTGAACTTCAGAGGCGGACTTCGGATGACCCCTGAATTTGCCGCTCTGCTTTTTGGACTGGTGATTTATACCGGAGCTTTTATTGCAGAGATCGTGCGCGGCGGGATCCAGGCGGTTGCAAAGGGCCAGGTCGAGGCGGCGCGCTCGCTGGGGTTGACGAATGGCCAGACGCTGCGCTTGGTTGTATTTCCACAGGCACTGCGCATCATGGTGCCGCCGGTTACGAGTCAGTATTTGAACCTTGCCAAGAATTCATCCCTCGCCATTGGCATTGGTTATCCGGATCTATTCAGCATCGCAGGGATCACGTTCAACCAGACGGGGGCGGCGATCGAGATCATTATGATCATGATGTTAAGCTATCTGAGCATTAGTCTATTTACATCCATCCTGATGAACATTTATAACAGCCGGATTCAACTGGTGGAGCGTTGAGATGACCACAGCCGAAGTGAAACCTCCCGTTCTCACCATTGGCCCATTAGCCTGGCTGCGAAAAAATCTGTTCAGCACCTGGTATAACATCGCGCTGACGTTGCTTGCCATCTGGTTACTCTCCGCGCTCCTCGAACCGGCCATCCAATGGGGGACCACCGAAGCACGCTGGGGTGTGATCAAAGCCAACCTGACGCTCTTCATGGTTGGCCAATATCCACGCAGCCAGATCGGGCGCGTCTGGCTCACGGTTTATCTGCTGGCAGGCCTGATCGGACTCTCCTGGGGCGTCTGGAAGAACGCGGCACGCGGCTTTGCATTGATCGCTGTCAGTGCGGGTGCAGCATTCACAATGATCGCCTTGTTCTTCCGGTGGGATGCCTGGACGCAGTGGCTGCTCGCGGAAGCCATCCTCCTGATCTTTTACTTCATCGGACTGTATCTGCCGCGCGGTACCCTCATCACGGCTGTGGCTTGGTTTTTGTATTTCCCATTTGTTTTCCTGGTGATCGGAGGGAGTAAATACATCGCGACGCTGCCACCGGTTCCGTCGAACCTCTGGGGTGGACTCCTGCTGACCCTCCTATTGACCATTGTCGGCAACTTTGGCGCCCTTCCGCTTGGCATTTTGCTGGCGCTCGGCCGGCGCAGCAAACTTCCCGTTATTCGATATTTCAGTATTGGCTATATTGAGATTATTCGCGGGGTTCCGCTGATCACCATCCTCTACACAGCAGCTATCCTGCTGCCCTATTTTCTTCCAATTGATGTCCGCCCCAGTCAGGTGATTCGTGCCATGATTGGTTTTGTCATATTCGAGGCCGCCTATCAAGCCGAAAACGTGCGCGGCGGGCTCCAGGCCATTGACCGCGGACAATATGAAGCTGCACATGCCCTGGGATTGAACGGTACCCAAACTACGATATTGATCATCCTGCCACAAGCCTTACGGATGGTCGTTCCGGCGCTGTTCAATTCCTTTATCAGCCTCTTCAAGGATACGAGCCTGGTCGCCCTCATCGGCCTATTCGAGATCGTGCGAATTGCACGCTCGATCCTCGCGCAGACGGAATGGCTTGGCACACATCGCGAAGTGTTCCTCTTCGCATTTATTATCTACTGGGTATTCAACCTGGCATTCACCTATGGTAACCGCCGCGTGGAAGAGGCCCTTGGGGTAGGCAAGCGATAACTCGGAGACCTTTATGAGAGAAAACAACGTTTCACAGGAAATCATTATTTGCCGTGATGTGCATAAATGGTTCGATCATTTCCATGTCCTCAAAGGCATCAGCCTCACAGTCCAAAAAGGCGAGGTGATCGTCATCTTTGGGCCCTCGGGATCAGGCAAATCCACGTTCATTCGCTGCCTCAATCGCCTCGAGGAACATCAAAAGGGCCAGATCATCGTGGACGGCATTGAGCTCGGCAACGACATTCGCAACGTGGAAAAGATCCGCCAGGAAGTGGGCATGGTCTTTCAGCAATTCAACCTCTTCCCGCATTTGACGGTTCTCCAGAACATTACCCTGGCGCCTGCCTGGGTCCGCCGGACGCCCAAAGAACAGTCCCGTGAACTGGCGATGCAGTTGCTCAAGCGTGTGGGCATCCCCGAGCAAGCCGATAAATATCCTGCCCAGCTTTCCGGCGGGCAGCAGCAACGGGTCGCGATTGCACGCGCGCTTGCCATGCAGCCGCGTATCATGCTCTTCGACGAGCCCACCTCCGCCCTCGACCCGGAAATGATCAAGGAGGTGCTGGACGTGATGGTCGAACTTGCCAAAAGCGGCATGACCATTGTCGCAGTGACGCATGAGATGGGCTTCGCCAGAGCTGTCGCCAACCGCATGATCTTCTTCGACAAAGGCGAGATCGTCGAGCAGGGCACACCTCAGCAGATCTTCAACAATCCACAGAACGACCGCACCAAATTATTCCTCTCGCAAATCCTGCACCATTAATTCAACCTGTTGTGCGACATTTATGTCGCGCTACTTACATGCATGCCTAATATGCACGAATACGACATTCTTATCATCGGTGGTGGACCTGCGGGACTCTCCACCGCCCTCCATCTTGTCAGGGACTTTCCAGATCTGGCGCCCCGCGTGCTGATCCTGGAAAAGGCGCGTTATCCACGCCCCAAGCTTTGCGCGGGTGGACTCGTCATCGATGCGGAGATCATCCTGCAGTGCCTCGGTCTCGATGTCAATGAAGTGCCCCACAGAGATGCGGAGCGCATCCGTTTTGATTTTGAAGCCAAGGGGTTAAGTATCCGCGTGCCCAGGCGACATGCGCTACGTGTCATCCGCCGCGATGAGTTCGACAACTGGCTGGCGAAAAAAACAGCGAGTAGAGGAATAGAGATCAGGGAGGGAGTTACAGTCAGGAATATTCAAGCACTGAAGGATGATGTCATTGTTCAA
>Ga0105104_10000646_pt1 | contig 26907 bp, 22 predicted proteins | sample PPLLaktember2015_3_FD_87034 | JGI IMG/M metagenome (GOLD analysis project Ga0105104, IMG submission 87034) | Freshwater sediment microbial communities from Prairie Pothole Lake near Jamestown, North Dakota, USA - PPLs Lake P7 Core (6) Depth... | ecosystem: Environmental > Aquatic > Freshwater >...
ATCCTGCCAGTAACCGGTGAAGGGATACCCGACCACTTTTTCACGGGCGCCTAGCAGCCGGTGGACCAGGTCGGGAAAGTCGAGATATTCACCGCGGGGGATATAGTCGAGCACACGCGGCTCGAACACATAGATGCCCATACTGACCATGTAGTCATAGATGGGTTTTTCGATATATCCCACGACCTCTTCGCCTCCGTTACACTGGATAACGCCCAGGTCGATTTTCACCTGGCGGCGGTGCATGGCTATCGTGGCGGCTGCCTCGTGTTCCTTATGGAAATTGACCAGATCCGATAGGTGTAAATTGGTCAGCACATCTCCATTCATCACCAGGAAGGTGTCGTCCAAAGCCTGGATCAGAGAGAGCGGGCCGGCCGTTCCCAGGGGATGCTGTTCGTAGCTGTAGGTGATTTTGATGCCCCACTGGCTGCCATCGTTGAAAAAAGCCCTGAGCAGCTCAGCCATATGCCCAACGGTTAGGATGACTTCACTAATCCCATTTTGCTTCATCTGCCTCAGGAGCACTTCCAGCACGGGCATATCTCCAATCGGCATCAGCGGCTTGGGGAGAATTTTTGTATAGGGAGCCAGACGAGTACCCTTGCCCCCGGCGAGAACAACTGCTTTCATGTTTTGACTCCTAGAATTCATATTCGCCGACGCGGTACAACGGCAGGTGGTCTTGAACCCAATCGATGGTTTCAGGTAAGCCGTCTTCTAACGAGACCCGCGGCTCCCAGCCCAACCGGGTGCGCGCCAGCCGGTTATCGGACAGCAATCGCATCACCTCGGATTTTCCAGGCCGCAAACGGGCCGGATCCAGCTCTATTCCGACCGGACGGCCTATAATCCGGATGATCAGGTCCGCGAGGTCGCCGATGCGCACTTCGCGGCCTGCTCCCAGGTTGACCACTAAACCATGGATGCCCTCCACCTGACCTGCCCGCATAAAGCCATCCACCGTATCGCTGATAAACGTAAAATCCCGTAAGGTATCCTGGTTGCCCAGGTGGATGACATCCTGGGTAAGCGCCTGGGTAATGATGGTGGGGATGACAGCGCGGGCAGACTGGCGCGGGCCGTAGGTATTAAACGGGCGCACGGTAACCAGCGGCAGATCGTACGTGCAGTAATAACTTTCTGCGATTTTGTCTGCGCCAATTTTGCTGGCCGAATAAGGCGATTGGCCTTGCAGCGGGTGATCCTCGTTAATGGGGACCGTTTTCGCCGTTCCATACACCTCGCTGGTCGATGTGTGGACCATGCGCTGTACGGCAAAATCGCGGCAGGCCTGAAGAACGTTGACCGTTCCAAGGATATTGGTCTCGACAACCTCGCGGGGATGAAGATAGGAGTATGGGATCGAAATCAACGCCCCGAGGTGAAAGACAATCTGAACGCCTTTCACGGCCTGCCGGACCGCTTCCGGGTCACGCAGGTCTCCTGCGGTAATCTCCAATTTCCGGCGTATCTCAGGCGCTACCTGGCGCAGCAGCCCGCTGTCGGCGCGAGAGTTGTACCGCACAAAGGCACGGACCCGCGCACCCTGGGCTGCCAGGCGCTCGACCAGGTGACTGCCAATAAATCCACCCGCACCGGTAACTAAAACTTTTTTTTCATGCCATGTCCAGGCATCGGTTTTGCGATTTCCATTTCCGTCCATAAAGCCTCCGATAAATTCTTCTCTGCCCCCCATTTCCCGGCCGCCACCTTAAGCCTGGTGTAGATCGGCTTCCATTACCTTTTCCGCCGTTTCCAGAAGGGTGGTCGCATCGGGAATATTTTCACCCGCCATTACCACGCCCGCCTTCATGCTCAACCGCAGGGCCGTGTAACCCATATTCACGGGTTCGCTGGTGATGGCTTGCCGCAGCCGGTCTGCCACGTGCTCTGCATCGGGCAACCCGGTCTCTGGCAGCAAGATGGCAAAATGATTGGTGTTGTATCTCCCCAGGATATCGACCGATCGGATAACCTTGTGGGCTTTATCAACCACCCACTGCAGTACCCGGGGATCCTGGGTGGAACGATCTATTTCTGTATCTAGCCCGGCATCGCAGTCTACCGAAAACATAATGACTGATAACGGGCGTCCATAACGCCGCGAGCGAGGCAGCTCACCTTCCGCCAGGCGGATAAAATGAAAACGGTTATTCGCTCCGGTCTCCCGGTCGATGGTCGTGTTCTCCAGGACCTGGTTGAACAGCACATCTCTCTCCACCTCATCCTGGGGGAGATGCGCGCGGAATGCCATCAGGATATCCGGGATGATAATGGTGCGGGCCGGGGTAGCCTTGCACAAGGACAGGATGTAGCTCTGTTCATGCGGTTCGATATTCGATATAGCGTATAAGATCACCCCGACATCATGCTTGCGCACCAGGCCTGGGATATCCTTGATGCGGCCCACCACTTCGCAGCTCTCGATCCGGCTGCCGATCTTTTGCGGATCATCATCCAACATTCCCACAATTGAGAATGCCTGGGCCTGGCTGCGGGTACGCAGCATACTGGCCGCAAACTGTCCCAACTCTCCCGCTCCAATGATCAGAACCCGCTCGCCAAAGGAGCGCATCGTGGTATTCCCGCGGAGCTGGATCCAACGTGTGGCCAGCCCGGTAACCAGGCGCAGCCGGTAGCGAACTGCCACCGAACCCATAAACGAGAACATCGAAGCGATCAGCAGCATGGCCGGGGGCAGCAGCGGCCCGCTCATCCAGAACAGGTTGAAGATGAATACCAGGATGCTGACCACACCACTGGATACGGCCAGTTCCATCACTTCTCCGGCCCGAGCGCGTCTCCAGTTCACCCGGTTAATCCCCAGGAGAGAATTCAGCAAACTGAACAGAACGGCAAATACAAAAGCAACTCCTAAAGCCAGGGTAATTCCCAGGTCAAGCACCGCGTTCATTCGCCAGATCACCCCGGCAGTGCCGATCGCGGCAAAGGAAACCAGCATATCGATCAAGAACCATCCCAGGTAGCGGCCAATAAACAATGACAGCGGCCCGCGGTAGAGCAGGTGCTCCGGGACGGTATATCCTTTGAGAGTGGGCAGCAGCACCACCATGGTCCAGAAGATAACATCCAGATCGGCCAGGACGGTGCGGTAGCGAACATAGAGCTGGTCGAGACGCAGCTTCGAAGGCATGATGTCTTTGAGATAACTGTCCATGACATGGTTCGTCTTGAGCAGCTTCTCTTCATCCCGGTAAAGGACCGAAGCCGGGCTGGTGACACCGGGGCGAACCGACAATACCTCGCGGGCTAATTCGGCAGGCCACTGGGCGGCAATCTGCACATCTTCGGGCCGCGGTCCAACCAGGCTCATCTCGCCTAACAGGACGTTCCACAACTGAGGGAATTCATTGAGCTTGGTATCGCGCAGCCAGTGGCCAAAAGGCGTGATGCGGGTATCGTCACGGGCAGTGACCCGCGGCCCTTGATAACTTTCCGAGCGTTCGAACATGGTTCGAAACTTCAAGATGTAGAATGTACGGCCATCCTTTCCCGCCCGGAGACCACGGTAGAAAATCGGCCCCGGCGAGTCATGTTTGATCCGCACCGCAATCCAGACAAACAATGGGAACAACAGCAGGATGCCAATCACAGACAGAACGATATCCAACATCCTCCGGGCAGTATTATCAATAACACCCATCCATGAAGGTTTTATCGGGGTTTCTAAATTGGGTTTGGATGATGATGGATAATTCCATTCAGTGGCGCTCATTGCAATTTTTTCCTTTCTGTTTTCATAAGGAACATTACCTCTAATCTCTATACCTATAATGAACTAATAATTGGGTTGGAATAAATCAAAATGGTGCAAACTCGTCCGAATTTCTCGTGGCAGAAGGATCTCCAATTGACCGGCCTTTACCAACTCGGCAGCCCGTTTCAGGAATGATACGAAGTAGCGCTCGCTTTGCGACCCGTTTCCCGATAGCGAGTGTGGGTGCCCATATACCACCGCGTACCCACCCTGTTTCACAACCCGGTCGACCAGCGAAACCGTATCCCCACGGAACCCACTGTGCGTGTTGAGCCGCAGGATCGTCACACCGAACAGCTTCTCGGGGTGTGAAGGATTTGGCCGGGGCTTCCCGCCGACCAAGACGTGAATGCGCTCGCATGCCGGGGTATAGGACACGCGGCAGAACTTGTATCCGCTTGCTTTCAGCGCCTTACACAAGCCCGGAAGATCCGTGCGCGCCCGGCTGGCTTCCAGGCGCTCTGCCAGGCTGATCGATCCGCGGAGTGGGAAATCGAAGGGCTGGTTATAAGGCGGCACAAAAGTCGTCACTGCCTGACCGGTGCACTGCTCGAGCGCGTCCTTGCTGTCGCGCAGGATCTGCCTCAGCGCCGAGCCGGTCAGCGCGGGCAGCCATTCATGGCGCATCGCATGACTGCCAACTTCATGCCCCGCATCCGCTATACGCCGCACCAGGTTCGGGTCGTGGTAAGGCCGCTCGCCAGGCAGCGCCACTTCCCCAACTACCGCAAAACAGGCGGGGACACCGGCTTCAGCATGCAAGTCGAGAAGGCGCTCGGTGTTAGCGAATTCTTGCGGACCCCAACCCTTTGGCCCACCGCTCGATCGCGATCGTTCCGCGCCCCACTGCGCGTCAAAATCCCAGAAAATGAGCAGTTTACCCTTCATGACATAAATGATCCTGATCTTTGGATAGAAGAGCGAGAATTAATAGAGGGATTCGGAGGCCGGGACTCAGACTCGGATCGACGGCCACAGCTAGATTACCGTCTCATATACTTCAATAACTTTCTGGGTCAGCGTACTTTCATCCAGCTCGCGAGCTGCGCTTTGAGCATCGAGGCGGCGAAGCAGTTGAAGCACATGATCAAGATGATAGGCCACGCTTTCCGGCCGGTCGTCTTCACAAATAAAACATCCCCCAATTCCTTCCAAACGCTCACGGACATCACCCACATCGGTGGAAACTACCGGCAAATTACAGGCAATCGCCTCCTTGATCACATCCGGTGAGCCTTCGTGGCGGGAGGTCAGCAAAAGCGCGTCACAGGCATTCATCCATACCGGCATGCGTGCATGGGGCACGTTTCCCAGCGAGAGCAATTCGACATCCATCCGCGGACGGAGCTGCTCGACTGCCGCCTGGGCCAGATCGTAGCGTTTTACCGGGTTAGATTTATCTGCGGCGAAGAGCACGTAGCGTTTTTCGAGATCTAAACCCAGCTCGCGCCGGCAGCCGGCCTTTGGCATGGGTTTGAACTGATCCAGGTCTACGCCGCTGGGAATGATGTGATAGGGACGGTTGGGCAGCTTATCAGCCAGGCTCCTGGAAACCACGATCACCTGGTCCGCCAGGCGGGCTACAAACCGGGAGAGCGTGGCAAGTATCCTTCCCGAGGTGGTATAACGCCCATCCCCGCCAACGATTCCTTCCAGATCGCTCCCACGGTAGGTAACTACCAGGGGTAAGGGTTTGTTGATCGCCGGGAGCGCGCTTTGGCCCCACTGAGCATGGATCAGATCATAGCGCTTGCGCCTGACTTCTCGCTGCACGCTCGCCCAGGCTTTCAAGTAGTTGCCAGGGCGCATGCTCCCGCGAAAGGGGAAAACTTTTACGTCAACCCCGCAGCGGCGGAGAAATTCCACCTGGCGGACCACAACGGGCGCCTGGAAGGGCAGCTCCGCAGAAGGCCACTCGCTGGTTATCATCAAGACCCGCAATGCGTTTCTCATGGCTCAAACTCATAGGTTGGTTTAGCGATCTTCCAGCGCCGGACAAAACGCAGCAGCCCGGCCAGAAAGCCCAGGCCGTAGCCCAGATGCAGGATCACAAAAACATGCGGAAGGATCAGCAGATATTTCCATCCCACGCGCGCGGCCACCAGCGTTGAGGCAGCCAGGTTGGCCAGCAGATAGGAGCCAGCTACCAGGGCCAGTAAAACCCAGCCATAAGGAATGAGGGCAGCAAGAAAGCTCGACCCCAGTAAAGCCGCGGCGAAAAAGGGTGGGATAAACTGGCGCGGGCTCATCTGGCGTGGGTGCTTCTGTAAGACCCTGACTTTCCAGAACCCATATTGGAAATACTGTCTCCACAGACCGCGCGGCGTGCTGCGCACGGTATATGTCGAACGGATATCCTGGCGCAGCAAGATCTTTCCACCGTGTTTGGCCAGCCGGTAATTGAACTCATCATCCTGGTCGCGCACCAGCTCTTCGTCGAACAGACCAATCCGATCGAAAACCCTCCTCCACCAGGCCCCCATATACACCGTGTCCACATACTCTTCCGCATTCGAATAGTGAAAACGCGCTCCACCCACGCCAAAACGCGAACTGGTTGCCAGGGCAACTGCTTCGCCAAAGGGTGTTTTTCCAACCGCTGACATCTTCCCGCCCACGTTCTGGGCTGGGCTGCCGCGCAAACCCTCCACACACCGGCGCACGTAATCTCGCGCAATCAGGGTATGGCCATCCACGCGGACGATGATCTCACCACGCGCGTGACGGATCGCCAGGTTCATCCCGGATGGGACAATCCCGCGCGGGTTGTCAAGCAGGCGCAGATTGGGGTGACTTTCCTGCAGCCGGTGGATGATCTCGCGCGTCTGATCCGTGGACATGCCATCGGCGACAATCACTTCCAACCGGTCCTGGGGATAATCCTGATCCAGGACCGCACCCAGGCTGGCTGAAATATATGAACCTTCGTTACGGATGGGCATGATCACCGTAACCGGCGGGCAGCGTTCCTCGACCACCAGAACCGCTGAAGAGGTCATTAATTCCTGATCAGCCACAAATTACCTCCATTACTCCTGTACGATCCGGCAGAATGATTTGGCTGAGATGCGTCTTGAATAGTTTGGACATTGTCGATATAATATAACCAATATCTTACTTGGTACAAACCATAATTAATTTCACAAGGTAAATCAGCATGGCTCACCGCCATTTCGTTTTGATCGCTCGTGCAATTGTGCTCATGGTGATAATTGTCCAGCACTATGCCCCCACCCGGTCTGGCTCTGGCGAGGCCTCTGATGAGTACAAAGTATTCCTACCCCTTATCTATCGCTCCGCGGATGTTTACTATGCGGCCCCGAACGGCAGTTCGGGGGGGACGGGCGCCATCGACCGCCCCTGGGACCTGCAAACCGCCCTCAACCAGCCGGCCGCCCTCCAACCCGGAGCCACCCTCTGGCTGCGCGGCGGGCGCTACTCCGGCGCTTTCATCTCCCGCCTCAAAGGCCAGGCCGACAAACCCATCACCGTCCGCCCCTACCCCGGCGAGCGCGCCACCCTGGACGGCACCGGGAAAGTTCTCACCATCGGCGACACCTACTATGTCAACTTCTGGGATCTCGAAATTACCAACTCGCAGAACCGGCGCACGATCACCAACCAGCCCGGGGGTAACGACGGCGTCTTTGTTGACCAGAGCAAGCCATCCCATCATATCAAGCTGATCAACCTGGTGATCCATGACCTGGCTGGGATTGGAGCTGCCTTGTGGGCCTCTACCACCGACTCCGAGATCTACGGCTCGCTGATCTATTTCAACGGGGTCAACGAGCTGGATCACGGCATCTACACCCAGAACCATACCGGAGCCAAGCGGATTATCAACAATTTCATCTTCGATAACGCTTCCCACGGGATCCATGCTTACAGCTCGAGCGCCGCGCGGATCGATTATTACACTGTGCAAGGGAACACGGTTTTCAACAACGGCTCGATCGGTTACGACACCGGCGACGCCCGGTACGGCAGCTACACTCGCAACATCCTGGTGGGCGGCTCTTCCGTCGCTCAGAACCCGGTGATCGACTCCAACTACGCCTACTATCCTTCCAACGCCGGGACAAATCTCAACCTTGGGTTTAGCGCCGGAACCAACAATGCCCGTGTCACCAATAATTATTTTGTGCTCTCTAAGCTGATCTTCGCCGGGCCTCAAACGGGGATTGCCATTACCAACAATACCGTCTATTCGACCACCATCTCCGGGATCCTGACCAGCGCTTACCCTGAAAATCTATGGTCGAGCAGCCGGCCGGGCGGGCTGCAGATTTTCATGCGAGCCAATCAGTACGAGCCCAGGCGGGCCAACCTGACCATCTTCAACTGGGACAGAGCCGCTTCGGTCTCGGTCAGCGCCGCTCAGATGGCGGGACTGCAGATCCGCGCGGGCGACCGCTACGAGCTGCACAACGTCCAGAACTATTATGGGGATGTGATCGGCGGAACCTATAACGGCGCGTCCATCAGCGTGCCCATGACCGGCCGCTCGGTGGCCCAGCCCACCGGTCTGGGCTTCAAACCGGCCTCAACATTTCCAGAATTAGGCGCCTTTGTATTGATCGTGCTTGGGCCTTAGGCTGGCTCATCCAATTGCACCAGATCATAAACAATGGTAGACTCACCATACGAGCGGGGGTTATTTTATTGAGAGGCCAAAGGAGATGAGCAAGAGAACCCGAAAAATCCTATATGCCTTTCTTGCGCTGTATCTGCTAACCTTCGCCTTGTTTCTCGCCTACTACTTGCGCCCTAAACCACCTTCGCCTTCCCTTACATCAACCCCCACACAACCTGCCCCGAGTATCACCCCAAGGCCCAGCCTGACCCTGGCACCCAGTGTAACGCCCACCCCCACGCCATCCCCAACCGCAACCACCCAACCGGGTAATTTCTATGCCGCACCAGATGGCAGTCCGGATGGAGACGGCTCCATCGAGCGTCCCTGGGATCTTCAGACGGCTCTCAACCAGCCCTCCGCCCTCCAGCCCGGCAATACCGTGTGGCTGCGGGGCGGGCGTTATTCGGGTGGTTTTATCAGCCGATTGAAGGGCCAGGAGGGCAGCCCGATTACCGTGCGCCAGGTTCCCGGAGAGCGCGCTATCCTGGACGGAGATGTCAAGGTGCTGACCATCGCGGACAGCCAGTGGGTCAATTTCTGGGGTTTTGAGGTCACTAATTCGGCCAACCAGCGCGCTATCATGGATCGACCGGGGTTGAACGATGGAGTCTTCATCGACCAGAGCCAGGTTTCGCAGCACATCCAATTTATCAACCTGGTCGTCCACGATCTGGCCGGTATGGGGTTTGCTTTCTGGAAAGACGCCGAGGATTCGGAGATTTACGGCTCTCTGATCTATTACAACGGGGTCAACCAGTACGATCATGGAATTTATACGCAGAATAAGGAGGGGGGAAAAAGCATTGTCGATAATATCATCTTCAACAATGCCTCGCATGGGATCCACGCTTACAGCTCAGAAAACGGTTTTGTCGACAATTTTCGGATCGAGGGAAATACCGTTTTTGATAACGGGGTGATTGGGTACAATACTGCGCAAGCTGCTTATGGGGTAAAGGGCCGCAATATCCTGGTCGGTGGAAATTCGGTAACGCACGACTCCAGCGTAATTTCCAACTATACCTACCTGTATAACGGGAACGGCAGCGCTTTCAACATTGGCTATAATGCCGGCAGCCTCAACATCACGATTGCCAACAATTACTTCGTTGGCGGGAGCGTTGTTTTTGGCGGCTCGAATAACAACCTGAGTCTGGACGGCAACACCTTGTTTGCCCTGCACACAATCGGTCTATCGCAGCTCCAGTTCAGGGACAACACCTGGCTGGTGCTCAAACCTTCTGACGTCCAGATCTTTATCCGGCCGAACCAGTATGAAACTGGAAGAGCCAATCTTACGGTGTTCAACTGGCCCGAGAAAGACACGGTTCAGGTCAGCGCCGCGGATTTGGCTGGAGTGGAGATCCACCCGGGAGACAAATATATCCTCCACAACGTCCAGGATTATTTCGACGACCTGACCGAGGGGGTCTATGACGGGAATGCGATCAGCATCCCGATGACCGGGCGGAGCGTGGCCCAACCGGTTGGTCTGAGCTTTAAACCGCCTTCCACATTCCCGCGTTTTGGCGCTTTCGTGCTGGAAGTTGTGCCTTAGCGGGCTCGACTACCCACGACCCACTGCCCGCTTCTACCGATCTGGCGGTAGATCTCCAGCAGCTGTTCTCCTAAACGGTCGAAGCTATAACGGTTTTCTACGGCTTCCCGGCCGGCCTGGCCCATCTGGCGGCGCAGATCCGGAGATCCGGCCAGCTCCACCAGGCGCTCGACCAGCGGCTCGCGCGGCTCATACGGGATTACGAACCCGGTCAGGCCGTGCTGAACGATCACGGGCGCGTCACCGGTGGGGGTAGTGATCACCGGCAGGCGAGCTGCCATGGCTTCCAGCAGGACATTGGGGATGCCTTCATGGTCGGATGTCACCGCCAGCAAATCGACTTGTTTGAGCAGCGCGGGGACATCCTCGCGACTTCCCAGGAAAGTAACCCCTTCGCCATCCAATCCCAGGTCCGCGGCACGGGCTTCCAGCTCCCCGCGCGACCGCCCTTCTCCAATGATCCAACCGGTCAGACCGGGAACCTGGGCGCGGGCTGTCGCCAGGCCCTCCAGAAAACGGTCCACGCGTTTGAACGGGATCAGGTTGGCCACCAGCGCGGCCGTCACACCCCCGGGGCGGGCAGGGGTTGGAACCGGTTGGCCGGCCAGACGATCGAACGCCTGCAGATCGATCGCATTTGAAAGGATAAAAATCTTATCCTCCCGGGTCCCCAGGTGGGCAGCCGCGGTGCGAGCGGCATGCGAATTGGCAATCAAGACGGCCGGTAGACGCAGCAGCCAGGGTCCCCACGCCCCATGTTCTTTCATTTCGCGAAGAACATCACTGCGGATCGCGCCAACTGAGACTGCCCCCAGCCAGGGAGCCGCCAATCCAACGTACAGGTTCGTAAAGAAGTGCGCCGCCTGGAGGATGTGCGGCCGGAACTCCCGCAGGGCGCGGATGACGGCCGCCAGCCTGCCCAGGGGGTGGCTCGATTGGCCAATCCAAACCGGCTCTAGACCAATCTCGCGCAGCGCGCGTTCGTAATAGTCTCCGCGCGTAAGGCTCAGCACGCGCACTTCCGCACCGGACTGGCACAGGGCGCGGGCCATATAGACCATTTGTTTTTCCGCGCCGCCCACTCCCAGCGTGCCGGCCACAAAAGCTACCCTGAGACGCTCACCGCTGGCGGCCACGCACGGCTCCCACGTTGTTACGCCGGACAGATTGCGGCAGCCGCGACTTCGCCGCGACCAACGCCTTGAGGACCTCTTCCCGGTACAGCAGCGTCGTGGCGCCAGCAGCCAGAAACCATAAGCTTTTGCCCTGGTATTCCTTCGATATAAAAGTTACCACAAACACCAGGGTTACCAGCAGGCCCACCAGGAACAAACCCTCCTGTCTGCGTCTCAGCCCGGCCAGCGAAAATGACAGGATGAAGGCGGATAACAGGACCACCCCAGGGATGCCATTTTCAACCAGAACCTTAATCCAGGCGGAGTGAGCCGGGCGGCCGTTGTTATTCAGAAAATCCACCTGGCCGGTCGAAGCCTCGAACCCCCCGGTCCCTACCCCGAATGGGTTGCGCGAGAATACCTCTAAACCGGCGCGGGCGATTTCCGACCGGCCGCTGGTCCGTTCGGCCAGGCTGGCGTTCGGATCAAAGGATTTGTTCAGGCGGCTCAGGGCATAGGCCTGCTGTTCGACAAACTGCGCAGAGAACCAGATCAGTACCAACGCACTGACAAACAGCATGGCGGCCTTCCAGGTAAAGTTCCGTGAAGCCAGGAAGAGATAGACCAGGCAGACTACCGCCATCAGGATCGTCCCGCGGCTCCCGCTGAAAATAATCCACACAGCATTGATCGCCGCCAGGAGCAGTAAGATCAACCGGCTGCGAGAGAGCTTATTTTGATAGTGGTAGGCCAGGCACACAGAAACCATCCCGGTGAAGGGAAAGAAACCCCAGGCATTCGGGTTGATATAGGGCAGGGCTTCGGACTGCAAATAGAAGACCAGCCCCCCCATGGCTGCTGCCCCCCCCGAAACCAGTCCCAGCCAGAACAGGTTGCGCTCATCCTCGATGGCCCGGGCAAAATAGACAAGCAGGCCAAACATCGTCGCGATGTTTAATACATCCTGCATACCCTGTGAAATCTCAGGGGAGATGTATAGTTCCAGAGTCAGGAGCAGGATGAACACCTGGAGAACGCGCACCAGCGGGTTGTTCAGACGGAGAAGGAATGGCAGGTTTAACGCCATGACCACCAGCAGCAAGTAGTTCAATGTATTCCAGCGCAGCAGACCGCCGGAAAGCAGATAGGTGCGGGTCAGCGCATCCAGAGTAGCCAGCAAGCCTATCCCCAGCAGACCCAGAGCCGGCACGCCAAGACCAATGATGGCCGCTAAAAAACCCATCAAAGTGAGGATGGTCAGGGAGAGCTGGAAACCAATCACAAATCCTGCTACCCAGACAATCACAATAACCAGGAGAAAGAACGGTCCCCATATCTCGATGGGCGTCCCTTCGAAGGCCTGGACAAAAGGCATGCGGGCAGACGGTTGGCCAGGGCGAAATGGCCGGCCGTACCGTGCCAGCCGGGGGTCGACACCCGGTCCGACCGGCCCTGGATCACTGGCCAGATTTGCCTGCCGGATACCGCGGCCGGGTGTGCCAGCCGAACGAACTGGCCGTACTTCACCGGCCGCAGGTGCCGGTTGTACCCTGTCATCTGGCGGTAAGGGCTGGACGGACTTAGCCGCCCGAGAGGGTTGGCCGGGCTTCGCCGGCCCAAGGCGCCGGTTGTACCTGGCCGGCCGATTACGCAGGCTCATATTCTCAGCTTCCCTTCTAACAGGGGGATGTTCCACTGTCCGGAGCAGGTCTGGCCGATCAACTCCGCCCAGGCCTCGATCGTACGGCCCTGGACGAATTCCCAGCAGCGGCGCCGCAGCGCCGGCCAATCCACCGGACCCGATAAAGTATATTTTAGGGCCGCAACCAGGGCATCTTCGTCGCGCGGCGGGATTAACCAACCGCGTTCACCGGCGCAGCCGATCACTTCTTTCGCTGCTCCGCCATCCGTAGCGATCACCGGCAATCCGTGGGCCATGGCATCCAACCAGGCTTTGCTCAGCCCCTCGCTGAGGGTAGCCTGGACGGTGAAGTCCTGCCCGGCCAAGCAGCCGGCTAATTCACGGCGGTCCAGCTGCATCGTAAAATGGATCCACTTTTCCATCCCCAGCGTCCGGACCAACCGCTCCAGGTCAGCGTACTGGGGACCGTCTCCAATTAAAGTTGCCTGAGGGAGAGGCTCGAAGTTTTCGTCGCGCAGCCGTGCCAGAGCGCGGATCAGGATATCGACGCCTTTTTCCGTGGTCATCCGCCCGATGTAAGCCAGGCGAGGGGGATCCTGCAGCCCGCGGTTTATTTCCGGTTGGAATTCTCTCAGTTCTCCTTCGGACAAAGCCGTTGCCGGGACCCAGGCCATCTGTGGGGCAGGCGGTTTGCCGTTGCCAATCCCGGTCGCCAGCATAACATTTCTTCCACCTGCCAGGGTGCGCATGCTCCATTTTGTCAGGCGGTTTACCCAGGTCGTCTGGGCGTTATCCGGCCAGGAACCGCAGTAGCGCACGATCAACCGTTTTCCTTGCAGCAGGCCAGCAAACATCCCCAGCAGCGAGATATCGCCTGGGACGGGAGCATGCACCACTTCAGCATCCCGAGTTTGCTTCAAGACCGATCCCATGTAGTAAGGGAAATGAGCCAGCACAGACAATTTGCGGCGAGTATCGGCGCCGGTTGGACGGCGGACTGCAACCACCCGGGCCTGCTCGGGCAAGGGAATCCCTCCCCCTCGCGGGGGGACCTGCACGATCAGCATAGTCACCTCGTCAAACAGGGAGCTGATCGCCGCCATCTGCAGCGGGAAACCTCCATAGGAGAACCATTTCCCACGCTCGTCCTGCCAGCATTCCTTGAAAGATACGATTGTTAATTTCATGGACAATAGGTTTAGAGAGTATTCAATCAGTTACACAGATAAGACAGCATCTTTTCGATATACACGTCTTCAGAGAAGCCGCGTACGTAGCGCGCCAGGGAGAGGCGCATCTCGTTGACCAACGCTGCAGGCAGACCGGCAATCTCGGAAAAACGCTCTATAAATTGCGTATCCTGGAACCGCAGGCGCGGGTCGTTGACGATCTCACGCTGTCCTCCCGAATCGTGTACGAAAGGGAGGGCTCCGGAAGCTACCGCTTCAGCAGTGGCCATGCCAAAATGTTCGTTGACAGCCGGAAAGACGTAGTAACGCGTGCGCGCCAGCTCCTCATACACCCGCTGGTTGGACGGGTTGGACAGGAAAACTGTCTGCTCCAGCCCGCGCTCGTGAGCCCGTCTAACCAGCGATTCAAAGTATGGTACGCGGTGGTCCGGCACGCCGCCCATCACGACACAGCGCAGCTCAGGATGGCGTTCGGCCAGATCGAGGACCATCTCCGGGCGCTTGTAAGGCACAATGCGCGAGAAAAAGGTCAGGCTGTCGCGCTGTTCCAGGTCATCCGCAGTAAAACTCCGCCCGGAAAGGTCGATCGGCGGGTGAACCACCGGAAGCTGCATCCCGTAGGCTTCGGCAAACAGGCCGGCGGTAAACTGGGAGTTGATCACGTAGCGCGAACCCCGGTGGACCTCATATACCGGACGGGAAAAGCGCAGCCATTTGGAGTACAACCCGCGAAACAGGCGGATGGGCACCCCTCCCAACCCGCTGCGGTCCTGCTCCAGTTGAGGGAGCAAGGGTGGTCCGGAGAGGTAACGCAGATGCGGCGCGCTTGGGGAGAGCAGAAAGCCATTGTGAAAAATATAAAAGAAATCATAGCGCCCGCGCAGGCTGTCTCCATCGACCGCATTGACAATCCAGGCCAGGTAGCGCGCGGTCGGCGGCATGCGGTCAATCCAGCGCGTGGGCAGCGGAAAGCGCAGCCGGTGAAAATTCGCCTGTACGCCCGCTTTTTCCAATAAAGCCCGGCTGGGTTCCAGGTCCCATAAGATATCTGGAATGATCCCCTGGCGGTTCAGCCCTTTCACCAGCGAGAGCGCGCAAGACTGCACGCCTCCCGGGTGGTCCAGACGGTAAACGACAGCCACACGGCGGTCAGATAGAGATGACATGGGATGGCTCGAGTTCTTCAAGGATCTGTTCCAGGCTGCGCGCCGGTCCTGACCCGCCAAAGGTATTTTCGACCGCTTCCCCAGCCTGGCGGGACAGCCGGCTGCGCAACTCAGGGTCGTGCAGAAGAGAGCTTACCTGCCCCGCCAGCTCTACGGGCGCCTGCGTGGAAAGCGGATCGAAAAACAGCCCGCTCACCCCTTCGACCACCATCTCCTTGCACCCGCCCGTATTGGCAGATACCACCGCGCAGCCGGCTGCCTGGGCTTCCAGGATTACGCGTGGGAAAGGTTCTCGGCTGGATGTGACGCACATCACCGCCAGCTCAGACATAAGCTCGATGACATCCGGGCGGTTGCCCAAGAAAGCCAGCTGGCTGTCAATCTCGAGAGTATGGGCCAGCTTGTGGAGATGGTCGGCATACTCACTGTCCCGTTCTGCCGCCGAGCCGATCACCACAAAGCGAGCATGCGGATCCGTGGAAAGGATTTGCGGGATGGCACGCAGGAAAAGGTCGGGCTGCTTGTACGGGGTAATCCGCCCGATCCACCCAACCACGGGGTTCTCTGGCGGAAACGGCAGCAGGCGCTTTCCCCCTGTGCGGTGTGCGGCCACCCGCTCCTGGATCGGCGGAATCTGTACCAGATCATAAGCCAGGCGCACGCGGTCCGTGCCGGTCATACCCTCTATATGGCGCTGGATATCCTGTGAGACGGCCAGGATCCGGCTGGCCTGCGCCAGCATCTGGCGGTGGCGCGGCCGGTCCGAAAAGTACTCCCGGACATAGATCAGGTGAGGGATACCCGCCCAGCGGGCGGCATCTCCAACCCGGCTGGCTGCCGCAAAAGTGTTTGAAAGCACTCGCTGGAAGCCCTCCCGCTTGAGCAGAGCGGCAAACATCCCGGACTGCAGCGTATGCAGACCAGGATACAGCCGCCGCACGGTATCGATCCTGCGCTCCCAGACCGCAAACCCCTCCGCCCGGTAGAAATCTGCCAGGCTGCCAGGTCCCGGGGTCAGCATGACCGGCTCGAAGCGGCTGTCGAGAGCATGCAGCATGTCCGCGATGGCCCGCTCGGCTCCGCTAACGATATCCGGAAGGTAATGTGCGACAAGTATACGCATGATATTTCAGACGGTCAGGCAAAGATCTTCTGCAAACTTTTGGTGACTTTTTTTGCCAGGAGATATCCCGGGATGTGATGCAGCCGGCTCGTCAGGACATTGACCTGTTGGTGGAGGTCTTCAACCGCGCGCAATGCCGCGTCCAGTTCAGACTGCATCATCGTCACGTCGGTCCGCCCGAACACCGGGTGATGCGGATAGAGCTTTTCCAGATTGAAACCGGGGCTTGGCCAGGAAACAAATTCTTCGGGGTCGGCGATGATACGGTGCGGGAATACCAGCTCCGCACACCCATCCGCATCACTGGCGCGTTTGATTGCGATCATATCTTCGATCAAATGTACGATCCGCGGTAATGCCGGGGTGCGGCAGGAGAGCGCATCATGCAGGATGTAATCCTGGAAAAGCATGCGCTCCAGCGGCGGAGCGATCAGATCATCCAGGGTGGGTCCGATTTGTTCCCGAGCGGTGATCGACCAGCCGGCTTGCACGTAATGGGGGACATTGTGGTAGTCCAGCATTGCCACCGGCAAGCCCAATAACATGCTCTCCAGCATGGCCGTCGATGGTGTGGTGATGACCGCATCCACCTGAGCCAGCACATCGCGCAGCTCTGCGCCGGTTGATTCGGTAAAAGTATTTTTGACGTTCAGACGCTTGTGCAGCCCGCGGGTTACCCTCCATACCACCTGGATATCACTCCGCCTGGCCAGGGTATCGCGCAGATCGGCCAGCGACTGGTAGGTGATTTCGACCTCACGAGGTGTAAAACCCGGAGTACGCGCGGTCATGACCAGCAGCCGCAGCGGCCGCCCGGAGATCGGCTCGGTGCGCATCGGGCGCTGGATATCCAGCAGGGGATCCAGGCGGTAGGCGCCTATAATCTCGCACCTTCCGATATTCCCCCAGGATTCGTACAAGCGGGCATCCATGCGCCCCAGGCAGGCTACTTTGTGGGCCAGAACCGGCTGGTTGAGCGGGCGCTTGACCGGAACGCGGGAACGGGTCCATGAATTGCGCCACTCCTGGATCCCATCCATGATCAGCAAAGACGCTACCCGGTTGCGCACCATCTCGGCTGTGCACATTCCACGGACCGCATTACTGGCCTCGAAGTTGATCACCAGGTCCGGTTGGTAAGACAGGATCACGCTGGGGCGCCAATCCGGTTCGATGATGATCCGGTCGCCAAATACTTCTAACAACGGCCTGGCGTGGTGGGTTACACCTTTATTGCCCATGATGACAATATCAGGCATTAACAAACTCCCCTCATGGTTTACCGTCGAGGGAGGCCAGGAGCCAGTCGCAAAATTCACGGACGGCTCCATGCCCCCCGCGCGAGCGGGTAACATAGGTAGCGGCTTGTTTGACACGGTCGACAGCATCCGCGGGAGCGCAGGAAATCCCGACCTTTTGCATGGCAGTAAGATCGGTCAGATCGTCGCCAATATAAGCCACATTTTCCCAGGTGATCGCCTTTTGCTGGCAGATCTTCTCGATTAAAGCTGCTTTGTCGGACACCCCGACATGGACTTCTTCAACCCCCAGGTAACGGGCGCGGTGCATGGCTGCCGCGCAGCTATCGGCGGCTGAAATCCAAAGCACACGGATCCCACGTTCCATGACCCGCTTTAAACCTATCCCGTCTTTGATATTAAACCGCCTGAATTCCTGGCCATCTTCCATAATATAGACCCCCCCATCGGTTAGAACCCCGTCTACATCCATGGCAACCAGGGTAATCTGGCTCAGCCTAGTATGTAAGTCTCGCTCCGCATGCATAAGTTCACCTGATATACGGCTTGCTGGCTCTCCAGATGGTAACCAGCGAATCCAGAAGGGCCGGCATGTCATCCAGGGGGATCATATTCGGCCCATCACTCAAAGCTCGGGCAGGATCGGGGTGGGTCTCTACGAAGAAGCCATCCACGCCCACCGCGGCTGCCGCGCGTGCCAGGTACGGTCCATATTCCCGCTGCCCACTCGAGGCGCCACCCGCGCCACCTGGCATTTGGACGCTGTGGGTGATATCGAAAACCACGGGGGCAAACTGGCGCATGATCGGCAGGCTGCGCATGTCTACCACCAGGTTGTGATAGCCGAACGTGCTGCCACGCTCGGTGAGAAATACTCTCTGGTTCCCGGTCGATCGCACCTTATCCACCGAGTAGGCCATATCATCTGGAGCCATAAACTGGCCCTTTTTGATATTCACCGTGCGGTTCGTGCGCGCCGCGGCCTGGATAAGATCGGTTTGCCGGCAGAGGAAAGCCGGGATCTGTAAAATATCAACGATCTCGGCGACGCGCTTTACCTGATCGACCTCGTGGACATCCGTCAGGACCGGGATACCCAGATCGCAGCGCACCCGCTCGAGGATCTTTAGAGCGGGCTCAAAACCGATGCTGCGAAAATTATTGTGAGAGGTACGGTTGGCCTTATCATACGAAGACTTGAAAACGTACGGGATGCCCAACTGGCGGGTCAGGTCGCGCATCACCTTTGCAGTATGGATGACCACCTCTTCCGACTCTACCGCGCACGGCCCGGCGATCAGCACCGGATTTTCTTCGCCAAACGAAACGCCTGTGGCCAGGTCAAAAACATTGGCATCGGTCATCGCTCACCTCACTCCGGTCACCTGATAGATATCGTGGATGCGCACCAACCCCAGGCAATGTTTCCGGCCGGTCTCCAGTACGGGCAGCACCGAAAGCTGGGATGGACGGTTCTCCATAATCCGGGCGGCCTCTTTCAGCGAGACCTCAGGATGGACTGTCACCGGGTGGCGGGTCATAATATCGCGCGCATACAGCCCGCGGATGTCATCGTATTTCTGCAGGGCGCGGCGCACATCGCCATCCGTGATCAGGCCAATCAGGCACAGGTCCTCATCGATCACGCAGGCTGCTCCCAGGGGTCGCTCGGTCAGCGCAATCACGACTTCTTTAAGAGACTGCTCCGGTTTTACCCAGGCAACCTCGCGCCCGCGGTGCATTACGTCGGAAACCTGAGACGATAGACTGCGGCCCAACTGGCCTCCCGGGTGATAACGGACGAAATCCTGCTCGGTAAACTGGCGCGCCACCATCAGGGCAGCCGCCAGGGCATCCCCCAGCACCAGGGCCACGACCGCGCTGGCGGTTGGCACGACCCCCAGCGGATCGGCCTCGCGGGCCACGCGGCCATCCAGAACGACATCGGCTTCTATCGCGAGAGGGGATGTCAGGTTCCCCACGATTGCGATGAGGGGTGAATTGAATTCGCGCAGGATGGGCACCAGGCGGATCAGCTCGCTGGTGGTCCCGCTTTTGGAGATCAGGATGGTTGGGTCGCCCGGCGTATACACGCCCAGGTCGCCGTGGACTGCCTCGGCCGCATGCAAAAACACGGCTGGCGTCCCGGTGCTGCACAGCGTACCCGCGATCTTTTGGCCAACATGACCGGATTTTCCCACACCACTAATCACGACTTTACCGCGATGGCGCAAGATCAGATCGACTGCTTCTGTCAGGCTCCCATCCAGCCGTCCGGATGCCTCCAGGATCGCTTCTGCCTCAATTGCCATAGCGGCCTGGGCAGCTTTGAGCCACTCGAGGGTGCGTTCTAAGGATTCCATTTTTATTTTACACCATCTTCTGCCGGACCCTTTCCAGGTCAGCGAAAGTATCAACTGCAATGGATCGGTAATGGGTTTCAATCGTATCGATCCGATAACCGGCTTCCAGTAAACGCAGCTGTTCCAGGCGTTCGGTATTCTCCAGAGAGCTGGGTGGTAATGACGTATAGGTATCGAGGACTTCGCGCCGGTAAGCGTAAACCCCGATGTGTCCCCAGTGAACGCCCCGTTCTCCCCAACGTTCTGGAGGAAGATCGCGCACGTACGGAATTGGGCTTCTGGAAAAATACAGTGCGCGGCCGCTGCCTGCCCGGGCGACCTTGACGATATTGGGGTTGGCCAGTTCTTCCGCCAGGTCAATCGGGTAGACCGGCGTTACCACGTCTGCCCGGTTTTCTCGCCAGGCTTCCACCAGCTGGTCCAACATCAACGGATCCAGCATTGGCTCGTCGCCCTGCACGTTCAGGATCAGGTCGCCCGGGATCTGGTCGATCACCGAAGCAATTCGCTCCGTCCCTGATTGGCAGTCCGGGCTGGTCAGCAACACCTGACCTCCCCAGGCTTCCACAGCCTGGCAAACTTCCCTGGCATCCGTGGCTACGTACACCGCCTCAACCTGGCGCGCCTGCCGCACCTGCTGCCAGACGTGCCAGAGAAGCGGCTTGCCATGGATGTCCAATAATACTTTCCCAGGCAGCCGGGTAGAGCCCAACCGGGCTGGAATGACCGCACTGATATTTGTCATAAGATCCTTATCCTGGTTATGTAGTGCATTGATACTGGTTGGATCAACTGGATTCGGTGCCAGCCGCTGAACAAACCCTTCTCCCTCCGGTCGCAGGGCAGGCTAACAGTTTGTTCTACATGTTGCGCAAACTGTCTAGTTTGCGCCGGGGCGCACCAGACGGTACACCAGGCGGTAGAACCACGCCCGGGACAGGATCCCCGGGTTATAGTATGCTGCCAGGGCCATATGCTTGAGCGAAACCATCCGAGCGCCCACGTGCACCGCATAACGGGTATGGCCCTGGGCCATCCGGCGGCGCGCCACCCGCTGGCGCTGGCGTAAATCCTGGGGTGTGCCCCACGCGCAGGCTGCCAGCGCAGCCGCATCCTCACGGTACAACTTCAAGGTATTGGCGATCCGCTTGCTGTTGGCGTGGCTGCGGTCTGCCGCCAGGGCATCGGGCAGCAGGGTTACCCGGCCTTCCCGGCACAACCGGTACATCAATTCACGGTCCATGGTGAAATGCAGATCCTCACGCAGGCAGCGACCGGCCCGGTCGAGGGCTGCGCGGACGAAGAAAGAAGACTGCTGCGGGATAAACCAATCGCCCGGGTCGAGCAGGGAAAGATCGAGAGGAGAGGCAGCCCGCAAAAAGGGGGGTTTTGTTTGCCGGAGAGCGGATGAGGCATCTGTATAGGCAATTCCACCGGCGATAACGGCCGCCTGGGGGTCATTGGCAAAGGCTTGCGCGGCGCGGGCCAACCCGCCCGGGAGATAGAAATCGTCGCTGTTCAGGTAGGCCAGCAGATCTCCGCTGGCGCGCTGCCAGCCTTTGTTGATCGCATGGCTCTGACCGCGGTCGGTTTCACTCACCCAATAGGTCAGCCAGGGAGCATATTTTTGGATCACTTGCAGGCTGCCGTCCTGGCTTTGCCCGTCTACCAGCATATACTCAAGCTCCGGGTAGCCCTGGAGCAGCACAGAACGGATGGTTTCTTCGAGGAATTCAGCCTGGTTATAGCTGGGGGTTACGATGGATATGCGCGGCCAGGGCCGGCCGTCTGGCATGACAGGGGGGAGGGGATCGCCCCCTTCCGTCCAGGGCCAACCTTTCTTTCCCGCTGGCGCGGGAGGAAGCTCATGTATGGATTTCATTTTTGTATGCCAGGACCATCAATACATCTGGGGCAAACCCAGCGAGCGGATGCGCTCGCGTCCGTTTAGCTCAAAAAAAGCATGGAAGATACTCAATGCTTCCTCTGGGGTGCAGTACTTGTTTTGAACGTAATACCAGTTTTCAACATCCTCTTCGCGGACCAGGCCCAGTGATTGCGACCCCGCAGTCACCATCAGCTCCTGCCTGCCCAGGTGACCGAGGATCGCCAGGCGGTGCTGGCCGTTATAGCGCACGGCGCGCATCTCGCCATCCCGGCGCACCATCAGGGTCACCTCGGGTAGGGAACCATTCCAAAACGGCCGGTAACCTGTTTTTATCGAGCGGTAGAGAGCCAGTGTCTGATCCCATTCAATGCGCAAGGGATAAGGATCGCCGGGCTCGTACCAGGGGTTGCGCCGGTAGCCCCACAGGTCGCGGGTAATCCGGCCTTCCACAAGGTCGTAATAAACGCCATAGGGTTTTCCACCTACCTGGCTGGCTACCCTGCTCCAATGCCCCCAGGGGTACGTGCCCAGATAGAATTGTTTTCCAGCGCAAGCCCGTTCGGGATCGTGCAAGAAAAGAATTTCGTTTAGTGTACGCACCGCGCGCACCCGCGGGTGCTGAAAAAAATTATAGAAGCCAGATTCTTCCAGCTGCAGGTTGGGTTTCCGATCGTACTCTGCTAACAAAGCACGGAAATAATTCCAACCGCTGGAGTCCATCGAGAAACCATATTCGTTAGTTACCTGCTGGATGGATACCAGCCTGACCTTGCCGGATAACGCCTGCCTTAAGTTATTCGCTATTGCCAGCGAAGCGCGCCGGCCGCGTTTGAATAGTGTAGCTGGGTTCATTGCTTTGCAACCTCTGCAATCGACGCAACAGACTTGAAAACCTCTTTCGCAGCCGTCCGGTCAACGTCGGGCGGGTTCCCAGGCGCAGAATCTTCCACTCACCGATCTCACGGGCGCCGATTTTTTGCATCAAGGTATGGATGGGGTGATTATCATCACGGTGGAATGAAACCCCGATCTTCCCTTTGCGTAACAACTCCCGGTGCATCAGGGAATTGACCGCCTCGTAATAACCTCTCCGCCGGTAATCCGGTAATGTATACCCACCTCCTAATAGGCCTACCGAATGTGTTTCGGTGTTGACGCGCAGAACCGAGACGATTTTCCCATTCATCTCCACCAGCGCGAAACCTGTCCCGCGTAGAAATCCTTGCACGCTCTGGCGGATCTGCTCTCCACGGTATCCGTCCAGGGGATACTGCTGGTAGATCTCGACCAACCGGTCCACATCCTGTTGGGTGGCCATGCGCGCCGGACCGGGGTCAACCGGATGAAAATCCTCGGGGTAGATCCGGGAGAAATGAAAGGTATCCACCCGGCGTTGGGATGACTTCGGGAGAGATTCGATCAGCATATCGACCTCGGTCGCCTGGCCCAAGACCAGATGCACCCCCATTCGATCCAGGCGCAGCCCACGCAGCCGGTCCAGGCAGTCGGGCGCGGAATACAGGGCGGCATAAGTCAGGTTGAGGTCTTTGGCAAGCAGTAAAGCCCCCACCAGCCGGTCCCTCATCCATGCTGCCCAGAGCCGGGTTTCGGCTGCGCCGATCATGCCATTTTCGAGCGCGCCCAACAGATATATATTTTGGTAAGGGTCCTGTTCAAGGAAAGCTTTGAGTAGATCTCGCTCGCCATCCAGTCTGGCAAGACGCCATTCAACCCCAGAACCCGGTTTTACAATGATCGAATCAATCATTCTGCATACCAGCAAATCGAAACGATTTTTGACCATCCACGAACAAACGGTTCCAAAGCTCGAAGGTTACCATCGCGCCAAGCTGGCGAGCGTTCACCTGCCCGGAAGATGGATTTCCCGAGAGGATCTCACCGATTGCTCCGGGTTTGAATACGCCACGTTCCAGGGTGCGCGGATCGAGCAGGATCTCTTTCACCCAGCCCAGGCTGCCGTTGGAGAGCAGGCGGTTCAAATCGGTAAAGCTGACCGGTTTAGGCGGCGGTTTAAGCATGCGAGCTGAGATCGAACCAGGCAAAGCCTTTTTCAACCGCACGCGCACTCGTTCGCGGATCTTCTCCGCTGTCCAACCGCTTTCCAGGGGACCACCCTCTATGCGCGCCAGATCTGGCGCGGCCCTGGATAGAGCCAGGAGCGGCAGGCGGCGCTCCCAGCGAAGAAATACCGGTAAGCTGAGGGCAAAATCGACCAGATCGTAGTCATAATAGGGCTCTGTGTATTCGAGATGGGTGTTGGTGGTAAATAACCCAGAGAGCAGACCCCGCCGGTTGAACTCGCGCAGGCGGTGAGCGTCATACAGGTTGTCGAGTGAATTGGGGCGCATCTCAGCCAGAGAAGCGCGAAGGTTCTCCCGGGCCTGTCCCTTGATCCTGGAATAATATTCTCCGGTAAATAAATTCTCTACCTGCCCATCATCGAATGGAGATACGGTGGCCTGGTAGAAATCATCCACCGGGTCGCCGGACATTTGAAGCAGTTTGCGCCGGTAGGCGCGAAAGGCCAGAAAAAACGAATCGCCGCCATTACCCAGCATGATCTCCCGGAATTCAGGGCGCAGGGCATTGAGCAGAAACCCGTGTGATTCGAAGCAGTTGATCTGTCCCTCGGTACGTTCTACAGCCAGTTCAGCGTTCTGGACCAGGTAGTCTTCAGGCAGCCCCAGCCAGGTGTGCCGGATCCCGGTTTTTCGGGCCAGGCGCGCCGCCCTGACCACATCCTGGCTGTCCGGCAGTCCATAGGTAAAGGCCGGCAGGCGCACATCCAGCCGGGTGGTCAACACAGCCAGCAGAAGCCGCGAATCAATTCCTCCGCTGAGCGGCAGGGCGACATTTTCGCGCCCGCGTACCCGGCGTTCTACCGCCCGCTCCAGCCGGGCGAGCATTTCATCGATCCAATCGGCTTCCGCGCGGTGCGGGGCATCTGGGCCATACTCCAGGCTCCAGTACTGCCAGCGGTGAATGCGATTCTCACGCACGATCCATACCGAGGCCGGCGGCAGCAGGCGGATATCTTCGCAGAGGGTCTTATCACCCAGGATATAACCGAAAGAAAAGAAATCCGCCACCGCGCTGTCGTCAACCCTGCAGGGCAGCTCGCTCAGGGTGAGCAGGGCCTTCATCTCGGCCGCAAAAGCAAACCAGCCCGGCCGCTGAGCGATATACAGCGGGCGCAGCCCAAAGCGGTCGTTTGCCAGGATCAGGCTGCGGCGGGCGGCATCCCACACCGCGATGCAGAACATCCCATGCAGCTGCTTGAATCCTTCCGGTCCGCGACTGATGTAGAGCTGCAGCGCCAGATCCGCGTCCGTAGACACCAGGGCGCGCTGCGAATCGCCTAACAAGGAACGGCGCAGCTCCCCGGTATCGTACAGCTCCCCATCCAGCAGCAGGGCGATCGTCCCATCCGTGCTGAAAACCGGCTGCGGCTGCGGGTTGAAAACTCCCAGATTTTCGCGCCCAAATCCAAACCCACCGCCTGGATCGATCCAGCAGTCTTGAGATTGGACCCAGCCCGTATGGAGCACCCGGCCCATAGTCTGCACCCGATCCTGTATGGGCTCTTTTTCACCCGTGAATAACCCGTATAATCCAGGCATGCTTATATTTTTTTTAAACCGTCAAGCGACGACCAGCTCTGCTGAGAGGCCCAGGCTGCCGGCAATCTGGGCGATCTCTTCGCGATAGATGGGGTTCATTACGATAATGACATCCGGCTGGAGTTCGACCAGGCCGGCGGGTTGGATGATCTCGTGGCCCGTTCCAACCACAAACTTCCCGGTTTTGCGGGGGTTGAGATCCACAACGCAGGGAACCTCCCCGTTTGGGCGGATGATGTTCAAGAAAGTGACTCCCTTTGAGCCGGCTCCCCACACAACCGCCTTTTTGCCCTGCCTGCTAAACGTATCAAAGCGTTCTTTCCACAGATCTACTTTTTGCTGGTAGCGCTCTTTGAAGTCAATCAGCTCGCGGAGTGTATAGGGACGCGTCTCCGGATCGAGCTGTGCCTGGCGGCCGGCAAGTTCTCCCGGGACCGCCTCGATGCACAAAAATTGTCCTTCGTAAGTATCCATCAAGCGGCAGTGCTGAAACCCACTCTCTCGAAACAGGGTTTGCAGGGAAGAGGGCGAAAAGTAAGAGAAATGCTCGTAGATAATATCCCAGATCGACAGCCGGTTTACCAAAAAAGCCGTATGGGGCACCTCGAAAAAGACAGGCGGCTTACTGCCAGCGCTCACGGTCTGGTTTAGCATTGCGGTAAAATCCGCCGGATTTGGTATATGCTCCAAGGTATGGCGCGAGTAGATAAAATCCATCGGGATCCCAGCATAGCGTGGGGAAAAAGCTTCCGGGATAAAATCCAGCCGCACTCCGGTTGGTATCTGGGTGGTGTTGGGATCGTAGCTGGGATCGAAGCCCACCCCATGGTTATCGCCTCGCTCGCACAGCATCGCCAAAAATTCGCCCTTGCCGCTGCCGATCTCCACGATTTCTTTGGCGTGTAATTCGTAGCGGCTGATCATATAATCCGCGAGCCAGGAGGCGTACTCATTGAAGCGGGGTGAGAAATGCAGAGAATTCTCGTAGACCGCCGAATAACGCATCAACTCAGGCTGGAAGGCCTGGTTGTAGATGTGGCCGCACAGCAGACAGAAGGCCAGGCAAATCGACCCCTTGGGGGCGGACAGCGCCTGATCGCGTTCGAACCACAGGTTGTTGCAGTAGACAGGCGCGCTGGAGATCTCAATAAAAGGATAGATCGCATCCGAACCACAAATCGGGCAGTGGGTCAGGGTGATATTCTGTGTTTGTTGGATAATGTCAGGTTGGGTCAATTTTCACGAACCCCCTCTACGATGGGTTGCAAGAACTGAGTGGATGACAATCGTTTTGGTCTATAACCAATCGATAGATATTTCATAATCAGTTATTTCAATCAACATCATTTCATTTGTTCTACCGCATACAGGACTCGCTTCAATGAGGATTCAATGATTTTCGGGACATCGAAGTTTGCCTTTCCACGGCGGCTCATTTCAATCGCGGCCAGAAAGGCCGCATCATTGAGGCTGCGATCTAATAGACACCAGTAGAAAGAGCGGCGCAGCGTACCGTTTGGGAAACCAGGGTTGCTGGCCGAA
>Ga0105104_10000648_pt1 | contig 26871 bp, 66 predicted proteins | sample PPLLaktember2015_3_FD_87034 | JGI IMG/M metagenome (GOLD analysis project Ga0105104, IMG submission 87034) | Freshwater sediment microbial communities from Prairie Pothole Lake near Jamestown, North Dakota, USA - PPLs Lake P7 Core (6) Depth... | ecosystem: Environmental > Aquatic > Freshwater >...
CCCACTGGATGCCGTTGCCTCCGCCCCCGCGCCCGCGCCCGTGGTGGATGTGCCGTGCGAATATAAGAAGGGAGAATAGATGAGCCAAGCAGGAAACTATCCAGATTGTCCGTTGTGTGGACTCGTAGAGCCTGGTCCACTCGAAAAAGAGATTGGCGATTTGCGAGAAAAGCTGGCGGCGGCGTATGTTGAATTAAGCGGCAAACTCATTCACGCCAGTGATTGTGCCACAAGTTGTTCCCCAGCAGAAACGCCAGGACGGTGTGATTGTGATGCGCATCTGTCCGTGCCCGCCGGGGTGGTGGAATCGGAATCGCCGTGTGATTACTGCATGAATGGGCCGCTTACAAAATGTGGTGGTATTCCCTGCGACATAGGGCTTTTAGAGGGTTTCGTATCAAACTTTTGCGGCAAGCGTCTCTCCGTCCCTGCCCCTGCCGCGCCCGTTGTGGATGGGCCGTGTCATAACTGCGGTGGAACAGGGACTATTCGTGATTGCAACATTGGAGTCAAACACATGGTGGCGTGTCCCGTCTGTCACGGCACAGGCCGCGAAGGGAAAGGAGCGTGGGATGATTGTTTATGATGAGCAAAGACACTTAGCCTGTTTTCCTTATTCAAAAGACATGCTGCATATTATTGCGGAACAGCTTGGAATTAAAAAATGCTGGTTTCATAAAGACCATTATGATATTCCAAAGCATAAACAAGCACTCGTGGAAAAGGTTGCAGAAAAAATACCGCCGAAAATGCTGTGTGCTGTAATAAGATTAGGTTCCCCGCCCCCGGAGGCCGGGAAGGAGGGAAGGCGTGATTGATACATTGTTTGTAAAAATGGACGCGCAAACCGTTAATGCGGTTAAAAGTATTGCATCCAAAATAGACGTTGTCGCGGCATTTATTTTACTTTCTGCAATATTTCGTGCCTGTTTTAATAAATAAGGAGGTTGACCATGAAGCGCGATAAGGCCGTTGCATATTACGTCTATTACAAAAACTGGAAAGGCTGGTTTGCGGGCGCAACGTATTATTGCGAAGATGAAAAAAGGGCGTTTAGCAAAGCCCTTGCGGACGTATGTTGTTACGATACCACGATTATCGGGATTGATGTCCGCCGCCGTCCCCTCCCCGCCAAGCCCAAGCGCGTGGACAGGCTGAAAATGCCGATGCTGAAGTTCCAACGGTACTCTTTATGTGTTTTGCCGTCCGGTAATCCAGGCGTAACGGAGAGCAGATATGGGGGATGGTATGACCGTGACGAGGTTGACGCCTATTTCAAGCGCCTGTCCCGCGCTTAGACAGAAGGTTTAATGGCTTTAATAAAAACACCTGTGGCACCATTTAGAATTGAAATGCAGTGTGCAACAGGAAACTGCGTAGGCATGATGGAGTCAACTGGTGGAGTACTGATGTGCAACCCTCCAAGATATGTGCACAAATGCACTAAATGTGGCCGAAGTGAAAGCTACACGAAAAGCTACCCATGTATTGAATATAGCTGATTTGTCTTGACTTTAGTTTTGTAATAATCTATATTGTTTAAAACGGAGGGTTTATGAAGTTTCTTCTTCTGCTATGTGTGTTGGCTTATTCAGATGCGTCACATCTCTTGCTTGGGGGTGCGTTAGGGTATGGGATGGGGCACTCATCCAACACCTATTCAGTATCAAGTCCAGAGGATATACATGCTACAAGTGATAGTTTTGATGTTGTGGTTTTGACTTTCCCAACGGACAACCAAAATACGCTTAGTTATAATGAAACAACGGGTAAGATTGAGCGATTTAGTTGGATTCGTGGTGGGTGTGCTGCCACAAAAAAGTCAAATGTAACGTGTTACAGCATTTCCGAATGGATTGCAGTAAACCATTCATCAAAGAAGGTTTTTGGGTATGAATTGATTCGCAGAGAATATGCGCGTCCACGATCAGGGTATATTTACAATACCGAGATGGCTCTAATTGTAAGGTTTAAATAGGAGGGTTTATGATATTTGTATTCACGTATGTAGGATTGTGGTGTATTTTATTCCCCTTGCATTTTAAACTTATAGATAGCATAGTAGTTTCAATTGGTATTATTTCTATTTCTTTACTGGCAGACCAATTTTACCAAGCCATTAAAAAGTGAGACGATTAGACCCAACCTTCTTTACGCCTTGGAGGTGGAGGGCAGGTTCTTATGCAGACTTTAATCTTATTGCACAATACGCACACATTGTTGCGGCTAAAGAAATGCTTAAACTATGTACTGTGGGATATTGCGATGCCGAATCTTTGCTATGTAGACCAAAGGATAAGTGTAAAGCCGTAATGTTTTTTAAGGATGATAGGCATTTTTGGTGTCATATGACTAATAGGGAGTTTGAGAAGGTTTATGATAACTAGAGTTGTAGCGTATTTTGTACTAGAAAAGCTTATACATATTGCGGAACAGCGTAAAACCATAAAACTTCTTGCTGTGTTTGGCAGCTATATTATGACTAAAAAGGACAGACTTAATGATTTAGATATCTTTTTGTCCAGCAAAGCTTTTTACAATGACAAGCGATATTTTAAACGTCTCTTTCCGTCTTTACATATACATAAGTATGAGCAGTGTGGTAGCTATCTGCATTCAATAGTGTTTAAGCGGGGTAAAGTATGAACCTTGAAGACATTGGCTTCTATACGCTGTCTAACGCCAGAGTAAAGAACCTTTCAAAGAACTCAAGGCTTTGGCGCTGTGAACTTATCCTTACAGGTAAGTGTAATTTTAATTGCCCCTATTGTCGTAGCTTTAATGAGGAAATGCCACTATTTTTTGCTACACAAGTAGTGGATGAATTTAATAGGGCAAACCTTAAAAACATAAGGTTTTCAGGTGGTGAGCCTACATTGTACGAAGGGTTAAACGACCTTGTGAAGCTGTCCACAGCAGAACGTAAAGCTATTTCGACAAACGGATCCGCTGACTTTGAGGTTTATGAGAAGCTTATTGAAGACGGAATTAATGACTTCTCTATTTCATTAGATGCCTGTTGTTCGTCTACAGCAGATACAATGAGTGGGACACGTGGTATGTACGAGAAGGTTTGTAGCAACATTGTAAGGATTTCTAAAAGAACTTATTGTACTGTTGGGGTTGTCTTAACACCAGAAAACATTAATGAGATAGAGGGAATTATATCCACAGCAACAAGGTTTGGGGTTTCAGACATTAGAATCATTCCGAGTGCCCAATGGTCAAAAACCTTACCGAAGGTTGGAATTAAAACAAACTACCCAATTTTAAACTATCGTCTAAACAACATTAAAAACAACATACCTGTGAGAGGGCTTTCAAAGACGGACAATCACCATTGTCCACTCGTGTTAGACGATATGGCTCTTAAGGGGCATTTTCACTATCCTTGTATAATCTATCTTAGAGAAGGTGGATACCCTATAGGGGAATTTGAATGTCTTGAAGAGGCTAGATTTAGTAGATTCAAGTGGTTTCAAAATCACGATTGTTTTAAAGATCCTATTTGTAAGGATAACTGCCTAGATGTTTGCCGCCAACATAACAACTATTACTTGACTTGCAATGTGCAATAAGCTATATTAAAAGTATAGGAGGTTTTATGCAAACTATGGCACAATGGGAGAAGGCAATCAAAACCTTCACGACTATAGAAAACATTAGGATTAAACATACGGCGTATCCTGATCCTATGACTCTTGAGGCTCTGGCGAAGCTTGAGAAGCGATATAATGTCATAAGGGAAAAACGCAATCTTTTTTATGCCACAAAATGGCATAATGCCTTTGAAGCTATTGAGAAGGCAGGTGGAAAAGCCCATTGTATTGTAACACATAAATATTCTGGGGGCGGAGATCCTTGGTGGTTGTGGGAAATATCCGGGTCGGGCCATAAAAAAGGTATACATTTTGATTGGGTTAAAAAACCTTCAAACCCAATAAATTTAGTATTAGGACAAACGTTCTATGACGTAGAACAGTATGCGTATAAAACAATTGGACCATACAATTACAAATTTAAAGCCATCTTATCCCGCGCCATCGAAAGCTATCTTTACAAAAATCCTCCCAAGGATGCTGGTGTAACCTTAAAACTAACCCTAAACAATAGAAATTATTGGTATGTTTCGGAATATAATGGGCACGGTGTAGCGATATGGAAGAAGGTTGCGTGGTATGAAAACCCCGTGATTGAGGTTGCGGCAAATGCTTGATGGCTATCCAGAATATCCTAAAGAGGTATCGTGTACAGAATGTGGAACCCATTATAATGGTGGACCAGCCAAACCCCGAAGGTTGGGTATGTTTTGTGTTAGAAGTTCCGTTGATTATGTGTTAAGGAGTGCAAATGGAACTATGGAGGTTTTATGGAAGACGGATTTTGGGTTGCGGTTATATGTGCGCTCTGTGTTCTCGCTGCGCTTATATTTATATCAGAAACATGTGAGATATTTGATGAAAACAATATAGGTAAGGCAGGGTTCACTTTTGAATTCAAGGAAAAGGTGTACAAAATAGTTGTTGACTCCGCTGCAACTGACTCTTTGCACAATTGGAGAGCTAAATGATCAAGAGCCTCTATGTAACCTCAAAGCCACGAACCGTAAGGTTGGGATGTGACCCGAATAAGTCTGACTTGACCTATATTAAGAAACCTTCGAAAATGTCTGTAGAATTTGTCAAGGGAAAAAAGAAGTATGATATAGATATTTCTATGGAATGGTTAGAGGGTGCAATATTGTTTACCCTTGAAGAACTTAAGAAGGTTTAGGAGGTTTTATGATAAAGAAGGTTTTGTGCTATTTATTTGGGCATAAATTTATTGCCAAGTGCTATACAGGAGAACAGTATCGGACATATCACCCTCTTACCGGAATAAAAACTATTGGGGAATACTTTAGATATGAAGCCCAAAAATGGTGTTTACGATGTGGTTGTATAAACCCCAATAAGGATACAAAATGAAGTGCATCTTCTGCGATGTTGACGGTGTATTGAACTCTACATGGTCTATGAAAAAGAACAAAGCGGAAGGTATTTTTTCAGACACCCCTGATCCAGAGCATATCAAATGGCTAAACTTTATTATAGAGAAGACGGGTGCGAAGGTTGTAATAAGTTCTGTTTGGCGGAAAAGTCAGTCATTTATTGATATCTGTCGGTTACTAACCATTCAGGGATTTAAGGGAGAAATTATTGGGCAAACACCAGAGTTTGATTCATATCGTGGTACTGAAATCCAAGCATGGCTAAATATTCACAAAGACCAGCTTACAAAATACAAAGACAACATGTGGTTTCAGCATAACGAACCTGTGGAGTCCTTCGTTATTATTGATGACGATGCTGACATGGGTGATTTGTTACCTTATTTGGTAATGACGAATAATAAAGAAGGTTTGACAGAAGCTGATGCGCTTAAGGCTATAAAGGTTTTGACCAAAGGTGTTTTGTGAGTTGCGCATTTCCAAAATGTTCCAAAGAGGACGTTTTAACATACCTTACCAAACCGTTGTGTCAAAAACATTGGGAATTTGTGTGCGATCATAAAGAAGATGCACTTAAAAAGTTAAACCTTAAAGTTAGTGTACGTCAGGAAGGTATTGTAGCACATGAAGACAGGGAGATGGTTAAGGTAATGAACAAAGCGGCTGAACATATTAAAGGAATAAACCTTGACAAACCTTCTTGAATTAAGCTATATTACAAAAAAGGATAACCGATGTTTCTTAAAACCTTAAAACATTTTGCAATTCTTAAGCTTAAGGAACTCCTTGTCTTACTATACTGGGTTGGTTTGGTTTTGGGTATTGGAACAGTTTTTCTGGCACCTGGACAAATAATTTTGAGAAATCCAGAACATTTTACTTTTTTGGGAACCTTTGCGAAGGTTGACACACAACATCCATATCTTCAACTGTGGCTCCTTGGAACTTGTGAAAGCATACTGTTTTGGCTTTGTGTTCTTTTCGTAGTTATGTTAGGATTTGGTATTATAAGTGTGCTACAGAATTTTAGGTTAGATTTTGGATATACATGGAGGTTTAAACGGTGGGTTAGGCTTCACAGTAGACACCTTATTGCGACAGGATTTTATTTGTCTCTTGCATTTACACTTCTTTGTTTCTGGGGTGGTATTTCATGTATTTTTAATCATTCAGGTAGTATTGTTGTAAAGATTTTCGTGTTTGCTGCGGCTGTTTCTATTTTGGGATGTGGCATATTTGTCGCTAGTTCTATATTATGTTTTGTAGTAACACACACGTATACATTTTTTAGAAACAATTGGAGAGCAGCGAAGGTTTTGGCTGAGAAGGAGACCAAAGTATGCAAATAGAAATCTCTGATGAAACCTTCAAATTCCTCCAAGATTTAATGGAACGTTATACTACTCAGGATAGCAGGGGTACGGCAAATCCGTACTATTTTACCGTCAACACTACAAAGGAGATGTCGGCTCCCGCAGGTACTACAGACAAAGAGAAATATTACTATGATGGTTGTACTTTTACGGAGGACGAGTTAAAAGAATATTGTAGGATATATGCGGTTGATTTTGATATGGCAAAGTCAGAAGCGACACCTTATTGTGTCCAGGAGGTTGAGGAATATCATAACTTCTTTCTCACTAAAGAAGGTTATGAAAAGCATATGGAGTTGAACGGGCATAACTATAGGCATTTTAAAGGGAGTCCGCGTTCATATATAATGTATGCTAATCGAAACCCTGAACTCTACAACCTTCTAAAAGCGTTGTGTGAGATAACGGGTAAAAAGTATGACTAAACTAACTCAGCAAGAGTTACAAGAACGGTTTAGGGCAGGAACAGTTTTTGAACGTTATATGCCATTTACAGACCAGTGGCTATGTGAATATGGTAGTTGGCATGATCCGTTAGAGGAATGTGCGTGTAAAGATAAGGAGGTTTCATGAAGGTTTTAAAATTGTTTCTGATCTTTAAAGCCGAAGAGCTATTTGAATGGCTTAAAGAGGCTGCGCTTCCTCTTTTCTCATTTGGCACTTTGTTTTTTTGTATGTTGTTTGGATGTTTATATCTTCCATATCCTAAGTTGGGGGACAGAATAGGGTATGGGATGATTTGTGGACTTGCGGTAGTCAGTGCGTTCTATATCGGTTGGGGCATATTTGTGTTTATAAAGTTTATTATAGGTAAGATAAAAGATAATTGGAAAGCAGCAAAACAAGCTATAGCATTTGAGGCGGAAGTTAAGGAGAGTGTTTGTTCAAATTGCAGAAAGCCTTTGACGTTTCGCAGAAAGGGGAAGTATGTTTATGGGGTGTGTATTCCATGTAAACATGGACATGAAATGTACGAAAGGCTTCTTTAAGGTTATTTGATATTAAATGAAACCTATTAAAAAGGATATTTCAAAAACGTCTGATGACGATTTGCTTAACGACTTTATGTATTGGTTTAGAGTTGGTAGAAATGAAAATGGGTTACATGGTGATGAGAGAATCTATTTTAAATCCTTATCTGCAGAAGTAACGAAAAGGGGACTATTGTAAAATGTGTAATTGTAGATTGTGTAAGCGGCATAGAAGGTTTTACAAGTTGTTCAAATCATATAAATTTTCTGAATCTGACAAGAAATGGCTTAATGAACAATTTGATATTTTGTTGAATGTTGAAGCAGACCTTGAATATAAAACATGTATTTTGAACGGACAATGGCCCACATGTATAAAGATTCTTGAACGATGTCTTGAGAATGCATATTTGAACAAGCGTCAACAAGAACTTGAAAGAGAAAAGAAGGTTTCAAATGCTTGATGTTTATGATCATATAATGGCTGGAAACAAAAGAGGCTTACCAACTAGCGCTATGTCGGAGTATCTTTTTGAGTTAGACATTACGCATGATCCTATTATGCAGGGTAATGGGCAAACAACCGATTTTACAGATTTTATTAGAGAATATAACAACAGTCCTATTCAAAAACCTATAAATGCTAGAAAGCACTATGTACAAGAACAGTTTAAAGTTATAACAGATAGGGTATGTGCGATCAAATCTAAAAAATGGATCGATAAGGACGATAAGGATGCTTTACAATGGTATAAAGTGCTTCTATCTAGACTAATCTCTACGTATATCGATGAAGACATCAAATCCGAACGTTTTAAGATTAGGAAGGAAATAGAAGGTGTTATGTGTAAAAATAAGGAAGGCAGTTGAATGAACACGTTTAGGGAATACAAACAGAAGATTTCCGAGCTTAAAATTCCTGTAGTAATGTATTCGGAATATTGTAAAAAGCACAGAGCCAAAGGTAGAAAATGTAATGATTGTGAACATGAAGAAGGTTGCGCCAAGATGGTTGAATTAGGTTTGCAACAACTCCATAAAATAGCTGACGTTATGGGTAAGGAAGAGTTTTTAAGGTTTTGGAATAGGCATAAGTAATGACAAAAGAACGTCAGGAGCTTCATTATAATAAAGCTGATTTTGATACTGCGCTGTCTGTCTTTACTAATGTTTGTAATAACATTGAATTGAATACTACTCGTAGAAGTTTTAGAAATCTTCTACTTCCTTGTGTGGGTAAAAGTTTTATGTCGATTAAGGGCGTATCTGAAAGGTTTAAAAGGGTAATGCCGGAAAAAGCAATTGTGTGGAAAAACCATTGGACGAATACCAGAAAGCTCCTAAAAACTCTTCGAGATAAAAATCTCATAGAATACCGTAAAAGGAAAATAAACTATATTCCTACTGTGCGTGTCAGACTAACCCCAAAGGGTGAGCGACAAATAAGAGGCGTAATGGAATCGTCTTTAAGGTTTTTACCGAAGGTTTAAAGGAGGAAAAAATGAAAGAAGGGCATTACACGGAAGCCACAAGATTTAACTTCAAAACCTTAAGGTTTGAGAAGTATTGGAAGTTTGTGGAAGCCATTACGACTCGTACAGGTGTATTAAACTGTATTACATATTTATATTAGTGGCGTTATGTTTTTGTTTAGAAGGTTGCAAAGGGCATTGGCTAATAGAGAATTACGGATTCATGCCAACTGTACGTTAACCCAATGGTTTGTTTGGGTAACAGAGGAACATACGGATGATCCACGCCCAATACTTTGTACATCCTCAAAGGTATCATTCAAAAATGCTTGTAAAGAAATTTTGGCTACACTAAATAAAGGATAACTATGTGGTATTCCATTTGGCGTAATCAATCTGGTAAGGTTGCGGGGTTTATTGTGGACGGCAGGGATGAAGAAAACAACGATCCACTTCCAATGGAATTTATTTGTGAAGCCGAAGCTCATGATAACTTGAAAGGACACATTCTTTATCCTTTTATAGAAGTTATTGAGTTGTAACCTTGACACTTTATTTGTAATTTATTATATTTACCTATATGAAATACAAAGATGGGGATAAAGTTCTCTATAACGGAAAGAAGTATGACTTTGGGTATATTTCTCAAGAAGGTTATGTTATCCTTTATGAAGAAGGTGAACGCAATATGCAGGATTCGATTGCGGTTCCTTTAAGCAAATGTAAAAAGGTGTCGTTAGAAGGTTTTAGGAGTTATTGCGTTCATTGTATGGAAGTGCGAGACAAAGAACTCGATCTTAAAGAGAAGGTTGTGCGTCAGAAAGATACATGTTTTGGCCCATTTAATGATGTAGCTAAGATGCTTGGTGGGAAAGAAAACAATATTATTTTAAGGTTTGAATACTGTCCTGACTGTGGGACTGTCTATTTTCATGATAAAGGAGATTTATGAGTGATCTATCAAACCTTCTAAAACGAGCATCAAAATTATTTAAGATATATAAAAAAGGTTCATATCCATTTACGTTTGGGCTATACAATAAAAACGGTTTGTGGCGGTTTGACGTAATAAACAACTGGTACGCATGGGATGACAAAAAATTTGAGCATCAATTTGGATGGTTTCAAAATCCTGAAAATGCAGTTAAGGCTTTTCTGTGCTATGTAGAACAACATAAGATAAACGTTAAGAAGCTTCAATATTAGGAGCATACGTGGAAAAAGAACACGAGCTTCAGCTTGAAGGGGTTCATCAACTGATACAAAATGGAAACCTTAAAAACCCCAAAGAGGTATTTGACTTTTTGGATGAATTAAACTACTTTACATCAAAGGACGCTACAGAAGGTTTTGTGGATTTTATTTCCCAAGGTTGTAATATATCTTGTGCGGTTGTTGTGGCAGGGATACGAAGAATGCTTATGGATAAAGTAAAGATGATGGACCAAGCAGGAAAATTCAAAACTGTTAAAGATATGTTTGACTATATAGATGAGGTAGGTTTTTTTCTTGACGATAAAGATGGGCGTGCTCAATGTATGCATAAAATGGAGCAGCTTCATGGATGAATCAAAAGTAGAGAAGCTGGTGTGAGAGTTTGTAGTAGAATATTATAATGGAGAAGGGGGATGAGGTTTTATGAAATCAGCATCGAAGGTTGTAGAAACCATAAAAGATATGCGGCAAGGCTATGGTATACAGTATTTACTATCCCAGAAGGTTGTGTGGGATACAGTTTTGGAATTGGTCCCAGACGGTTGTAAATACATTAATCATATTTTTGAAGATGTTTTTGTTCCGTATGTGCCACAAAGGACGGAACGCGCACAGACTATTGCCGGATGTCCTGCACCGGAACACGACTATATTTTGGGTGATATGAATAGAGTTGTTACAGCATATTTTGAAGAAAGGTAGGTTTTATGTTAGCCTTTTTATGGACGATTTTTGGGCTTAATGCATTTGGGGCAATTTCCCACTTCGTTGGACTGAATAAACCATTAGAGAAAAATCTAGATGTTCGCCCAGTTGTGGTTTCTATACTTCTAAACCTTGGGATAGCTGGTTGGGCGCTATACTTCATTATTTCAGGAGCACGTTAATTGGAAGCGGATCTTTCAAAACCTATATCGGACTGGCTCACCTATATGGGCTATACGGTTTATGTTGAAGTGCCAAACTACCACTCTGCGGGTTGTATAGATATTGTAGGGCGCAAGGATCAAGACCTAATATGCGTGGAACTAAAAACATCCTTAAACGACAACGTTCTGAGACAAACATATAGATCAAATATGGTGACACATATGGTTTATGCTGCGGTTGCTCGTAAGCCACAACCCTCTAGACTTTTAAAGGCTAAAGAACGTGGTATTGGGGTGATACTGGTTAAAGAAGGTTTGAGGGTTTTGTTAGAACCTTCTAACACAAACGACCTTTTTGAACCTGCAGTAGAACGTATTCACCAATATCTTAACCATATGCAGAGTGGTGGAATTGGTGGGAAGCCATGTTTAAAGGGGGTTGGACCAGCGAAAGAATGTGGTAGGCGCGTAATAGAATATTTGAAAGAGCACCCAAATGCCAAATGGAAAGAGATTTATCAAAATGTTCCTAATCATTATGTCTCCGCAAGCTCTATGTATGGCGCGATGAATAGTAGGGGCAATTTGAGTCAGGAGGTTTAGGTGGGTAAGGGGCATGGGATACGAAACGTATGATCTTTACAATCGGGCATACAAAGAGTTATGAAAAATATTTTAAAGAACAGGGTGTTCCAAAGAAGGCTATTGGAGGAAGTGTTTGGAGAACAAAGAAAGAGGCACAGATAGCTTGCCCCAAACATTATTCGGTATACGGAGTTGATGCGGATTGGAAAACACAAACCGTTGTAAACACAGAAGGGGCATGGCACGACTTATCAATTGAGGCACCCCTGGTAAAGGAGGTTTAGATGGATACAGTTATTCTTGATACCGACCCCGAAGCCGCGCAGCCCAAAACCTTAACTGTATGGGTTTCCAGAAATGGATATATAGGGCCAGACGAGAGTACCGCGAGATATGACGGGAGTACGCATCGAAAGTGCGAGTGCGGCGAACTTACGGAAAAGCACTGGATTAGTTGCAAGAGATGTAGAGATAAGGCAGATAGTGAACGTTACTTTAAAATGCCCACTAAAGAATGGGATGGCAAAACCCCCCTTGTTATTTATAATACGGATCATTACTTTTTTGATGACGACGCTTTGTTTATTTATTGTGAATCACATAATGTAAAAGAGGCGGACTTGCCGCTTGTGGTTTGTGATCCTGTCTATGCCAACGAAATAGATCCTAATGAATATTATGAGGGCGAGTTGCCAGAAGATGGTGAAGTACCAGACGAAATCCAAGCTGCATTTGATGAGATGAATCGAAAGATAAAAGAGTACAAAGAGCCATTGTGTTGGGTTCAAGGAAAATTTAGAGCCATTTTAGAAGGTTAGGTATGGAAAAGCCTAAAGAGAAGTGTCCTAAGTGTGGGCACGTTCTTATTTCTAAGTGGTCCGGTGTAAAATGCAGTCATTGCGATTACTGGTTTTGTTATTAAGGAGGTTTTATGAGACCGCTGAAAGCTCGTGAGATTGTGGAGATAGTTGTACTACATGCTTTATGTACACATGAGAGAACTGAGTTAGAGGGTTTGCCAGAAGCGGCGAAGAGGGTTGCAACTAGATGGGCAGAATTGAATAAAGACATTTGTGATCAGGAGGGGTAATGAAAATAAGTTTTTTCTTTGCTTGGTATGATGGGTGGTTTGGCTATTTTTATGATAGAAAAAATCATATTCTGTATCTATGTCCATTTCCTTGGTGTGTTTTTAAGGTTGTTTTTAATCATTTTGTTCCGGAAGTTGTTAGAAGCGGTGATTTGGCCGAATGTGAGTGTGGCTATGTTGGGTTTGTTTGGGGTACACTTATAGGGGATAGGGTTTCAGCCCCGTGGTGTCCAAGGTGCCAACGTAATAGTAGGTTGCGTTATCCAAAAGTTAAGGGGGGGATATGAAAAAGACATCTTACAAAACCCACCGTGCATACCCAACCAAATATGCCAGAGATTCTTTAGCTAAAAAAACGCTTGGTGAGATGGTGGATGGCGTTAAATCTTTGATAGATTCCGGAGCTTCTGATGATCAATTGGCAGATTACTTGGATAAAGAATTTATTATGGGGGCGTGGGGAGATGTTTGTAAAACATTACCTGAGCTGTTTTTGAGGGATATTAGGGGGTTTATTGTGGCGATGTATCGAAAGGATAAAAATGAAAAAGCCTAAAAAGTACTGGTGTGTGGCGGGTGAAATAACAGAAACTGCGGAAGAATATGTTATTGCAACAAATAAAAAGCAAGCGATAAAAAAAGCTCAGGATAATATGGGTGACTGGTTTACGGAAGAACCAGAAGTTGTAGAGGTTTCTAAAAAAGAATATGAGGATAATATTTAGGAGGTTTTATGATTAACAAAACACATACCAGAAACATGGTTGAGTCATACGAGAACTCGTTTGGAACTGAAGCGCTATTGAAGATTTGTATTTCTAATATTCATAAAATATTGGTAGAAAAAGGGGTAATAACAGAACAAAAGTTAGTTGATCGTATAAGAATGGAAATTACGTCGGATATTGCAAAAATAGCAAAACCTTAAGGAGGTTTTATGGATGAAAAGAAGATTCTGTTTCTTGTGACCGTCACATCTGATAATACGCATTCAGATGATTACTACGTTATAGCTCCTGACGAAACCTCCGCTGGTAAATGTGTTTTAGAAGCATATGATGGATGGGACTATTCAAATTTTACGGTTGTATCCAATGTTAAGCGTATAGCTGCTGAGGGGCAATATAGCAAACCGATGGTTTTGTTGTTTGCGAGTAAAAATGATCAACCAGAAATACTCTAAATTACCTTGACTTTTAATGCCAAAAGAACTATCTTACTAGTATGTCCCTTAAGAAGGTTGCAGAAAAGCACACCCCAAGGTTAAAGGTTAAATTCATTAAAAAAGGCATCTGTTATGCGGATAATGGTATAATAGTTGTCAGAAAGCCCTATTCTAGGGCAAACCTGTTTGAATACCTTCACGAGTGCGCCCATGCGGTTTTGGGGCATTTAAAGGGGTCTCTGACGCGCTACCGTGAGGAATATGAGGCGGATCAATACGTCCGAAGGGTTTTTAGCGCAGAACACCTCAAAGTGCCCCCAAACACGGATAAGCGGCAACGATGGTTGCGGTCCAAGGGTGTTAATTTTTCTGGGCTAAATACTCTTGAAACCCCAATGCTTGAGAAGCTCGCCATTCTTAAGGAGGTTGTATGAGGTGGAGAATAGTTCCTGTACAGTATGAGGAGTGGCATGATTGGCTTGCGTGGTATCCAATAGAAATTGGAAACTCTATAGTGTGGTTTGAAACAGTTCAACGTAAATGGGAAGGTTTTTGGCATTATAGGAACAAAGGGTAAGAAGAATATGGAAAAGATACCTGCTGAACATTTTGTTTTCACTGTAATATAGAGCCTGAGCCATACAAATACGCTTTTAACGTAGATTTCTCTTGACTTTTGCTCCAACGAACTATATATTGTTAATATGACGAAGGTTTTGAGGCTATTAGCGGAGGCCAAACCCTTACCGTTGGGGCACGTAAAGAAGGTAATGGCGGAGAAGGCGGTTAAAGCTGAATATGGGGAGTGTCATGAGATTGAGAGAAAATGGAGCAAGCGCATAGGATATTCCCATTTGCCATTAGAGACAATTTACCCTATTTGCAACTCCCTTTGTTCCATTTTGGGAGAAAGACCGATAAATAAAATCATATACAATTGTTCGAAGGTTGGGGAATTTTCCTGTGCAGACTATTCCTCTCGAACCATAAGGTTTCGATACCACCCAGATTTAATAACCTTAATGCACGAGTTGGCACACCACTTTGATCGAACCCATAGCCACGGCAAAACATTCGTGGAAATTTTGGACTTCTTATTCCGTGTGTATTACGACCAAATACTTAAAAGAAAAATCCATGAGGATTGGTAGATTTTTCTTGACTTTGGATGTGTTATAAGCTATATTAATGATATGAAAAAGACAAAAGCAAAGAAGGTTTTGTTGACTCCAAAATATCTTTCTCCGTGTGATGCATCTGACGAAGAATTGTTAAACGAGATTATGTATTGGGTTAGGGTAGGTAGGAATGAAAACGGGCTGAATGGAGATGAAAGGATTTATTTTAAACGGATATCGGCTGAAGTCGCTAAAAGGGGGTTGCTGAAATGAAAGGAAAAACCTCCTGCAGGTACTATCAAGCTTGCGGCGGTCCAGAAAACTGCTCAAGATGTGCCGAAAGATATTCACGCAAGGAATCCAAATACAGGGTTCAAATAAAACGAAGGTTGCGTCAAAACGGCATTGATTTTCCGTCTTTAAACACTCTTGAAACTCCTGTTCTTGAGGAGCTTGTGAAGAAGATGAAGGGGAACTAAATGAAACCTGCAATCCCATATTCAGTTTAACAATTTATGAGCCGCACCTATAGCCAATTTACTTGTTGGGTATGTAACCAACAACTTTCTATGTGTGGTAGTACAAACCATCTTAAAAAGCATGTTCGAGAAGGTGCTTTGACGATGAGTACAATTTTATGGCCGAATGGTGATGTGGAATTAAGGTTTGAAACCGCCAAGAACCCTCCGCCAACAGCTACCCCTTTCAAAAAGTCTGTGTTGAAGGTTGTGCCTTCTATAGAAGCTATGTATGAGAAAGGAACCTCTGATGTTTAACCATGTCCACCTTACGTATGAGAAAAAAGGTATGAAACCTTTAGATTATGGGTATGTTTTGAAGATATGCCACAATTCAGATTTGATTAATTACCAAATGATTGAAACAACTGCAAAAAACAGTTTTGTTTCTTTTATAAGTAATATTTCAAAAAAAGGGAGCAATATTCACTCGTCACATATAGATAGTAAGACAATGGTTATAGTTATGACGGCGGAAAGGCTTGGAATCAGCTACATTGATGCGGTGTGCTATATCCAAGAAAGAAAAAACCAAAGCATGGAAAATATTTTACATGCTAGTGGAACCATTTATATCCAGTATAGTGGAAGTTACATGTCAAAAATGCTTGGGCATATTGAGAAAGGTTTGGTCAAGGTAGATTCAATAGTGTATTTGCAGAAGGTTAAGAAAAAGGATGTAAAAATTGTTCAATGGGTGGAGGGCAAACATTTTTACGCCCAAATTAAAGGGCAAGATGTTATTTATAATGATCAGAACAAATGGAACACTTTTGAGGGCGCGGAGAACGCTGTTGATGCTTACATAAAAGAGAAGCATTTGGAGGTTGTATAATGTTTGAAAACCGTCTAATATTTGATACTATCGTAGGATCGCAGGCTTACGGAACTAATTTGCCAGACTCCGACACGGATTCTGTTGCCATAGCTATTCCAACAGAAGAGTACTTTTACTCGTATCGAAGGTTTGATCAATCCACTGGAAAGACTCCGGATGGCGGAGATCGCGTCATATACAACCTTGTAAAGATGGTTCAGTTAATGAAGGATGACAACCCTAACTGCCTTGATATTTTATTTGCACCTGAACGGTGTAAGCTGTTAGTTACTAAGTGGTGGGCATCTATAACAAATATAAAAGATTTGTTCTTGTCTAAGAAAATAAAATACACCTATTGTGGTTATGCCTATTCACAGATACAGCGCATGAAAGTGCACCGCAAGTTCATTTTGGATCCTCCAAAATGCAAGCCAATCCGTAAAGACTTTGGCTTGCCCGAAGTTTCTGTGTTTCCACAGGATCAGCTTGATGCCATAGTAAACATTGCGGATGATTTCTTTCTTGAGGGGCACAAGACAGAGATGAATGAGGAGCTTCAGCAAATATATTCACTTGAGCTTTTGCCTGTTATTCGGAAGCATTTGCGAGAAGAATATCTTACGGTTGCTATGGACTTTTTTAAGAACAGTATTAAAAACACCATCTTCTCTTTGAATGCAATAGGAAAAGATTATCTTAAGGATGAATATAAGGAGATGGCGGTTAAGGAGCTTTGTTATGACGCAGAGTTTAGGAAGTGGAAGCGGTTCACCGAATGGCAGAAATCCAGAAACAAGAAACGGGCTGTGCTAGAAGCCAAAGTAGGGTACGACCCAAAACACGCAATGCACGTGATCCGACTTTACAGACAAGCTGAAGAAATTTTAACAAACGGTTCGCTCATCGTAGATCGCACGGGTATTGATGCGGAGGAGCTAAAGGAGATTCGGCAGGGGGCATGGCCATATGAGAAGGTTGAAGAGTATTCCAATGAAATGAATGCCAAACTGGATGCCCTTTATAAAACCTCTACATTAAGAACAAAGCCAGATGATAACAAGATAAATGAAACCCTTGTGGCGGTTGTTAAAGAATATTTATATAATATGAACCACCGTTGCACTTGTGATAAATGCACTGGATTAAACATAGAAGGTCTTTATAAGGAATGATTTGTGTACAGACGCTATATAAATTGTAGGGGTAGTTCGGTAGCAGCGGAGCCATTTGAGGTTTCAACTACTCTGGAGGGTGGAGAAGCGGGATTCCCTCACACAAGGTTTTGAGGTTTTATGCCATATTATGTTTATATAATTTATTTTTGTGCTGTGGTACTTTGGATTGTTGCCTCTGTTATGCTTATGAAAACTAGAAAGAGGTTGATAAGAGATTCTAACAAGTCAATTGAAGATTATATGGCTATGAGGGTAGAACTTGAAAACGGGTATTACAACTTATATAACGACCTATATAGTGATCATCAAATAATGTTGAATCAGCTTAAAAAGAAACGTGCACCAGAGGAATTAATGTCTTTTTTTAAAAGAGCTAGTGATAATATATATTCAAACCTTGCGAAGGTTGCTACGCACATAGAAACCTCCTCTGTAAGTGATCCTCTATATGCTCAAAAGTTACAAGAACTTTCTAAAAAATGAATGCATCCTGTTTCAAATGTAAAAAGTTTGACAAACACAAAAGGTTTACCCAGCCATGCCAACAGCGTGGAGGGGTGTGTATGTATGAGGAATTTAAACCTTGTGATGTTAGAACCTACTTTCACTCCGACTATTATAAACCTTCTGCGCACCTGCCACGCCATATTAGACTTTATTATGCGTTTGAACTTAATACGTTCTGCCAAACCTTGATTTCTGGTATGTAATTTATTATATTAAGGCAATGATATGGATGCTTGAGCAGTGTAAAACGTAATGCAAATACGAAACCTTAAAAACTATCCGCAAGATGGGAAACATCTTGAAGCATACGATATAGGTATTCCAGTATGCATTACAAAAGGGGAAGATCGTTATCCAGACTACCGACAGTTGTGGATACTTGATGTGGATGATGGAAAATCTTTCGATTTTGGTGATTTCCTTATGGATTATTGTGGAACATCCAAGTGTAGTTGGAGGTTTAAAACACCTGAAAAGGCGTTGGAATTTGCCAAGAAGGTTTACAAACTATATCTTAAGGCTGAGTTAACCAAATTGGAGTACGATGAGTGTAATAGAATTAGTCACAAACCTTTTTAAGAGCTATCTGTCTTCCAGTGTAGCAAATGGTACAATAATTAAATGGAAACAAGATAGAGATCTTTTGCTTATACAACCGACAGCCGCTAATGAGACGGTTAAGGTTTCAATATTACTTGATTCGCCTAAGCCTGATCAATCAAATCTCATTTTACGCAAACTTGTTTGGCTAAGCCATGAATGTTATTACCCGTTTTTGTACGGTGATGATGGAGAGATGCAGTGTAATCATTGTATGATCGATTTTAAAAGAGATTCCGCAGAAAGCATAGAAGACAAACTTGAACAAATACATATGAAGAAAATTCAAGAAGAAGTTAAGGCTGCAGGAGGTTTTGACGAGTGGCGGCGTAAAGTGTTTGAAGGAACTAAATGACAAGAGAAATATACTGTAAAAAGTGTGATGACCTGATTAAACCCTACATAAAGGATGAATAAATGAAGCGAATACTTATTGTAGCGGACGATCCAACCTTAGTTACGGGCTATGCCCGTCTTGGAAGGTTTCTTGCTGAAACACTTATGGCTGAATATGAAGTCCGATATATTCCTTGTAATGCTACTAATCCTACGCATGATAGACTATTTCCTTATCTATTGGACAGCTTTGAGCCTCAAGATAGATATAACAATAAGCGTATTGGAGAGATTTTGCAGTCCTACAGACCCTCTTTGTGTATTGTTATTGGAGAGTTCATCTATATTGGGTATATCGGGAATGCCTGCCGACAGCTTGGTATAAAGTCTATGTATTACATGCCTGTTGAAGGCCAAAACTATCCTCCGCATTTGGTGTATCTTGGTGGGGGGCAAATAGATTACAAGTTGACGTTATCAAAGTTTGACTATATTGTGGCATATTCAAATTTTGGCAAAGAGCAAATCCACAAGCAACTTCCAGGGATTGTGACGGAAGTTATATATCATCCAATCAATACAGAAATCTTCCGACCTCTTGATAGGGATAGATGTCGTAAATTGTACTTGCCTCAAATTGTAGACAATCCAGATATTAAGGATCCCTTTATTATTGGTGCGGTTTATCGAAATATGAGGCGTAAAGGAGTTGATTACCTTGTAAGAGGGTTTAAGCATTTTGTTGATAATTATGAAAAGCCAGAGCGTAAAGCCTTTCTATTCCTATTGATGGACTATCGTGAGAGTGCGGGGTACAACCTTTACCAAATGTTTGACCAATACAACCTTAAAGGTAAGGTTATTTTGGTTACATCTGTTGGCGGGATAAATGGTCCAGATGATCATGGTCTGTGTGAGATTTACAACACCTTTGATGTACACTGCTGCCCGTTTCGTGCAGAAGGTTGGGGTTATGGTATAATGGAATCTTTAGGTTGTGGTGTCAGAACCATTGCTACAAAATACAGCTCTCCTGCGGAATATGGAAGAGATGTGTTGGACTTTGTTACCCCCATAGGAACAGAACCTATTGTTTCAACAAATTGTGAGTGGGCTGTATTATCCCATACTGATGTTGGGGATGTAATTAGGGATGTCTATTACACTAATACAACCAAACCATATAAGAAAGGTATCACGTTATCATCAATGCTCGATAATAAGGTTATTGGAAAGCAGTGGTTAAGGTTGATTAAAGATTTGAATATTCCAGAGCAACCTAAAGAGAAGGTGGAGAAACTAAAGAGTACTAGTGAGAACATTGCAGAAGCGTATATTGATATTTTGGGGGAATAATGGGCCAACTTTGTTTTTGTGAAAATGAAGCTAAACAGGACTCCATTTTCTGTGGTAAAATGTGCGAAAATGATGCTAGGCGCTTTTTTATGTGTTTATCTAAAGATATTGACGAGAATGCTATTGCCAAAGGTTTTTGGGAAAAGGATGGTTTTGAAGAACGGTGTATCAAACTAGCCCTAATCCATTCGGAGATTTCAGAAGCCCTTGAAGCATTAAGGCATGACTATCCAAAATCATCTACTATTCAATTCGGAAATTTTGAAGAAGAACTTGCAGATGCTATGATCAGAATAATGGATTTGGCATATAAATGTAAACTTGACTTGTTTGGTGCAGTACTGGCAAAACATACATATAACAAAACCAGACCTTTTAAACATGGCGGTAAGAAATGTTAACCTGTGCTAGTTATAAAAATCAAGATGGTTGCTATAATTGTGATAAGTGTAAAATATTGTTTGACTATGACTCACCCCCATATTATTATTGTAATGTAAACAATGACATTCCAAAATACAATAAAATAGATGGTAATCAAGATTATGATGAAAATGGGCAAGAATATCGTTTACCATTCTCAGAAGAGGTTGAACAAATTCTTTTTGACCGCTATAAAGTTTTTTCTAAATGGCAAGATTTTCACGAAGTACAATCGTATGGTATTTGTGACAACTATAAAAAACATTGACAAACCTTTTTAGTATTAACTATTTTACTGTATGGAGGATAAAATGAAATTTCTTTTCATGCTACTTTTGTTTTGTTGTTGCACTAAACAAGGGGTAGAAACTTTTGGTAAAGCGGGGCAGTTTTTTGTTGGCAACCATACGTTAATGTCTTTGTCTACATACACATCTAATGAAACAACCACAAGAGCATTTGGATCATTTTTTGTTCTTGTAGGCGGATTTGACTTCTCGCAAGATACTAAAAAGGCTGCAGTGGCTAGATTTGTTTGGAGGAATAATAAAGGAGAAGGGGTTATCTCGGAACTTCCACTTAATAAAGTACGGTTTGTTATAGACAATTCTATTACAGAGCCGTATTGTAAATTTCGTTGGGTAGGGGAGGAAAACAGGCAATTTAGTGAAACTTATTGGGAAGCTTATGTAATATACGTTGTTTTGGTTCTAAAGGAAGACCAGATAAAAAACCAAACAATTGAATTTGATTTAAAGCCCAATTAAAATGAAATACGCGCTGCACCCAGGATACATTATAAGCATTTTTGACAATCAGAAACATTTTGTTGGGTTTTCTGATTTAGTTATATTGTACAAGTTAAATATAAATGATTGTATTATGTGGGATCCAGATTACCCGTCCACATATTATGGTAGGAGGCCAGAAGATTATATCCATCTTTATCCACAAACGTATGGTAAATATACTATAAAGGAGTAACTATGGATGCCAAAAAACTTGAATTTTTAACTGGAAAAACCATCGTTGCGGTTTACAACGAACAGGATGTTCTTGAGATTGTTGTTAAGGGCAGTAAAGAGGATTTATGTGACATTTATAGGTTTCGTAACAATCCGCTAGAGCATACATTGTGTTGTTCTCAAGTTCTTCCAATTTCAAAGAGTTTTTTGCTTCAACGTGATATGGACAGAACTCTTGGAATTGAAGTAGATGTTCCATTAAATACTGTCTGCTACAGTAATTAGGAGGTTTTATGGCGAATATTAAGGAGTTTGAAGACGAAGATGAAGCTTTTGATGGGTTAGATGAGGCTACAGAAGATGAACTAGATAACGACCTTGATGCTCCAATGATTCCAGATAGAAAGCCAGACCTTATGTTTACTATGGGTGACTCTGTTGGCAGGGCTGTTTGTGGTTGTCTTCTTGAGGTTACGGATGGGTATGGTGAATACGGCAGCTCTGGCTTTGTCTGGCTATGCCCTAAACATAGGAAGTAATATTACTTGCTCTGTAGTGTGATGAATACATTGACACTATGTAGCCTATGTGACCGTCCAACACCTGAGCAATATGTTGAAAAGCATCATATTGTTCCTGTGTCAAAAGGTGGTAAGGATACTGTTAAGGTTTGTGTGGCATGTGGGGATCAGATACACCAATTGTTTGAAAATAGGGAATTGAAATACATGTCCTTTGAGGATCTTAAAAACCATCCGAAGGTTTTGACGTGGATTAATTGGATTAAAAAGAAACGTGATTTTGTAGTTTGTATGAAAAGAAAAAAATAAAGGGGCTACTATGAATTGTCCGTTTAGGTGTAGTTATGAGGAGACTTGTCTAAAGCATACGTGTCCACAGGACAAAGCATTAACGGCAACCTCCTACCTTGATTTGAACAAGTGTGTCGATAAAGGTATTTATTTTATTAATGCACGTAATGGGATTGTAGGTGTTTTTCGTAAGGAAACAAAAGGGTTTATTTTAAGTAGGTACAAATTTGATAAAAACTATTTATTTGAGGAGTATCATTACGATACGGGAGAGCCGTATGGTACAGTAAAACCGATTGTCTTTTTGATGCTGTGTCAAATACCGATAAGTACAAATGAAGACAATACCACACTATTGCGTTTGTTGAACAATACCACAGCGGATTTTGTAAAACGTAATAGTGATAGACAACCTTGTTTCATGGTAGACTCTGATTGCGCAGACTGCAAAGATGGAAAATGCTTTGCTGAAAAATGTGCGTATAAGAACAAGGCTATTGACAAGCCCCATTAAAATATATTATATTATGCGTTAATAGAAAGAGAGGAAGTTATGCCGACAGGATACACATATTCCATAGAAAAAGGTATCTCGTTCTATGAGTTTGTTTTGCGGTGTGCTCGTGCTATGGGAGCATGTATTGAGCAACGGGAGGATCGTTCGGATGTCTTACCTAAGATTCAAGAACCTTCTGATTATAATGAGAAGCGAGTTAAGGAAATTGAAGAAGAAATTGACCGCTTTAAATCACTTTCTGATAGTGCTCTTGAGAAACAATCTGATAATGCATATGAAAAGGATGTTGAGGATAAGAAGGAACGGGTAAGGAAAAAGGAAGCTCTACGGGTTAAATATTCTGATATGCTTTCGAAGGTTAAGGCATGGGAACCTCCGACCACAGAACATTATGGGCTTCAATCTTTTATGATTTCCCAAATAGAAGAGTCTATTGAATGGGATTGTACCACTAAATATGTTGACCCACCTGCTAAACGCATAAGTGCTAAAGAATATCGTAAAGAAAAAATGGAGAGACTTTTAAAAGACCTTTCATATAACAAAGAGGAATATAAAAAGGAACTTGAAAGAACGGAAGCAAGGAATAAATGGATACGCGACCTTTACGAAAATTTAGAGAAATATAAGAATGGGTAGCGCCCAACTTGTGAGATTTGGGAACTGATAGAATGAGTCGGACGATAAATACTAAAAAGCACCCAATGAAAGCACCCTCAAGTTTTAAGAAGGTTAGGCGTTCAATTCGTAGGGCAAAGGAAAAACAGGCGTTGAAAGAGTTATTGAATGGTAGAAATAGAGATATACCTGAGTTCAAAAAGTCAGATACATACGATTACAACTAGGAGGTTTTATGTGCGGATATGCAGATGGTTCTGAGAAAGCAGTTCTTGATAATATTTTTACCTATCATGCTCCTGCTGGAACACAACAGGATCGTTATAAGGCTATTAGGGAAATAGCAAAACAGTTTGCCAGTATAATTATTGATTTCTGCCCAACCTCAAGAGAGAAGGACATATCAATAGAAAAACTGCGTGAGGCTACCATGTGGGCTAATGCATCCATTGCGGTTAATGAGGTTAGTGATATTTCTGATTCGGACGAATCAAGGCCATGCTCAGCCAGTGGTATGTAGGAAAACGGTATGCAAATTTTAATGATTTCGTCATGGAACTCTGCTTGTGGAATCGCTACATATTCAAGTAACCTTATTGATGAACTTGAAAATAAAGGTGTTCGTGTTGAGGTTTTTTCTGACACAAGCAATTTTCAAAGCCTTGTAAAATTAGCCAAAGAGTCAACTGCTGATATTGTCCATTTTCAGCATGAGTTTGGGATTTCTGTAGAGAATGAAGCACTGCTGTCTCTTATTGGAAAATTTAAAACTGCTGGCAGACGGGTTGTTATTACAACACACACTGAAGATGCTTTGTTCAATGTTTTGTTGGATGGTATAGCAGACGCAATTATTCTTCACCACGATAGATCCAACCTTAGTAATAAGAACACCTTTTCACGTTTTTATCATATTCCACATGGTGTACCAATTATAACAATGAAAACGCCAAAGGCTGAATTACGTAAAAAGTATGGTATGACAGAGGATCAGTTTGTAATTGGAACGTGCGGGTTTGTTACCAACGAAAGAGCCGTCTTTATTGAAAACCTTATTAATGAGATGTCAGGTTTTATTAAAGAACATAAGGATTTTTATATAAACATAGCAACTAGCTCACACCGAAACGACCCTGATGGTAAGTATGCCAATATGATAAAGGCATCCTTGTTGATGGTTGCGGAGAAAAACGGATTTTCAGACAGGGTGTTTATTAATACTACTTTTATGCCAACAGAAGAGTTTCGTGAACGGATTTTTACGTTTGATCTTGGGTTTGCTCATGGCAATCCTGTTGTTGAAAGCAATTCAGGCGCATCAGCAGACATTGTTTCATGTGGTGTTCCGTTGCTTGTTAATGATGTGAACCATTTTTCACATATTAAGAAGTATTGTGATATTGTTGGGGGAACTGTAAAAGAATATTCTGAAAGAATACAGCAGTTGTATCTTAATAGAGAGGTTCTTAAACAACTGGCTATTAAAGCAAAGGGGGCAAAAGAAATTGGATATCCTCAAGTTGCGGAAAAGCATATAGCTATTTATAACGAACTTATTGATAGAGCAAAACAACCTGTTAAGGTTTTGAGAAATAAAGTAGAGATGAACCCTGAAAAGCCAATAACAATAAGTCTGCCTAATAGTTTTTGGCAGGTTCTATTAGTTTATCATAAACTCCAACCCTATATTAAGAAAGGATACAAATTAAAATTTGCCATCCAAAACGATGGTTTGTTAGACATTGGAGTGCTAAAATATTGTTTAAAAGGTATTGAAGATATTTTCTTTGCGGATGTGGGGATGCAGCATGATCCGCGTATTTACAAATTGCATTCAAGATCGATGTCCCACAACCTTACAACGGATCTTGAAGCTTTCTTTAAAGATGGGCATACTTTTAAAGATATGTTTGGGTTTGATGAGATGTTAGAGCCGTTTGAGATGGTTTTGGGAGATTATGCGGAGAAAAAAGGTTTAGAATACAAAGGTAAACATGTAGTAGATCTTGATACGGTTGACCTTGACAGCGATCTAGCAAAACATCTCACCACCCCATTACGAGAGTATATTGGGATATGCTCTCCGCTAAAACGATATGAAAATGAAGCAAAGGCAAACAAATATGGTGTTAAGTTTGTGGTAGAAGACATTAGGACGAGATTTGCTATATGTAAAAATGCACAAATGACTTTGTGTAGTTTTGGGGATGTTTATATTTACTGTTGTTTGCAACGGTTGCCGTATCTAACTGACTCAAAGGCAGTATGGCAAATAAACTCAGAACCGTGGAGAAACTAATGAAAACATACAAAAACCATTGTTCAAACCTTCAAGAGCGTAAGCGTCTCGAATCAGGAGGTTGTCACCACATAAAGATTGCAAATGGGGTTGTAATAAGTTATATTAACGGGAAAGGTGATTTGATTAAGTTGGATAAGAAGGATGAACAAATTTAATTTAAAGGAGGTTTTGTGAACACTATTTTTCTGTTGATTGCTGGAGTTGTTGGACTTGCGCTATGTTATTTGATCCGCCATGTTGTTGGAGGTTTATTCAATCTATACAGGGTTGTTCCTGTGAATGAGGCACACATTCGAATTCTTAAGAACAAGAAAGAGATTTTTTCGTCAAGGTTGGCGAAGAGTGCCTACTGGTACGTTCCGTTTATTACTAAGACACACAAACTTCCATTATGTAACTTGGCTGTGCCTGTTAGCGACATCAAACTAAACGATAAGAATATGGCAAAGTTTGTCTGTGATATTATGTGTTTTATAAACATTAACAACATTGACTTGGCTGTTGAGAGGTTGTCTTTAAACCATTCTTCTTCTGAATTAGGGTTTGACTTTGTAAAGCTTTCGGAAGACCTTCGAGCCATTATGGAGAGTATCGGTAGAACCGTTACGACAAAGCAAACCATTCTTGACGTTTACATGGATCGAAAGATTCTTGATGAGGCTATTACAAAAGAAGTTGAATCGGTGTTCCCAAAATGGGGTATTCAGCTTGTTGACCTTGAGTTGAAGGATATTAAGGATGCGCAGGACAGCACCATTATTGCGGACATTGAGCGCAAGGTTGCGGCTGAAATTCGTAGGGACGCTGATATTAGGGTTGCAAAAACAAATCGTGAAGCGGAGGTTGTTAAGGCAGAAGAGGAAGAAACTTACCGCAAGCGTCAGATTGAAAAGGACAGAACAATTGGCATTTCTGAGCAGCAAAAGAATCAGGAAATTGCCAAGATGAAGCAGGAGGCCAATGCCAGTGAAATTGAGGCTTTGCGCAAATTAGATGTAGGTAAAGCCGAAATCTCCAAACAGGTGGTGGAGCAGAATGCTGAGGGGCAGCGGATCAAGCTCACTACGGAAGCAG
>Ga0105104_10000649_pt1 | contig 26847 bp, 20 predicted proteins | sample PPLLaktember2015_3_FD_87034 | JGI IMG/M metagenome (GOLD analysis project Ga0105104, IMG submission 87034) | Freshwater sediment microbial communities from Prairie Pothole Lake near Jamestown, North Dakota, USA - PPLs Lake P7 Core (6) Depth... | ecosystem: Environmental > Aquatic > Freshwater >...
GATAAAGGCGTTGAAGTATGTGGTATCAAAAAACTTCTGAAGCCCAGGGCGAAGCGAAAGGCGGCAGGTAATATCATAGAGCGCTTTGGGCTAAGTATTCGCAGGGCATGCAGGTATATGGATATATCGAGGACCAGCTTCGGTTATACGCCGACAGTCAGGCCTGATGAAGAGCGGATTCGCAGGCGATTGAAAAAGCTGTCGGAGACGAGAAGACGATTCGGCTGTCCGAGGTTGCATATAATGCTGCGGAGAGAAGGTTTTAAGATAAACCACAAGAGGACCGAAAGGCTATACAGGCAGGAAGGGCTTGCATTGTGTATAAGGCGTAGAAAGAAGATGGCGTCGAATATGAGGACAGAGATACCGAGGCCGGGTTATGCCAATCACATCTGGAGTATGGACTTTATGAGAGATAATCTGTCGGATGGCCGCTCGATAAAGTTGTTGTCGGTGGTGGATGAATATACGCGTAAGTGCTTCCGGATTGAGGTTGATACGTCTATTAACGGAGTTCGAGTGACAAGGATTCTCAATGAGATAGCCAAGGCACAGGAGCTGCCGGAGATTATTATTATCGACAATGGCCCTGAGTTTATCAGTAACGCTTTAGACGCGTGGGCTTATCAGCGAGGCGTAAAGCTTACATTCATTCGACCGGGCAAGCCCGTTGAGAACGCATACATCGAGAGCTTCAACGGCAGACTGAGAGATGAGTGCTTGAATGAGAACTGGTTTTTGTCGCTGGAGCATGCCCGAAGGATTGCCGAGGAGTGGCGGATCGATTATAACAATGCCAGGCCACACAGCTCGCTGGGAAACCTTACGCCGGAGGAGTTTATCCGGCAAAAGTGCGAAAATTTTTCCACAGGCATGCCTGTGGAGGCAGAGTCAATTAACGCTGGTTACTCTAATATATAGTGGTACTATAAACGGGGTAAGGTCAGCTCAAACCATGTTTGTAACGCATCAAACCATATTGAAAACGTAGCAAACGATATAAGCCCCCTCCCCCCGCTATTAGCGAGTAAGTAGAACAGTTGAGCCCTTCTTCGCTAAAGCTATGCAGGGCAGGTAGTAGAACAGTTGAAATCCATGCCAAAGTCAGTTGAAAACTTAAAGTTTCAAGTGCAAAGTCCCCGTTCCGGGGCAAAGCCATAACGTAAAGTTTTTAGTTATCAGCTTTGGTTTTGGGCTTAAAACTTTAACCTTTACATTTAATCTGTGCATCTTCGTGGCTTAGCGTCTTAGTGGTTAAGTTTAAGGAATTTCCTGTAAAAACCAAGGAATTTACTTATACTCGAAGCTACCGGTAAAAGATATGTTAGGACTCGAAAAAGTTCTCGGATTAAGTGACATAAGTTGTGAATTTAGCGGCATCTGTGATAAACTGCTGGATAAGTTTGCCTCGAAAAGTTATCCTGACAGCCGAGGGGGACGGAGTCTATAAACTCCTGATTCGAAGTGCAACGGAGTCCCCTGTTGTGGGGCGAAGTTTCGTTATTAATAAAAAAAGGGAAATGCTGAGAATTATCTATCCTGCCATGTGACAAATCGGAGGTTTCATGGGCACGGCACTTTGGCCATTCGTTGTTTACTTTATCGCTGTAACTGCGGTGGTCATTTCTATGATTGCAATATCTTCTCTTCTCGGGGAACGTCACCGGGAAAAGGCCACGGACACGCCCTACGAGTCCGGCATTGTATCAACGGGTTCGGCCCGGCTTCGGCTTTCAATCAGGTTTTATCTTGTGGCGCTATTCTTTGTAATTTTCGACGTCGAATCCATTTTCATTTTCGCCTGGGCGATAGCGTTTCGAGAGCTTGGCTGGGCCGGGTATATTGAAGTAGTGATATTCATTGTAGTAATGGCCGCGGGACTTGTTTATCTATGGCGATTAGGCGCTCTCGATTGGCGAACTTCCAAACGAAATAACAAAGACACAGATTAACACGATATTTTTTAGACACTGATTTACACTGATTAACACTGTTTTTTTAATTAATTTCTCTGTGTTCTCTGCCCTCTGGAATCCCCTTGGGATTCCGAGGACTTGGTCCCGGGAATTCTTTGAATTCCACGGGGTGGCTAAATAACTCTGTGGCGATACATGACAAATAAACCAAACGAAAACACAATAGAGAAAGCCATTCAACAGAACGTCTTTTTCGGCAAATTGCAGGAGCTTGTCGCCTGGGGACGCAAGAATTCGATGTGGCCTTTTAATTTCGGGCTTTCGTGCTGTTACGTCGAAATGGCGACGAGTTTAACGAGCAAATACGACATTGCCCGATACGGCTCGGAAGTGATAAGAGGCACGCCCCGTGAGGCGGATTTAATGGTAATAGCCGGGACAGTTTTTATTAAAATGGTGCCGGTCATAAAACATCTTTACGAACAGATGATGGCGCCGAGATGGGTCATTTCGATGGGTTCCTGCGCCAATTCGGGCGGGATGTATGATATTTACAGCGTTGTTCAGGGCGTGGATAGATTCTTGGACGTGGATGTTTATGTTCCCGGCTGTCCGCCCCGGCCTGAGGCGTTTATGGAAGGTCTTTTGCTTCTGCAAAAGGCAGTAGGAACGGAGAAACGTCCTTTAAGCTGGGTTGTCGGTCCTCAAGGCATTCAAAGACCGGCGCAACCTTCTCAAAGATTAGCCAAAAGAGATGAAAGACAAAAGGCGACTGATTTGCGTTCGCCCGACGAAATTTAGAACCGTCGATCGTCGCTTGTGACTCGTCTCTCGAACCCGAACGAGTCACGTGGCACGAGGCACGAGACACTAATTAAGCAATGAATGATAATCTGAATATCATAACTGAATTGCGAAGCAGGTTCGCCGGCGAAAAGATAACCGGGCAGCGGACGAAAGATGATGTGCCGACGGTCTGGGTTGATAAGAAAAATGCCGTGAGCGTATTACGTTATCTTAAAGGCGAGGTAAATAAGCCCTACAAGATGCTGTATGACCTTACGGCAATCGATGAACGCACGCGAAGCAGGCGAACGGATGCCTTTGATAATGATTTTACGGTTGTTTATCATTTGTTTTCTTTTGACCGTAATGAGTATCTTCGCGTCAAGGTTCCGCTTGAGGGGGAATATCCTACTATCGGGACAATCACGGATTTATGGCCTTGTGCAAACTGGTATGAGCGGGAAATATGGGATATGTTTGGTATAAAGGTCGAGGGGCATCCGCATTTGGAGCGGATTCTTATGCCGAAGTGGTGGAAGGGGTATCCGCTTAGGAAAGAACATCCCGCAAGAGCGACCGAGATGGAGGAATTTATCTTCAGCGAGCAGCAGCGAGATGAACAGCAGAGTCAGCTTGAGTTCAAACCCGAGGACTGGGGATTGAAACGCCACAAAGAGGACTCTGATTTTATGTTCCTCAATATCGGGCCGCAGCATCCGGGAACGCACGGGGTATTGAGAATCGTTTTGCAGTTAGACGATGAAGAGATAGTAGATGCGGTAGCCGATATCGGCTTTCATCATCGCGGCGCGGAAAAGATGGGCGAGCGTCAAAGCTGGCATACTTATATTCCTTATACCGACCGCGTCGATTACCTTAGCGGCGTGATGAATAATCTTGCCTATCTTATGGCACTTGAGAAGCTGGCCGGAATTGAGGTGCCGGAAAGGGTCAAGGTCATCCGTGTTATGCTGACGGAGCTATTCAGGATTGCTTCTCATCTTGTCTGGTACGGGACGTTCGCACAGGATTTGGGGGCGTTGTCGCCTGTCTTTTATATGTTCACGGACAGAGAAGTTATTTTCGATATTGTCCAGGCAATCACCGGCGCAAGGATGCACCCCAACTGGTTCAGAATAGGAGGCGTCGCACAGGATTTGCCCAAGGGCTGGGAGAAGATGGTTAGGGAATTTCTCGATTATATGCCCGCACGAATGGACGAATACGATAAGTTAGTGATGGATAATGAGATATTTAAGGGCAGGACAAAGGGAATCGGCGCTTATACCTTAGATGAGGCGATTGAATGGGGGGTAACGGGGCCGGGGCTTCGGGCTTGCGGCTTAGAATGGGATTTTCGCAAAAAGACGCCTTACAGCGGCTACGAGAACTTCGATTTCGAGATACCGACAGCACAAAACGGCGACAGTTACGACCGCGCGGTTGTGCGTGTCGCGGAGATTCGCCAGAGCTTGCGGATAATCCGCCAGTGCGTCGATAATATGCCCGCGGGGCCATATAAATCGGACCACCCGCTGACGACGCCGCCAATGAAAGAAAACACAATGCAGGATATCGAAACACTGATAGCGCATTTTCTAACGGTAAGCTGGGGGCCTGTAATACCGCCCGGCGAGGCGTTTTTCGGAATCGAGGGGGCAAAAGGAAATAATGGCTATTACCTTATCAGTGACGGAAATACAGTTTCTTACAGGACGCGAATCAGGACGCCTTCGTTTCCTCATATTCAGATGTTAGGCAAGATGAGCCGGGGGCTTATGGTCGCGGATTTGATTACAATTCTGGGCAGTATAGATTTTGTCCTCGCTGACGTGGATAGATAAGAACAGATATATGCTGACTAACGAAGAGCAAAAAGAGATAGCGATTGAGCTTGGCAAATACCAGCAGAAAAGTGCCGCCGGACTTGAGGCACTGAAGGTCGTTCAGAAACATCGCGGCTGGATTTCAGATGAGTCGTTAAACGATGTCGCACAAATGGTCGGGTTGACCGATAACGAACTCGATAGCGTCGCGACGAGTTACAATCACATCTTCAGAAAACCCGTGGGCAGGCACGTTATTTATCTTTGCGACAGCGTTACTTGCTGGATTAAGGGCTATGAGAACATTCTCGAACACCTGACAGGCAAATTAGGCATATCGCCTGGCCAGACGACTGCCGACAATCGATTTACATTGCTTGTGAGCAGTTGCTTAGGCGTTTGCGAAAAGGCCCCCGCCATGATTATCGATAACGACCTTTACGTTAATCTCGATTGCTCAAAGATTGACGACATTCTCAGCAAATATACGTAATGGAAAAACCTCTGACAAGAAATTTTGCTGTTGCACCTCTTAGTTTGGCTGAATACGAAAAGCGAGGCGGCTATGAGGGATTGCGCAAGGCGTTGAAGATGCCGCCAAAAGAGTTGCAGCGATTGGTAATTGAAGCCAACCTGCTCGGCAGAGGCGGCGCGGGGTTTCCCGCGGGGAAAAAATGGAGTTTTGTCTCGATGGATAAAGACAGTCATCCGAAATTTATGGCAGTAAACGCCGATGAGATGGAGCCGGGAAGCTTCAAGGACCGCGTTTTGATGGAAGGCGATGCCAATCTGGTTGTCGAAGGCGCGATAATCAGCTCATACGCGGTCGAGGCAGACGTGGCTTATATGTTTATTCGCTGGGGATACAATCTTTCTGTTGAGAGAGTTGAAAAGGCAATCGCCCAGGCATACGAAAAAAATTATCTCGGTAAAAACATAATGGGTTCCGGTTACTCGCTTGAAATGTATATTCATACAAGCGCAGGTCGATATATGTGCGGCGAGGAAGCCAGCTTGATAAACGCCCTGGAAGGCAAACGCGCGCTGCCCCGTGCCAAACCCCCCTACTCAGTCGCCTGCGGCTTATGGGGCAGGCCAACGGTAGTCAACAACGTTGAGACAGTCGCGAATATCCCTCATATAATCGTCAACGGCCCCGAATGGTTCAGGAAATTGAGCTTGACTGCTGAGGGAGGAACGAAAATATACGGTATGAGCGGGAAAGTTAAAAGGCCGGGCTTTTGGGAGCTGCCGATGGGAACGACTATCGGTGAAGTTCTTCAGGAACACGCGGGCGGTATGTCCGACGGCTTGAAATTTTGTGGTCTGCTCCCCGGCGGCGCATCAACAAGCTTTCTTACCGAGGAGCATTTAAACGTAAAAATGGATTTCGCCTCGATGGCAAAGACGGGAAGCGGACTGGGCACGGGAACTATGACGGTCCTCGACGACAAAACCTGCCCGGTTGGTATGCTCAATAATCTCGAAAGTTTTTTCGCCCGTTCAAGCTGCGGCTGGTGCACGCCATGCAGAGAGGGTTTGCCATGGGTGGCCAATATCCTTGAATCTATGGAAAAAGGCACGGGCAAGCCGGGCGATATAGAGCTTCTTGAAGAGCATACGTTTTTACTTGGTTCGGGTCATACGTTTTGCGCACTTGCTCCTTGCGCGATGAACCCTTTGCGAAGCGCGTTAAAGTATTTCCGTAATGATTTTGAAAGACATATCACAGAACACCGCTGTCCGTGGAAATGATTTATGCCGGTGATTTTCGTTGAAAACCAGCCATACGAGGTCAAAGCGGGGCAAAATATGCTCGCGGCGTGTTTATCGCTGGGATTCGATATTCCGTATTTTTGCTGGCATCCGGCTTTGAATTCAGTGGGCGCCTGCCGATTGTGCGCTGTCAAGCTTCTAAAAGACCCCAACGACACAAAAGGCAAAATTGTGATGTCTTGTATGACGCCCGTCAATGACGGCGTTCGGATTTCCATAAAGGACCCCGAAGCCGTCAAATTCCGTAAAAGCGTATTGGAATGGCTTATGCTGAATCACCCGCACGACTGCCCCGTCTGCGACGAGGGCGGCGAATGTCATTTGCAGGATATGACGCTTATGACCGGCCATGTCTATCGCAGGAATCGTTTCAAAAAACGCACACATAAAAACCAGTATCTCGGCCCATTCGTTAAGCACGAAATGAACCGCTGTATTCAGTGTTATCGATGCGTCCGGTTTTATAAGGATTACGCGGGCGGCAGGGATTTGAGCGTCTTCTGCTGGCACGACAGCGTTTATTTCGGGCGAAATAAAGACGGCGTCCTGCAAAGCCAGTTCAGCGGCAACCTCGTCGAAATTTGCCCTACGGGCGTCTTTACCGACAAGACCTTCGCCAATCATTACACCCGCAAATGGGACCTTCAAACCGCCCCATCGATATGCGTGCATTGCGGCCTGGGATGCAATACTCTTCCCGGCGAACGTTACGGCACGCTTCGGCGGATACAAAACCGGTTCAACAGCCAAATCAACGGCTATTTCCTCTGCGACCGCGGACGCTTCGGCTACGAATTTGTAAATAGCAAACGCAGGATTACGCAGCCGGGAAAATCAAAAATCGGAGAAATCGCAAATATTATAAAAAACAGCAAAGGCATAATCGGTATCGGCTCGCCGAGGGCATCTCTCGAATCGAATCACGCACTTCGCGAGCTTGTTGGAAAAGAGAATTTTTACGCCGGCGTTTCAAAAGATGAATTTGAGACGCTTTCAGTAATAACCGGAATTTTGAAAAATAGTCCCATCCGGTCAGCTTCAATACAAGACGTAAGCAAATCGGACGCGGTTTTGATTTTGGGTGAGGATGTATCGAACTCAGCGCCGATGATTGAATTGGCGCTAAGACAATCGGTGCTTAATAAGCCGGCGGCGATTGCTGAAAAACTTAATATCGAGCGATGGAACGACGGCCCATTCCGCGAGGCGATACAGGATGTAAAAGGCCCTCTCTATATAGCAACCTGCAATAACACGATCCTTGATGAAATATCGAAGACGTATCGTGCTGCCCCCGATGATATTGCCCGATTAGGTTATGGGGTAGCACATCAGATAGATGCTGATTCGCCGGCAGTTAATGGTTTTGATGACCTGGCAGGGAAAATAGCCAATGACTTTAAAAACGCTAAAAATCCCGTTGTGATTACGGGAACGTCCTGCAAAAACAAATCGATTATCGAGGCGGCAGCAAACGTCGCTTACGCACTTCTCAAAATCGGTAAAAAGCCGAAAATTTGTTTTGTCTTGCCGAATTGCAACAGTATCGGCCTTGCGTTACTTGCTGATAAATCCATTGAAAATGTCTCTGCGGACACGGCGATTGTTTTAGAAAACGATAACTTTCCCAATAAAGCGAAAAATATCATCGCGATTGACTACCTGACAAATTCAACGACAGAAAAAGCCCATTTTGTTTTACCTGCCGCGACGTTTGCGGAATCGGACGGCACTTTTATCAATAACGAGGGCCGGGCGCAACGGTTTTTTAAGGTTTACCCCCCCGCCGGCGAAATTCAGGACAGTTGGCGATGGGTTCGCGATATTATGTTTGCCCTCGACAGGCCCGAAGCAAGAGAATGGAAAAACTTTGATGATATCACCGCTGAGATTGCCAATAAAGTTCCTGTCCTTCAAGGAATAGTCGATGCAGCTCCCAAGGCCAGTTTCGCTATGTATGGCCAGCGTATCCCGCGTCAGTTGCAGCGATACAGCGGCCGAACAGCGATGTCCTCTAATATTGATGTCCGCGAGGGAAAACCTGCGGATGACCCCGATTCGCCTTTGTCATTTTCGATGGAAGGTTACCCGGGCCAGCCCCCTTCGCCATTGATTACTCATTTCTGGTCTCCGGCGTGGAATTCAGTTCAATCAGTATCAAAGTTTCAAAGCGAAGTCGGTGGTCCTCTCAGCGGCGGCGACGCGGGAGTGCGATTGTTTGAACCTAAAGAGTCAGCCAGGATTGAATATTTCAAAAATATCCCCCCTGCTTTTAAACCGAGAGACGAAGAATTTTTAATCGTGCCGGCTTATCACGTTTTTGGTTCGGAAGAATTAAGCGCTCAGGCACCGGGCATATCGGAACTGGCGGCAAAACCTTATATCGCGATAAATCCGCAGCAGGCAAAGGGCTTGTCTGAAACGATCGAGATAACCCTTTCAAATACTCTATATCAATTGCCCGTCATACAATCGCCGGGTATTCCCATAGGGATTGCGGTTGTGCCCGTTTTGACAGGAATGCGATGGGACGGCTCGCCTTTTCGGACAATGCTCAAGTAAATGCGTGAAGTAATAATACCGCTGATTATTGTTTTCGCTGTTTTGGCCGGCGTATTGACCGTCTCTGCTGGTCTCATCTGGCTTGAACGCCGGCTTCTGGCGTTATGGCAGGACCGTTACGGTCCGAACCGAGTGGGGCCTTTCGGGCTTTTTCAGGTCGTGGCCGATATGATAAAGCTTTTTATGAAAGAGGACTGGGTCCCGCCTTTTGCCGATAAATTCGTGTTCGTATTGGCCCCCGCCATAATAATGGCTACCACTTTAATGTCCTTTGCCATAGTAGTATTTGCCCCCGGCTTAACAGTTGTTGACCTCAGCGTGGGCCTGCTTTTCTTTCTTGCGATGTCGTCTTTGGGCGTTTACAGCGTCGCTCTTGCGGGCTGGTCATCCAATAATAAATATTCACTCATCGGCGGCCTTCGAGCCGCGGCCCAGATGCTCAGCTATGAGATATTTATGGGCCTGTCTCTTATGGGCGTTGTCCTATTAGCCGGCTCGTTCAATATTACAGCCATCGTCGAGGCCCAGAAAAAAATGTGGTTTTGCATCCCGCAGCTTCCGGGCCTGGTCATTTTCTTCATCGCCGGGATAGCGGAAACGCATCGGCTTCCTTTCGATTTGCCCGAGGCGGAAAACGAACTTGTCGCGGGATACCATAGCGAATATTCGGGAATGAAATTCGCGATGTTTTTCGTAGGCGAGTATCTGGCTGTCGCGTTAATATCGGCTCTTGTGGCGACTTTTTTCTTAGGCGGCTGGCTTGGTCCGGTTTTACCGCCAATTATCTGGTTTACAATCAAGACCTTCGCCGTAATTTGCCTGTTCATATTACTCCGTGCGACGCTTCCACGCCCCCGATATGACCAGCTTATGGCGTTTGGCTGGAAACTTATGCTGCCTCTGGCTTTATTGAATATTGTGGTAACAGGCGGAATTTTACTTTCACGGGGTTAAACTATGTTCGGGATATTTAGCGGTTTATGGCGGGTGTTGCTGCACGCGCTTCACAAGCGTGTTACGGTTCAATATCCTGAGAAAAAGTCGTACCTGCCCCCCCGCTGGAGAGGACGAATAATCCTTTCGCGAGACCCCGATGGCGGCGAACGGTGCGTGGCGTGTTATCTTTGCGCGGCTGCCTGCCCCGTCGATTGCATATCGCTTCAATCGACAGAAGACGAGCACGGCAGGCGTTATCCGGCCTTTTTCCGTATCAATTTTTCGCGTTGTATCTTCTGCGGCCTGTGCGAGGAGGCCTGCCCGACATACGCGATTCAACTGACGCCTGATTATGAAATGGGCGAGTTTAACAGGCAGGAAATGGTCTATGAAAAAGAGGATTTGCTGATAGCCGGCGAGGGAAAATACAAGGGCTATAATTTTTATAAAGCCGCCGGGGTATCGATAGCCAACAAAGACAAGGGCCAGGCCCAAAACGAATTGCCCCCCGTCGATATGCACGACCTCTTACCTTAAATTATGGATATTGCCTTTTACATCTGTGCGGCGGTTGCTGTTATCTCAACTGCGATGACCATAACCAGCGTAAACGCGGTACACGCGCTTCTCTATTTTATCGTATCGCTTTTGGCGGTTGGGGTAATTTTCTTCGTATTAGGCGCTCCATTTGTCGCGGCCCTGATAATAATAATAAATGCCGGGGCGATTATGGTGCTTTTTGTTTTCGTGATTATGATGCTCAACTTAGGCCCCCATACAAAAGAGCAGGAAAAAAGCTGGTTGAAACCGAGAACGTGGATAGGCCCGGCGATACTGACGACGATTCTTCTTGTCGAGCTGATTTACACGCTGACAGGTTATTCCGGCACAAGCACGGAAGCCGCGGTTGTCCCGGCCAAACAGGTGGGAATCTCCCTTTTCGGGCCATACCTGTTGGCAGTCGAATTGGCGTCGATTTTGCTTTTGGCAGGATTATTGGGTGCATATCATTTGGGTCGCGGGTCTGCCGACGGCGAGGAGGTAAATAAGCAATGATAGCGAACATACCTCTTCAATACGGTCTCGGTCTTGCGGTGATGCTGTTCGGCCTGGGGCTTATAGGCGTGCTGGTTCGCCGCAACATCGTTTTTATTCTGCTATCAATCGAGATAATGCTCAACGCCTGCGGCCTGGCGTTTGTGGTCGTCGGCTCACATCTCAATCAGCCCGACGGCCAGGTAATGTATTTTTTCATTTTGACAATGGCGGCGGCTGAAGTGGCCGTAGGGCTTGGTTTGGTTATGCAGATGTACCGCAAATTCAATACGCTCGATACCAACGCGATTAACAGGATGAAGGGATAAAATGCTCGACTTTTTGTGGCTGATTCCTGTTTTACCCCTCGCGGGCTTTGCGATTCTTTCGCTATTGGGCAAACGCATTTCGCCAAAAGCCATCGGTCTGGTATCGGTTATTCCAACAGGTTTATCAGCGATTATTACCGCGATAATCGGCTATGGCTTTATCACCTCACCGCCGGCCAACAGCGCCTTTTCACAAATTTTGTGGACTTGGTTTCAGGTAGGCAATTTCACTCCCGCTATCGCTTTTCATCTGGACGCGCTTTCGATGGCAATGATTTTCGTTGTTACTTTCGTCGGCTTGCTTATCCTGATTTACTCAACCGCGTTTATGGCCGGCGACGAGGGTTACAGCAGGTTCTTCGCGTATATGAACCTGTTTATCGCCTCGATGCTCATCCTCGTGCTGGCCGATAACCTTCTATTTTTGTATCTCGGCTGGGAAGGCGTCGGGCTTTGCAGCTATCTTTTAATCGGTTTCTGGTATCGGGATGCTAAAAACGGCGCAGCGGCGATGAAGGCGTTTTTCGTAACACGAATCGGCGATACCGCTATGGCTATCGGTCTGTTTTTGCTCTTCACAACTTTCGGAACGCTCGATATCCAGTCGCTTTCACAGGAGATTTCACAGCAACCCGTCGTAACCCTCGCTGCCATCCTGCTTTTGGCAGGCGCGATAGGTAAATCGGCTCAACTTCCTTTACAGGTATGGCTTCCCGACGCGATGGCAGGCCCGACGCCGGTTAGCGCCCTTATTCACGCCGCGACAATGGTAACTGCGGGCGTTTATTTGATTGCCAGAACCAACTTTTTATTCATTCACGCCCCTGTTGTATTAGCCGCAGTTGCAATAATAGGCGCAATTACGCTGCTCATAGCCGGCTTCAGTGCTTTGGTCCAGCACGATATAAAACGGGTGCTGGCCTATTCGACTATAAGCCAAATCGGTTATATGTTTTTAGCTCTCGGCGTGGGGGCATGGTCGGCGGCGATTTTCCATTTTATGGTTCACGCCTTTTTCAAATCCCTGCTGTTCCTTTGTGCAGGCGTCGTGATTATCGCGTTAAATCAGCAGCACGATATTTTTAAAATGGGCGGTCTGCGTAAACAATTACCCCTGACTTTCTGGACGTTCCTGATTGGCTGTGCATCGTTATCAGCTCTTCCTTTGGTTACAGCGGGCTTTTACAGTAAAGACGAAATTTTGTGGTATGCCTGGTCGTCTCAATCGGGCGGGTCTGTGCTTTGGGCTGCCGGGTTGACGGGAGCGTTTATTACCTGCCTGTATTCCTTCCGAATGGTTTTCATAGCGTTTTTCGGTGAGCCGAAATCAACTGTCAGTTTCAAGACGCCTTTACGAATGAGCGTGGTTTTAGTTATTTTAGCATTATTATCCTTAGCGGCCGGCTTTATCGAGCTGCCTGATATTTCAGCCGCAAAAATTACCTTTCAGATAATATCAGGCATTACCTCGCTTGCAGGCATCTTTATCGCTTACCTGCTATTCTATGGTGATCGCCGATTCATTGGTTATCTGCTCGGTTCGAGATTAAGTGTGGTAATACGCGATTTGTGGTTTGCCGACTGGGGTTTCGACTGGCTTTATAACAATCTTTTAGTTCGTCCCTATCAATGGCTCGCTTTTATCAACAGGGATGACTTTATCGACAGCGTTTATGATGGCTTAGCGTGGTTTTCCAGAATTTGTAACCAGGTGCTTTCCTTTTCAGTAAACGGCAACGTCCGGTGGTATGTCGGCGGTGTTACAATCGGTTCGGTAATCGTTATCGGTATAGCAATTCTATTATGATTCTCATATTACTTCTTGTAATTCCGTTATTAGGCGCGGTGTTGGCCTGGGCAATCAGTCGATGGTTTGCGGTGCTTGCCCTTCTGGCTGATATGTTTATTCTTATATTCCTGTCCGTTGCTCAGGAAAACACATGGTTAATGACCATAAAATTGCCCTGGATTGAGCAATTAGGGATTAGTTTTCAGCTTGGAATCGACGGACTTAGCTTATTATTGCTTTGGCTGACGGTTTTACTCGGTATTTTTTCGATTTTCGCCTCGTGGAACGAGATCCAGGAACGCGTCGGCTTTTTCCATTTTAACCTGATGCTGATTCTTGTAGGCATAATGGGCGTCTTTATGGCGCTTGACCTTTTCCTGTTTTACTTTTTCTGGGAATTGATGCTGGTTCCTATGTATTTTCTTATAAGTATATGGGGTCACGAGAACCGGGTTTACGCCTCGCTCAAATTCTTCATTTTCACCCAGGCGGGCGGCCTGTTTATGCTCATTTCCATTCTGGGCCTGTATTTCGCTCACGGCCAAAGCTCCGGCGACTACACCTTCGATTATTTCCAGCTAACTGGCACATATATGTCGAGTACGCTATCAATTTTGCTGATGCTGGGCTTCTTCATTGCTTTTGCCGTCAAATTGCCTATTGTGCCGATTCATACCTGGCTTCCCGACGCCCATACCGAGGCCCCAACGGCAGGCAGCGTTATCTTGGCAGGATTACTGCTCAAGACCGGCGCTTATGGCCTGCTGCGATTCGCTGTGCCCCTGTTCCCGAAGGCCTCAATAACATTAGCCCCCATTGCGATGATTTTAGGTGTAACAGGAATTATATATGGCGCGATTCTTGCCTTTGCCCAGCGGGACGTTAAGCGGCTGGTGGCCTATACGAGTATCAGTCATTTAGGTTTTGTCCTTTTAGGGATATTTTCAGGTAATACTATGGCGCTTCAAGGCGCGGTAATAATCATTTTAGCCCACGGCCTAAGCACGGGCGGCCTGTTTATCCTCGTCGGTGCGCTTCAAGAACGAATCCATACCCGCGATATGAACCAGATGGGAGGCCTATGGGCGACGGTCCCGCGTATGGGAGGCGTCGGGATGTTTCTCGCTTTGGCGTCGCTTGGTCTGCCAGGACTTGGTAATTTCGTCGGTGAGTTTCTCGTATTGGCGGGAACCTTCAAGACCTATCCCATATTAACGAGCGTCGCTGCACTCGGTTTTGTTCTTTCCGCGATTTATTCGCTTTGGTTTATTCAAAAGGTTTTCCACGGCCCGCAGGAAAAACACAGGCAGATACCTGATTTGGGAATTCGCGAGATGGCGGTAATGTCCTTTATTATGGCGGGGATTGTCTGGCTCGGGCTTTATCCTCAGCCGATTCTTAACACAGCCAAGCCGACACTTGATAAAATTCAATCAAAAACCACTGTCTCTATGGTGCAGCCCGATGTCGCCAAGTGATTTGATTACTATATCGCCTCTGCTGGTTCTTGCCTTCGGTATTATTGCGATAATGCTAATGGTAACGCTTGTTCGCAACCATGCTTTGACGCTTGTTTTGACAATCACGACACTGGCAATTTCCATAGCGGCACTGTTTGTTTCATCATCGGCCCGGTCGCGACAGATAACTTCGCTTTTGATATTCGATAATTACGCCCTGTTCTTTATGGGAATTATCGCCGGGTCGGCTTTGGTTGTTTGTATTCTCGCTTATGGCTATATGAGCGGCAGACGCAATATCAAGGAAGAGTTCTATATTTTAATGCTTATGGCGGTCCTCGGCTGCGCGGTAATCGTCGCAAGCAGTCATTTTGTCTCGTTTTTCATCGGGCTGGAACTTCTCAGCATTTCCCTTTACGTTCTTATCGCCTATCTGCGTTCAAAACCGATACATATCGAGGCGGGAATAAAATATCTCGTCGGGGCGGCGACTTCGGTCGCGTTTTTACTCTTAGGCGCGGCGTTTATCTATGCCGATAGCGGCACGATGGTGTTTTCAGGTATTGCTAATCATTCATTCACTCATAACCCCCTGCTTTTGGCGGGTCTGGCGTTGGTAGTTATCGGTATCGGCTTTAAGCTTGCCCTTGTGCCTTTTCATCTCTGGACAGCCGACGTTTACCAGGCGGCTCCCGCCCCGGTTACCGCATTTATCGCCACTGCTTCCAAAGGCGCGGTGTTTGCCTTGCTTCTGCGTTATTTTAACGCAATCAATGCCCGCGATTATCCCCAGCTATTCACAATGTTTGTCGTAATCGCCATTGCTACGATGTTTTTTGGTAACTTTCTTGCCCTTTTACAAAATAACGTCAAACGCATCCTTGCCTATTCATCAATCGCTCATATGGGCTATCTATTGACCGCCCTTCTGGCAGGCGGAACACTCGCTGCTGTGGCTGTTACGCTGTATATTTTGACATATTTTGTTACAACCTTAGGGGCTTTCGGGGTAATAACCGTTTTATCGAAGAAAGACAATGATTTTGAGATGCTCGACGATTACCGGGGACTGGCTGGCCGGCATTCCGTTTTATCGGGAATTTTTACCGGGTTTTTGCTTTCGCTTGCGGGTATTCCGCTGACGGCCGGCTTTATTGGTAAATTTTATATCTTTTCCGCCAACGTCGATGGCAAACTGTGGCTTCTTTTAACGGTTTTGATTATCAGCAGCGTTTTGGGGTTATTTTATTACCTCAGGATTATCGTCGCCGTTTATACGAAGAAAGAGCTTGCAACTCGTGAAAGAGCGCCATCCTGGTCGTTGGCGGGCGGCTTTGCTCTCGGCTTTTTAACTGTGTTTTTACTTTGGATAGGGATTTATCCGTCGCCGTTTATCGATTTTGTGAGAATTATGGTCAGCGGACTGATTTAAATATGGCAAATCAGGGTTATCATATAGGAATGATAGGGCTTGGGGTGATGGGGCGTAACCTGCTTGGCAATATGGCAGACCATGGCTTTTCCGTTGCCGGCTACGACAAAGACCCGCAAAAAGTCGCTGCGCTCAGCGACGAGGCAAAAGGGAAGACCGTTTACGCAGCGTCGAAAATCGAGGATTTCGTCAATTCGCTTGAAAAACCAAGAATTATAATGATGCTGGTCCCCGCGGGCGGGCCTGTCGATTCGGTCATCGCGGAAGTTTTTCCCTTAATGTTTAGCGGCGATATTCTCATCGACGGCGGCAATTCGCATTTCACGGATACCGAACTGCGGGCAAAAAAGCTGGCCGTCAAAAAAGTAATGTTTCTCGGAACAGGCGTTTCAGGCGGCGAAGCCGGCGCGCGACACGGGCCGAGCATTATGCCCGGAGGGCCAAAGCAGGCGTATGAACGGGTCAGGCATATTTTCGAGGCGGTAGCCGCAAAAGTTGACGACAAACCCTGTGTAACTTATATCGGGCCGGGGGCGTCGGGCCACTATGTGAAAATGGTCCATAACGGAATCGAATACGCGTTATTGCAACTCATAGCCGAGACATACGATTTAATGAAACGCGGGCTTGGGTTTACCGATGACCAGCTTGGCGAAACATATCGGTGTTGGAACGAAGGGCAGCTTAACAGTTTTCTAATAGAAATTACCGCCGAGATTTTCAAAAAGATCGACGAGAAGACCGCAAAACCGCTGATAGATGAAGTCCTCGACGTGGCAAGGCAAAAAGGCACCGGCACATGGACAAGCGAGGACGCGATGAAATTGAATATCCCGGTCCCGAATATCAATACGGCTGTCGAGATGCGGAACATTTCGTGTTACAGGTGGCTTCGCCAGACGGAATCGCATTTATTGGGCGGGCCTGCGATGGAATATAAAGGTGACGCGAATCAGTTAGCTGCCGCAATTGGCGAGGCGTTATGCGCCGCGATGGTCATATCTTATTCACAGGGTTTTGCGTTGCTTGCCGAGGCCAGCCGGCAATATAATTACAATTTGAATTTGGCGGATATAGCGGGTATCTGGCGCGGCGGGTGCATAATTCGCTCGTCTATTCTGGAGAAAATAATGGCTGCTTATCGCGACGAGCCGCGACTCCTGCATTTACTGGCGAACAGGCAAATCGCGCAGGGATTGTCAACGATGCAGGAAAGCTTGAGATTGACAGCTAAAACCGCTGCTGAACTTGGGATTCCCGTTCCGGGATTAATGGCGGCGATTGCGTATTTTGACAGCTTGCGAAGCCCGTGGCTGCCGGCGAATTTAATTGCGGCACAAAGAGATTTTTTTGGCTCTCATACATACGAGCGTATCGACGAAAAAGGAACGTTCCATACCGAATGGTCAAAAGAACGCGGGCAAGATGCCCGCGACACAAAGAAGGAGGCGTAATATGAAACCGTACAGAAAGGCCGACGCAAGCACAATTGTCATATTCGGAGCGGCCGGCGATTTGACATGCCGAAAGCTTATCCCGGCGCTTTATAACCTTATGTACGACGGCTGGCTTTCTGAAAAGTTCGCCATTGTCGGCGTTGACCTAAAAAAAATGAGCGAAGAAACTTTTCGTAAAGACCTGCGAAAAAAGACAAATGTTTTTTCCCGCAGGGGCAGGGTCAGCGAAAAAATCTGGAAGGAGCTTGCGAAAAGAATTTATTATATGCCGGCCGACTTTAACGACGCGGCAGCATTCAAAAAGCTTAACGCCAAACTCGAATCGATAGACCAGGACTTCGAGACCATCACAAACAAGATTTTTTACCTTGCTATACCGCCCAAAATGATAGAAACCGTGACCAGGCAGTTAGGCAAGGTCAATCTGGCCGACGACCTGAATAACAGGATGGTCGTGGAAAAACCTTTCGGCAGGGATTTCTATTCGGCGCAGCATTTAGACAGCGTGCTTCAATCCATTTTCAAGGAATCACAGCTATATAGAATAGACCATTACCTTGGCAAGGAAACCGTACAGAATATTTTCGCGTTCCGGTTTGCCAATTCGATGTTCGAACCGATATGGAACCGCCGGTATATCGACCACATTCAGATTACCGTCGCCGAGGATATCGGCGTCGAGCACAGGGGGGCGTATTACGAACAGGCCGGGGCATTGCGGGATATGGTGCAAAACCACCTTTTGCAGTTGATGAGTTTAATCGCGATGGAATTGCCGATTTCCTTCGCCGCAGACGAGATTCGCAACAGGAAAGTCGATGTTTTGCGCGCAATCCGTGAAATCCAGGTAGAACAGATTCATAAATTCGCCGTGCGAGGCCAATATGGTCCCGGCTGGATAAAGGCAGACAAGGCCAAGTCGTACAAAGAGGAACCCGACGTGAATCCCGGCTCAAATACCGAAACGTATGCCGCGATCAAGCTTTACGTCGATAACTGGCGCTGGCAGGACGTGCCTTTTTATCTGCGAACGGGCAAGCGCCTGTCCGCACAGGTTTCGGAAGTTGTAATACAATTTCGACCCGTGCCTCACCAGTCGTTTCCCTCGACGGCTTTGATTGCGCCCGAGCCAAATCGCCTCGTAATCAGGATTCACCCGACGGAGGGGATTCTGTTACGGTTTATGGCCAAAAAGCCGGGCGAGGTTTTACAGCTTACGCCGGTCGATATGCGGTTTACTTATCAGGAGGCGTTCAAAAATATCCCGCCCGAGGCGTATGAGACGCTGCTTTTGGACGTGATGTTGGGCGATTTTACGCAATTTATGCGTGCCGACCAGCTTGAGGCGGCATGGTCGATTCTGACGCCGATTTTAGAGGTATGGGAGTCGATTGAGCCGGCTGATTTTCCGAATTATACCGCCGGGTCGTGGGGGCCTGAGGAAGCCGAGGTTTTAATCGCGCAGGATGGCCGCACCTGGCATTTACCAACCCCGATGGGGCCTGAGGATGAGTTCGGTACTGCAAGAAGAAAACGAAAAAAGTAAATTACTTTCACCATTTGTCATACCTGCGAAAGCAGGTATCCATTAGTTTATCTGAACAATGTGGATTCCCGCCCCGCGAGGCGGGACTGCGCAAGACTACGCTTTCGCGGGAATGACAGAAGGCAGATGGAAATATGCCGAGAGATTTGCCTATAGGCAACGGAAAGATATTAGCCAACTTCGACGACGACTACAATTTGCGGGACCTGTATTTTCCGCACGTCGGGATGGAAAACCATACGGCGGGTCATCCGATTCGCTTCGGTGTCTGGGCCGACGGCGTAATGAAATGGATTTCGGACGGCTGGTCGGTCGAAATGAGATACCTGCCCGATACCCTCGTTACCGACGTTCATTGCGTTCATCCCAAACTGCAACTGGAGCTTTTCTGCCATGATTGCGTCGATTTTCATATATGGGTATTGCTTCGCGAGGTCATCGTTAAAGACCTGTCAGGCCGCGACCGCGATGTGCGGCTTTTCTATAATCACGCGTTTCATATAAAGGAAAACGAAATCGGCGATACCGCTTTTTATGACCCGAGAACCAGCGCCGTCGTGCATTACAAACAGAATCGATATTTTCTGATAAATCTCTGCACGCCGGAAAAATGCGGCGTTGACCATTTCGCGACGGGTATTCACGACTGGCAGGGTTACGAAGGCACGTGGCGCGACGCTGAAGACGGCTGTCTTAGCGGCAACCCCATCACCCAGGGTTCGGTCGATTCCTGTATCGGGATTAATATGACGGTGCCCGCTAACGGGACAGCTAAAGCAACGTATTGGATTGCCTGCCAGCAGGATTATGAAGGGGCAGCCAGAATCAACGCCGTCGTGCGTGAAAAAACACCGGAAGTGCTTATCAATCGAACAATTAACTACTGGAAGTTATGGGTCAATAAGGATAATGTCGATTTATCCCCCCTGCCGGCGAGTATCGCGGAGCTTTTCAAGAGGAGCTTATTGATTTTAAGGACTCAGGTCGATGACGACGGCGCAATAATCGCCGCGGCAGATTACGACGCGATAAATTTCGCCCGCGACACGTATTCGTATATGTGGCCCAGGGACGGCGCCCTGTGCGCTTATAGTTTAATTAAAGCCGGCTACTCGGATACGAGCAGGCGGTTCTTTCAGTTTTGCTTAGACGTGATTTCGCCTGAAGGTTACCTGCTTCATAAATTCAATCCCGATAAGACGCTTGCCTCGTCCTGGCAGCCGTGGCTTTTGAACGGAAAGGAGTCGATTCCGATTCAGGAAGATGAGACGGCTTTGGTAATCTGGGCGTTGTGGCAGCACTTCCAGAAATTCCGCGAGATTGAATTTATCAAGCCGATGTATCGCAAGCTCATCATTAACGCCGCTGATTTTATGGTCGATTTCCGTGATAAGAAAACGCATCTTCCAAAACCATCGTACGATGTCTGGGAAGAGCGATTCGGCGTTCATCTTTTTACCGCGGCGACGGTAGTAGGCGGACTCGAGGCAGCGGCCAATTTTGCTCGTGCCTTTGGTGAAACCGCTGATGCGGAAAAATACCAGACCGCGGCGAATGAAATCCGCGAGGCAATTGATAAATATATGTGGAATGAGACCGAAGGCCGTTTTTGCAGGATGGCTACGCCAAAAGGCGACGGGACTTACGAGCTGGATATGACGATTGATTCTGCCTGTTACAGTATCTGGGCTTTTGGGGCGATGCAGCCGGAAAATGCGAAGGTGCGGGCGACGATGAAAGCTATTCGCGAAAAGCTTCGCGTGGATACGGAAATCGGCGGGATAGCCCGTTATCAGGGGGATAATTACCAGCGAGTTATCCCGGCCGCTGACAAAATTCCCGGAAATCCCTGGATTATCTGCACTCTGTGGCTTGCCCAGTATGAAATCGCGATGGCCAAGTCCGTCAACGACCTTGCCGGTGCGATGGAAATTCTAAACTGGGCTGTTAAGCGTGCCACGCCTTGCGGAGTATTAGCCGAGCAGGTTCATCCTTTCACGGGTAAACCGATTTCCATTTCACCGTTGGCATGGAGCCATGCGGCCTTTATTATGACGGTGATTGAATACCTGGACAAATGGCGTCAGGTCAGGACGTAAGGATATGGATGTAACAAGACGTGATTTTTTGAAAATTGGCGCAGATGGCGCGGCTTTTCTGGCGGGCGGCGTCGGCGAAAAGACCGTCGATAAGCTGATACCATACGTGATACCTCCTGAAAACATCCGCCCGGGTGAATGGACAATTTACGCGACGACCTGCCGGGAGTGCCCCGCGGGCTGCGGGATGTATCTGCGGCATCGCGACGGCCGGGTCGTCAACGCAAGCGGAAATCCCAATCACCCGGTGAATAAAGGAGGCCTGTGCCCGCGAGGTCAGTCGGCGGTGCAGGGGCTTTACGACCCCGACCGGCTCAAGAAAGTTCTATGCGGCAAATGCGGCCTGGAAATGGACAACGCCGAAAGCGCGATTAAAGAGTTCGCCGAGGACCTGAAGAAATACAACGGCAAGATCATAATCATAAGCGATTTGCAAACCGGCGCACTTTATGAGGTAATGGAAAGTTTCCTCGAATCATTCGATTCGAAAGGCCGGCTATATCTGTTTGAGCCGTTTAACTACGGGCCTTTACGCGAGGCGAACAAGCGCCTTTTCGGAATCGACGCCATACCTGCCTATCATCTCGAAAAGTCGGATTTCATTTTGAGCTTTTCCGCCGATTTTCTCGAAAGTTGGGTAAGCAACGTTCAGTTCGCCGAAAGGTTTTCGCAAATGCGCTCATTCGACGGTCAAAATATGGGCCGAATGACTTATATCGGCCCGCGATTTTCGATGACCGCCGCCAACGCGGACGAATTTGTCCGGGTTCCAGCAGGCGCCGAATTATCGATAGCGATAGCGATACTCAAGGTGATAATCGAGAAGGGCTGGGCACGAAAACCGATAGCCGGAAAATATGAATCCGGAAATTTTCCGATTCCTCACGATAAGATTGTAGAGCTGGCGAAACGGTTTGTTGAAAGCAAATCAAGCGTTGCCCTTGCCGGGCCTGTCGGGGCATCAGGCGCAGCGGCTGAAAATCTGGCTATGGCGGTTATGCTTTTGAATTACGTAGCGGGAAGAATCGGTCAAACCGTGGATTTTTCACAAACACACGCACTGAGCAACACTATTTCAAATGAGCGTTTGGCTCAGGTTTTACAGGGGGTGACCAAGGAGGATGCCCTTATAATTAACAATGTCAATTTGGGCTATTGTATTAAGGATTCAGCAAAATATATAAGCGCGGCTGGAACGGCAGCTTATCTGGGAACTATGCCCGACGAGACCTCGAAACTGGCCAAATGGATTTTCCCTGTTGATTCGCCTCTCGAATCCTGGGGCGATTTTGAGCCGTGGACGGGCATCAATTGCCTTATGCAGCCGACTATGAGCAGGTTATACCCAACTCGCTCAACCGGCGATATTTTCATCTCGCTGGCGCAGGCCACGGACAAACCGCTGTCACGAAAAGCTGATTCCTTTGAGCAATGGCTTAAACTGCGATGGAAGGAGATTCACGCTCGCGTATCGCCAAATGTTTTGTTTGAGGACTTCTGGCAAAGCGCGCTGCGAAACGGTTTCGCTTTGGAAACACCTAAAAATGTAACAGTTAATCTTATTGAAAATAATATTTCTATAATGGCTTTGGAACCGGGCGAGTTTCAGCTTTGGGCGTGGTCTTCTGTTTTGCTTTTTGATGGACGCGTATCGAATCGCGGCTGGCTGCAGGAGACCGCTGAGCCGATGAACGGGCAGGTGTGGGGAAATATCGCGGATATAAATCCCAAAAAGGCACTTGCTTTGGGTTTGACCAGCGGCGATGAAATTGAAATCACAACCAAATCAGGACAGATACGCCTGCCTGTAAGGATTACCGAAGACGTCGCTGAAAATGTTGTCGCTGTCTGCTTCGGACAAGGTCATACATCACTGGGTCGTCTGGCTGAGGGTCGCGGGGCCAATGTTTTTGAAGCAATTGACGCTACGGATTCAGCTTCGATATTCGGCTCAGCTACAATCAAAAAAACCGGTCAAACACAAAAGCCCGTGTATCTGGCAACGAATCAGCAGCAGCATCACAGGGAAATACTGCAATGGGTCAATTTGTCGAAGCTTCGCGAAATGAAGCCAGGCGACGGCGACAAACTTCAACTGCCCCTGCCCGAAGGTTACGACCCGAAAAAAGACCTTTACCCGCCCCAGGTATATAAAAATCACCGCTGGGCAATGGTCATAGACCTTTCCCGCTGCATCGGCTGCGGCGCCTGCACGGTCGCCTGCTACGCTGAGAATAATATCGCCGTCATAGGCGAATGGGCGTCGCGACGCTGGCTCGAAATGGCGTGGCTGAGGGTCATTCCCTATCGCAATCAGGAAGAAGCAGGCCGGCTCGGATTTTTGCCTTTGTTGTGCCAGCATTGCGATATGGCGCCCTGTGAATCGGTCTGCCCGGTATTCGCATCGGTCCATAATGACGAGGGACTAAATGCCCAGGTCTATAACCGCTGTATCGGCACGCGATATTGCTCGAATAACTGCCCGTATAAAGTCAGGCGTTTCAACTGGCTAAACGCGGAATGGCCAAAGCCCATCGATATGCAGCTTAATCCCGATGTTTCAGTGCGCGTTCGCGGCGTGATGGAAAAATGCACATTTTGCATTCAGCGCATAAGGGCGGCGGAATTGAAAGCAAAGCGGGAAAAACGAAAGGTCCGGGACGGCGAGATTGAGCCGGCCTGTATGCAATCCTGCCCCACTAAGGTTTTTACATTCGGCGATTTGTTAGACCCCGACTCCAAAGTCAGTCAACTGACACGCAAAGACCCGCGACGCTATCACGTTTTGGAAGAGATTAATACAAAGCCCGCAATAACCTACCTGCGACGAATCAAGATTGATGAGCAAACCAACGCTTAATGAAATTCACGAAGACGCCCTTGCGCCGTTAAAACCGGCAAGGCCTATGTATTACGCTATTCTTGCGATACTGGCCTGCGGCTTCGGCTGGGGAATCCTGGTCTGGATATATCAGACAAGAGTCGGTCTTGGAATCACAGGCCTGCACATCCCCGTCGGCTGGGCGCCTTATATCACCAATTTCGTATTCTGGATTGGAATAGGCCACGCCGGCACGCTTATTTCGGCCATTCTTTTTCTTAACCGCTCGCGATGGCGAACCGCTATCTCACGCTCAGCCGAGGCGATGACCGTCTTCGCGGTAATGATTGCCGCGTTGTTCCCGTTAGTTCATCTGGGCAGGTTATGGGTGTTCTATTACATTATTCCATATCCTTCCGAAAGGCAGCTTTGGCCTAATTTTGTAAGCCCTCTCGTCTGGGATATCTGCGCGGTCGGCACTTATCTGACGGTAAGCGTAATTTTCTGGTTAGTGGGTTTGATTCCCGACGCCGCGGCCTCTCGCGATTTATACGCCGGCCAGGCCGGCCAAAAACATCCGCGAACGCTGCTCTATCGCATAATGTCAATCGGCTGGACGGGCAGCTCCCGGCAATGGCATCATTACGGCAGAGCGTATCTTTTCTTCGCGGCTTTAGCGACTCCCCTTGTGATTTCCGTTCATTCGGTCGTGTCCTGGGATTTCGCTATGGCTAATATGCCCGGCTGGCATACCACGATTTTCGCCCCCTACTTTGTCGCAGGCGCCATTCACTCGGGCCTGGCGATGGTCATTGCCCTTTTAATACCGATGCGGCGGATTTTCAATCTGCATCGAATAATTACCATTGACCATTTTGAAGCAATGGCCAAGACGATGATTGTTACGACGCTGATTGTTGGTTACGCTTATCTGCTCGAACCATTTATCGCGTGGTATTCAGGCGACGTTTTTGAAAAACAATTCGCCTGGCTGCGGGCGACGGGCTGGTTCGCGGTCTTTTACTGGTCGCTGACGCTTCTTAACGTGCTCGTTCCTCTTGTTTTCGTATTCAAAGCCGCCAGACGCAATATCAAAACGCTTTTAATCGTCGGCGTTTTAGTCAATATCGGTATGTGGCTTGAGCGATGGGTGATTATCACCGGCTCGTTATCCTACGATTTTATGCCCCACAACTGGACGGTTTATATTTTCAGATGGCCTGAGATCAGCATAACCTTCGGCTTTTTCTGTCTTTTCTTCTTTTTGTTTTTGCTTTTCTCCAAGTTCCTGCCGACTGTCGCGATAAGCGACGTAAAAGAGCTTTCCGCGGGCCTGCTTTATTCGCCCGAGCCGGAGACGTTTATCACCAAAAAACAGGAAGCGAAAATCGGCAGGAAAGAATCGGGTTTATTGGCGGTTTTCACATCTCCCGACGGCTTAGTCGAAGTAATCCGCAAGCTGAAAGACAACGGCCTCACGCGAATCGAGGCGTTTTCCCCCTTCCGGCTCGACGAGGTCAACGCTTTGCTCCATCCGCGTAAAAGCCCCGTAAGATTATGGACCCTCACAGGCGCAGTATCGGGCTGCATTGGCGGTTTCTGGCTTGCGATTGGTTCAGCCCACGTCAACGACCTTTTCGTCGGCGGTAAATTCAGCCCGGCCGCGTATATCCCCTATTGTATCGTCGGTTTCGAGGGCCTGATTCTCTTCGGCGCGATTTCCAACCTTTTAGGAATGCTTTACAACGCCCGCCTCGGACAAATCCGTCTGCCCGCCGCTTATGACGCCCGTTTTACAAAAGACCGTTTCGGATTATTCATCGCCTGCGCATCAGAACAAATACCCAAAGCCAAAGAATTGCTCGCATCATTCAAGCCCGAGGAAATAAATGTCGTCTAAGCTAAAAATATTTTTTTGGTGCTTGATACTCCTGCTTGGTGTCGCAGGATGGTGCTATTGCGTCTTTTCTGGCGATACAGCTCGGACATGGAGGGCGCTATTAGTCAATTTCATATTCTTTACGCCGCTGGCAAGCGGAATGATTGTCTGGCCCGCGATAGCTATTATTTCGCAGGGAAACTGGGCAAGGTCGCTTGAGCGAACGGCTTTTGCCGGGCTTTACTTTGCGCCTGTCTCTATCGCGGCGTTTATTGTCCTTTGGTTTGGCCATTCGCATTGGCTATCACCTGACCCGCCGCAGGGCTTCTGGCTTAATAGTAAATTCGTCTTTATCAGGGATTTAGCTGCTCTTGGGGTAATCTGGGTTTTGGGTACGGCTTTTGTCAACCGAGCACGTAAAGGCACGCCCTCGACTCTGGCCGGGTGGTTATGCTTTGCTTATGCCGTGGTTTTCACGCTTATCGGCTTCGATATCGTAATGGCCCTTGACCCGCACTGGTTCAGCACTCTCTTTGGCGGTTATTTTTTCGTATCGGGGATGTTCGCGGCGCTTGCCTGCTGGACGGTCCTTTCGATTTTGCCGGGAATCGCTTCTGCCGAGCAGCGACACGACTTAGGCAAGCTGACTGTCGCGGTGAGTTTGCTTACCGCGTACCTGATGTTTTCACAGTTACTGCCGATTTGGTATGAGGCCCTGCCAAAGGAAGTGCGATTCATAATCCCCCGGCTGACTGAATACCCATGGCGATATGTAAGTATATTTCTCGTTTTGACCATTTATCTTGGACCTCTTGTTTTGCTTTTAACAAGATGGTCAAAACGCTCGCCTGCGTTTTTAACAGCCGTTTCGCTGCTTATGCTTGTAGGCCTGTGGGTCGAGCGATGGTGGGAAGTTACGCCGACGCTCGGCGGCCAATTGACCTTCGGCCTTACTGAAATTAGTATTACAGTTGCATTTATAGCTTCGTTTATGTTAAGCGGGATAATTTCTTTCGGAAGGGAAAAATTATGAACTCCAACAGGGCAGTATCAAAGCTGAATACGCCGGTATGGTTCATCACCGGCTGCTCAACGGGTTTCGGCCGGGAGCTTGCCAAACTCGTCCTGGCGCATAATTATCGCCTCGCAGCCACCGCGCGCGACGTTAATAAAATTCAGGACATCATTTCCGCACAAA
>Ga0105104_10000650_pt1 | contig 26821 bp, 15 predicted proteins | sample PPLLaktember2015_3_FD_87034 | JGI IMG/M metagenome (GOLD analysis project Ga0105104, IMG submission 87034) | Freshwater sediment microbial communities from Prairie Pothole Lake near Jamestown, North Dakota, USA - PPLs Lake P7 Core (6) Depth... | ecosystem: Environmental > Aquatic > Freshwater >...
AAAATCGGCGAGACGGGTCCTCGGAGCCGATGATCGGCGGAGAGGTGAAGTGGAAGGGGAAACCGACTACAGCCCCCTGAATTTGAATTTAACTCGAATATTAGTCTTATCTTAGTGGCATTCGGGACAGTCAAAAAATAATTAGACGGCGAATTTTAATAATTTTAAAAAATTTGCAGCGCCTTTTTCACTGTGTTATAATAGCACGGGAATATCCTGAAAGAACGAAAATAATGAGAAAAAGGACGCGGATACTAATTTGTTGGCTGGTTCTTCTCCTGTCTTCCCCGGCAGGGGCGGGCGAGCCTTCAAAGATTGAGGAGTTGGAGAAGCGTTTAAAAACCGTTTCCGGCGTCGAAGCGGCCAGGGTGTCGAATGAACTGGCGGCGGAATACAGGAAATTCGACCTGGATAAGGCACTCGGTTACTGGCGAAAGGCGTTTTTCCTGGCTAAAGCTGTCGACGAACCCGACGAATTATTCTCCGCACTGAACGGTATCGGCGTCTGGAACCATATCAACGAACAATACCGGGACGCCATTTCCTACTACCTCAAAGCCCTGGAACTGGAACCCCGCATTAAAGACAAACAAAAAATCCCCAATGTCATCACCAATATCGGCATCGTTTACTGGAACCTGGGGAATTTCGTTTTGTCCGAACAATACCATACCCGGGCCCTTGAACTGAGGAAAAAGCTGGGATATACCCCGGAACTGATGGGACACACCCTCAACAACCTGGGGCTAGCGCTGCAAGGCAAGGGAGAATTTCAAAAAGCCCTGGATTATTTCCATCAGGCCCTGGAGTTCCAGGAGAAAGCAAACAACAAACGCGGTGAAGCAGCCGCGTTAACCAACATCGCCAACTGCTTTGGGGAATTGAAAAAATACCCTGCCGCTTTTGAATACTTCCAAAAAGCCCTCGGATTATATAAAGAAATCGATTACCGATGGGGGGTGGCTAACTCCACCCTTGGTTTGGGACGGCTGCTCATCTACATGGAGAAATATGACAGCGCCCTGCCGTACCTCGAATCAGCCCTGGAGAAAGCCAGGGCAATCGGCGCGAAAGACGTGCTCCGGGATTTGTACCAGGACTTTTCCCGGGTCTACGAAGCGAAGCAAGATTTTAAAAAAGCATTGAAATTCCACCGGCAATTCATCGACCTAAAAGAGAAACTCATGGAGGAAAAGAACCGCCAAAACTCTTCCGTCTTAAAGGTTAAATACGAAACGGAAAAAAAAGGAGTGGAACTTCTATTGCTGCAAAAGACCCAACATAAAGAAACCCTGGCACATTACTTCCTGGCTGCGGGAATCTTTTTATTCATCGGATTGATAATAGCCCTTCACTATCGGATCATCACCGGGAAACGGCTCAACCGTCAATTACAGTTAAGCGAAGCCAAATACCGGTTGTTATTCGACCAGGCGGGGGACGCCATTTTCCTGCTGGACGGCCCTGTTTACATGGACTGCAATCAAAAGGCCCTGGAGCTCTTCGATGTGACACGAGACCAGGTTATAGGCCGGACTTTTGCCGACTTTTCTCCCCCCTCTCAACCGGATGGCCGCGATTCCATGAAAGCCTTTATGGGATACATTATCCAAACCCAGGAGGGAACTTCCCGGCAATTTCATTGGCTTCACCGGAAGAGGGACGGCTCTCTCTTCGATGCCGAGGTGAACCTATCCATGACCGCCATCGGCGGAAAAAAGATGATCCAGGCCTTCGTTCACGATATTAGCTTTTCCAGGCGGCTGGAAAATGAGCGGGTCAAGTCGGCCCAATTGGAAACCCTGGGTTTGGTGGCTGCCGGCATCGTCCATGATTTCAACAACCTCCTGGCGGATGTGAAAGACAACCTGGAAATAATTAAAACGCAAGCTCTCCCGGGAAAAATTTCGGATACCTATTTACCCCAGGTGGGAGAAGCCCTTGTTGCCACCGAACAGTTGGTGGAAAAATTTTTAACTATTTCCGAGGGCGGGAGCTTGCCTATGGAAACACTGCCCATCGACGCTCTCATCCGGGAGTCTGCCGGTTCTATGTTAAAGGACACCGGGGGCGGTGTGAATGCCCGGGTTATCACAGCAGAAAATTTATGGCGGGTGGATTATAATAAAAACCAGGTCGACCGGTTAATCCGGAATATAATTCAAAACTCCCTCGACGCAATAAAATCCGGGGGTGACATCGAAATCGCCGCCGACAATGTGGAAAAAGACGGGAAGCGGTATGTCCTGGTTACTATTTCCGATACGGGGGAAGGTATCTGCCCGGAGCACTTACCCAAAATCTTCGACCCTTATTTTACCACTCGCGACCATGTGACCCGTAAAGGCCTGGGAATGGGGCTGACGGTTGCGCGGGCTATCGCCGCACGTCACGGCGGTATGATCGACATCACGTCCGAACCCGGGAAGGGTGCCACCTGCCGGATTTACCTCCCGGCCAGCGGCCAGGACTTGCGAGGATGAGAAAATAATGAGAGATAAAACCATTGTCCTACTGCTGCTCGTTTTCATGCTCTTTGCTTTTTCATACCCGGGCTTATGGTGCCAGGAAGAGCAGGCAGAAATAGACGCATTGAAAACGTTAACACCTGGGCAATTGGAAGAGCGTTTGAAAACAACGGAAGGAGAAGATAAATTCGGGGTTCTGTTGGTGCTGGCGAGAAATATCCTGGACAAATCCCCGGGAAAAAGCCTGGATTACGCCCGGGAAGCGCTGCGGCTGGCCCGGCAATCCGGCGCCCCGTTTTATATCGCTTCAAGCTTGATCGGAGTGGGGAATTACTATCATGTAAAAAACCGTTTCCAGGAGGCAGCCTCGTATTACCTGGAAGCCCTGAAACTGGAACCCCAAATCCGGGATAAAAACATGGTGGCCAAGCTATACACCAATATCGGGATGATTTATTGGAACCTGGGGCAGAACAAAAAAGCCGAGGAATACCAGCGCTTAGGACTGAAGGTTTTAAAAGAAACAAAATATAGCAACTCCTCCATGGCGTTCTCCCTCAATAACCTGGGACTCGCCCTCTCCGGGCAGGGCAAGGCAAAAGAGGCCCTGGAATATTTTTCGCAGGCCCTGGCCTTGTATCGTGAAGACGGTTACAAACGGGGTATGGCCGCCGCACTGAACAATATTGCCAGTGTGAATCAAGACTTGCTGAAAGACAATACTAAAGCGCTGGAGTACTTCTTGCAGACAATTCCATTGTATAAAGAGATAGAGTATGAATGGGGAGTCGCTAATGCCTTCGTGAATATCGCCATTACCTATATCCATATGAGTGAAAGCCGAAAGGCAGTGGATTACCTGGAAAAAGCCCTGGAAATAGCGGGAAAAATCCGGGATCAGCGGTTGATATTTCTTATATACGAAAATTTTTCCGTCGTGTATGAAAATACCGGCGATTACAGGACTGCCATGAAATACAGTAAAAAGTATGACCAGGTAAATGACGACTTCTTCAATCGAGAAAACAGCAGCCGAATCGACAACTTGATGATCCGGTATGACGCGGAGAAAAAAGAAAACCAAATCCGGCTCCTGCGTAAAATGAGCGAAATCCGGCAAATTATTAGGGTCTTCCTCCTGGTGGCCTTGCTGTCCTTCCTGGGGGTGACGGTGGTTTTATACAGCCATCACAGGACCAGGATAAAGATCAACCGGCTGCTGGAACAAGGGGAAGCCAGGTACCGCGCCATGTTTGACCATGCCGCAGACGCTATTCTTTTGATGGAAAACGCCGCGGTAGTCGATTACAACAATAAAGCCCTGGAAATGTTCGGGGAAGACATGGAAGAGATCGGTAAAGCCCTGGAGGGACGACCACCGAAATTCCATTGGCAGCATGTTAAAAAAGACGGCACACCTTTTGACGCGCAAGTAAGTACTGCCCCTGTGATCATCCAGCAGCGCTCCCTTATCCAGGTTATTATCCATGATATTACCCACAGGACTCGACTGGAGAAAGAACGGATCAAATCCGCCCGTTTAGAAACCACTCAAATCCTGGCCGGGGGAATTGCCCATGATTTCAACAACCTCCTGGCCATTATCCTGGGGTATATCGAATTAGCCCAATCGGAACTCGAACCGGGAAACAAAACCGATTTACTATTTTCGAAGGTGAAAATGATTGCCCAGTCCGCCGTGGAATTGGTGGATAAATTTCGCTCCATCTCCGAGGCAGGATTTCTTCCCCAGGAGGTCCTGCCTATCGCCGATATCCTCAGGGAGAGCGTCAATCCGGTAATGGAAAGATCCGTATCTGCCGGGCGAGATGTCGAATGCGTCACGGATATATCCCCGGATGTGCCCCGCATCAAGGGTTGGAGGGTACAACTCCGCAAGGTTTTTGAAAACCTCCTGGATAACGCCCTGGAAGCGATGGGAGATACGGGTAAAATTCAAATCGCCGCCGCCAGTGTGGAAAAAGACGGGAAACACTATGCCCTGGTTACTATTTCCGATAATGGAGAAGGCATCCTGCCGGAGCATTTACACCGGGTATTCGAGCCCTACTTCACCACCCGCGGGAATACGACGCGAAAAGGCCGGGGTATGGGACTGACGGTCGCCGAAAGTATTGTCAAACGCCATAACGGAACCATCGATGTCTCCTCGGACCCGGGGAGGGGAACCACCTTCCAAATCTATTTACCCGCTGTTTCAACCGATATCAACCGATAAGCCGGTGAAGAAAATTATTATACAAGAATTGCTGATTGTGCGGGAGTGTTATACTATTTGGTGTGAAATGGGTGCGCCAAATAATTTATAAAAATTTTTGACACAACTTGCGTGTGACAAAGTAGAATTAATGATTACCGATGAAAGACATCGACCGATTCGACGGCCCGCCGATAAACCCACACGCGGTGTGGCTACCATTCTTTATAGGAGGTACCGTCCAGGGCTTTTCGCTCGGATTTGGTGTAAACATCGTAGACGTTTTCACCTCCCCAGGAGTATGAGTCCCGGTCGTCCTGGTATGACTTCAGGCCCCACTCATAAGAATTGGTCATGGGATCGGCAGGAATTCGGCGTAAGAATTTTTGAATGCGCATTTCCCCTTTTTTGTCTTTGTATTCGAGGCCTTCGACGAGAACGTTTAGTTTTTCCGGGTAGTTGTAAGTATCCTCATCGACTTTCATGTTATTATCTTCGATAAATTTTTTATAATCATCGATGGCGGCGCGAATGGTGCGAAGTGCGCGGCGCAATTCGATTTCCTTGTATCTTTTTACCGAGGTTTCAACCATAGGTATCGCCACTGCGGCCAGGATAGCCACAATGACGATAACCACGATCAATTCGATTAATGTAAAGCCATGTCTCTGCATATGATTACCTTTAAACGGCATGCTTTTGTGCATGGGTTTACGATCCGATTTTTTTTCTAATCCTAATCGTCAGGATATTCGGCAGCGCGTTTACTCAGCTTGATTCGATTGTCCTTGTCGATGCCGATGACTTTCACTTTAATTTCCTGTCCGATGGTGAACTTCATATCTTTAATATTACCGATACGGCGCTGCGAGAGTTCAGAAATATGAACCAGGCCGTTGGAGCCTTTGAAGATTTCGGCGAACACGCCGTATTCTTCGATCCGGGTAATTTTTCCTTTGTAAATTTTCCCGATTTCGGCGGATTGGGTAATTTCATTAATGCGTTCGACAACTTTATCGCCTACAGTGCGATTCGGGGCGGATATAGTTACTTTACCTTCATCATCGGTGTTGATTTTCACGTTGAATTCGGCGACCAAACCCTTGATGGTTTTACCGCTGGGGCCGATGAGGTCTTTGATTCTATCCTGGCTGATATTGATGGTCATGATAATGGGGGCGTATTCGGATAAAGAGCGGGCAGGTTCGGGGATTGCTTTTTTCATTTTTTCCAGGATGAATAATCGTGCTTTTTTAGCGTCTTCCAGGGTATTGTTGATAATTTCGTCGCTCAGGCCGTCGATTTTAATATCCAGTTGAACCGCGGTGATTCCTTTTTCGGTCCCGGTGATTTTAAAATCCATGTCCCCGAAATGGTCTTCGTAACCGGCGATATCGGTGAGGACTGCGAAAGAATCGCCTTCTTTGACCAATCCCATGGCAATCCCGGCGATCGGGGCTTTAATGGGAACACCGGCATTTAATAGAGCCAGGGTCCCGCCGCATACGGTAGCCATAGAGGAGGAGCCGTTGGATTCGAGGATATCGGATACCAACCGGATGGTATAAGGGAATTTATCTTCGTTGGGGAGAACCTGTCGCAGTGATTTTTCAGCCAGGTGTCCATGCCCGATTTCGCGTCGTCCGGCACCTTTTAAAAAGCTGACTTCACCAACGGAAAATGGAGGGAAGTTATAGTGAAGCATGAACTTTTTCAATTCGCCGTTAGTAGAGAGTTCGTCCAGCCGCTGGGCATCATCTTCGGAACCCAGGGTAATGGTGGCCAGGGCCTGCGTTTCGCCGCGGGTAAAAACCGCTGAACCATGAACACGGGGCAATATACCGAGTTCGATCGATATCTCGCGGATTTCATCGAAAGCCCGCCCGTCATTCCGTTTTCTTTCCTGCAGGAGGGTCTTACGAAAGACTTCATATTCCAGTTTGTGAAAAGAGGATTGGTATTTGGGTAATTTTTTCTCGTCCTCTTTGAAGGGTTCAAGAAGTTCATCCTGGAGAGTTTTGACTTTATCGCGGCGTTCCAATTTCCCGGGAGAGAAAATAGCCTCTTTCAACCGTTCGTAATATTTATCTTTGATAGACGTATAGATTTCAGTGAGTTCCGGATCGATCGCAACCGGGACTTTATCCGGGTTAATCAATTCTTTTTGGGCTTCACAGATTTTGGAAATCCATTCGCCGGCAATGATAAGAATTTCTTTAAAAACTTCTTCGCTGAATTCGGATCCTACCGCTTCCAGCATGACGATATCCCGTTCGGTACCTGCGACCTGGACCACCATGTCCAAATCCGGGATAACCGAAGCACCGGGGTTCACGATAAACTCGCCGTTTTGTCGCCCGATCTTTACGGCGGCGATAGGTGTCGTAAAGGGGATCGTGGAGGATAATAAAGCGGCGGAAGCGCCGATAATTCCCAATGAATCATAATCCAGGCTGAAATCGGCCGACAACAACATGGCAATGACCTGGGTTTCATTATAGAAACCTTCGGGGAAGAGGGGGCGAATCGGCCTGTCGATTAAACGTGATAGAAGTACTTCACGCTCAGAGGGTTTTCCTTCTCGTTTAAAAAAGCCACCGGGTATTTTTCCCGCTGCATAATTGTTCTCCCTAAAATCCACCATCAAGGGAAGAAAGTCTTTAAAGTCTGCGACTTCTTCCTTCATATTGGCTGTTACCAATAACACATTATCTTTAGATGTTATAACCGCAGAACCATTCGATTGTTTTGCCCAGCGATGGGTTTCGATGGTTAATGTGTTCCCTGCGATCTCTATTTCAATCTTTTTCTTCATAGTCTACTCCTTATGTATTCAGACATGAATTAATTATAGCACAAAATTAGGAACTCCACAAGGTATCCCCTGTGCGATGCAAAAATTAATCGCAAAAATCGGTTTACTTTCGCAAGTTCAGGTCCTGGATGAGTTTTGAATATCTATCGAAATCTTTTCGTCGAAGATAATCCAATAACTTTCTTCTTTTCGACACCATTCCCAGCAATCCCCGTCTTGAATGATGATCTTTTTTATGAACATTAAAATGCCCGGTTAAACCCTCGATTCGTTTGGTTAGAAGAGAGACTTGCACTTCAGGTGAACCCGTATCTTTCGGATTCGTTTGAAACTGGTTTATCAGCTTCTGCTTTTCTACTAAGGTGATACTCACAATTTCCTCCTAATATTTTTTTCACATTCTATATTAAAGTATATTACCAAAAATATTTCGATTTGTAAACCATATCCCTATTTTTTTTAACATTTTTTCCAGCGGGTCGATCAAAAAGCCATTGAAAAAAAAGAATTTGTCTATTACAATTTAACCGGAGGCAGTAAAATGAATCGATTGAAACGCTTTCTCAGGACTACTTTCCTTGGAGGTATAGCCGTTATATTGCCCGTGGTATTGACTTTCTTATTTTTAAGGTGGTTATTTCGAGTCATAACGGATTTTATCGAGCCCATTACGCATGTAGTGGTCAAGGAGTCTCGCATCCAGGTCTATTTTGCCTATATATTGGTGATAATCTTCATCATATCGGTCTGTTTTTTTGTAGGTTTGGTTGTACGAACCCGGTTTGGTCATTTTGTTCACGATACGGTCGAAAAACGAATACTGAAAATCGCACCGGGTTATACGCTTTTTAAAGAGACCATCAAGCAATTCCTCGGACAAGAGCGGGCTCCTTTTTCCCAGGTGGCATTGGTCGAAGCTTTCGGCCCCAATTCGTTAATGACAGGGTTTATCACGGATCGGCATCCAGCCGGTTATTATACGGTTTATGTTCCTTCCGGCCTCAATCCCACTACCGGGCTAATCCTTCACCTGGAAACAAAATATGTTCACCTCCTGGATGTCCCGGTTGAAGAAACCATGCGGTCTATTATCGGCTGCGGTGCGGGTTCGAATAAACTGGTCGATAGTTTCCTCCGTTCAAACTCGAAGAATCACCCGGGTAGCAAGTAGAAAAACAAACTTGTCAAACTTGTTTTGGCCTCTTGAATTTTTGCGAATTTTCTTATAAGATATAAGTTCCCTTTTTTGTGGACCCGATTAATGGGTCAGTGGGTGTTCGAACGAATCGCCGCGATCGTGAGACACCGGCGCACAGCAATATAATTCAGAAGGAGAATAAGAGCCATGAGTGACCACATTTCACTTAACCCGAACAAATTGGTGAAATTCCTGGATAAATTGCCGGAGGATTTTACAAAGCAGGACATCATCCGTTTTATTGAGAAAAACGACATCCGGATGCTTAATTTCCGGTATGTAGGGGGTGACGGTCGTTTAAAAACTTTAAACTTCGTAATCAATAGTAAAGCGCACCTGGATCACGTTCTTTCCACCGGTGAACGGGTAGATGGTTCCAGTCTTTTTTCCTATATCGATGCCAGTTCCAGCGATCTATATGTCATACCGCGTTTTAAAACCGCTTTCCTTGACCCTTTTTCGGATACACCCACCCTGGATATGCTGTGCTCCTATTTTACCAACGAAGGGAAACCGTTGGAGAGTTCCCCGGAAAATTTGATCAATAAAGCCCACCATGTGTTGAAGGAGAAAACCGGTTTTACGTTCGAAGCATTGGGCGAATTGGAATATTATTTATTTTCGGAAGTCGATGCGATTTATCCGATTACCCAACAAAAGGGGTATCATGAATCCCATCCCTTTTCCAAATGGCAGGCGATTCGAAAGGACGCAATGAAAATCATCAGTGAAATAGGCGGGCAGATCAAATACGGTCATGCCGAAGTGGGGAATATTATCCACGACAATGTCGAGATGGTCCAGCACGAGATCGAATTTTTACCCACACCCGTGGAAGATGCCGCCGATCAATTGGTAATAGCCAAATGGGCTTTAAGGGAAGTGGCTTATAAATATAACCTTGAAGTGAGTTTTGCACCCAAGATTATCGTGGGGCATGCGGGAAGCGGGATGCATATCCACACGCGTTTGATGAAAGATGGGAAAAATAAGATGGTGGACAAAAACGGCCTGGGCGATACTGCTAAAAAGCTCATAGCGGGATTTCTTCAATACGCTCCATCGCTCACAGCTTTTGGTAATAAAGTCCCGACTTCATTTTTGCGTTTGGTCCCGCACCAGGAAGCGCCCACCAGTATATGTTGGGGTGATCGCAATCGGTCCGTGTTGGTTCGCGTACCGCTGGGTTGGATCGGTGTGGGGAACATGATTAAAGATGCCAATCCTGCCGAACCCCCCGAAGATGTCAAACCTTCCAATTCCCAAACCGTGGAATTGCGCAGCCCGGACGGGAGCGCCAACATCCACCAATTATTGGCCGGTATGACTATGGCTGCCCTGCACGGCCTGGAAAACCAAGACTCCCTCAAAATTGCCGAAAAACTATATGTTTGCTCCGATGCCTCGAAACGCAAAGATTTGGCTCAACTCCCTGCTTCTTGTTTTGAAGCCGCGGAAGCCCTACTAAAAGACCGCAATTTTTATGAACGCGATGGGGTTTTCCCTTCTGCCATGATCGATCAACTGGCTGCCGACTTAAAGGTTCATAACGATAAAAATTTAAGCGAAAAACTTTTCGGTAATGCGACTGCTTTAAAAGAATTGGTTCGCCAATTTATTCATTGTGGATAGCGTTTCCCGGTGCGTGCATCGGTTCGACTCCCACGCTGCCTTCATATCGCGTATATTCGACGTAATTAATATAGTCTCCAGGAGCTTCGGTAATCCTGACACCCATTCCTGAAGAAGTATTCAGGGGAAACCTATCTCCGGGCCGCTTGACCCAACATATCATTCCCTTTATGCGATAAAGATCGCTGTCGGCTGCCAGCGCCAATATCACTTCGCTGTCTACAGGGAGCGAATAGGGGGATTCGATAAACATCCCACTCTTTGAAATATTCTCACTCACTCCCAGTAAATCAAACGTGCCGTGATCGTTGTAAACCAGTAGGTTTTTCTTTAAACGCTTCTCGCTTCTTTTTTCGTTCTTTGCATGTGATTTTAATGGATTTAAACTCGGTTCCATGAAAGTGTTTATGGCAATTTTGGTGCCATTCTTTAAAAACTGTAATATTACTTGCTGGGATAATATTTAATCATGGTTTGGGATTTATCGGGATGGGTAATAATTATACAATTGTGAAATCTGTTTTATAGTAAATAGTAATCTTCTATTACCTGTCAACAAGATATTCATTCCCGGAAAGCGAATCCTTCTTGACGAATTTTTCCATACGCCCGGGAGATAGATTTCGAACCCGGGACGAAAAAGTAAAAAATCTTTCTGCGGGTATTGATGAATAAAATTTTAAAGTATGATAAAATTAATTTTAAAGCGGCGAAGCCGCGACTCCTGAAAGAGCGTTATCAAATAGGAACCAGGATCGAAGAATAATGAAAGATGTGATATTTCATCGGTTGAAGGGCTGTGTTATTGTTTTCTTTATCCTCTGCCCCGCCATTTTTTTTGCCCAAAGTTATATGGTGCAGCATTATACGGAATCGGACGGTTTGCCCAGTTCGACGGTTTATGACATCACTCAAGACTTGTTGGGGCGGATTTGGTTTGCCACCCGTTCCGGGATGGCGTGTTATGACGGGCTTTCATGGGAGAAATACTCTATTGCCGATAATTTACCTTCTTTCGCCTTTTTCAAGATGAAAGTGGATCAGTATGGGAGAGTGTGGTCTTATAGTTTTATTTCTCCCAATAAAGTGGACCTGGTGTATTTTTATAGGGGGCAATGGACAAAAGTTGCCCCGTCTTTATATTTACCATATAGTGTAAAAAAGGTAACATCGTTTCAAATCCTGGAACAAGAGGGCTTTCCCATAATAGTTGCAGGGACCGATTCCGCAGGGGTATATCTATGGAAGGAAAATAAATGGACGTGTATTACTGAAGATAACGGGCTTTCCGGTAATGAGGTATATGGAATCGCGCTTTTAGGGGAAAAAATCATTGCTGCCACCAATAAGGGTTTGTCTGTTATACAGGCGGCGGGGGATATTCAGTTAGATCGTGCGTGGAATGAAAAGTTGGGTTTGAGTTCAAAAAAAATCTATGGGATTGCAGTCGAATATAAAAACAAATTTTCGGATTCCGTCTTGAAACAAAACCGGGTATGGTTATGCGGCATGGATTGGTTGGGCTATTTCGATGAAGATGCGTTAAAAATGGTTTTTGTTCTTCAAAATAGCCAGATTTTTTCAGACCGGGCGGTAGAGCAAATCTTACTTCAGCCGGATTACCGGTGCGGGATTTATGTGGGTCATCATTATGAATTAAGATATTATAATATCTTACGTTCCAGGTGGGAAGTATTGGATATCCAGAATGGTTTAATCGGCGGTGGGGCCAATTCGTTGTTTATCGATTTTGAGAAAAATCTCTGGGTGGGATGCGACCGGGGAGTCAGTAAAATATGGAGTCGTCGTTTCGGCAATTTCCAGATGATGCATGGGCTTTTGGAAGATGAAGTCTCTGCTGTGTTGGAATATGAACCCGGTAAATTCATCTTGGGGCACAATAAAGGGTTTACTTATTATGATGGGCGCCAATTCCGAAAATTGCCTATGAATGATGTAAAGGGTGTAAATTCCCCGTCATTCCGCGTATTGGACATAAAAATGGACAGCCGGAAAACGATCTGGTCCGTAATAGGCCTGGGGGGATTATTGAAATTCAACCCGGGCAAGCAACCGGTAGTATATGGGCCTAAAGACGGATTATGGGGGGATGCTATTTCATTATGGTGCGATAACCGGGACCGGGTATGGGTAGGAACCCTAAACGGACTCTACTATCTAACGCCTTCCGGCACGGTAATCAAATCGGGATGGGATTTTGATGGCATCTATTTGCGGCGATTGTACGGGGACCCTGTTACGAAACAATTAATGTATATCGGGACCGCCACCCACGGCCTATTGTGGTACAAAGAAGGGTATTGGAAAACGTACCGAGCGGAAGGAAATGAAAAAGCCAATGGAGTCTATTCGATTTTAAAGGACAGCCGCGGAAGATTATTGATGGGGACCCTGGATGGAGTTTATACGGTAAAAAACGACAATTATATCAAATTCTCGGAAAAGAATTTCATCCTCCACCGCCCGGTTTTTTTTATCGTGGAAGATAACAAGAAACGGCTGTGGCTGGGTACGGATAACGGGGTAGTCATGTGGGACGGGAACCGGAGCAGGGCGTTTTCGATGCCGGAAGGCCTGATCGGCAATGAAACCAATCGTGCCGCGGGTATATTGGATTCGATCGGGCGGATATGGATCGGCACAAACCGGGGAGTATCCGTTTATGACGGAGCTTTCGATAATTCTCCCGCGTTTAATCCCACACCAAAAATCCGTTTAATCAGCGTAGAAACCCCGTTCCGGCGTTTCCCATTAGAACTGAATCCAACGCAGCGGATTCAAGTGGGTTATGTGGAAAACACCCTGGATTTTCGTTTCCGTGGAATTTCTTTTGAAAATGAACGGTTAATACGGTTTAAAAGTTGGTTGGAAGGGTTGGAAATTAATTGGTCGGATGAAGGGTATCCTTACAACCAGGTGATCCGTTATACGAATTTATCGCCCGGTAAATACCGTTTTCATATAAAAGCCCGGAATGTAATGGACACGTGGAGTAAAGAAATCGTTTCGCCCTGGATAACTGTTTCGGGGCCTTTTTATCGGCAGTGGTGGTTTCTACTCCTGGTAATAATGGGAATAGGGGGTTTGCTTTATAGTATTTTCCAGTATATCATGCAGCTCCGACAAGCAGCGAATTTAAAAAAAATGGTGGAAGAGCGGACCAGGGATTTGCAGATAGCGGAACAGCGTTATCGCCGTTTATTTGAAGATATCAGGGATGTGGTTTTTATTTCTACACCGGAGGGGACACTATTGGATGTGAACCCGGTGGGCCTGGAAATGTTCGGTTATGATTCCAACGATGAACTGCTAAAAGATAACCGGGTGTTCGTTTTGTATGAAAATCCATCGGATCGGGAGGCTTTTCGGAGGGAAATCGAAGAAAATGGATTTGTAAAGGATTTCGAAGTAGTGATGAAGCGGAAAAATGGTGAGAAACTGATGGGGCAGATCACTGCTTCTGTAGAAAGAGATAAAGATGGGAATATTTCGGCGTACCGGGGAATTATTCGTGATGTGACGGAGAAGAAGCGGCTGGAAGAGCAATTGATGCAAGCGCAGAAGATGGAAGCTATCGGTACGTTGGCGGGGGGTATTGCCCATGATTTTAATAACATCCTGGGGGTCATCCTGGGGTATACGGAGTTGGTATTGGAGGATTTACCGGCGGGGACCCAACTGCGTCAGAATGTCGAAAGTATATACACTGCTGCGTCCCGGGCGGCTGAACTGGTGAAACAAATCCTGGCTTTCAGCCGGCAGGGAAACCGGACGCGCCAACCGATCCGGTTAACGCCGGTGATCCAGGAGTCATTAAAATTATTGCGCTCGATTTTACCGTCAACAATTACGATTCATAGAGCTTTTCGCACTGTGTCGGATTTTGCTTTGGCGGATGGTTCCCAGATACACCAGATTATGATGAACTTATGTTCCAATGCTGCCCATGCGATGCAAGAGAAAGGGGGAATCCTGGAAATTTCATTGGATGAAATATCTATAGCGCCGGCAGCCGATTCGAAAGGAACGAATTTAAAACCGGGCCACTATTTGAAATTATCTGTAAAAGATACGGGGTACGGCATGTCGGAACCTATATTGAAACGGATATTCGAACCGTATTTTACTACCAAAAAACCCGGGGAAGGCACGGGTATGGGTTTAGCTGTCATCCATGGTATCGTTAAAATTCACGGCGGCGAGATTACAGTTCACAGCGAACCCGGGAAGGGGAGTATTTTCAATGTGTATTTACCCAAAATGGACGAGGAAGCAGCTTCCGAAGCCATAGTTTATGCCGAAATCGTCGGGGGAAACGAATGTATTCTCCTGGTAGACGATGAAACGTCTTTGATCCAGGTGGGTACTCTCATGTTGGAGCGGTTGGGGTATAAAGTGGTTGGAAAATCCGATCCCCTGGAAGCCCTGGACGTTTTTCGAAAGGAGCCGGCTCTTTACGACCTGGTGATCAGCGATGTGACGATGCCGAACATGACAGGGGTCCGGTTATCCAGGGAATTACGAGAAATTAAACCCGGTATCCCGGTCATTCTTTGTTCCGGGTTTAGTTCCGCTATTAATCGCGATCAGCTCATAGAATTCGGGGTAAATGAATTCGTTATGAAACCCATTATAAAAAATGACCTGGCGCGGGTGGTGCGGCGAGTGATCGACGAGAGTCGTAAATTATCTTGAAAAACGGTTTAGATCATCGATAATGCTGTTGAATATTTTGTTTAGTTCCGCGGAAGGCGGGAGGGCTTCCATGAGTTTTTCGATATAGCGATGATCGCGAATATATCGATGGGAGTACGGGAAATTGATGTCGTATATCCAACTGGCCTGGAGGAGTTTGAAATCGACCGCGGTCCGGGTATGTTCCAGGTTGACGCATTTGCGGTTTTGAAGGTCTTCGATGACGGCTTCCGAAAAGCCGGTTTCGAAAGGTAAATCGAGGTCCAGTGCGGGGTTTGATTCATTATGGCCGGAATGGTAATAAGTGGTGAGTACTTCCAGTATATCCAGTTTGTCGGCGTCGCGGATCATTTTCATGAAGAGGAGTGTCCCCGGTTTTTCGTTGGCTGGGAGTGTTAAAGAGCTGTGGTAAAGGACGGATGCCAGGATAATTTCTTGTTCATGGGGGGCCAGGTCGTCCAGGATTTTTTCATCCCGGATGACCCGGGCGCCGATTTCGGAGTGGTTTTCCGACGAAGAGTCGTTAAACGTCTTGTATTTTTTAAGTTGTTCGAACCTGCCGATGTCGTGGAGTAAGCCCACTGCTTCGGCGAGGTTTTGTTTTTCTTCGTCCAGGTTGAGGAACTGGGAAATAGCCAGGATGTTCCGGCATACACCTTCCGTGTGCATTATTTTGATGCGGATATTTTCATCGGTATACGGGTCGGCGCCGGGGAATCGGGCGGTGTAACTGTAGAACCAGTTCCTTAAATTTTCAACCTGTGTTTTGTTCATTATCTTTTGGGTCAGGCACCCCACGTCGTGGGGTTTTGTAGAACCGGGGGATCGTGCGATGTTACGGTTATTTTTAAAAGGGCGGATTTGGAATCCGCCCTTACATTTCCGGGTCAGGCATGCCTGCCAGGGACTAACAAAAGTTTTTGGTTCTACCTTTTTACAAAAAGGGAGACTATGCTCCCAGGGTGGCTACCATAACGGCTTTGATGGTGTGCATCCGGTTTTCGGCCTGGGGGAAAACGATGGAGGCTTCGGATTCGAAGACCTCTTCGGTGACTTCCATGCCATCGAGGCCGAATTTTTTATAGATGTCTTCGCCGATTTTGGTTTCCCTGTTATGGAAAGCGGGGAGGCAGTGTAGGAATTTGACTTTGGGGTTGCAGGTCAGTTCCATGGCTTTTTTGTTGACCTGGTAGGGTTCCAGGAGTTTGATGCGTTCTTCCCAAACAGAGTCCGGTTCGCCCATGGAGACCCATACGTCGGTATAGAGGAAATCGCAGCCTTTGACTGCTTCTTCCACGTTTTCGGTCAGGGTGATTTTGGCGCCGGTTTTTTGAGCGATTTCGCGGCATTTTTTAACCAATTCGTCGTTGGGTTGGCAGGCTTTTGGGGCTGCTGCGCGGAAATCCATTCCCATGAGTGCTGCGCCTTCCATCAAGGAATTACCCATATTATTGCGGGCATCTCCCATATAGCAGAAGACAATTTTATCCAGGGGTTTATCGGAGTGTTCCATCATGGTCATGAAGTCGGCCAGGACCTGGGTGGGGTGAAATTCATTCGTTAAGCCGTTATATACCGGTACTCCCGCGTAAGCGGCGAGTTCTTCCACGATTTTCTGTCCATATCCGCGGTATTCGACGGCATCGTACATTCTACCGAGTACCCTGGCTGTATCTTTCATGGATTCTTTTTGGCCGATTTGGGAGCCGGAGGGTCCCAGGTAAGTCACCTGTGCGCCCTGGTCGAAAGCGGCGACTTCGAATGCGCAGCGTGTCCGGGTGGAGGCTTTTTCAAAGATTAGGGCAATATTCTTGCCGACTAACCGGCGTTGTTCCGTCCCGGTGTATTTGGCTTTCTTCAGATCGATCGATAAATCCAATAAAAATTTAATCTCCTGGGGAGTAAAGTCCATTAATTTTAGAAAGTGTCTGTTTCTCAGGTTAAAACCCATTTTGTTCCTCCTCGGGTTGTTTTTATTTCTTTTTTGAGCCCATATATTACCGCAAATTTGGATTTTTATCAACCCCCACCGAATTGAAACATCACGTGTACGTGTGAAATAGTCGAATTTTGTAGGGGGAGACCCGTGTGTCTGCGCTGTTTTTAATTTTGATTGTGATTTGTCGATTTGAAGGGGCAAAAAGTGTGATCGGGCAAACACAGGAGTTCGTCGCTAATAGATTAAATTCTCAGCAAATAAGAGAACTTCAATGCAATACTTCGGGCATCGGGATTGAAAAACCGGAAGCGTTCTTCCGAATAATTTTTAATGGAAAGAACAATTTTACTCAAGTTGGTTATTTCGTATCCCATGAGGAAATCGTATTGGAACCGTTTATTGCCGGAGTCATATTGGAATTTTAAAAAGGATGCCCATTGTTTATTTAGCTGGTAATTGAACCGGGTAGAAACCAGGGTTCCATTAAAATCGATTAGCCCATCCAGGGAATAATAGCGTGTCCGCGCAAAATTAAATTCCCATTTCATTTGAGGGGTTAATTTAAGGTTAACCCACGCGGTCTGGTCGTTTAATTTTCCTTCCCGGGTGAAAGTAAAATCGTCGCTGTACACATAATCGTGTATGTAGGTATACTTAAACCCGAATTGAATATCTCTATTCCCATTAAACGAGAGAGTAAAATAAGCATAGCGAGTATTATAGAGGTGTTTTTCCCATATCAACCGGTGGTTTGAATCATATACTTTTGCCCTGATTTTCCCGGGTAAACCCAGCGTAAGTACGAGGTTTATCCGGTTCCGGGTGGACCAATTGGAGACTAATTCTAAAGTGTCGGTAACTTTTTCTTTTTCGCTTAACGAACGCTCGTTGTTTTTCCAGATTAATATATTTAAGCTTTCCAGCCATCTGCCTTCCCACCGGAAATTGTATTTGATAATATTGAGGAATCGCTGGAAATCGATGTAAGGCGTATACCCGGCAGGTGTGGCAACATCGGCACCGATCCTGAGGTATTGAGACGTAAATCCCAGTCCTTTATCGACAGCACGACCCACTTGCAACCGGTACATCCCGATATCTTTATCTTTATCGTTTTGATTGAATGTAAAAGCAGTCATACCGGAAATGGAATATATCTTTTTGATTCGGAAAGAAAAATCAGCGCCAACGTTTCGATTCCATTTATTCCCGTTTTCCATGGATGAATAAATCACTCCCACAGTGGAGAGTTTTGCCACATCCTTTTTCAATCGAAACACTCCATGGAAACGATCATCCCCATTTACCCGGTTATTGGCGGCCAACATTCCCAAAGAAAACCCTTTTTCCTTACCGGTGATTTTGAAAGCCAATGTCGGGTTTGTGATTCGACGGGAATAAAAGAGGTCGAAGCTGGTAGCAAAGTATGAACTGCCCTCATTGTAAAAAGGTCTATTCTCCGCCAGGTCGAATTCATAGGGGGTTATCTGGTAGAAAAACGGGTCGGATTCCACTTCGGAATAATCCGGTGAAGAGGTAAGGTCCATGGTCAAGTTGGAAGTGATCCCGTATTTTAAATCGATACCCCCCGCCAATTTATTATCGGTTTCGCCGTCGGCTTCGGAAAAGCGTACTCCGGCATAAGGAAATAATTCGATATTCTTCCCGCCCTTGATGTTTTTGATTCCTTCCAGGTCTGCAAATGTATCGCCCAATATAGCAGCCTGGTTGCGTTCTACTTTCGTCCAATAATCCGTTTCATTCAACCGGAAAATGGTCCGGCAAAAGTTAACCCCCCAATGCTGGATGTCTCGATTGGGAAAACGGAGCGATTTAAAAGGGATTTTGATTTCCGCACTCCAACCGTAATCCGTGATCTGGGCCGATGCTATCCACAGCTTATTTTCCCCTGCCATTATTCCCCGGGGATTTACTTTAAACACATCATAGGTCAGCTTATCTTTATAGGTGTCCAGGTAAACGATTATTTCATCGTTGTTTTCGTAGGAATCGAAGGGTGTGATATCCCCTGAAATTTTACCCGGTTCCGGGTCGAAGCATTTAAAAGAAAAATAAATATTCCCATTGTCGTAGAAGGCATAAACCAGGGTTTTAAACGTCGGCTCAATGTCATTTTTTGGGTGAAATTGGATAAAATCCTCCACCGGGGTTATTTCATTATACAAATCCTCATCCAGGTGCCCGTCGATCTTTATTTTTTTTTCCACGAATTGTACATGTAAAATCTTCTTCTCTTCTTCGGCATAAACGGGAAGAGAAAGGATATATACCAGTACTGTGAACAATATTAACGCTAATATTTTTTTTGTTACCATTGCATTCTCTAGGAATTTAATATTAATTGATATTGTAACCTTATGTTTTTTTTTTGTCAAGGAAATCTTGACATTTTCTCTTTCTTAACGTAATCTTTCTTAAAGTAACCTTTTCCCGAAATCCCAGTGGAGGTAAAAAAAATGAAAAAAATAGCATCCGGTATTTTTGTTATGGCTATATTGAGCCTTTTCAATTTTCCCGGCGAAATTACCCCGGCGATATTGGAGGTAAATGGTGTGATGATTCACGACATCGGCAATAATGATATTTTATGCGTCATCAACACCCGCGATGAAAATGGTGCGCATTGGTTCATTATTAAAGAATTCGCCGATAACCATCACCTCGGTTATAACCTCAGCCAGTTAAACGTGGTGGATCAACTGCTGGTGTCGCCGGATGGGAAATACCTGGGAGTACGTTCCGTCGGTGAAGGCCACACGATGGTTGAAATTGTCGATTTGCAAAAACTTCGCTCGGAGAATAAATATGAAACCCTGCACATCATCGATCCTTACCCCGGTACCATCGGGATGGAAAAATGGGAAGGCCCCCGGCTGGCGGTTAGCTGCGATGTTCCACTCATGTTACGAAAAAAAGACGGGCGGGTCGACCCCAATCTTGTCCTTTCCGAATTAAAAACTTTTTCAATTAATGCTGTCGACGGTGTGGTGGAATCGATCGACTTCGATGCGAAGAAATGGATCGAGCAGGCTTTATTAACAGAAATAAACCCGGACGTCATCAAATCCCTCAAAGAAGCGGCCCGGCAGCTATCGATTTTAACGAAAAAATAAAGAACCCGGTTCTTGACTTTATATCGCGGAAATGGTACATTTTTCCAGATAAGGAGGAATTCCTATGAAGAGAAACCATCTTTTCCGGATATCGTTAATATTGATTGTCGCTTTATCGTTGATATATTTCCAGGGATGCAAAAAAAAAGGTAAATTGGGAATAGCCGATGATGTGCTCGAAGCAATAAACCAAAGCCCCCTCGGTTTAAAAATCGAAGCCGAACCCGGCAGTGTCACCATAGAACCCTCCGGGAACCGCAGGCAGATCACGTTCAAAAACCCGGCAATATCCTTAAATACCTCTGTTTTCAAAGATCTCATGATCGTGCCGAAATTAAAGTCAACCCACATCCCCATCCGGGTGAAAGAGATGGCGGTAATATACGGTCCCAAAGAAAAATACCTGCAAATGGTTTCAATAAATGGATTCCGGATGGAATTGTCTGCCGGTGAATTGGGAGGGGATTTTACTGTAAACATCGATAGAATGAATTTTAAAAATTATTTTATCAGCGCATTATTAACCAATAGGAATGCCGACTTGTTCAGCCTAATAACTAAAATTATGAGCGATTCTCAACCCATGGGCTATGTATGTGAGAACATTTCGGCCCGGATCATCGTAAAAGAGGGACAGAAAAAAACATCGCTTCGGCTTAAAATGGACCGAGTCGAATCCAATACCCGGATGATCCCAGACTTTTTACTGTCTTTATACAAAAAAGAACCTTTTTCTTTTAACTTATCCCGGATCCTGGAACAGGGGTTATCCATTTATGATGTGAATACCGATTTAACCAACCTCGAAATTTCCGTACAGGTAGATAATGACAGCGTCGTGGACAGCGAATTAGCCCAATTGCAACTTAAAGGTTATTTTAAACCCAACGAAACCCGGATGGGTTTCACGTATGGTTTCGATTTTAGAATAAAAGATTTAGTGCCCAGGATACCGAAAAATAGATTCCTGGAAATGGTTCTGAATGTTAAGGATGCAGGTTTTTCTTTCGCCATCGATAACTTGAGCAGCGACTTCATCCGGAAATATTTCGAATTGGTGCGTACATTAATGAGCCAATCGGGCGATAAAGAAAAGATGCAGCAAGAGCAGGTGGCTATGGCCATGCAAATGGCGGGAGATTTTTTTAATTCCAAACCAGTTTTCAAACTACGCCTATCCCCTTTTTCCAATATCCTTGGCGAGATAGAAGGTGAAGCCGCTTTTCAATTCCCGAGCATCATGGGACCTGTGGGAACCGCAAAGGTCGATATCCCGAACTTAAACGGTATCTTAAAAAGAATTAAAACCGAGAATTTATTACCCTTGCAGGATTATTTGGATTTAGAAAAGTATATCCTCAAATCTTTTGCCATAGACAAACAGGGAAACGGCTCCTTCAACCTGGAGATCAAGCCGGACGAACCTGGAAAGGTTTTTATTAACGGCAAGCTGCAAGACCAAAAATAGTAATTAACCTGCTCTATTGCGTATTATTCAGCGATATACCGGGAAAGGGTCAGGCTGACCGGCTCATCGCCATAGTAGCCGTAGCGGCTGCGGATAATCCCGTTCTTCATGTCGAATAAGGATATACTGCCCCATACTTCCACTTCCTGCCATTTTTTCTTGTTCCCCGGGTTGTAGTATCCCGGGAATTTCCCCGAAGGTTCCAAAAAGTTCAGCAGTTTCCACGCTGTCTCCATATCGATGGTTTTTTTATTTTTCACTGCCTCTTCGATGGCTGTGAGAAGTTGGAAATTCAATTCGTCGTATCGCCACTGGATGTCGTTTAAGAAAGAAGAAGCAATCGTGGCAATCCAATCGCTCATGCATGTCAACCGCATTTCCGGGGTGATAAAATGGTTGGTCAGGAGAAGCAGGTCGCTGTGTTTCTCCCGCTGCGGCGGGAAGTAATAGGGTCCCGGGCATTGGTTATCTTTGAAGGTCTTATTGATATATCCTTTTTCTCCAAAAGCAGCCGGGTCATATTTGACATCCTCGAATAACTCTTTCAATTCCCTGATGACAGCGGCTACCAATTTTGTCAAGCGCAGTTTCGAAAAGGTCAGCATTTCCACCAGGTCGCCGATAATATCCTGGGTGCTCTTGCTTACCTGCTTTAAAAAATCCCCATCGAAGTGTTCCCACAAACCTTTATTAAAATCGGTGACATAGTCCGACGGGAAATTATAATCCGGCCACCGGGGCATCAAACCTTTAAGCGGTTCCGGGGTATTATATTTCTTTCGCATGTTGAGTATATATTTTTCATCCGGTAAGTGTTTTTTATACCCTTCCGGGGCAAACGCCAAATAGGGGAAGGAACCGCCCTCGATTTTGCAGCCAGTTTCAAGGGTGCAATTTTTACCCGTTTTCCCGTCGGCAACCGTATAAAGCCAGGATACGCCGCGTGGGGCTTCGACGATACGATCGATAAACGTATCGATGGTATTGCTGTGGTGAACCGCATCGCGGATCAGGAGCATCGAGTTAAAACCCGGCCTATTGGGGTTGCACAACATGGAAGGGGACATCTGGATTCCTGCTGCAACATTGGATGTATTCATAACCGCTATACTCCCGATTATACCCGGTGCCGTTTGGCTGACTATCGGCTGTACCGTATCGCCTTCCATTATCCGGGTCGGGTTGTAAACCACTAAACAAGCCACATCCTGGAATACTCCCGCAGGTGGAAACATAAAATCACGACCGTAAAAATGGCCTTTATCCGTCACCACATCGCCGTTAAGGAAAAAACCATTGCACATAATCGGGATATTTAATAGAAACGCAGGGACTTTCTGGTCGGTAAATATTTTTCCTGTATAGAGGTGCGATAAAAGGCAATCGATACCGAAGTTTAAAGCCCATAAGCGTTCAAACCTCACTCTACTTTGCACGTTGGCTGCCTGGCATCCGTCGTATAACCCGTCCAACTCCTCGATATATTCATCCGGTATATCCGGCCGCATGCCCTGGGACTTCTCGATGACGATTTTGATCAGTAACCGCTGGATCATATCTCCCAAAAACGAAGCGGCATACTTGGATATGAGGTCGGATTTGAAAAAATCAAATATGACTTTATCGATATAATCCGTCGTCATCCGGGAAACTTCGGATTCCGACAATAGTCCCATTAAAAATCCCATCTGGTAATTGTTTCCTTCGATGTAATACGCTCTTTTCGCTTTTCCTGTCACCGTGTTTTTGGCTGTCTTATGCTCCGCCAGCACGCCGATCTTTCCCTGGAATTCCATATATCCCTGGGGTTTAACGTACTTGATGTGATCGAACATCTCGTCTTCTTTCAGGTTTTTAACCTGGAATCCGTCTTTGTCAAAGGCTGCTTTTAAAAACTCGAAATGTTCGGTATTATTGGTGGGTGTTATAGGCATTTTAATTGTCCTCCGCTTTTTTGTCTTTTTTTCTTGTACTGGTCATTTTCTTTTACTCTTACGCTTCTTCAAACAAAATATCACATATAAATATAGATAACATAGTGGAAATGGGAAGTCAAATTTTTGAAGATTTTTATTTTGTATATTTTTTGCGGGAGGATTTTTCCCGGGTTTGGGTATGGATAATACTTCCAACAAATCCATGGGGCGGCATCCTTCTCCGCTTGATATGCCGTTTCTGCCATGCGTTCCCGGGGTTTCTTACAAAAAGGTTCCAGCATTTCTATCGTGGGGGCCAGGTAGGCAGGCAAGTCGCCGCTGTTGTGGGGTAGGCAAAAATCGACACCCAGGATAAATACTGCGATGTGGATTTCGACAAAATGCTCGATAAAAAACTGGAAGAACTGGCCGGCAAAACACAGCCTCGCCTGGCTGAGCTTATGAAAGAGGGCCGCATTGATTAAAGTTTATAAAAACTACGAAAACCCATCCGCTGTTCTACTAAGCAATAAATGTATCCAGCAAAATCGACCCAGAGAGTTTAAGGAACTTATTGAAATGCCTCGTGTTCGATAATATAGTGGAACGTACAAAGCCTGCGTCGGAATATGCTCTTTGGGGACGGTTTATTTTCAACCCATTTGAAAAATGTATTCTTAACCGGATCACTGATATTTTTCGCGAACCCATCAACGCAATTTTCAAACGCTATTGCTCGAAATTGCCCCAGGAAGTAAACAACAGTTAGGGAAATACCGGTGGGCAGTTCCTATTTAATGCTTCTTTCCGAACCGGAAAATAGAACCCTTTTTGGAATAAAACACCTCCTCCTCTTCCCGGATACGGTCATAGAGCTTTAACCTCTTCACGTCCCTATCGGCAAATACAATATAATCATAGTACTTTCGGATAAACTTGTAGTCATACCGGTTGTAGGCAAAATATAACCGGTGGTTGATCGAGACCACATTTATTTTCGATACGGTTATATCCAGGTCCGGCCTTGAAAACATCAACGGGAACACGGGAGAAAAGAATCCCACGATTAACACTTTTTTTCCTCTTTCAATTCGTGATACAAATGAGTCGAGCATATGTGGAGAAAAAAGCTTTGCATAATGGGACCCCCGATTGGAAACATGATCCAACCATGTAAACCATTTTTTCGGCGAGTTTTCCCGTTTCATCCATTCTTCCCCCGATTTATAAATATTATAAACCAGGTTGAGGGAGTGGTATTTCGGGACCGTCAATTTCCGGTCGTTTTGAAGAGCGGCGCTTAAAAGGCCGTAAATAGCCACAATAACGATTAAACCGCGTATAATCTTTTTATTCCGGGTAAAGGTATTTAAAACGAATGCCGCAGGCAATCCCGCCCCCGCAAAGAACAACGAGAAAAAACGGCAGTTCCAGGGCATCCAACTGACTTTGAAGGATACCAGCACAAAAAAAGAGAGCAAGCTCAGCGCCACTACACGGACATATCCATTTTCTTTCCCTCTCGCGAAAAAAATAGACCAAAAAATAGAAGGTATAACCAGGAAAAAACCTAACGGACCATACCACGAGTAATCTTCGCTTATAAAGGGTTTCATCGCCAGGTCCGGGCTTTCATATGTATCTTTAATACCCGCCGATTTTTTCTCCTTAAGGAGCCGGTCGTGGAAATCGTTTAGTTTATACCCGTATTTGATGGGGATTTCGGCTGCTTGAACCAGGTACCTTCCCATATTGGCCGCACCTCCTATAAATCCATCCCGGTTTTGATGGGCTTTGACGATTTCTTCTTCCCCCCAAAAATTCCCGAAACGTTTGTAGTTATTGTGATAAAACAATCCCAAACAGAGGATAAGCCCTAATGGAAGGATGACGGCAAAACCCGGTCTCATAGGTTTTATGGGGATCGATTTGATGAAGCCGCGAAAGGAACGATTTTTGATTAACAACAGCGCAAACAGCAAAAAAAAGGGGAAAGCAAAACCTCCAAAATAGTCTTTTATGGACAAACCGAATAAAAACCCCACTATCATCACATAGAGCTCCAGGCGTTTCGACTCGATAAAAAAATGATAACCCGCCAGGAAAATCACTACCGCTGAAGCCGCACAGGGAATATCATTTTTGGCGGTGGTGGCCTGCAAAACCAACAAAGTCAAGGATGCTATTATCATCGAACCGGTTACACCGAGTTTTTTATCCCCAGGGTAAAATTGGGCGATCAGCGAATACGTGCCGCTTATTACCAGGAGATAAGCGATGAAACTATATATAGCTAACCCAAAATCCGAATGAAACCGGAGAAAAAGAAATGATAAAATATCGTGCCCCACCGGGAAAGCTACCTGGTGAAAGCTCGAATAATTCTCTAAAAAAATAGTTTTTTCCTGCTGAAACATCAAAACCCGGGCTAAATTATATACCATGCTGTCAGGGTTCGACGGCGGCAATAAGAAGGCTTGTAAAAATAAGTACAGCAGGATGGGTATTAATACGAACAGGATTAACCTGTTCCCCCGGAGAAAATTAAAAACACGGAGCGTGTCTGTTTGGACGAGTTTCTTGTTTTTGACGATATGGAAAATAGAGAACCCGGTGATGGCGATATCCATGAGAAATGACCAATGGGGAATTTTCATCAAAAATAGAACCTGGATTGAGAGCGAGAGGGCGGCCAGGGTGATGATCCCGGAATAGCAAAAGGACCGGGAGATGGAATCGCATTTTTTACGAATAAAAAGAAAAATAACCAGGTTTAGCGCGGCGATTTCGCCGATAATCCAGGGAGAAACCAGCCACTTCACGGGTGCAGCCCCGGGGAAAAAACGGTATCTTTTCTATTTTTCATAGGCAGAATTGTACAAATATACCCGGATTGTGTCAAGAGGAAGTCGCAAAAGATAATGATGAACGATGAGTGATGATGGGAAGATGTGTGCATTACTTTTTTATGCGAACGCGCTTCGCAAAGCGGTTCTACAAAAAACTCCCACGCAGCAATTCTAATTTTGAAAAAAAAACTGCCTTTAACCGCCCATCGAAGGGAGTTTTGCTTCAATTTTATGCCTTTTTTGCAAGCGTTTAACCTTTTTCCTGCAATCGAATGCGATTTCTTAAAATTTTCTATCCCCCATTAGGATTGAATGCAAATTCTTAAAACGATGGAGAAAATTTATTCGAATGTATGCAAATTCTTAAAATTTTGTATCCCCCATTACAACGATGAAGCTTTTTTGTTCAATTGAGAGAAAAAAAAGCCCATCGATAGCCATTTTGCGTCAAAAATGGTTTAAAACCTG
>Ga0105104_10000651_pt1 | contig 26785 bp, 25 predicted proteins | sample PPLLaktember2015_3_FD_87034 | JGI IMG/M metagenome (GOLD analysis project Ga0105104, IMG submission 87034) | Freshwater sediment microbial communities from Prairie Pothole Lake near Jamestown, North Dakota, USA - PPLs Lake P7 Core (6) Depth... | ecosystem: Environmental > Aquatic > Freshwater >...
ACGCGATGCGGCGCGCGATTTTGCGCAGAACGAAATCGTTCCGGTTGCAGCTGAATTCGATGAGAGTGGAGAATTTCCGCACGCGACGATCAGGAAAATGGGTGAGATGGGTTTTATGGGGATCGAGATCCCGGAGGAATATGGCGGCGCCGGCATGGACGCCCTCGCTTATGTACTGGCGCTGGAAGAGATCTGCAAGGCCGATGCCTCGCATGGCGTCATTATGTCGGTGAACAATTCATTGTACTGTCATGGCATTATGAAATTCGGGACGGAAGAACAGAAGCAGAAATTTGTCACGCCGGTCGCATCGGGAAAATCTGTTGGGGCGTACTCGCTGACGGAACCTCAAAGCGGCTCAGACGCCGGGACGATGAAAAGCCGCGCCAGGCGCGACGGCGACTCATATGTTTTGAACGGCCGCAAATCCTGGGTGACGAGTGGTCCCGTTGCCGATTACTATGTTGTCTTTATGATGACGGATCCGGAGAAAAACCAGAAGGGCATCAGTGCGTTTTTAGTGGAAGCCGGCACACCAGGTCTGACGCGTGGGAAGAAGGAACCCAAGCTTGGGATCCGCGCTTCGGCGACGAGCGAGCTGATCTTCGAGAACTGCCGCGTGCCTGCCGCCAATCGGCTGGGCGAGGAAGGGGAGGGCTTCAAGGTGGCAATGACCGTGTTGGATGCGGGCCGCATCGGGATCGCGACCCAGGCGCTTGGGATCGCAGAGGCGGCTTACGAAGCGGCGCGCCAGTACGCGGTCGAGAGAGAGGCGTTCGGTCAACCGATTGGAGCCTTCCAGGGAACGGGATTCAAGATCGCAGACATGAAGACACGCATCGAAGCCTCCCGTCTATTGATCTATAACGCGGCGCTGGCAAAGGAGAAATCAAAGAAGGATGGCAGGCGCTATTCGCTGGAAGCCTCCATGGCGAAATTGTTTGCCTCCGAAACCGCGATGTATGTGACGCATCAGGCGGTACAAATTCACGGCGGAATGGGGTACAGCCGGGAACTTCCGATTGAGCGTTATTTCCGCGATGCAAAGATCACAGAGATCTATGAGGGGACGAGCGAGATCCAAAGGTTGGTCATTTCCCGGAGTGAATTAGGATTGAAATAGGGATGCGGCATGTCCATTGCAGACTCACACCAAACCAGACACCGTTTTGACAAGTTAATTGCAGCCTGGCATGTTCTCGTTGAACGCACACGTGAATCTTTGCCTGCACGCTGGCTCCTGCTCCTCGTTGGCATAGGCTGTATTGCTTATAGTCAATATTTGATGGAACAGCGCTTTGTACAGGGTCAGCCGATTCCTGTCGCGGACGAATGGAACGTGCTTTATCGCCTGGAGGTCGTGAACCTCAGCAACGTTCTGGCAGCGCTGCCCTATTTTGTTGGGGGAGTTATCCTGTGCTTCTGGGCGGCACTTCCGGCTTCATGGAAAGAATCGTTTGTGAACTGGTCTTCCCAGTGGTCGACATTCAGCGCGACAAAGTGGGGCAAGCAGGTGCCGCGTCTGTTGATTGCCACAGGCTTGATGGTTTATCTTCTGGTTCAACTTGGCAAGCAACACTATATGCCGATCTATCCATTTTTATGGATCGGCGCGCTTTGGCTGTTCACACTGGTTGTCTGGAACCTGGATCGCGATAACCACATTGATCTATCGCTGGGATTAAATGTTGTCGATGTTCTTTGGCTCCTGGGACTTTTGATGATGGGCATTGGCATCGGGGCGTATGTCCTCCAGGATGTCCCAGCCATTCTGATCCCGGATGAGGGCTCTTTTTGGGAAAATGCCCGGTCGATCGCCATGAAGCAGTTCCGCCCGGTATTTTTTGATTCCGGTGTGTATACGTTCCCGATTGCAAGCTCCATTTATCAGGGCTGGATCATGCGCCTGTTTGGCATCAATTTATGGGGCTGGCGATTCTCATCGGTTCTGGCGGGAGTCGCGGCGCTGATCCCGCTCTATTTGTTGGGAAAAGAATGGTTTGGCCGGCGGGTCGCGGTTGCTTCCGCGGTCATCATGCTGGCGAATCCATATTTCCTTTCTTTTGCAAGGTTGGGTTACAACAATAGTCAGGCTTTGTTGCCTGTGACCCTGGCTGTTTATCTGTGGGCGGTGGGAAGCCGTAAGGGCAGTTACTTTTATCTCTGGCTGGCAGGTTTGGTTGCGGGACTTGGATTCTATACGTATTCAGCCGCTTGGATCGGTATCGTTACTTTGTGCCTCGGCATCGTGTATCTGCGTGTTCTGAAACAAATATCCTGGAAACAAACTTTTGCCGTATTCGCGTTGATCCTGCTGGCATGGGGACTGGCCTTTGCGCCGCGCCTCGCTTATGCCGCGACGGGTAACGAGAAACAGGGATTGACCTATAAAGTATTGGAAACCAGCTTCTTCAGCGCGTTCTATGCCCGGGCCTATTACGGTGATGCGGACCTGACAACCATCATTGAGACAGACGGGTACCCGGCAATCTTTTATGATCCATTGGTCTATGGTGAATTGCTGACGCGCGGATGGGTACGAACGCTCCTGACCTTATTTGATCCGCATCTGGTTACAGAGCATTTCCTTATCTCCGGCCTGGCGGGTGTTATCACCCCTGTCTTCTTTGCAATCGGTTTTTTCCTCTTCCTGCGCAGGTGGAAACAAAGCCGGTTTGGGCTGCCATTGATCTGGCTGATCAGCGGCTTGATCTTCCTGGGCATTATTGGGGCGTTCCCGCCTCGCCATACGCACATGGTTTCCCTCATTCCTGTCATTGCACTGATCTCGGGAGCCGGGCTTTATGCTGTAGTTGAAACTCTGACAGAATATCTCCCGGCGCGCTGGATCCCATTCCGCGCTGTCATGATGAGTGTTTTGATCGCGGCGGTGTTGTTGGGCATTCTTTATTCCGGCGCGCAGAAATATTTTGTAACCATGCCGGAGACCTATCCGCCATCCTTTGAAGACATCGTATCCTGGAGCGCCTGGCGGACCGAAAAACCTGTTGAGATCGTTTACATTGGGCGCACAGATATTGCGCATCGTGTGGCGTATCTTATCAATGCGAAAATGGTGCCACATACCTATCTAAATGTTGATATCGATATATTCTCGCCGCGCGAACATCTGAAGCCGGATCTGCCGACCATTCTCTTCTGGGAGACGAATACAAAGGAAGGGTTTCCCCATCTGCAGCAGGTGCCTGACGGTTTCGGCGCGCCCGTTGCTTTCCATGATAGAAATGGCAATGTTGTGGGTTATGCATCCACCAATTTGCCCGGTATTTCTCTGGAGCGAAAGGCGGCATTTTCGAGCGGCTGGAGTTCGCTGACCGACACGCCCGTGCGCAATATTTTGCTTTTTTTGTTGGTGGGTATTTTTCTGACAGGCCTATGGGGGTTACGAAATCGATTTTCGTGGCCGCGCCTGTCAGTTGAAACCGGGGAACAAGTTCAGGGGGAAGTGTCAGACGCAGGCGTGGAAAAAAGTGACGCTTTTGACATAGAGCTTTCCCTGCGGATCCGCATCTCTCCGCGTAAGCGAAATCGCCCCTAATCAGCGTGCGCCGACCAAAGCAAACATGGATGCCGATAAACGATCATTGATTACCGCGTTCCTGATGGAAGGCTCTCTTATCCTGTTGCTGAATGGCACAATGCACTGGGATCTTCCACTAGATGACCGGCATGTCGTCCTCTGGTCGGCTCTTTTTGGAATGATATTGTTCCTGTGCGGGGTGCTCTTTCTTAAAGGTGATAGGCTTTACAACTGGCTGAATGTAAAACTTCAAAAAGTTGGCGCCTGGCTCGGTATATCCCCATTGCAGGCATTTTTATTAATGACAAGCCCCATCTTTGCAGTCCTTGCCGTTAACGCGGCCGGGTTTTGGATCAAAATGCGCAGCCCTTACGTTGCTGTTGTCGCCTGGCTGATTGGAATTGGGCTGGCCATCTGGGGAGGTTGGAAGACTGGTGAAGAAAAGCCACGTTTATCAAAAGGGACCATTTTCTGGCTTGCCATAGTGACCTTATTTGCGTTTCTGATTCGCGGGTTTGCGACAGAAACAATCCCGATTCTTCTGACCGGCGATGAAGCCTCCATGGGCGCCAGCGCCACTCGATATGCAAATGGGGAACGGACCAATCTGTTTATCACCGGTTGGTTCTCTTTCCCGTCTCTCTTTTACTTTCTTCAATCCATTAGCATACGCATATTTGGGATCACCATTGAAGCTCTCCGCATCCCCTCGGCATTGGCCGGCGCGTTGACAGTGGGAGGTGTGTATCTCTGTGGCAAATCCATGTTCGGGCAGAGAGCGGGACTCTTTGCTGCGTTGATCCTTGCCACATTGCATTTCCACATTCACTTTAGCCGGCTGGGCCTGAATAATATCTGGGATGGATTGTGGTTTACACTAACGATCGGCGCGCTCTGGCTTGGCTGGAAAACGCAGGTGCGCTGGGCTTATCTGCTGGCGGGGCTTAGCCTGGGGCTTTCGCAATATTTCTATACAAGTAGCAAAGCACTGATCGGAATCATTTTCGTGGCGGCATTACTGGCTTTCTGTGTTCAACGCACACGATTTCGGCAGGCGGTTCCAGATTTTTGGGCGGCTCTGGTCGTCGCCCTGGCGATCTTTATCCCCCTGGGATTGTATTATCTGAGTGAGCCAAACGCGCTAGTGGCTCCCTTTGCCAGAGTCTCCATCGTAAAAGAAACCTTCTCTTCGAGCACTTCTTTCTGGAATTTCATGTTTCGGCTGTTGCCAATTTCCCTGGGGGCATACACACATACGCAGTTGGGATTTTGGTATGCACCCGGTGTATCAGTTCTCCGCCCCGTTGCCGCCACGTTTTTTTATATTGGCTTGACGTTCCTGCTCTTCCATGACAGAGACAGCCGATTCATTCTCCTGACTTTATGGTTGGTTGCTTTCAGCCTTATCAATGCGCTCAGCTCTCATATCCCGGCGGCTCAAAGGTACGTCGCCTCGGCGCCTGCTTGTGCGCTGGTTGCCGGATATGGCTTGCACAAAGTTGCCGAAACACTGGCAGCTCTATGGGTGAGGTCCCGAAAGGTTACTGCGACGATAGCTTATCTTATTCTTGTGAGCATCATGGTGAGCGATCTCTGGTTTTATTTTGTGGACTACACGCGGTCAACCTATCTGAGTGAAGCGACCAGCAACGGAATGATCGCTCATCAATTCGGGGACTATCTAAAGGGTCAATCTGCAGATACCCAGGTGGTTTTCTTCGGCGCACCGCGCCTGTGTTATGACAGCCCCGCCATTCTTTACCTTGCTCCACAAATTAAAGGGATGAACGCGCCAGAAGACTGGGCGACATTCGATCGCAGCCAATTGACCTCTCCAAAGATCATTTTTGTCTTTCTGCCTGAATATCGCGATGAGATCGGGCTCATCCAGGAGGCTTATCCCGGGGGAATGCTCAAAGCGGAAACGGCCCGGAACGGCGAAGTTCTCTACTGGTTGTATGAGCGTATCGCGAGGTAGGCTGACCGAATTACTCGAAATCAATTCGAATCAGTTACAATCATCCCCATGAAAGCTGTTCTTTTTCGCCAGCACGGCGGACCTGAAGTGCTGGAATACACGGATTTCCCGACACCTGAACCAAAACCCGGAGAAGCGCTGATCCGTTTGCGTGCTGCGGCACTTAATCGCATGGATGTGATGGTGCGCAACGGCTGGCCTGGCTTGAAGTTGGAAATGCCGCATATCAATGGAGCGGATGGGGCGGGAGAAGTCATCGCGCTCAGCCTAACGGCGAAGCAAGGGGAGGAAGTGACACTCAGGGTGGGCGACCGCGTGGTCATCGATGCCAACCTCGGTTGTGGGAAGTGTGAGTTTTGTCTGGCCGGGAAGGACAACCTGTGCCGCGCATGGCATTTGCTCGGCGAGACTATCCGGGGTACCTACGCAGAATATGTATCACTTCCCGTAAAGCAGCTTTATCGCCTGCCTGCGGATTTTGATTTCCATCAAGCCGCCGCCGCGGCGCTGGTCTATCAGACGGCCTGGCACTCACTGGTGAAGCGCGGGAATTTACAAGCGGGAGAGACGGTGCTCGTCGTCGGGGCGGGAGGCGGCGTCAATACGGCTAGTGTCCAAATTGCCAAATGGATCGGTGCCCAGGTGGTGGTCGTGGGGTCTGATGCGAAGAAGCTGGAAATGGCAAAGTCCATTGGGGCAGACATCCTGATCGATCGCTCCAAAGAAGAGGATTGGTCGAAGGCAGTTTTCATTGCCACAAACAAGCGCGGCGTGGATGTTGTCGTGGATAACGTCGGTACGACCTTCATGCAAAGCCTGCGCGCTTTACGCAAAGGTGGCCGTCTTCTGACGGTGGGCAACAGCGCTGGACCCAAGTTTGAAATTGACAATCGCTATTTGTTTGCGAAGCACCTCAGCATTATCGGCTCGACGATGAGTACACTAGGCGATTTCAAGGAAGTGATGGATTTGATCGTCGCTGGCAAATTAAGACCCGTGATCGATAAAACATATCCACTTGAAGATGCCGGAATCGCCCAGGAACGGTTATGGAGGAACGAAAATTTTGGAAAGCTCACATTGGATATTCATCCCCGCCAAAAGCACGCGGGACTATAGTGATCCACAGGACTGCTATGCTTGTCCATAGGATTGCTTCGCTTATGAAACGATTTCCCTGGTTTGAAACAATTTTGTTTGTTGTTGTGATGTCCATCAGTTTGTACGCGGCATTGTCGGACGCGCAAAATCTATCGTGGCGCTGGTTCACGCGTGATGATGCCTACTATTACTTCAAGGTTGCCCAAAATATCAGCGAAGGGCATGGCAGTACATTTGATGGCATCAACCAGACGAACGGCTATCATCCCTTGTGGATGCTGGTTTGTATCCCGATCTTTGCCCTGGCGCGCTTTGACTTGATCCTGCCTCTGCGTGTGCTGCTGCTGGTGATGAGCGGACTTTCTGTTGCGACCGCTATTCTTCTGTACCGTCTGGTCAGTAAAGTATTTATGCCGGCCATTGGCGCGCTGGCAGCTTTATTCTGGGTCTTCAGCCATGATGTGCTTAACATCCTGTATCAAAACGGATTGGAATCGGGCATTGCAGCATTCTTTATCGTTTTACTTGTCTATAAACTGTATGAGTTCGAGCTGGCCTGGCGTAAAAGCGAGGTTTCCAGGAAACAAATCATAACCCTGGCAGCGATCGCGGTGCTGGCTATGTTCAGCAGGCTGGATCTCGTTTTTCTGGCCGGGATCGTGGGGCTTTGGGTCGTATTTCGAGGCAGCCTCCTGCGCTTTTTGCTCCCGCTCGATATCGCTGCTATCGTCATCATGACCATGCTGGCATTCGTCATCCGAGTGGACATCTCGGGGTATTACAAGGATGTTAGCATCGCGCTCACAATGCTGTTTTTGAGCTTGATCGTGAAAATCTCATGTGCATTTTTATTTGGTTTATATCTTCGTTCAAATCTGTGGCGAGTGGGCGAATTGTTGAAACGGCTGGTTCTATTTACCCTGACAAGTTGTGCGATCACAGGGGCGCTCATGCTTGCGAGCCTGCAGCTCGGATGGGTGCAGGGTTCTTTTTCACGTCTCACCATTTTGATCGATCTCGGATTGACCTTCCTGTTCTTTGGGTTGAGCAGGCTTGTGTTGCTTGCCTTGCAAACAAACAAGTCTTTGTCTCTGGGCCTACAGGATAAGCCTTTGGATGATTTGCGTGAGCACTGGAAGAAGTGGCTTGCTGAGGGGGCGCTGTACTATGGCATTGTTTTGGGCGCGCTGGGCACTTACATGGTTTGGAGCAAAATCGCATTCGGGACGACCTCGCCTGTCAGCGGGCAGATCAAACAGTGGTGGGCGTTACTTCCGGGACGCGCTTATGGCGGCTCGAGCCGTGATCTGTTATCTTTCTTTGGATTGAGCTATCGTACAGATGAGAACGCCTGGAGGCCGGTCTCACGGGTATTGGGAGGCTGGGCCGAGCGGATGTATGAAATTTTGCCAATCCTCGACACCTGGCGCTATCTTCTGCTCCTGACCCTGTTTGCAATAGTTTTTTATATCATCCTGCGCGCGAACCGCAAAAAAGGGAAAACTGCCATCACCCAAATGAGTCTGATCCCGCTCTTGAGCGGCGCCTGGTTGCAGGTGCTTTACTATAGCATGTTGGGATACGCGGCGCACAAGGAATGGTACTGGATCAGTCAGCTGGTCATCACCGTTTTGACGTTTAGTCTCCTGTTTGGTCTGCTCTATACATTAATTCGTAGAATCTCATACAGGTATATCGTTGCCTGGGGATTCGCCGCTTACGTTGGAATCAGCATGGGGATATCCTTCTGGAAAACGATCCAAAATACAATGCCTTACAATCATTGGCCAGCGGATACAGCCTACATGGATATTGTCCCGCTGCTCGAAGAACATACTGAACCCGGCAGCCTCATCGGACTGACCGGTGGCGGCAACGTTGGTTATTTCATTCACGACCGCACCATCCTCAACATGGATGGACTGATCAACAGTTATCCTTATTTCCAGGCTTTGCAGACCAGGCAGGGCGGTCAATATCTTCAAAATATAGGTCTTGATTATGTGCTTGCCAACCCGGTGATCCTGGATCAGCAGCCTTATAAGGGCCAATTCAATGAATATTTGGAACCGCTGGACATTTATTATGGCGGGAAACGACTTATGCATTACCGTACCCTCCAGGATGAATAGCAATCCGATTGACACGCAGCCGGGGCCTGGTACCCTTGTAGAAAGCTTAATCCATGCCTAAAAGGCGACCTTTCGGTGTAACCCTGCTGCTATGGCTGGTGTTAAGCTTATCGGTATGGGGCGCGATCCGGTTTTTCGCTGCCCTGCGCTGGTGGGATGTCCTGAACGAATTTGGCGCCCGTCTCAGCCCGCTGTATCTGTCCATAACGGGAGCAGGCTGGGCTGTGGTGGGAGGCCTGCTTCTGTGGGGCTTATTCAGTGGAAAGCAATGGACCCGTTTAGCGATTCCCGCATCCATATTCCTGTGGGTAGTGGAATACTGGATCGAACGGATATCTTTTGAATCGCCAAGGGCAAATCTATCATTTGCATTGACTGCATCCTTCCTGTTATTGACAGTGACACTCGTCAGCGCATTCAATCGCAAGACCAGACGATTCTTCATCAGAAGCGAGGAACATGAGCAACCAAACGAATATACAGAATCTGCGTGAGCGCAAAACGCGCTCGCGTCTGGGGGGTGGAGCGGAACGGATTGAATCGCAACACAAAAAAGGACGCCTGACGGCGCGCGAACGAATTGATCTTCTGCTGGACAAGGGTTCTTTCCGTGAGATGGATGCTTTTGTCCAGCACCGTACGCATGACTTCAACCTTGATTCACAAAAGTTCATGAGCGATTCCGTTGTAACCGGCTGGGGCACAATCGAAGGCCGCTTGGTTTATGTCTTTTCACAGGATTTCACTGTTTTTGGCGGCAGCCTCGGCGAGGTCCACGCGGAAAAGATCTGCAAGGTCATGGATATGGCGATGAAAAATGGCGCGCCATTGATCGGATTGAATGATTCGGGTGGTGCGCGCATTCAGGAGGGCGTCGTGGCCCTTGGGGGATATGCGGATATCTTCCTTCGGAATACATTGGCTTCCGGTGTCATCCCACAGATCTCAGCGATCATGGGACCCTGCGCAGGCGGAGCCGTTTATTCTCCGGCATTGACCGATTTTATTTTTATGACGCGCAATACCTCCTACATGTTCGTGACCGGACCGGACGTTGTCAAGGCGGTCACACATGAGGAAGTGTCCTTTGAGGAACTGGGGGGACCCAGCGTCCATTCGGAAAAATCCGGGGTTTGTCATGTTGCCGCGGATAACGAAGCAGATACGCTGTATTTGATCCGCAAGTTGCTCATGTACCTTCCACAAAATAATATGGAGGACGCGCCGTTCCTTCCAAGCGATGATCCGCTGCGCATGGATGAGGGGTTGGATACGATCATCCCCGACGACCCGAACAAACCGTACGATGTCAAGGAAGCCATCCGCATGATCGTGGATGGCGGGCAGTTCTTTGAGATCCATGAGAATTATGCGGCAAACATTGTGATCGGTTTCGCACGCCTGGGCGGGCACTCGGTTGGCATCGTGGCAAACCAACCGGCTGTTCTGGCGGGTGTGCTCGACATCGATGCCAGCGAAAAAGGCGCGCGCTTTGTGCGCTTTTGCGATTCGTTCAACATTCCGATCATTACGTTTGAAGATGTGCCGGGCTTCCTGCCGGGAACGAATCAGGAGCATCACGGCATCATTCGTTCCGGGGCAAAGCTGCTTTACGCCTATTGCGAAGCGACGGTGCCAAAATTAACCGTTATCACCCGCAAAGCCTATGGTGGGGCGTATTGCGTCATGTCGTCCAAACACATCCGCAGCGATTTGAACCTGGCGTGGCCCACGGCTGAGATCGCGGTGATGGGACCCGACGGAGCAGTCAATATCATCTTTCGCAAGGAACTCGAAAAGGCAAAAGATCGGGTCAAGAAAAAAGCCGAGTTGGTTGCTGAATATCGTGAGAAATTTGCCAGTCCCTATGTCGCGGCGGAGCGCGGTTACATTGACGATGTGATCGAGCCAAAGGAGACGCGTCCGCGCTTGATCAACGGGCTGGAGATGTTAAGTAACAAGCGCGATAGCAACCCGGCGAAGAAACACGGGAATATTCCATTGTAGGTATCAGGTGTTCAAGTGTCAGGTATCAGGTTCAGATCCAAACCTGACACTTGATACCTGGCATCTGACACTTTCCGGAGGTGTCATGTTCCAAAAAGTTTTAGTTGCCAACCGTGGGGAGATCGCTGTACGCATCATTCGTGCCTGCCGCGAGCTGGGCATCGATACGGTAGCGGTCTATTCGGAAGCTGACCGCAGCGCCTTGCACGTCCGTTACGCGGATGAGGCTTATTTACTGGGGCCGGCGCCCTCGCGCGAATCGTATTTGCGGGCAGACAAACTTATCGAGATTGCGCGCAAGTGCGGCGCCGATGCTGTTCATCCGGGCTATGGGTTTCTCGCAGAGCGGGATGATTTCGCCGAAGCCTGTCAGGAAGCCGGGATTGCCTTCATAGGTCCAAAGCCATCCTCGATTGCCGCGATGGGTGATAAAGCCGAAGCACGTGCAACTGTGATCAAGGCGGGAGTGCCTGTTGTACCGGGGACAGAGGGGATGGGGAATATGACAGATGAAGAACTGCTTGCGAAAGCCCCGCAGATCGGATTCCCGCTTTTGGTCAAAGCAACCGCGGGTGGCGGCGGGAAAGGCATGCGGGAAGTCAAAAGCCTGGAGGAAATGCCAGGCCTCCTGCAGTCCGCGCGCCGCGAGGCGGAATCTTCCTTTGGCAATGGCAATGTCTATTTGGAAAAATTGCTTGAAGGCGCGCGCCACATCGAGATCCAAATCCTGGCTGATGGACAGGGTAATGTGATCCACCTGGGCGAACGTGAATGTTCCTTGCAACGGCGTCATCAAAAATTGTTGGAAGAGGCGCCCTCTCCCGCGGTCGATGATAAACTGCGCGAAACGATGGGAAGTGTGGCGGTGAAAGCTGCCAAGGCCGTGGATTACGTCAACGCAGGCACGATCGAATTTCTGCTCGATAAAGACGAGAATTTTTATTTTCTTGAAATGAACACGCGCCTGCAGGTGGAACATCCCGTGACCGAGATGGTCACCGGTATTGATATTGTGAAGGAACAGATCCGCGTGGCACGCGGGCGTGCATTGAGCTACAAGCAGGAGGATGTAAAGTTCAACGGGCACGCCATCGAATGCCGCATCAACGCGGAAGACCCCTACAACAACTTTATGCCGTCCACGGGACGCATTACACATAGCCTTCTCCCAACAGGGCCCGGCGTGCGTGTAGACACTGGCATATATCCCGGTTTTGAGATCACACCGTTTTATGACCCGATGATTGCAAAGTTGATCGTGTGGGGGGAAACACGTGCCCAAGCCATTTTGCGAATGCGACGCGCTTTGGAAGAATATCGGATCGTCGGTGTGCAGACCAATATTCCATTCCACCAGACGATGATGGACTCGCATCGTTTCATGGGCGGACAATATGACACCCGCTTTGTGGAAGAACGATTTTCCATGGATGAAGCAGGCGAGGGCAAGGAAAGTCATATGGAAACTGCTGCCATCCTTGCGACGCTGGTAGCGCACCGGGAAACAGAGCGTTCCGCCACGATTGTCAACCGCAATGAGCGCGACACAAGTAACTGGAAATGGGTGGGCCGCTGGGAGAGAATGCACAGATGAGATACATAACCACTATTGAAGGCAAACAATTTCTGATCGAGATCATTGATGAAAAACATATCAATGTGGATGGCAAAGTCTATCAAGTGGATTTTGAATCGGTTAGCGGCCAGCCTGTTTACTCCCTGATTGTGGATGGCAAATCACACGAAGGCTATGCAGCGCAAGGCGAAGACCACTGGCAGGTCCTGTTACGCGGACGGTTATATCCGATCACTGTGGAGGATGAACGCGAAAAACGTTTGCGCAGAGCAGCCGGTGGTGGTGTGGCGGAGACTGGCGAATACCATCTCAGAGCGCCAATGCCCGGGCTGATTGTGACGATCCCGGTTGAAGAGGGTCAGGCTGTCAAAAGGGGCCAGGTCCTGCTTATCCTTGAGTCGATGAAAATGCAAAATGAATTGAAAGCGCCGCGGGATGGTACTGTTGGACGTCTGCGCGTGAAGGCTGGTGAAACTGTTGAACAAAAACAAACTTTATTGAGCGTCATGTGATGTCTGGCTCTGGGCAGGAGACTGAAGTCAAGTTTTATGTTCAGGATCTAAAAAGGCTCGAGGCGGGTCTGAGGGATTTGGATGCACAACGAATTCAGCTGCGCACCCTTGAAACAAATATCCGCTTCGATCTCCCCGATGCCAGCCTGCGTGCCCAAGGGCAGGTGCTGCGTCTGAGGCAGGATAGCGCGGCGCGGCTCACCTATAAGAGTGCCAGCAAAAAAGAAGATGGGATTCTAAGCCGGGAGGAAATCGAATTTGTTGTGGAAGATTTTGAGAAGGCAAGACGCTTCCTTGAAGCGCTTGGCTATCAAAAGTGGGTCTATTATGAAAAATATCGTACGACCTATGAATTGAATGAAACTCTTGTCATGCTCGATGAATTGCCTTATGGGAGTTTTATTGAGATTGAAGGCGAAAATGTCAGGTCAATACAGGCCGTGGCTGATCAACTCCACCTAAAGTGGGAGGCTGCTGTGGCAACAAGCTATGTGGCATTGTTTGAGCGTGTTCGCAAAACCTTGAAGTTTTCGTTTCAAGATCTATCCTTTGCAAGTTTTACAGGGGTAAACGTTAATGCAACCCATCTCGGAGTCACTGCAGCGGATGATTAGTATGGCTCGCAGTTACTATTGAAAATCGTTTCAAAACCACGTATACTGATGTTGCTTTAATCTACTCAGAGAAGAAAGGGTCCATGCCATGCACAAGCATTTCCCCGTTAATTGCTTTATCCCTCCCCACATTTTGAAAAATATTGCCACCAAAGGTACTGAGAGTCAGAAAAACCTGGCGATCAGCACGCTCAAAGTATCTGCTCGCATGAGCGGCCAACGGCAGGCTTTGGCAGATTTTGCTGCTGCAGCGTTCCGGGTTGACGGGGCAGGCAAGGACCGTGTTATTTACGACGCAAGGAACGGGTCGAGTCTGCCTGGTACGGTGGTGCGCAAGGAAGGCGACGCTTCCGTTTCAGATGTCGCCGTGAACGAAGCCTACGATGGCAGTGGGATCACCTATGATCTGTTCAATGACGTGTATCAGAGGAACTCGATTGATGGGAATGGGATGCGGCTGGATTCAACCGTACATTATCGCCAGGGCTACGACAACGCATTTTGGGATGGCGAGCAGATGGTGTACGGCGATGGCGATGAGGATCTGCCTGTGGATGAACGTCTCTTCAATCGTTTCACGGCTGCCCTGGATGTCATTGCCCATGAGTTGACGCACGGCGTTACCCAATTCGAAGCCAAGCTGACGTACTCACAGCAACCCGGCGCGTTGAATGAATCGATGTCTGACGTGTTTGGGTCGCTGGTAAAACAATATAAGCTCCAGCAGACTGCAACGGAAGCCGATTGGATCATTGGTCAGGGTTTGTTGACAGAAAATGTCAATGGAGTGGGAATCCGCTCGATGAAAGCGCCGGGCACCGCGTATGACGATCCTGTGCTTGGCAAAGACCCGCAACCCGCGCATATGAAGGATTATGTGAACACGATTGGTGATAACGGCGGTGTCCACATCAACTCTGGAATTCCGAACCATGCTTTTTACGTCACGGCTGTGGAATTAGGTGGATACGCCTGGGAAAAAGCAGGCCAGATTTGGTATGTCACGTTGAAGGATAAACTGACTGCCAATTCCAAGTTCCAGGATTGTGCAAATATGACCTACCGCGCCGCGGGAGAATTATTTGGTGCCGGAAGCATCGAACAGCAGGCTGTCCAAAAAGGCTGGACGGAAGTGGGTTTAACAGTAGATGGAGGCAGTACTACACCGCCACCAGATGGCGGTGGATGTCTGGAGGCGTTATTCCGGCTTATTGGAGTGACTCCCGCAAAGAGATAGCGAGGTAAAAATGCAAGTCGAACGGATCAAGTTTGAGCGTACGGGCGGATTCGCAGGCATGCGGATTGCCAGGGATCTAAAGCTGGATGACCTGTCGGATGAACATGCCAGCCGGATCTCTGAATTGCTCGACGATCTGGATTTTGAAGAACTACCTGAACAAATGATCAATGAAGATTCCATGCCAGATCAGTTTACCTACACAATTACGGTTGAGACAAAAAAAGGTGAGCACACGGTGATAACCGGTGATGCCTCGGCGCCTGAAAAAATGCAGGAGTTACTACAACTGCTCGATCGTCTGGCAAGATCCAGGAAAAAGCAGTGACACGAAGACCTCCGGGCATTTGCCCGGAGGCTTTCTTTACTGGGCAATGTTAAAATAGACGCATGCCTATAAAAAAACTCTACGGCGGTATTGAAGCGGGTGGCACGAAATTCGTGTGTGTGGTCGCGGGGGGCCCCGATCATATTGTTGATGAAATCCGGTTTCGGACCACTGCGCCTGCAGAAACGTTGGGACGCGCCATCCAATTCTTTCAGCCCTTTGTTGCCCAGGGGCAGGTCAGCGCCATTGGCGTTGGCGCCTTTGGCCCATTGGATTTGAATCCGGAGTCCTCCACCTACGGCTGCATCACCGCCACACCCAAACCCGGTTGGAGTAACGCCAATGTACTGGGAACGTTACAACAAGCCTTGCAGACCAGCATTGTATTGGATACGGACGTGAATGTTGCCGGGCTTGGAGAGTATAAGTGGGGTGCAAGCAAAGGATATGATCCTTCCCTTTACCTGACAATTGGAACGGGAATCGGCGGCGGGTACATCAAGGACGGTAAAGCATTGATCGGATTGCTCAACCCCGAGATGGGGCATCTCCGCATCCCTCACAACCGGGAACTGGATCCGTTTCCGGGAAATTGCCCGTTCCACGGTGACTGCTTCGAGGGGCTCGCAAACGGACCTGCCATCGAGAAGCGGCTGGGTGTAGCGGGGGCAGTCGTCCCTGAGGAGGACCCGTTCTGGGACATTGAAGCGGACTACATCGCATCGGCATTGATGAATTACATCCTCATCCTTTCACCGAAGAAGATCATATTAGGTGGGGGAGTGATGCAGCGTGAGTTCCTGTTTCCAAAGATTCGACGCAGAGTCCGTAAATTGCTGAACGGTTATGTATCCAGTAAAAGCATCCTGGAAAATATTGAGAAGTACATCCTGCCGCCAGGACTGGGGAATCAATCCGGCAGCCTGGGAGCCATTGCGCTTGCGATGCAGATGGACGAAGGAGACAGCGACCCTCGAATTTGATCCAGGGTCGTTACACTCATTTACGGCTCTGGCCAGGGGATGATGGCAGGCTCCGAAAATCCGTGTTTTTCAACAGTATAGAGTTTTCCCGAGGATGGCTGGGCACAGCCTGCTTCATCTTTCACCGGGTAACTGGTGGAGGCTTGATCAGGATAGGAATCTGTCCACCATTTGTAGATCGTATCCTGGCAGACGAACAATTCGAGCAAATAGCCGCGGTCGTCATCTTTTGTCATTTCCACTCGACTCCAGCTAATCGTGACATGTTCTCCCTCACGGACCGCGGTCACGTTTCTCGGCGGTCCGTACCGATTGCTTCCAATAGACTGCAGGTTGAGTTCCTTGTAGGCGACCGTGGCAACATCCCCGGCAACCTCCACGACAGAGGGCGCAACCCAGCAGAAGTAATTCAATTTATCGAACTTGATATACAACCAGTTGCTGTAGATATATCGCCCGCGCACAGAACCAACCTCACCGGGGTACAAATCCGCGGCGTGCAGATAGGCAACAGAGGGACCGTACCGGCAATGTGCCTGTTTATTTACCGTCACAGTTGGGAAGTCAAAAGTCGGTGTGGCTGTGATGCTAGGAGTGGCTGTTATCGTAGGCGTAAGAGTGATCGTTGGTATGGAGGTCTCTGTGGGTGTGCGCGTCATTGTTTGGGTGGCCGTCGGAGTTTCAGTTGAGGCCCTGGCTGTCGCGGTGGCGGCTGATGTTGAAGTCGCTTGCTCGGTTGCAGGCGCACAGGCAGAAACAAACAGGAAGATCAACAATATGATCTTATAAACTTTCATTGGAACTCTCCTGATAAAACGTGGTGCGACATCGGGTGTCGCTTGGCATGGTAGAGCGACCATCGGTCGCTCTATATAAATTCAGATAGAAACACGACAATATTTCTGCCAAGCGCCTCGTTGTTATAGCCCCCCTCCATTACGATGACCGCTGGCAGATCAAGTGCAGAAATCCGCCTGCCAATCTCAGCGATTCCTGCGGTGGTGACGTTTATCGTTCCAAGCGGATCGTCTGTATAAATATCCATCCCCGCGGAGATGACCAGAACTTTCGGCGCGAATTTGCGGATGAGGCTCAGCGCCTCTTCCAAAGCTGACAGGTAGCGCGCGTCCCCTGTGCTTTTTTCCAGCGGGAAGTTTTTGTGGAAGCCCAGTCCCGCGCCTGCTCCTGTTTCATTGGCATAGCCTGCATAATAGGGATACTCAAAATTGGGGTCCGCGTGGATGGAGATCGTCAGCACATCGGCACGCTCATAGAAAATATCCTGTGTGCCGTTGCCGCAGTGGTAGTCAATATCGAGCAGCGCAACTTTCCCTTTCGCTGAAAGCCAATTTGCCGCAACCGAGGCATTGTTGATGAAACAATATCCGCCTGCGTAATCTTTGCCGGCGTGATGCCCGGGCGGACGGCACAGCGCAAATGCAGCTCGTTCTCCGTTGGCAACTGCCTCAGCCGCGCTCAAGGCACAATTTGCAGCAGCCTGCGCGGCGGGATACGTCCCTGCGACGATGCAGGCGCTGAGATCCATCAGGTAGTAGCCTGCGCGCCCCAGCAGCGAGGTCGGCTTTTGGGGATGGCGTCGCAGCGCGAAGGTGGCCGGCAACAGTATGGATTTATCTTTGGCTTCGGAGGCCAGCCATTCGGTCCAGGAGGAGGCGAGGAAGCCCAGATAGTCTTTATCGTGCACCGCGTGGATCGGGTCGAGTCCAAAATCCTTCGGTTCGATGATCTCGGCCCATTCCGTTTTATGCAGCGCATTCAGAATGCGATCCATGCGATCGGGATTTTCGAGATAGGGCACACGCAGGCCGCCGTCAAAAATTTCAAACGGTGGGTCATGTTTACGATGCGCTTCAGAATAGTAGACCTTCATTTCATCTCCGTAAGAACTTGTACTACAATTCTATCAATAGAACGGAGGCAAGATGGATGTATTCGAAGCGATACATAGCAGACACTCACAGGGGAAAGTCAGGCCCGATCCGTTGCCGCGTGAGTGGGTCGAAAAATTATTGGACGCGGCAGTGCAGGCGCCGAATCACTATAAAGTGAGACCGTGGCGTTTTGTCGTGTTGACCGGTGATGGGCGAAACAGACTTGGAGCTGTGATGGCTGCCTCACAGCTGGACCGTCATGCTGAATTCCCGCAGGAGGCATTCGACAAGACCCGCACCCTGCCTCTGCGCGCGCCCGTGGTCATCGCGGTTGGGGTGGATAAGCCTAGTGAAGCCAAAGTATTGGAGATCGAGAATGTTTGCGCCGCGGCGGCCGCGATCGAGAATCTCCTTCTTGCAGCTCAGGCAATAGGACTGGGCGCCAAATGGCGCACCGGGGAATGGGCACGTGATGCAAAGGTGAAGGAGTTTTTAGGTTTTGCATCAGATCAACACGTGATTGGATTTGTTTATATTGGCTACCCCGAATTTGTGGCTGAATCTGCCCGCAGGCCCTCATTTGAGGATAGAACAGTGTGGGTGGAATAAAGAAATTGAAAATAAGAAGAGCCCGCTAGCGGGGCTCTTTGATTATTACATGTAGCGGGCGATTGCCATAAAGATCACGGCGAAAATCAGCGTTATGGTAGATAGGTTCGAGTACGTTGCCATTCGTTTTTGCAGTGCCTGCATTTGTGTAAGTTGCCCGGAGGTGGGTTTTCCCTGGAACTGTGTGCCCAGTTGCGCCATGGCTTTGGTCGTCCGCCCGATCAGCATGCCAAACACAAAGCCGACCAGGGCGAACCCGGCGCCGATGCTCAGGCCAGTAGCAAAGCTCGATCTTAACCAGGCCTCTCCAGCCCGCGCATCCAACCAGAATAGGATAAAGCCTGCCAGGATGGTGGAACCCGAGGCCGCCGCCATTCGACTACTGAACTTCAAATTGTTCATCAAATGCCCGACGAATTTCTGCCCCGAATCGCCGATTGCACCAATGCTGGGGGCAACGAAGAAGGTCATGATCAAGGATCCGCCGACCCAAAATACTCCGGCTCCGATGTGAATGATACGAAGCAGCCAGATCAGGTAAATCATTTTTTCTCTCTCCTTTGATAAACTGAATTCGGACATAATATCACTAAATTTAGAAAGTAGCGACGTATCACCCCTGCTGAATTTTTAGAAAATATTATCGTTTTTTCCAGGGGAATGGAGCGGCAAATCAGGACAGGGGTGCGGAATATTTATGACGATTCTCACTTGCTTGTCAGACAAACTACATATATATTCAAATCTGCTACATTTCCACAACTGAATTTGAAAGGATAACTATGAAGCGAATTTTGGTTGTTGTTACATTGCTCGTCGCCGCGAGCCTTGTGCTTAGTGCATGTGGGGGCGGGGCCGCTGCCAATCACCTTGAAGCCATCAAGGAAGCAGGCGTGATCAAAGTCGGCACGTCGGCTGATTATCCGCCGTTTGAATCGGTGGATGAAAGCGGCAATAAGGTCGGCTTCGATATCGATTTGATGACTGAGATTGCAAAGCGATTGGATGTGAAGTTGGAGTGGGTGGATATGCCATTCGACAGTCTGATTGCGGCTGTTCAGGAAGGCAAGATTGATGCATCTATTTCCGCGTTCAACTATAATGAAGACCGCGATAAGATGATCGATTTCTCTGAGGCCTACTACACTTCAGAAGATGCCTTCACCGTTGCGGATGGTTTCACGGGCACGATTGTCAATCCTGAAGATGTCGCTGCTTACAAAGTCGGCGTGCAGACCGGTACCACTCAGGATGGCTGGCTTACGGATACCCTGGTTGCCGATGGGACGCTCCCCGAAGAGAACCTTTTCCGCTACGATCGCGTCGATCAGGCCATGCTCGATCTGCAGAACGGGCGCATCGAAGTCATGATGTCTGACTACATCCCTGCGCAGGCGCTTGCCAAACAACTCGGCGGCTTGGAAATTGTCTATCACGGCGTTCTTTCGAGCGGACCGATGAACATCGTCATCCCTGATGGTGATGCAGAACTCCAGCAGGCGATCGATGAGATCATCAAGCAATTGCAGGCTGAAGGTTTCATTGACGGACTCGCTGTGAAGTACTTTGCCGAATAAATAATTTGTAGGGGCGAGGCGCGGCTCCCCAAAGGGAGTTACTCGCCCCTACTCTAAATCATGGGCAACTTCTTTTCCTATATTGTCCAGGGAACAGCCATCACCGTCGCGGTGACGCTGGTCGCGCTGCCATTTGGCTTGATACTCGGTTTGCTCATGGCGCTCGTTCACACCTACGGGGGAAAAATCCTGAATCGCGGCGCGGCGGCATACAGTCTGTTGCTGCGCGGCGTGCCTCCAATCGTTTTGCTCTTTATTCTCTATTTCATTCTTTCGGGCAGGTTTATTAACCTTTCTCCATTTTGGGCAGGCTCATTTTCGCTCGGCATTGTCAGCAGCGCCTATCAAATGGAAATTTTGCGCGGCGCGCTTCTCTCAGTGGGCGGAGGGCAAATGACCGCGGCGCGTGCCATCGGGATGAGTCGTGTGCAATCCATTCGATATATCGTCCTGCCGCAAGCGTTGCGTCTGGCGATTCCCCCGTGGTCGAACGAAGTTTCCATTGTCTTGAAGGATTCATCCCTGGTCTACGCGCTGGGTGTGCCTGAGATTTTGCGTCGTGCCCAACAGCTTTCCGCCACAACGCAAGACCCGTTCCTGGCCTATGGGACGGCCGCTCTCATTTATTTTGTTTTGGTCTTCGCTACCAACCGTGCTCTCGATTATTTATCCGAACGCACGAAATTACCCACGCATCCCTAATGGAGACTTCCATGACGAATCCCATTTTAGAGACTCGCAACCTGACCAAGATTTACGGTCAGAATATCATTTTTAAAAATATCAATCTCAAAGTCAACGAGGGTGAGACCATCGTGATCATTGGTCCGAGTGGGACAGGCAAAAGCACATTATTACGCTGCATCAACCTGCTGACCCCGCACGATGGCGGGCAGGTCTTCCTGGATGGGACTGAAATCACGGCAAAGGGCCACGACGAAGACAAAGTCCGCCAGCAGATCGGCATGGTCTTTCAGAACTTCCTGCTTTTCAACCACCTGACGGCGCTCGATAATGTGATGATCGGCTTGACCAAAGTCAAGAAGCTGCCCAGGGAACAAGCCAAAACAAAAGCCATGGAAGAGCTGAACCGCGTCGGTCTGGTGGATCGCGCCGATCACTATCCGGGTCAGCTTTCGGGTGGACAACTGCAGCGCGTGGCGATTGCGCGGGCGCTGGCGATGGATCCGCGCGTGATGCTTTTCGATGAGCCAACCTCCGCGCTTGACCCTGAACTCATCGGGGAAGTGCTGGGCGTGATGGAGAAACTCGCCCACGATCGTATGACCATGCTGGTCGTCACGCACGAAATGGGCTTCGCCCGCGAGGTTGCGGACCGGATCGTGTTCATGGAAAAAGGCAGCATCGTCGAGGAGGGTTCACCCGATGATCTGTTCTATCACCCGCAGCATGACCGCACGCGCGAATTTTTGTGGAAGATCACCGAACTGTACGGGAAGAAGGAAAAGGATAGGACCAGCGGGACATGAGCGATTTCCTTGAGTTCTTCACTCGCTTCCTGCCGGACCTGATGAAGGGCGCGGGCATCACGCTCCTGCTCACCGCCGAGGGTCTGAGCGCGGGCTTCGTGCTGGGACTGCTCTCCGCCTATGCGCGGGTCTATGGCAGCAAATTCTGGCGCGGGCTGGCTGTGGGCTACATCGAACTCTTCCGCGGCACGCCGCTGCTCGTGCAACTGTTCATCATCTATTATGGCTTACCGGGATTGGGAATCACTCTCTCGCGCGAGCTTTCTGCATTCCTTGCGCTGGGTTTCAACAGCGGCGCGTATCAGGCGGAATATCTGCGCGGCTCCATCCTTGCCATTGGTGACGGGCAGATGATGGCAGGACGGGCAATTGGCATGTCGCGCTTCCAGGCGATCTGGCATATCATCCTGCCACAAGCACTGCGACTTGCAATCCCAGCCTGGTCGAATGAACCTGTCTCTTTGCTCAAATCAACCGCAGTGGTCTTTTTGATCGCTGTCCCCGATCTGATGGCAAAAGCCAAATCCATTGCCGCGCAGACCTATGACCCGATCGGTTCCTACCTCGCGGTTGCGATTGTTTATCTGGCGATCGTCTATTTGCTGGATGCCGTGCTGCGCTGGCTGGAGAGAGCCTCCCGTATTCCAGGTTTTGAGATGGAAGGCAAGAAGGCCTGATTTCCCTGATATAGAAATCGCCGAGGCATATGCCTCGGCGATTTACTTTTTATCTCAAAGCCTGGACGATCAAGCTTCCAACCAGACCAAGCCAGTATGCAATGGTGTAATAAATGAACATTGGTTGTCTGCCGCGCCTTCCGAACAGATACGCTGAAATGAGCGCGAGCAGGGCAACGACATATAAATCCAGACCAATCTCTTCAAAACCAAGATTTGCCAGAACTCCCGCGCCCAGGAATAAGGCGTTCAGCGCCAGCAGGGTGAAGTCTGCGTTTGTGATTTTTTCCCGGTGAGGGAAGATGTTTTGGATAAATAATATTGCCGCGTTGACCATCACAAAACCTGTAAAGAAAATCCAGTGACTGAACTCGTCATCGTTGAAGATAATGATACGTCACAAATCGCTCGTAGTATCTGTCCCGCAAAAGCGCTGATGCAGGTAATTCGTCACTTCGTGATCGCCGTAGCTTACGGCAAGCAGATACAGCCCAATGATAAACACAAGATTCCAGGCAATGTGTGTTTTGCTCTCACGCTGCGGCGAGTCATACTCAATGGTTTTTTTGAGGAGATAGGATGCCACGACACTGATCAGAGGCAGGACAAGCATGTTGTTGAAATCCACCCAGCGCAGGAACTCGTTTGGTAAAACGTAGCCCATGGTCCATGTGCCGAGGCGGTTGATCGAAACCAAAACCGCAACGAGTGATTGCACACCGAGTAAAGCATGAATGCGTCTCATGAATGCTCCTTGGGTATAAAGTCTTTGCAGATATAACACGATAGTCTGTGCAAAGTAACTCTTGTGTAAGGAATGCGTTGCCCGGTTCGTCCTTCTATACGGTGAAATGATGTCTGTTTCCAATGCTCAGAAAACGATCACACAAACGCTGGCTGCCTGGGATGGTGTATCGACTGCGCCGCACCGTTTCGGCGGCGTGGAATATCGGCTCGGCACGCGTGAGTTCGGTCACATTCACGGAGATCATCTCCTGGATATTCCCTTCCCTAAAAAGGTGCGCGATGAAATCGTGAACACGGGTCTTGCCAGGCCGCATCATATTTTGCCCGAAACAGGCTGGGTCAGTTTTTACTTACAGGAGGAGGCGGATGTACAAAAGGCAATCGGACTCCTGCGCCGCTCTTACGAAATTGCAATGAAGCAAAAACAACCGCGTTGATGGACGCCCGTTTTAAACCTTCGCAAAGTTTTCAAGTGCTTGTTTGGCGAGTGTATGCAACTCACGATCTGCACGGTTAGCCACAATTGCCTGCAAAGCGGGCTGGGCGCGCGGGTCTTTCAAGTCCCCCAATGATTGGATCACTTGTTTCTTGACCCCACGTTCGGGATCATTCAGCATTTCCAAAAGAATCGGTGTGACGCGCACATCTTTGATCCTGGAGAGCGCCTGGATGGCATGGAGGCGGATCCACATTTCGGGGTGATGCAAGGCCCCGATCAACACGTCGACGGCTGGCGCGCCAAAGCTGGCAAGTGATTCCGCTGAGGCTTTTCCCACCTCATGGTGCATGTCGTATAACGTCATGCTCAATGGTTCGATGGCGCGCGGGTCACCCAATCGTCCAAGTAAAATTGCGGCAAACTTGCGGACGGTCCCTTCTTTATCACGCAAGGCTTCGATCAATGGCTCGACCGCTGCAACACCCATCTTTTCGATGGCTGACAAAAGATCACTTGCAGCGTATTCACGTTCATACCACCAATACGAATCGTGCAAAGCTTCCATGAGATAGGGAAGCGCGGCGGGATGTTGAGTATTCCCCAGGCCTTGTGCCGCCGCCTGGCGGACTTCGATCTTTGGGTCGTCCAGTAAAACGTTCGTGATGTCGTCGAATGTGGAGGGATCTTTGAAAACCCCCAGCGCGAGACAGGCTGCAATACGGACTTCATCTTCCTGATCTTTTAACGCCTGAAGCAGCGGCTGGATTGCCTTGATATCGCCGATTTTTCCCAGCGCCAATGCCGCGCGTGAACGGACAGTAAAGTATTCCCCGTGTAGCACTTCCAACAGCGCAGAGAGTGCGTTGCGGTCCTTGCTGATGGCAAAAACCTCAGCCACGCGTCCACGCAGGATGGGATGCGCAGTCGTGAGGGCTTTGATCAATGCAGGAGTGGCAGAAGGGATGCGGGCAAGGATTTGCTGAACCAGCGAAAGCAGGTTCAGGTCCCTGGTTAGGAGCGCTTCGAGAAGAGGTGGCACAGCATCTTGACCCATCCGAATCAAATCCTGCGCGGCGCGGTCGCGTTTGGTCACATCTGCAAGTTGGGCGATGAGTCGTTTTGCATCGCCTTGTTTGGAGCCGATAAGCCAATCCATGCTTCTATTTTACTTTTAACTCGGTCACTTGAGAGTAGGGAGCGGATTTGTTTAATACAGTCTCTGGTGTATTCACAAACAGAAAAAACGAGAACAAAGCCAGGGGGAAAATATGAATCAGTAACCTGCTCATCGAATAGTTGATATGCCACTCCAAATCATACGGTGTGATTATATAAATAAGCATATAGATTACAAACTGGGAGAGTGGTATGACCCCTGAGAATTTTTCCGCCGGGCTGCCGGAGCTTCTTATTCCCATGATCCAGCCATAAACAAATAAGATGATAATAATGCTAACGGGCCAACCTCCAAGCTGAAGTAATTCTGATAGCAAGTGGGTCATGATTTGAACGTAACGTTCCGGACTCAACAGTTTTGAGATGATTTCGGACAGACCATTGTTTACAAACAAATCGTTATTTGCAGGTACAAAGATTTTGAACAAAACAATCGTGAATAAGGGCAATGCCATTCCTGCCAGAAGAAAAGGAAGGTGAGTGCGTGCCTGCCGAACACCAGAGATGAAGAGCGTGCAGACTATCATAACCAGGAGAAAAGGGATGCCTTCATTTTTTGTCCAGGCCGCCAGGCCTGCCATTATGCCTGAAAGGAATAAAAGGCTCCGGTTGTTCGAGTTACTGGCCAGGATCAACAGGCTTGTTGACGCAATAAGAAAATATGTGAGAGGGATATCTGCTGTCTGAAAAGTTGAAAAAAGCAGCAAGCTGGGCGTCGCAAGTAGAACGATCACTGCAAGCGCGGCCTGAGAGCTTGTACGCAAATGTGCGATTACAGAAAAAACGATCCCAGCCATACCGAACAGGAACAACATGGATAACACGGCTGGGACTCTCTGCACTTCACTGCCCAACATATTCCAACCGCCTACCACGCTGAGAGGAACCAGCAGCGGATAATCCATGTGGAAATTCCGATTGATAAGAGGTGAGAATGCGTTTTCCCAGGTGTCACCAGAACGGTAGATAGACCGGGCGCGTAGATTCCAGATTGCCTGGGCATCATAATCGCCGTGTGGAGATACCCGTGCAAATGTTATCGTGTAGTAGATCGAGGTCCACAAAACGGCAAGGGTAGCCAACCCGAGAATAACCTGGACTGGTGAGATTGAAAACCTATAAAAAACTTTGCCGGGAGAAAGCCGGTTCTTTATTAGAAGCGCGAGGATGACGGCTCCTAAAAACCCGGCCTGAATGAGCAAATAGCCCCCCTGGCCGGGAAACAGTAGCAAACGCAGGAAATATAAACAGGATGTAATCCCTAACCCGGCGCCTATCCCCAGGGAGATTTTCAGCAGGATCGCCCAGCGCTCGTTGTTCTCCCAGAACAAATGAATCAATCCAATCCCGGCGGCAAGTGCCGGCCCATACGCAGCAAGACTTTGTAGGATCATTGTGAAGTTCGATGAATCAAATAGATGCCAAACCCAATCTTGATCATTTCATAGGAGGCCAGATTTTTATCGAGCCAGTCTCTAAAGCCCGGCTTGGTAAAGTTGCCTATGATCCACTCGTGGCCCAATCCGGGTTGTACCGGGCGGGGTGCCAGGGCATATTGGGTAAATGTGTACTCGTTATCCTGGTCGATCAAGTCGTATTTGGAACCCGGTAAATCCCAATCTGCTACGTAGCCAAGTACTTTAATGTTATCTGGGACATGCTCCAGCACAGGTTTAACACGTTTTTCCCACTTGGAAACCGAGTCCTGAAGCGATGGATCCTGATGCCAATTCACACGTGCGGCGATTCCGTTATTAATTGTAACGAACATGCTAAATGCTACCAGGCTAATCATTGCAATGACGCGTAATTTCTGCATAGAACTCCAGGATTATACTTGCACGGCATTTTTACTCATCTCGAAGTTAAAAGATGAGTCGGTTTGTTTCGCCTTGTTTGGGCACAATGAACCCATCCACGATTCTATTTTACTGTGAAGTGGAAAGGACGGAAAGAAATCTGATGAAAAATCTCTGATATAATTTCGCGGTTGCAGAGAGGAAAGGACATCGTGGCGCTTGTAGCGCCATGTTATTTTGCCTGTATTGCGCGATCATAATTTTGGGAGCAGAGATGAAGAAGGACCAACTACTTGATTTGTATCATCAAATGGTGCTGATCCGCCACGTGGAAGAACGCGGGGCAGAACTATATCAAGCCGGTAAGATC
>Ga0105104_10000652_pt1 | contig 26774 bp, 34 predicted proteins | sample PPLLaktember2015_3_FD_87034 | JGI IMG/M metagenome (GOLD analysis project Ga0105104, IMG submission 87034) | Freshwater sediment microbial communities from Prairie Pothole Lake near Jamestown, North Dakota, USA - PPLs Lake P7 Core (6) Depth... | ecosystem: Environmental > Aquatic > Freshwater >...
CAAAGCATTCCGCGGCCGCAGAAAAGGCAAAGCTCTGCGCGGCGCTGAAATTAATTTTGGCGATTATGGATTGCAAGCGCTTGAACCAGCATGGATCACTGCCCGGCAAATTGAAGCTGCACGCCGCACTATTGTGCATGCAATGAAACGTCATGGAAAAGTATGGGTTCGAATATTCCCAGATCATCCCGTGACACATCGAGCAGCTGAATCCCGAATGGGTAAAGGCAAAGGTGCTGTTGAATTCTATGCAGCAGTTGTGAAACCTGGGCGTATGATGATCGAGATCAGTGGTCTGGACCCCGAAACTTCATTGCATGCTTTGAAACAGGCGGCCTATAAATTCCCGATCCGCACTCGTGTTCTAAAGCGCGAAGACCTAGTTGGAGCCCAGATATGAAAACATCTGAAATTAAACTTATGGGAATTGATGAAATCAAGTCTAAGGTGCTTGAAGCCCGCAATGAGTACATGACTTTGCGCTTTCAAGTGGTTAGCGGTCAGCTGACAGATACCAGCAAACTGAAAATTGCCCGCAGATTGATCTCACGATATGAAACGATTTTGCGTGAAAAGCAAATGGCAGCAGATTTGGAAGGTGCAGCATGAACACTCGCCGCAGATTAAAGGGCGTCGTTAAAAGCAATAAGATGGAAAAAACGGTAATCGTTGAGATTTCCCGAACTTTTCGCCATCCGCTTTACCAGAAGGTTATCCATACCGTTTCGAAAATGAAAGCGCACGATGAAATGAATTGCCAGATTGGCGATATGGTTGAAATTATCGAATCAAAGCCCATATCACGCACCAAGCGCTGGATGGTTGAGAAAATTATCAGCAGGCAGGAAGCCCGGGAAGAGTTACCCGAAGAAACGCCTGCGGCGGCTGAGGGATAGATAGATGATTCAACATGAAACCAGGTTGACTGTTGCTGATAACACCGGAGCACGAGAATTGCTTGTGATCCATGTTATGGGCGGGTCAAGAAGGAAATTTGCGCACATTGGCGACATCATTGTTGCCACTGTCAAGTCGGCTACGCCTCAGGCAACTGTTAAAAAGAGCGAAGTTGTAAAAGCTGTAATTGTCAGAACAGCCAAAGAGTGGCGGCGCAAAGACGGGTCAACCATTAAATTTGATGATAACGCAGCAGTTATTCTTGCTGCAGATGGCGAGAACCCGGTTGGCTCTCGTATTTTCGGCCCAGTTGCGCGAGAACTTCGTGAAAAAGGTTTCATGAAGATTGTGTCACTTGCCCCGGAAGTCATATAAAGGGAATAGCAGGAGTAGCAAGCATGAAGATGCGTATTAAAAAGGGTGATCAGGTAGAAGTGATCGCCGGTAAAGAACAAAATAAAGGAAAACGTGGGGAAGTGATTAAAGTCTTGCCTAAAGAGAACCGCGTTGTTGTGCAAGGTGTAAATTTGCTCACCAAACATCAAAAACAGGTTCAGTCAGAAGGAAAGACCATCAATCCTGGAATTGTGAAATTGGAAGGACCTTTCCATGCTTCCAATGTAATGGTAGTCTGCAGCAAGTGTAATAAACCCACACGAATTGGTATCTCCCGTGAAGGTGATAAAGCAGTTCGGGTTTGCAAAAAATGTGGAGGTTTGATCGACTAAGCTATCGGTCATATTTGGGAGTAATAGATGAATGCATTGAAAGAAAAATATAAAAAAGAAATTATTCCAGCCCTCATGAAAGAATTTGGCTTTAAAAATATCATGCAGGTGCCCAACCTTGAAAAGATTACCGTAAACATCGGTATGGGTGAGGCTTTGGATACACCAAATTCACTGGATGCCGCTGTCAAGGACTTAACAGCAATAACAGGTCAAAAACCGGTTGTTGTGAAAGCAAAAAAGAGCATCGCGAACTTTAAATTGCGCGAAGGACGCTTGATCGGTGTAAAGGTCACTCTACGTGGTGAGCGCATGTGGTCAATGCTGGATCGCTTGGTCAACATTGCCCTCCCGCGTGTTCGTGACTTCCGCGGTGTTTCCCCCAAGTCCTTCGATGGACGCGGGAATTACACTCTTGGAGTCCGGGAACAACTGATCTTTCCTGAGATCAATTATGACCAAATTGACAAGATCCGCGGAATGGAATTTACATTCGTGACCAGCGCAAAGAACGATGAAAAAGCATTGGCATTATTAAGGCATTTTGGAATGCCCTTTAGGAAGGCTTAATTATGGCAAAAATAAGTATGATATTTCGTGAAAAACGAAGAAGATATCCTAATATGGTTCGCAACCGCTGCCAGATTTGTGGAAGACCCAGAGGATTCATTCGAAGATTTGGGGTTTGCCGTATCTGCTTTAGGGAGCTTGCCTTAAATGGTAAAGTCCCTGGTGTCACAAAGTCATCATGGTAAGAACCGATCCGGAGGTATTAAATGAGTATAAATGATCCTATTGCTGATATGCTGACCCGCATCCGGAATGGTGTGATGAGCAATCAAACTTTCGTTGCGATTCCAAACTCGAAACTGAAAGTTGAAATTGCGCGCATATTAAAAGAGGAAGGTTTCATTGAAGATTTTGAAACCGCTGAGGGCAGCACGCCTTCTGAAAACATGCTGCGAGTCCGCCTGAAATACGTTGGTGAGCGACGCACCAAGCGACCTGTTATCACTGGTCTGCAGCGCGTCAGCCGGCCTGGACGGCGAATATATTCGCATAAGAAAGAAATCCCGTGGGTGCTTTCCGGAATGGGTATCTCGATCTTGACAACCCCCAAGGGTGTCATGACTGGCCAAAAAGCCCGGAAATTGGGCGTTGGCGGCGAGATTCTTTGCAAAGTATGGTAAAGGCATCGAATAATACGGAGGTAATGTAGTGTCTCGAATAGGAAAATTACCCATCGCAATTCCTTCCGGTGTTCAGGTGGAATTGAATGGCAATCATGTAAAAGTAAAAGGACCGAATGGTCAGCTTGAGCGAACCTTTTCCAATGTTATTGGGATAGCTCAGGAAGCAGACCATATAGTGGTTTCCCGAAGTTCTGAGGAAAAGACGGTCCGCGCGCTGCACGGCACAACTCGAGCTGTGCTCAGTAATATGGTCACTGGAGTTAGCACCGGGTTTCAGAAAACCCTCGAAATCCAGGGCGTTGGATATAAAGCGGATATGGAAGGCAAGATTCTGGTGATCAATGCCGGGTATTCCCATCCTGTCCGGGTTGAACCGCCTACTGGCATCGAATTTGAAGTGACTGAAAAGAACCGCTACATCGTGATCAAGGGTTCCAATAAGGAAGATGTTGGTCAAGTATCTGCTGATATCCGAAAAATTCGGCCTCCCGAGCCGTATAAAGGTAAGGGGATCAGATATCTTGGAGAAAGAGTTCGTCGAAAAGCCGGTAAGACAGCTACTTCAGGCGGCGGATAAAAGAAGGTTACTAAAATGGCAAATAAATCAAGAAATCAAGCAAGACTACATCGACATCAAAGGGTGCGCAAGAAAGTTTTTGGCACTCCTGATAAGCCCCGCCTTTGCGTCTATCGCAGCCTGACTGGTATTTATGCCCAGATCATCGACGATGAAAAAGGTTTCACTTTAGTTTCCTCATCCAACATTGACTCTGAATTAAGAGAAAAAACAAATAAGATGAAAAAAGTGGAACAAGCTACAGCTGTCGGTAAGCTTTTGGGCGAGCGGGCTGTCAACATGAAAATTAAGACCGTAGTTTTTGATCGCGGCGGTTTTCAATATCGAGGTCGCATTAAAGCATTGGCTGATGCAGCTCGTGAAGCAGGTTTGCAATTCTAAAGCAGGTGAATATGGAAAAAAAAGAATCAATGAATAAGAGAGCATACCAGCCCGAAGAGAAGGAATTTGACGAGCGTGTGATTGATATTGCCCGGGTTTCAAAAGTGGTCAAGGGCGGTCGCTTGTTTCATTTCCGTGTCACCATGATCGCCGGTGATAACAATGGGCGTGTTGGTATGGGTATTGGCAAAGCGGGTACTGTCACTGATGCGATCGCGAAAGCGACCAAACGGGCGCACAGTAATATGAAGAAAGTATCACTTTACGGAACCACAATTCCGCACGAGATCATTACCAAGGTTGCTGGCGCGCAGGTTCTTCTTAAACCTGCTTCGCAAGGTACTGGCGTTATTGCCGGAAGCGGTGTTCGCGCAGTTGTCGAAGCCGCAGGGATCCATGATATTCTCACAAAATCACTCGGCAGCTCGAATGTATTAAATATTGTCAAAGCAACATTCAAAGCTTTAGAGCAATTAAAGACCCCTGATGAAATTGCTGAGATGCGCGGAAAGCCGGCGAAAGAATTAACGCCATTCTGGGACCGGAGGAAAAATGGCTAAGAAAGAAAAGAAAATAAAGATCACGCTTGTTCGCAGTCCTATCGGCAACACTGAACGGCACCGAGCCACAGTCAGAGCCATTGGATTGCATCGCATTGGTCAGACAGTTGAACAAACTGACACGCTTTCATTACGCGGAATGCTTGCAAAAGTGAACCACCTTGTAAAAATCGAAGAAGTGGAAGATTAGACATGAAGTTAAACGATTTAAAACCCAACGAGGGTTCAAAGACAAAAAAGAGACGTATCAGCCGAGGTATTGCAGCTGGTCAGGGTAAAACCGGTGGTCGTGGTACCAAAGGCCAGCATTCACGCGCCGGTTTTGGCGGTCATCTTTATCGGCAGGGTGGTAATCTGCCTTTCTATCGCCGCTTGCCATTTATGCGCGGTGAAGGTTTCACACCTGTCAATCGGGTTGATTACAATGTGATCAATGTTGGCAAATTAAATGATTTCAAAGCTGGAACCGAACTTACGCCTGATTTTTTTGCTGAAAAAGGAATGCTTCATCAAAAAAGAAATCCTGTGGCTATCCTTGGCAGCGGTGATTTGAAAATAGCTGTAACTGTAAAGGCTCACCGGTTTTCCCAAAGCGCAAAAGAAAAGATCGAAGCCGCGGGCGGTAAAGTAGAAATTATTGAGATGTAATACTGTGGTGATTCATAAGGAGATCAGTTTATGAAGCGATCCGCATGGCGGTATCTTTGGACATCTGTTGATATCCGCAAGAAATTATTAATTACATTAGCGCTGCTTATACTTTATCGATTGGCGGCGAATATTCCTGTACCTGGGATCAACCGTGCAGTAATTTCCGGTATTTTCCAGCAGCAGGGCCCCGCCAGCAGTCTTTTGGGTGTTTTTGACCTTCTTTCAGGTGGTACTTTATCGAATTTTTCCATCCTGGCAATGGGCGTCTATCCATATATTACAGCCCAAATTATCATTCAGCTTCTTATCCCGATCATTCCTTCACTTGAACGAAGAATGAAGGAGAATCCGCGTGAAGGCCGGAAGCTAATGGAAAAATGGACAGTTTTCTTGACCATTCCCATGGCAGCCTTATCCGCGATTGGACAGATCCAATTATTTAACCAGCTTGCTTCAGGAAGTTCTATCCTTCATTATCAATTTGGTTTTACCGGAGCGAATTTGCTGCCCACATTGACAACCCTGATTAGCATGATCGGCGGCACAATGATGGGTATTTGGTTCGGTACGTTGATCTCGGAGTATGGAATTCCCAATCAAGGGCTTTCCTTGATCATCTTTGCTGGTATTGTTTCAAGGATCCCCACCAACTTATATAGCCTGATCGTTTCAGGGCAATCTGTTGTTCTTTTGTTCCTTTTGATGGCCGTTGTGCTTGGCTTAACGATCTTCGCTATTATCATTGTGCAGCAAGGGCGCAGAAATGTACCCGTGCTCTTTCCAGGACGCAGAATGGGCAATCGCATGTCGATGCCGGTAAAGTCTAACTTGCCCCTGATGGTCAATCTCGCTGGTATGATCCCGTTGATCTTTGCACAAACGATCCTTTCTTTACCTGGGATCATTGCTCAGTTCTTCATCAATTCAAAAACCACCTGGTTGGCTACATTTGCAAGTTGGTTACAAACTACTTTCAGCCCAGGAAGCATTTGGTATATTGTCACCTTCTTTACTTTTGTGTTAGTTCTGACCTTCTTCTATACCGAGGTCCTCTTTGAACAGCAAAATTATGGTGAAAACCTGAAAAGACAAGGTGCTCAAATTCCGGGAGTTGTACGAGGGATGCCAACTCAGAATTATCTGAACAAAGTGCAGCGGCGTATTACTCTGGTGGGTGCTTTATTCCTGGCCATTGTGGCTACGCTGCCCTATATGTTCCAGATCGCTTTGCCTGCCAGTATCGGTGCCGGATTATTCCTGGTATCTGCTTCTGGTTTGATTATCGTCGTCGGTGTTGTAAGAGATACATTCAATATCATCGAAACCGAACTTAAACTGCACGGCTATGACGAAAGCCTGATCAAAGGATAGAACCCAGAGATGCCGCAATTTTATATTCTATTAGGCCCTCCAGGCGCAGGCAAAGGAACACAAGCTGCGATCATTGCTGAAAAATGCGGCATACCTCATATCTCTTCAGGAAATATTTTTCGGGAGAACCTGCAAAATAATACTGAACTGGGAAAACAAGCCAGGGTCTATATGGACAAAGGGGAACTGGTACCGGATGGAATTACCATCGGGATGGTGGAAAATCGCCTTTCACAGCCCGATTGTAAAGATGGTGCGTTATTAGATGGGTACCCGCGCACTCCTACGCAAGCGCAGGCGTTGAATGAATTCCTGAAGAAAAATGGGAATGAGATCAATGCAGTGCCATTTATAAATGTTCCATCAAATGATTTAGTTGAGAGATTGAGCGGGCGGTGGACTTGTAAAGCAGAAGGTCATGTATATCATCTCAAAAATAAACCGCCAAAGCAGGCAAATATTTGTGATATTGACGGTTCTGCTTTGTATCAGCGCGAGGATGATAAACGTGAGACTGTTGAACAGCGGATCAAAGTATATGTTGAGCAGACTGCTCCTTTGATCGCCTTCTATAAAAAAGACGGGTTATTGTTTGAAGTAGATGGGGCTTTACCCATCGAGCAAGTTACTGACAAGTTGCTTGAGATCGTCAAGTGCTGATTCAATGGACGATATGATGATAATTTGTTATAATAAAAAATTTGCGGCTGCAGTATTGAGAACAGGAGAAAGTAAATGAAAGTTTCACCATCTATCCGCAAACGATGCGCAAAATGCAAAATTGTAAAACGTAAAGGCATTCTTTTCGTTATCTGTGAGAATCCTAAACATAAACAAAGACAGGGATAAAAAGCATGGCAAGAATTGAAGGTGTTGACTTACCGCGCAATAAGCGAATCGAAATTGGGTTGACTTATATCTTTGGTATCGGACCTACCCGTGCGCATGAGATTTTGGCAGCAACGGAAGTAAATCCTGATATCAGGGTAAAAGACTTGACCGAAAATGACGTAAGCGCTTTGCGTGATTATATTTCCAAAAGCTTCAAGGTTGAAGGAGATCTTCGCCGTGATGTTCAAATGAATATCAAGCGATTGGTTGAGATCGGTTGTTATCGCGGCATGCGCCATCGCAGAAGTCTGCCAGTGCATGGTCAGCGGACAAAAACAAACGCTCGCACACGCAAAGGCCCCAAGCATACAGTTGCTGGTCGTGGCCGCCGTCGTGGTGCAGCCAAGTAATTATCGATAGAACTTAAAAAGGTTCAAGTTAAAGAGGTCAAATGGCTCAAAGTACAAAACCTACGGCTCGCAGATCAACCGCTGGCCGAAAAACCAAACGAACGATTTCTTCAGCGCAGGTGCATATCTTCGCGTCGTTCAACAATACAATTATTACTGTAACTGACCAGCAGGGAAATACAGTTAACTGGACCAGTTCTGGTTCTGTCGGTTTTCATGGATCACGCAAGAGCACGCCTTTTGCTGCCCGCTTGGCTGCTGAAGAAGCAATGAAAAATGCAGCTTCAATGGGCATTCAGGAAATTGATATCTTGATCAAAGGCCCTGGCCCCGGTCGAGAATCAGCTATCCGCGCGATTCAATCCAAAGGGATGAAGATCCGTTCCATTGCTGATATTACACCGATCCCACATAATGGATGCCGGCCGCCCAAGAAGCGCCGTGTTTAGAAATTCAGGAGAATTATTAAATGGCTCGATATACTGACTCAGTTTGTAAATTATGCCGGCGTGAAGGCGAAAAACTCTTTTTAAAGGGTGAAAGATGCTTTACTCCCAAATGCGCATTTGAACGCCGACCATATGCTCCCGGCCAACATGGAAAAACCGCCCAGGGTGCCAATAAGAGAACTTCTGATTATGCCAAGCAGCTTCGCGCGAAACAAAAAGCTCGCCGGGTTTATGGAATTCTTGAAACACAATTCAGGCGCTATTTTGGCATGGCGATCAAAGTCCCTGGCGTTACAGGCTTAACCATGCTTCAGATATTGGAATCTCGACTTGATAATGTGGTTTTCCGACTTGGCTATACAGCCAATCGTGCACAAGCCCGCCAGATCGTAAACCATGGTCATTTCTTGGTTAATGGCAAGAAAACTAACATCCCCTCTGCGGTACTTAAACCAGGTGATGTTGTGACCATTCGAGAAGAATCAAAGAAAAACGCTTTCTTTACTGATATCGCTCAGACAGCAGAAAAAACCAACGCAGCAATGTGGGTGGAACGCGACCTCAAGAATTTAAGCGCCAGAGTGCTTCGCCTTCCGGAACGCGGCGAAATTGATGGTAATTTAAACGAACAGCTCATCGTCGAGTATTATTCAAGGTAATACAGAAAGATTAGATGATATTGATTAGTCTTATAAAAAGAGAGGGTGACTGTGGCTCAAAGTAGTATGGTTACACCAACTTTAGAACGAAAAGACGAAGCTCGGAATTATGCCAAGTTTGTTGTCGGACCGCTTGAGCAGGGTTACGGCGTAACTTTAGGCAATTCTCTGCGCAGAGTGCTGCTTTCCTCACTGGACGGCGCGGCAATTACATCCATGCGTATATCCGATACTTTACACGAATTTAGCGATATTCCCGGAGTACGCGAAGATGTTCTGCAGGTGATGCTTCAAGTTAAGCAAATTCGTGTGCTGATGCATGAAGGTGAGATCTCTCATATGCATTTGGATGTTAGTGGCGAAGGTGTTGTTACAGCTGCGGATATTCAGATGACTTCAGAACTTGAAATTGTGAACCCGGAATTATATTTGTTCACTGTTGATGATGCGAAAACCAAACTCTCCATTGACTTTACTGTTGAACGCGGAAGAGGTTACCTGCCTTCCAATGAAAGAGTGGATGGTTTTCCGATTGGTGAACTGCCAGTTGACGCGATCTTCAGCCCTGTAAAACGCGTCAATTTTGATGTGAGCAACGCACGCGTTGGGCAAAGCACTAACTACGACAGCCTGGAATTGGAAGTTTGGACTGACGGAACCAAATCGCCTGAAAAATGTTTGGCTCAGGCAGGTAGGATCATAATTGAACAATTCAAGCTCATTGCTGGTGTCAAAGAAGAATTTTTGGAAGTTACTGAAGAACCAAAAGAAGCAGTAAAACAGATCACAAGTGAAAATGCAGATATGCCTATTGAAAACCTGGATCTTTCAGTACGGGTGTTCAATTCTCTGAAACGGACTGGGGTTACCACAGTTGGTGATGTTATCGAGCTCCTTGGTAAAGGTGAAGAAGCTGTAATGTCCATCCGTAATTTTGGAGAAAAGAGCCTCGATGAACTGCGGGAAAAAATGCAGGAGAAGGGCTATCTGAAAATTGAAGATCAAGAGGACGAAGCGGAGTAAGGATAATGCGCCATAGAATATCAGGTTATCAATTAAACCGGAATACTGCCACGCGAAATGCTCTCAGGCGCAGCCTGATCATAAGTTTATTCGCCAACAACCGGATCAAAACAACAATTACCAAAGCAAATGCAATTCGAGGTGACGCAGAAAAGTTGATCACCCTTGCTAAAAACAGCGCAAAAGGGACGGATGTTGACAAGGTCAATGCTCGAAGATTAGCCGCAACAAAATTGGCGAATCCTGAAGCGATCAAGAAATTGTTCGATGAAGTAGCACCCAAGTTTGAAAACCGTAATGGCGGTTATACGCGCATGCTGAAGCTTGGCCCGCGTGTTGGAGATTCGGCAGAAATGGTTCTGCTGGAACTTGTGGAAGATTGATCCTTCCGGTATTCCGGTTGGAATGGCACTTTACCAGGTAACTATTGCATATGAAGGCACTGATTTCTTCGGATATCAGCGCCAAAAGAAACTTAGGACCGTTCAGGGCGAGATAGAGCGCGCGCTGAAAACCATTGGTTGGGATGGAAGGGCTATTATCTCTTCCGGGCGAACAGATACTGGGACCCACGCTCTTGGCCAAGTTATTAATTTTGACCTTGATTGGAACCATAGTGGTGATAAATTGATGAGCGCACTTAATAGCGCTCTCCCAACAGACATCGCAGCAAAAGATGTAAGAATTGCTCCAACAGGTTTTCACCCAAGGTTTTCGGCGAAACAGCGGCAATATCTTTATCAAGTTGTTTTTATACCAAATAGAGATCCGATCCTTGACCGCTATTTTTGGAGAGTGTGGCCAAAACCTGATAAAGACCTTTTGAAGTCTGTCTCAGAAATACTGATCGGGAAACACGAATTTTCATCTTTTGGAAAACCTTCTAAAAAAGATGGATCGACAATTAGGACTATAACAGAATGTGAATGGCAGTATGAAGGGTTAGAAAAGGCATTTTTTCGGATTAGAGCGGAATCATTTTTATATCATATGGTTCGGAGAGTAGTTTTTCTTCTAGTAAAGGTTGGACAAGGTAAGATCAGTGCAATAGATATTGAAGAAAATTTAAAAAATCAAAAGGAATTACCGGCAGGGATAGCGCCTGCACACGGGTTATTTCTTGAAAAAGTAATTTATTAGAAAAATTATTGGAGTACGTGATAGTGGAAAAAACATTTGTAAATAAAGGGCAAACAGAATTAAAGTGGGTGCTGATCGATGTTGGCGGTCAAAGACTTGGTCGCATTGCTTCTCACATCGCGCACGTACTGATGGGCAAAGATAAACCAAATTACGCACCAGGCGTCACCATGGGTGATGGTGTTGTGGTGATCAATGCCAAAAATGTTGAAGTCAATGCAACCCGGGAAAAAGAAAAGATCTATTATCGACATTCAAATTATCCCAGCGGACTAAAAGCTGTTCCTTATCCGAAAATGCATGCAGAGCATCCTGAGAGAGTTATCGAAATTGCAGTCAAGGGCATGCTTCCGCACAACAGCTATGGCAGAACTCTATTAAAACGGTTGAAAGTATACGCCGGTGCAGAACATCCTCACTCAGGGCAAAATCCTGAGCAGAAAGCTTAGATCAGGAGTAAAAACGAATGACCGTACAATATTATGAAGGAATTGGACGAAGGAAAGAAAGCACCGCCCGTGTTCGCATAATGGCAGGTGAAGGCAAATTCATCGTCAACGAAAAGAATCTGGAAGATTATTTCACCCGATTAGGTGACTCATCAGCTATTTTGAATCCTTTTGAGAGCACTGGCGAGAATCGCCAGCAGTATGATGTTACTGTAATGGTAAACGGCGGCGGCGTTACCGGACAAACTACTGCTGTTCAGTTGGGTTTGGCACGCGCTTTTGCCAAGTTGAACCCTGACTATGTTTCCGCCCTTCGGAAGAATGGTTTATTGACCCGCGACCCTCGTGTTAAGGAACGTAAGAAACCAGGTCTCAAACGCGCCAGAAAGGCACCGACCTACACCAAGCGCTAAAGCGTTAGCATATTTGATAGAGCAACCACTACCCACCTTGTATAAGGGTGGGTAGTATAATTTTCCGGCATATTCTCAAGGAAAAGGTGACCATGAAGATCGAAGCATGCAGCAGAGTATTGAAGGCGTTAAATTTTAATGAGGATAATAATATCCAATTGATCAACGGAAACCAGCTTTCTGAAAAACATGCAATATTGCATTCCCCTGATGAATTCGCATTGTATTACTTTACTGATAAGTCTATTAATAGTGAAATATTAACCTTTCTTGTACATGCTACTTTTAAAAATTCATACCAGTTGACCCAGATTTTTATAAACAGTAACAATACTTTTGAAATAAAGCTTGGGTTTTGTAGAGATATCTCCTTTGAACGCTTGGTTCAGGATGGAGGGTATCTCTACTTTGAGCCAGCGAGTGAATTTACATCATTAACCCGTTTTGTGGATCTGATAGCTCACCTACGAGCGCCTGATGGCTGTCCTTGGGATAGAAAACAAACCTTGCTAACTCTTAGAACGAATTTGCTTGAAGAATCACATGAAGTTCTTGAAGCAATTGATAATGAGGATATGGAAGGTTTAAAGGAAGAATTAGGGGACCTTATGCTTCAAATTGTCCTTCAGGCACAGATCGCTTCAGAGAAGGGCGACTTCAACCTCTTTGAAGTGATCAATGGAATTCACAAGAAAATTGTTTTTCGCCATCCTCACGTTTTTGGAGAGCTTGAAGTGGGTGACGTTAATGGTGTCTTACATAATTGGGAAAAATGGAAAGCTGAAGAAAGGGTCATTAAAAATAAACCAGAAAATTCAAGTATTCTGGCAACTGTACCAAAGAACTTGCCTTCATTGGCTCTTGCCCAGAAATATCAAGAGCGCGCTGCCAGAGTTGGTTTTGATTGGCCGGATATCGCACCAGTGATCGAAAAGATCGAAGAAGAAATTGCAGAAGTTAAAAATGCCGCTGATAAATCTTCCCTCGAAAGTGAGTTTGGCGATCTACTTTTTGCTTTGGTGAATTTGATCCGCTGGCAAGGATTTGATGCAGAAAGCTTGCTGCGCCAGATGAACCAACGCTTCCTGAGACGTTTTAATTTTATAGAAGATGAAGTTAATCGGCAGGGACGCCAAATGACCGACCTCTCTCTGGAAGAATTGGATAAAATTTGGGAGCAGGCTAAAAAAGTTGAATCTACAAAGGCTCAAAACGTGCAGTGAAGTGCCTTAATAATTCCGGCGCATAAGTTATGCGGTATCCGCGGTAAGAATCGCGTTTTTCCCATACCTCTTTTAAAATATCCACCACATAGTCTAAATGGCTTTGGGTGTACACGCGCCTCGGCAATGCCAGTCGGACAAGTTCGAGCTTGGGATACACCATTTCGCCAGTATCTTGATCTTTGTGGGCAAACATGACCGAACCGATCTCAACCCCGCGGATCCCACCCTCAAGATACAATGCGGCGGTTAGCGCTTGGCCGGGGAACTCATTTTGCGGGATTTGAGATAATAGAGAACCTGCATCAAGATAGATTGCATGGCCACCTGCTGGTTCAATGATTGGAATTCCGATCTCCCTGATTTTTCCCGCAAAATATGCTGTTTGTTTTAGCCGGTAATCCAGGTAATCCTCATTCAAGCCCTCGTAAAGGCCTGTCGCCAGAGCTTCAAGATCTCTGCCTGCCAACCCGCCATAGGTGGGGAAACCTTCCCGCAGGATCAATTCATTGCAGACCTTTTGATATAAGTTCTCATCGCGCATTGCCAGGAAGCCGCCAATATTGACGATCGCGTCTTTTTTGGAACTCATCCAGGCGCCATCTGCCAGAGAGAAGATCTCCCTGGCAATTTCTAATGTGGTCTTATTCTCATATCCTGGTTCTCGTAGTTTTATGAAGAAACAGTTTTCTGCATACCTGCAGGCATCGATAAAGAATGGGATCTTATGACTTCGATAAACCGCGGCAACTTCTTTAATATTCTTTAACGAAACCGGTTGACCACCTCCAGCATTATTGGTGATGGTAATGCACCCAAAGGGAATCTTTTCCGCTCCAATTTCAGTGATCCATTTTTCCAACTTATCAATATCCATATTGCCTTTAAATGGAACACGAGCAGATATATCAAAGGCCTGATCATTTACAAGATTGATCGGCCTGCCGCCGCGTGCGCGCAGATTCGCGTCGGTTGTATCAAAATGCATATTCGAGGGAATATATGAATCATTGCTCACCATGATTGCTGAAAGAATATTCTCGGCTGCGCGTCCCTGGTGAGTTGGCACAAAAAATTCAAAACCGAAGATATCATTAATTACTTCCTTCAGCCGGTAAAATGAACGTGCGCCAGCATAAGATTCATCACCCTCCATTATGGAAGCCCATTGTGCCTGGCTCATCGCCCCGGTGCCCGAATCGGTCAGAAGATCAATATAAACGTCCTTCGCAGGCAAAGAAAAAAGATTGTATCCTGCCTGGATCATTACCTGTTTGCGCAATTCAAATGGTTGCAGGCTGATGGGTTCGACCATCTTGATGCGAAACGGTTCAGCGGGATGTTTGAGCATAATTTATTTCCTCCAAAAGATATGAATGATAGTTTATCATTGACGGCAATGTGTGAATACCTGGAATGAATTATTTAAGATAGGCTATATGAAGCAATTATTAAAATTTTTAGGCATAGTTATTTTTATGATGGGATTATGTTTATTGATCTGGACAATAATTCCTGAAGGGCGAGTGATGAAGATACTTCGCCTTGATCCGGAATCCTTAGTGTTTTCAGAAAAAATGAGTTGTGAAGAAGTCCAAAGTCTTTTTTTAACTGAATTTACCGTAAATTACCCCAGATCGATCCGTATGGGAGAATCTGGTTTGATTTGGGTGGAAATTGAAAAAGTTAATACCGACGAATACAGAACTAATGAGTATTATGAATTAGATCCTTGCAGGATCTCGCTGGAGGTTTGGATTGATGGCGAGGGCGTGGTTGCAGAACCTGGGAATAAGGTTATCAGACCTTTTCTGAAGTTGCCGATTCAAGAAATAAGGATTGAAATATTTCCATTGGATGGTCATTTGACCAAAGGCACAATTTGGATCAGTGCAGTTTTCCCGGGTGATTCAATATCAGTTTTGGAAAGAACCCCGATTTTTTCTGTCCCTTATGCCATCCAAGTTAATTCACTCTTTGGCTTGCATGCATTGGGCTTGAGAATTCTTGCAATATTATTTATTGTCCTTGCGTTAATTTTGATAAATATCGGCAAACAGGATAGAAAACGTAAATGATATAATCTTCACCCATGAATGTAAAACCAAAGAAGATCACATTAAGGCAGCAGGAACAACTTAACAAAAAATTGGTTCCAATATACAGGAACGTTGGCGGTCTGACCTTTGCGGTTGGATTAGTTGCGCTGCTAGCAGGATTAAGGATCGACAAAGTTAATGGCACGCAGCCCATTTTCACATTGGTTTTTGTTGCGATCAGTGTTCCCTTGGTCCTGTTCATTAATTCTCGAGTGCTTCGAAAAGCAATTGCAAAAAGCATTGCGGAATTTGAACAGGAGAAGAATACTCAGAAATAAGATCCCCGATTAAAATGCTTCTTTCTGAATTACTAAAACAATCTGGTCAAACTTTTCAGGGTTCTTCTGAAATTCCAGAGGTCGAAATTCTTGGAATTGGATCTGATTCCCGCAAAGTTAAAAAGGGAGACCTGTTTATTGCTCTAGAGGGCGGTTCGACTGATGGGCATAACTACATCAATTCAGCGATTGATACTGGTGCAGTTGCGGTCGTGGGCCGTAAAAATTTGGAAAAACAGAGAGTGCCCTATTTTCGAATCGATAACCCAAGAAAAGCGTTGGCTTTTCTCGCAGCAGTTCTAAATGGCAATCCCGCGCGTAAGTTGACAATGATCGGGGTTACTGGCACAGACGGCAAAACGACAACTGTCAACCTGATTTTTAATTCTTTAATTGCATGTGGCATCAGGGTGGGAATGATCTCTACGGTTAACGCAGTGATCGGCGATGAGATGATAGATACCGGGTTTCATGTTACTACGCCCGATTCGGTTGAAATCCAGTCCTTATTAAGTAAAATGGTCGAAAGCGGAATCACTCATGTGGTTCTAGAAACAACTTCTCACGGATTGGATCAATTCAGGGTGGATGCATGTGAATTTGATATTGCAGTAATCACGAATATTACCCACGAACATTTGGATTATCACGGTAATTATGAGGGATATCTGAATGCCAAATTTAAATTGATCGATATGTTGGTTGACACACGAGAAAAAACAAATGGCAATCCCAGATTGGCGATTTTAAATCGTGATGATATTTCATATTCAATGATAATGGACCGGTTGGATGACGAACGTTACCATTTTATTGATACGTTTTCTTATGGATTTTCGGATGAGGCTCAGATAAATCCGGAAAATATTGAGAGTTCTCCCGGAGAATCAAATTTTGATATTAAAGTATTTGGACAACCTTACCGGGTTAGATCTCCCCTGATTGGAACTTTCAATATATATAATATCCTGGCTGCCATTTCCGCCGTCACTATCGGCTTGAAACTTGATATGGATTGTGCATTAAGCGGGATCCGAACGATGGAAAGCGTCCCTGGTCGAATGGAACAGATCAATTCTGGGCAGGATTTCACTGCGATCGTTGATTTCGCACATACTCCAAATGCTCTAAAAGCAGCTCTGCACACTGCAAGGCAATTAACTAAGGGGCAGTTAATTGTTGTTTTTGGATCAGCCGGATTGCGGGATAGGGAAAAACGCCGCATGATGGCAGAAGTCTCTTTAATTAATGCTGACAAATCCATTTTTACTGCCGAAGACCCGCGGACCGAAAGTCTTTCCGCTATCCTTTCCGAAATGGCTGATGAGGCAAACCAACACGGTGGTGTCAGGAATAAGAATTATTTCATAATTGAAGATCGGGGAGAAGCGATCCGCAAAGCGGTGTCCTTGGCATCTCAGGGCGATATCGTCATGGCTTGCGGTAAAGGACATGAACAATCCATGTGCTTTGGAAAAACCGAGTATCCCTGGGATGACCGCACCGCAATGCGTTCAGCTTTGGCTGAAAAGATGAAGTTGCAGGGACCGCAAATGCCATGGCTGCCCACTCAGGAAAATAAAAAACCGGTGAACTGATATTCACCGGTTTTGTGTTTTATTAACGATTTGATCTGGGGCGATCGTGGCTTTGGCCACCTCGTCGATTTCCTGAACTGCTATGCCCACCGCTGGAGCTTTTTCGATTTGCGCTGTCGTGCTCGCGCGCTTCTTCTGCGGTCCAGCCTTCCAAAACTGCTGTACGTGAAAGACGGATCTTGCCTGCCGGATCAATCGCCGTGATCATTACGGTTAATTCTTCACCGAGTTGAGCGATATCTTCCACTTTATTTACTCTTTCAGTATCTAGCTGGGAAATATGGACCATACCATCAGTTCCAGGCATGATCTCAACAAAAGCGCCAAAATCAGTTACGCGAACCACTTTTCCGGTGTAAATTCGGCCGATCACGGGACTCTCGGTCAGCTGTTCAATTCTTTCGCGGGCTTTATCTTCATTTACTTTTTCAACTGCCGCGATATAGACTGTGCCGTCTTCCGCGATATCGATCTGTGTGCCTGTTTCTTCCTGAAGGGCACGGATCATTTTTCCGCCTGGTCCAATGACTGCGCCAATTTTGTCAACCGGGATGTGCATTGTGACGATTCTTGGAACAAATTCTTTCAACTCGGCGCGGGGTTCTGCAATGACTGCCTTGATTTTGGCAAGGATTGCAAAACGGGCTTCTTTTGCCTGAGCCAGCGATTCTTCCATGATCTTGGGGGTAATTCCCTTGATCTTGATATCCATCTGGAGAGCAGTGATGCCAGCTTCTGTCCCGGCTACTTTGAAGTCCATATCCCCCAGGTGGTCTTCCAGTCCTTGAATGTCGGTCAACACGGCATAATCTTCGCCTTCTTTGATCAAACCCATCGCAATACCTGCCACAGGGGCTTTTATGGGCACACCAGTATCCATTAAAGCCAGGGTTGAACCACAAACGGAAGCCATGGAGGTTGATCCATTGGATGACATCACTTCAGAGACCAACCGCATAGTATAAGGAAAATCTTTTTCATCCGGGAGGACAGGAACAAGAGCGCGTTCTGCTAAAGCGCCATGGCCAATTTCGCGGCGTGATCGGAATGTTCGGCCGACCTCTCCTGTGGAGAAGGGCGGAAAATTGTAATGGTGCATGTAATGCTTGCTATCTTCCGGTGAAAGGGTATCCAGTTCCTGAGCTTCCTTGGGGGTTCCCAGGGTTGCCAGGGTTAGTACCTGGGTTTCACCGCGGGTGAACAACCCGGAACCATGAGCACGCGGGCTGGTGCCAATCTCGCACCAAATATCACGGATTTCAGTTGTGCCCCGTCCATCAGGTCGCTTGCCATCTTTAAGGATTCTTGACCGAACAACTTTCTTAAAACCCAGGTCAAATGCTTCACGGACTGGATTCTTGAGTTCTTCATTTTCTGCTGTCATCTCAACCAGAACTTCATCCCGGAGAGTATTCAGGGCTTCATCCAGTTCGGCTTTGGTATGGGGTTTATCCAGAATTTCCGAGAACGAACCGCCTGTCCGTTGATATACTTTTTCTACCAACTCTTCATCCAGGCGATTGATAACAACCTCGCGTTTTGCCTTACCGACTTCAGTGCCCATTTTTTCGATTATGTCGATTGTGGGTTGAATGGATTTATGAGCAAAAGCAAGCGCCTCAACCATCACATCCTCACTGATCTCATCAGAACCGCATTCGACCATAAGGATTGCATCACGGGTACCTGCAACGCGCAGGTCGAGGTCTGATTCGGCAATTTGCTGGTATGTGGGATTAGCGATCAATTCATTGTTGACTCTGCCAACTCTTACTGCGCCGATCGGTCCAGCCCATGGTATGTCTGAAATGACCATTGCTGCAGAAGCGGCATTCACAGCAAGTATATCCAGCGGATTCCCTTTATCCGCAGATAAGGTTAAAATCATAACCTGTACTTCATTGCGCATATCCTTATCAAACAGGGGGCGCAGCGGGCGGTCCGTTAATCGGGCAACCAATACTGCTTCATCACCAGGGCGGCCTTCACGACGAAAAAATGATCCCGGAATCCTGCCGCCGGCATACAGGCGTTCTTCATATTCCACACTAAGCGGAAAAAAGTCGATCCCTTCACGCACGCCACCCATGGTAGCTGATGCAAAGATCATGGTATCGCCTACTTGTGCGGTGACAGCGCCGCCAGCCTGACCGGCCAGCTTGCCGGTCTCAAAGGTAACAGTTTGACTGCCAAATGCAGCTGTAAATTGCTTTACTTGCGGTTTCATTTAAACCTCTTTCTTTCTTCCCCTCGAGGTTAGGGACTGAAAGATGATAAAGACTGATTCTTGATCATTTTTCAATTCCCAACCAGGGGATGCCAAAAATTATTTTGTTTTTTAAACAAGCGGATGGATTATCTCAATCCATCTGCCAGTTTTCAACCGAATTATTTGCTTCTCAGGTTCAGTTTCTTTACGACTGCCTGGTAGCGGGCGATATTTTTTCCTCGCAGGTAAGTGAGGAATCGCCGGCGCTGTCCCACCAGTTTTAGTAAACCGCGCCTGGATGATTCATCATGCTTGTGAATCTTCAAATGTTCGGTAAGTTGCTCAATTCTTTTTGTGAGCATTGCAACCTGAACTTCGGCAGATCCTGTGTCCGATGTATGGACACGAAATCCTTCAATGATGGTGCCTTTTTCTTCTTTTGTTAATGACATGACGCTGCTTTCTCCTTCAATAAATTTAGCAAGTCTCCTCACCCAAAGCCGAAGCCTCAAGAGGGACTAGTCAGACTTAATATTATACCAGAAGGTTATTGGAAGGTTTAAGCGTTCAAAGCGCTTCGAATTTCCTTTTGAAAAAAATCATCAAATAGGGGGATACATTTTCGCAGGAACTTCAAGTTCTCTGTATCAGGGAAAAGTTTGCCAGACATGATGAGAAAGGATGCGGTTTCTGCTTCTGAAAGAACAATCAGTTCTTGGATCACGTTCACCAGATCTTTTTGAATAGGAAAGGGAGGTTTATTGATCAATGGAGTTAAGACGCTGAAGATCAATGGCAAGTTGTTATATCCATGGCTCAAAGTTCGATCTAGCAGTTGCAGCCCTAATTTAATGTCTTGTATTTCCCTGGAGGTGAGCCATTTTTTTAAATAATCCAACCATTGTTTGTCCTGCAAAAGACCTGGCCTGGTTTCCACTGATGCGACCAAAGGTTTTATAAGATTAACCTCCAGCTCCACTGATAACCAATTCTGGATCCTTTTCAGGAATTCAATGTTATACAGGTCTGTAAGATTTGAGATTAGAGCGATTGCTGCTTTTTTGGGTTCATAATAAGGAATTTTCCAAAGATTGTCTGCGTTTACTAGCGCTGAAGCAGGATTTAACCTTGCAAGAGTTTCAAGCCTTGATTCCAATTCAGCCATGACTGATTCTGGTACGTTATAAGTAAAAAATTGCGAGTTTTTTCTCAACCAAATATTGGTAGATGCTTTTTTACTCTCATAAACCAGAAAAAGAGAGACCAATGAATCCCGAAACACTTCAGGATTGTTGAAATGCGCCTCAAGGGCGTTAAGTTGTGATCTTAATCTGCTTAATTGGACTAACGGCATTTCAGGAATTAATAGGCTTTTGCGAAGATTACCTTTTCACTGGCCACTTTTCCGCAGGCAATGCATTTTCCCTGAAAAGGTTCCTGGTTAAAGGGGATGCAACGCGTGGTGGCTTTGGTTTCCTCTTTAATTCTTGCTTCACAATCGGAATCTCCACACCAGGGACTTAATGCCCACCCATTTTGAACGACTTCTTTAAATTCAATGTAATCTTTGGGCTCATGTGTATGGTTGTCGCGGAATTTTGTTGCTTTTTCCAGTAAATTATTATGGATGGAAATTAATAGCTTGCCCGCTTCTTCTTGAAGTTTATTAAAGGGAATTTGGAATTTTCCATCCCGACCGGGTATATCTCGTCGTGCTGCGGTTACTGACTGGTTGGCCACATCCTTTGGCCCTATTTCCAATCTTACAGGTACGCCGCGTAACTCCCAGTCATTGAATTTAAAGCCTGGGGTCAAACCCACCCGATCATCCACTTTTAATCGGAAATCTCCCAGCATGGACTTAACTTTTTCAACTGCTTCCATAACCACCGTTTTTTCTTCATCTGACCGAAAGATAGGTACGATCACGAATTGAATTGGTGCAAGTCTTGGCGGCAGGATGAGCCCCTGGTCATCACCATGCGTCATGATAATAGCGCCGATGAATCGGGTTGATAATCCCCAGGATGTTGTCCAGCAATATTGCAGTTCATTATTTCTGTCAAGATATTGAATATTAAATGCTTTGGCAAAATTCTGGCCAAGATTGTGCGAAGTACCCGATTGCAGCGCACGAGTATCCTTCATCATGCCTTCGATTGAATAGGTTCGCACCGCCCCGGCAAATCGTTCACTTTCGCTTTTTCTGCCGGTGATAACCGGTACAGCAGCTTCGTTGATGGCAAAATCCGCATAAACATTCAGCATGCGAAGGGTTTCTTCTTCACCTTCAACAGCGGTTTCATGAGCCGTATGTCCTTCTTGCCAGTAAAACTCTAATGTCCGCAGGAAAAGACGTGTGCGCATTTCCCATCGAACGACATTCGCCCATTGATTGATTAATACCGGCAGATCGCGATATGACTGGATCCACTTGGCGTACATGTGGCCGATGATCGTTTCGGAAGTAGGACGGACGACTAATGGCTCTTCCAGCTCTTGCCCGCCCCCATAGGTGACGACTGCCAGTTCCGGTGAAAAGCCCTCAACATGCTCTTTTTCTTTCTCCATGAATGATTTGGGAATTAACAGCGGAAAAGCGGCGTTGACATGGCCGGTTGCTTTAAAGCGTTCATCCAAAGTTTTTTGAATATTCTCCCAAATTGCCCACCCGTAAGGTCTGACAACCATGCAGCCCCTGACAGGCGCATAATCTGCCAGTTCAGCGCGTAAGATGACCTGGTTATACCATTCCGAGAAATCTTCTGATTGTAAGGTTAATTTTTCGTTGCTCATAATACCTTTTAATTAATGTGAATTGAGTAATTATAGTGAATTAATATTAAATGATTAATTTCCTGCTGCTGACAAAAATGGGTTCAACAATTTTATTGATTGATATGCAAATTTCACTTAATGTGCTTTTTGATAGTTTTCAGTGCGATCTCGGCAGATCGTTTTTGGGATGAATGATAACCTGTCTCGGTTGTCATTTTTTCCAAATGATCAACAACTGCTTGCCGGTCGCCATCGCTCAAATCCTCGAATGATTTTTTGATTCGGCGTGGATCTCGCGATAAAAGTTCATCCCAAAACTGTTCGACCGAATTCATCATTTCTAGTTATCCACAAATTAAATAAAAGAGCTGGCGTGCCAGCTCTTTTTATCAAATTCTGAATTACTCTTCCTTTTTACTTTCAATTTCTTTCTGGCGATTTTCAATGACTGATTGTGCTACATGCGGAGGAACGACTTCATAGTGGTCGAACTCCATATTGAAGATCCCGCGTCCGCCTGTTATCGAGCGCAGATCAGTTGTATATCGCAGCATTTCAGCCAGTGGAACATTTGCATTTACGATGGATCGTCCCTTTTCTGTCTCCATGCCCTGCACACGAGCACGGCGGGTATTCATATCACCCAGAATATCGCCCATATTTTCTTCAGGAACGATAACATGGACTTTCATGATTGGTTCGCGCAAGACTGGATTTGCCTCTTTGAATGCAGCCCGGAATGCTTCACGACCGGCCATTTCAAACGCGATCGGTTTGGAATCGACCGGGTGCTCTTTGCCGTCATAAACTTCAACCTTGACTCCGGAAACCGAAAAACCTGCTAAAACGCCATCTTTCATAACGCTGCGGATACCCTTTTCAATTGCAGGCATGTAATTGGATCCAATGGCGCCTCCGACAACTGCATTGACAAATTCAAAATCACCTTCCGGTAGTGGTTCGACGCGCAGCCAAACTTCGCCAAATTGGCCTGAACCACCAGTTTGCTTCTTATGCCGGTGCATAGCTTGGGCTTTCTTCGTGATTGTTTCACGATATGGTACACGCGGGAGCTCAGTCGTCAGATTAACCTGGAATTTCGATTCTGCACGGCGGATTGCAACATCAATATGCTGGTCTCCCATTCCCTGTAGGATCGTCTGGTTAGTTGAATGTTCCTGGTGCCAGGTTAAGGTCATGTCCTCTTCGCAAAGGCGAGTGAGCGAAGGGGATATCTTGGTTGAATCTGCCTGGGTTTTTGGCATGATCGCTACTTGATATAGCGATGTTGGAAATTCGGGCGTAGGCAGGGTCAATGGGTGCGTTTTATCGCATAATGTATTCCCGGTCGCGGTTACCGATAACTTGGGCACGACACCGATATCTCCACTGTGAATGACTTTGATCGAGATCGCATCTTTACCTTTGGGGATATAGATACCCCCAAGACGTTCTTCAGTTTCTTTGTTAGGATTCCAAAGCCGAATGTCAGGAGTCAATGAGCCGGAAATGACTTTGAAATAGGTCTGTTTTCCAACAAAGGGATCTGCGGTTGTCTTCCAAACATAAAGTGCTAAAGGTCCGCTATCCTCTGCCTTTAATACCTCGTCGCCGTTCTTGCCGGCAATAGTAATATTTACCGCTTCTGCTGGTGAGGGAAACAGGGAAATAATCCCATCCAGTAAAGGTCCGATCCCAATTTCCGCTCCTCCTGCGGCTACAAAGACAGGAACGTAAGTGCCGTGCTTTACTACACTGGCAAGGCCTTTTGCAATTTCTTCTGCAGAAAGTTCTCCGCTTTCCAAATACTTCTCGAGTAAAGTATCGTCGCCTTCGGCAGCGGCTTCAACTAATTGAGTTCGCGCTTCTTCCGCTTCGGCTTTCAATTCTGCAGGTACTTCTTCGGAATCTTTTCCTGTGCCTTTATATGCTTTCATGCTCAGCAGATCGATAACGCCTTTGAACTCAAGTCGTTCACCCCAAGGCAATTGAACTGGAATGAGTCGGGCTTCGGAATTTGCCTGAACGCTGGCTAACACCTTCTTATAATCGGCATTTTCCCGATCCATTTTGTTGATCAGAACCATGCGGGGAAGCTTGAATTTATCGCAGTATTGCCATGCGATTTCAGTGCCCACCTCAAATCCAGAGACGGCTTCAACTGCGACAATGGCACTGTCGGCCACGCTTAATGCTGAGATCAGTTCGCCAACAAAGTCGGTGTATCCAGGAGTGTCAAGGGCATTGATCTTGACGTCCTTATATTCAATCGGAATGACCGTTGAATAAAGAGAAATTCCCCTTCGGATCTCTTCATCATCAAAATCCGAGACGGTATTGCCTTCATCAATTTTTCCAAGACGGGTTGTTGCACCGGTAAAATGAAGAAAAGCTTCTGTCAGAATGGTCTTACCGGCACTGGAATGAGACACTAAAGCGACATTTCTGATGGCTTTTGAACTGTATTCTTTCATTAAGATAATTCCTTCTTTCCTTAATTTAATTCAACCTTACAATTTTAAAAGCAAACAGCAGTATTGTCAAAACGATTTGTATTGCAGAAAGGATAATCTTCTTCACATCTTAAAAAATGTGAGGGATTTTCATTTAATAGCTGCCTTCTTAATAAGAGTTTGTAGATATTCCAATTCTTCTTCCTGATTAATAATTTTATTATCGATCCATGCGGCTTTTAATTCATTCAAAATATCGCTGTATGCCGGCCCGGTTTTTAAGCCGAGTTTTTGAAGGGCAATTCCATCAGTAAAAGGCTTGATCCAGCGCCAGTTTAAAGCAAAATCTTCAAGGACTTTTTTGATCGATTCATCAGGACAAAGAACATATACGCAGTAAATTTCAAGCTGCGAGTATTCCTGAAGCTTTCGGGTGACCTGGCTGGGTGTCAGTTTCCTTAGTGAATCTAGTTGGTGCCACAACAAGTTTGTCTGGATGATCATCTGGGCGAGATGGTTCTTTAATCTTAACCACTGAAGGATTTTTAAAATTTTGATCTGGTTTTCCTGGGCGGTGATGAGCAAGTATGCACCATGCGCCTTCTTTGGCATGATCTTTTGATTTTCTTGAGTAAACCAATCTGAAGGCAGTTCTTCCTTATAAAACTTGCGTAAGGTTCGCAAAATATGTGCATCCCAATGAATATTTTCAAATAAGGGATGAAGCAGGTTTAACTTATTGATCCGTGCCAGCATCTCAGGTGCTTTGGGTTCTTCCAGGATTAGGTCAATTTCATGTCGAATACGGTCGCCGGAAACTTTTTCCAATAATTCTTTGGCTTCACTAACAAGGGCCAAAGTTCTTTCTTCAATACTAAATCCAAACCGCTGTTCAAAACGAATAGCCCGAAGGATTCGTGTTGGATCGTCGACAAATGATAAGGAATGCAGAACGCGAATCAACCCTTTTTGCAGATCACTATGTCCGCCCCAATAATCATAAAGCTCTCCGAAATGATGTCCATCCAATCGTACGGCCATGGTATTGATCGTGAAATCCCTGCGGTGTAGATCCAGCTTTATGCTGCCGGATTTTACTGTAGGAAGCGCAGTGGGTTTATCATAAAACTCTGTTCTGCACTGATCAGATCAATAGAAGATGGCAAAGTTGAATAATCCAATGTTGTTTTTGAACCAAATCGATCGAGTAATGACTTCTTAATCGAATTAATATGCCACTTTGCTGTTCCAAATTTTCGATGGCAAGTGACACGTCCTCCATACTTTTCCGCGAGCGCCTCAGCCAATGCTATCCCGTCACCCTCAACAACAAAATCCATATCTGCTCCAGGTTTATCAAGGAGCAAGTCTCTTGCAAAACCCCCGACCAGATAAATTGGGAGCGATAAATTGCTTGATGCCATGCTGATAAGTTTTAATAATCCCAAACGGGCAGGCGCCAGATCGGACTCCATCTCAGCTGCGAGATTCAATTTTTCGAAACCGCCGGATTTTTTTCCGGCGATGATCCTGATAAGGTCAGTACGGGTGGCTATCCCAACAACCATGTTTGTCTTTGGGTCAACGACAGGAACTTGACCCCACCCTGAATCTGCCATCACTCGCTGCAGTGTTTCAAGCGAATCTCCGGGATGGACAAAAATATTCCCCGAATCCATCAGGCTTGAAGCGGGAAGATTAAGTTTGTGGGAAAGTGCTCGGTCAACCGCACGACGAGTCAACAAACCTGAAATTTGCGCATTCTCAATGACCGGGTACCCTTCATATCCATAATTTTTCATCAATATATGAGCATCTTCAGCGGTCGTATCCGGAGAGATTGTCAATGGTTTTTTTGACATGATCTGCCTGACCGTCACAGTCGGCTTTACATATTTTGGAAGTATCAGTTTAAACGAATTTACTAACTCGGATAAATGATTGCCATTCTTCTTATCTCGTTTGATCAATGCGGCGGCAGCTCGCTCATGTCCGCCTCCGCCGAAATGTTGTGTGATCTCCCTCACATCAATTTGATCTGTGATCGATCTTGCAACTAATCTGATCCCTTCACGGGTTTCAACGAAAATGAATAGCCCATCAGGATCGGTCAAGTCTGAAATCTTATGTGCGATACTTGAAACTTCATCATCTAATTCAATTGCCGTGGTAGCTGAAATGGATATCCGGCAGCCATGGATATTCAGTGTATCCATAGAGGTCACCAGACGCTCAAAGACTTCACGCTGACCTTGTGAAAGTGGGGGATTAATATACTCAGCTGCTATTTTAAGGCTGGCTCCCTGTTCGAGAAGATAGGCAACAGCCAAAACATCTCTCGAAGTGGTATGCGCATAGGATAATGAGCCTGTATCCTCATAAATTCCGAGCAGGAGCAAGGTCG
>Ga0105104_10000653_pt1 | contig 26770 bp, 20 predicted proteins | sample PPLLaktember2015_3_FD_87034 | JGI IMG/M metagenome (GOLD analysis project Ga0105104, IMG submission 87034) | Freshwater sediment microbial communities from Prairie Pothole Lake near Jamestown, North Dakota, USA - PPLs Lake P7 Core (6) Depth... | ecosystem: Environmental > Aquatic > Freshwater >...
TAGTACGTTTCGTCGCCCTTCAGCGCTTCCTCTACCAGCCGTCGAGCCGCCCTCACCGGTGAGAGGTCTTCGCTCAGTAAACGAACCCGCGTCTTCAGACTGTCGTAGAGGCTGTCGAGTTTGACGTATTCGGCGTTCATTCAGGAGCCAAGCTCAGCTTACAGAAGGACATGAAGGACAGCAAGGGACGGGCTGGCGCGGCTTTATCAGGACTCGAGGCGACACCGCACTCCAAAAGGACCCTGCCGGCGCGCACGGCTCTGTAACGCGACTCCAGCTCAGTCTCCCCCCGGCACACTCGGCAGATCCACATCCCTTTCGTGTGCTGTGCGGATTGCCTCACTGTAACCGGCGTCGGCGTGCCTCATGACGCCGGTCCCCGGGTCGGCGGTCAAGACCCTCTGCAATTTCTGGTCGCCCGTCGGTGTTCCGTCAGCAACACACACCATCCCCGCGTGAATGGAATACCCGATCCCGACGCCTCCGCCGTGGTGGATCGAAACCCAACTGGCGCCACACGCGACGTTCAGCATCGCGTTAAGGAGCGGCCAATCGGCAATCGCATCCGAGCCGTCCTTCATGCCTTCGGTTTCGCGGTTGGGCGACGCCACCGAACCCGCGTCCAAATGATCTCTTCCAATGACGACCGGTGCCTCGAGCTTCTTATTCCTGACCAGCCAGTTAAACCGCAGCCCGGCTTCCGCCCGTTCGCCATATTCCAGCCAGCAGATCCGAGCCGGTAATCCCTGGAAGTGAACTTTGCTCTGCGCTTGCCGGATCCACCGCCGCAAAGAGTCCTTCTCCGGGAACAGGTCCAGAATCGCCTCATCGGTGACCAGGATGTCCTGCGGGTTCCCGGACAGTGCCGCCCACCGGAATGGACCCGATCCCTTGCAGAACAGTGGCCGTATGAACTCGGGGACAAATCCGGGAATCTGAAACGCTTCAGCGAATCCCCGCCGGTCCGCCACCTGTCCCCTGAGATTGTTCCCGTAGTCAAAGACCACGGCACCCTGCTTCTGGAGGTCGAGCATCGCCGAAACGTGCGCGACCATGGAGTCGAGCACGGCCTCCTCGTAGTCGCCGTAACGGCTCTCGCGCCAGTTACTCGCTTCTTCCAGGCTCAACCCTGCGGGGATGTAGCCGAGTCGGAGGTCGTGAGCCGATGTCTGGTCTGTGACGACGTCTGGGACGATGCCGCGGCGTACCAGCTTCGGCAACACCTCCGCGACATTGCCCAGGAGCCCGATCGACATCGGCTGTTTTGCCTGTTTTGCTGCGAAAGCGAGGCTTAACGCCTCTTCCAAGTCGGTGACCATCCGGTCACAGTACCCGGTCCGCAGCCGGCGCTCGATCCTTTCCGGATTGACCTCGACGCCCAGGAACACGCCTTCGTTCATGGTGACGGCCAGCGGCTGGGCGCCTCCCATTCCGCCCAGGCCGGCGCTGACCACCAGCCGACCCGCGAGCGTGCCGCCGAAGTGCTTTCGCGCACATTCCGCAAACGTCTCGTAGGTCCCCTGCAGGATTCCCTGGGTCCCGATGTAGATCCAGGAACCAGCCGTCATCTGGCCGTACATGGTCAGGCCCAGATCCTCGAGCCGCCGGAATTCCTGGAACGTCGCCCATCTCGGCACCAGGTGAGCGTTTGCGATCAGAACCCGGGGCGCCCAATCGGTGGTTTTGAAGACACCAACCGGTTTGCCGCTTTGAATGAGAAGCGTCTCATCGTTGGCCAGGCGCTTCAGAGTCGCGATGATACGTTCGTAAGATTCCCAGTTGCGGGCCGCCTTCCCTGCTCCGCCGTACACGATCAACTGCGCGGGATTTTCGGCCACGTCCGGGTCGAGATTGTTCATCAGCATCCGAAGGGCCGCTTCCTGGTGCCAGCCCTGGCAAGAGATAGCCGTGCCACGCGGAGCGCGGATGGCTGAGGGGGCTTCACTCTTGATCATGTTTTCACTCCTCCCGCCCTTCGGTCATATTCCACGGATCCAGCGCCCGATCCAGCTCTTCCTTCGGAAGCACCTGCTTTTCGCTGGCGACCTCACGCACGGTTCTCCCCGATTCGTACGCTTCTTTGGCGATTGCGGCGGCCTGATCGTATCCGATCTTCGGTACCAAGGAGGTCACCATGGCCAGGGACCGTTCTATCATCTGCTCGCATCGCTCCCGATCCGCCCGGATCCCGTCTATGCATTTCTCGGCGAAAACGACGCACCCGTTCGCAAGCAGGCTGATCGACTGAAGGAGATTGTAGGCGATCACGGGCATCATGACGTTCAGTTCAAAATTACCGGACTGCCCGCCGATGGTGATGGTCACGTCGTTGCCCAGAACCTGGGCCGCGATCATTGTCATCGACTCGGCGATGACCGGGTTCACCTTTCCTGGCATTATAGAACTGCCGGGCTGAGTCGGGGGCAGCATGATCTCGCCTAGCCCGCAGCGTGGACCGGATCCCAGCCAACGCAGGTCGTTGGCGATCTTCATGAGACTGCACGCGACCGCTTTAAGCATGCCGCTCGCCTCCACTGCCGCATCCCGGGTGGCCAATGCTTCGAATCGATTCTCGGCCTCCTTGAACGGAATGCCGGTCCACTGACCCAGCTTGCCGACCACTTTGGCGGGAAAGCCGGGAGGACAGTTAAGGCCGGTTCCGACCGCGGTTCCGCCAATCGCGAGCTCCGACAGGCGCGGACGGACGCTTTCGATCCGCTGGATGCCGAGCACGATCATTCTTGAATAGCTTGAAAACTCCTGGCCCAGGCGGATTGGCACTGCATCCTGCAAATGTGTCCGCCCAATTTTCACGATCGAGTCAAATTCCTTAGCCTTAGCGCTCAAGGAGCGGTGCAGTTGCTGCAAGGCCGGAATCAGTCGCTTTTCGAGCTCCTCCATCGCTGCGACATGGATGGCAGTCGGGATAACGTCATTGCTTGATTGCCCGAGGTTCACGTGATCGTTCGGGTGAATCTCGCGAGAACCGATCTTGCCCCCTCGGATCTCGATCGCGCGATTGGCGATCACCTCGTTGGCATTCATGTTGGTGGAGGTGCCCGATCCGGTCTGGAAGATGTCGACCACGAACTGGTCGTCGAGCTTTCCGTCGATGACTTCGTCCGCGGCAGCAATAATCGCCTGGGCGATCGAGCCGTCAAGAAGCCCTGACTGCAGGTTGGTCTCAGCGGCCGCTTTCTTGATCAGCCCTATCGCCCGGATGAAGGCTCTGGGCACCCGCAGATCGCTGATCGGGAAGTTGAGAACCGCGCGTTGCGTCTGAGCCCCGTAGTAATTCGACGCCAACACCTGCATTTCCCCCATCGAGTCTTTTTCAATCCGATAGTCGGGCATGTGATGCTCCCTGTAACCGCGGATGACACGGATAAACACGAATAGCGCGGATCGATCCGTGCTATCCGCGTTTATCCGTGTTATCCGCGGGTCACCCTAGTCAGTCCGCCGCCGTTCACTTCACATTTCTGTTCAGCGCATCGGCCAGCTGAATTCCGAAGCGGTCGAAGGTATGGCCGGCCGCCTTATCGAGTAGCGCTTGACTTTTGACCAGGTCGATCTGGGCCCGAAGCTCTGTGATTTCGGCCACGAGCAGGTCCCGCTGGGCTTCTATGATCTGGCGCGTCGTTGCCATACCCGCCTCAAAACGCGCCTGTTCCGCGACCAATCGCTCGCGGGCTGACCTGACTGCAGCCTCTCCGGCTTCGAGACTCGCCTGGTTCATCTCCAGCCTGGTGAGTGCCTCTCTGAGCTGCACGGCGATCAGCTGCCTGACTCGCTCCTCTCGGAGCTTCGCCTGATCCATGCTTATCTGCGCTTGAGCGTTCTCGGCTCGTGCTTCCTGGTTGAAAATGGGTAACTGGAGCGTAAGCCCCAGCATGTATCCATAGTAGTCGGCGCTGAACATTTGATCCAGTGAGTCGCGCATCCCTCCTTGAAAAATGCCAACCACGGGCGGATTGAAAAAGCCCTGGGAAAAATCGCGCTCGACAAGCGTTCCGCCCAGCCCGAACTGCTGATATCCTGCCACGAGGTCGAGATTCGGCCGCAGACGATTACGGGTCAGGTTCAAACTGACCTTCTGACTGGCCAGGTCGAGCTTTGCCTGCTCGACTTCCGGACGTGCCTTCAACGCCTGCTCTTTGAGCTCGTCGAACGATTCGCGAACCGTATCCGGGCGGGAGATGGGGTCGGCGGGAACGAGGTCGCCCGGAAACAGGCGGGGATCGTCAAAATTCGAGATGAGTTGAACCAGTTCGTCCTGGATAAGCCGGTAGCTGTACTTCGAACGCACCAACTCCTCCTGTCGGAGCGCGACTTCGGCCTCTGCCTGCACGACTTCCAGGCGCGCGGCCGTCCCTACTTCATAACGAGCACGATTCTGCACCAGCACGGTCTTTGCCAGCTGCAGAGACTTGTCCTTTACATCGGTATCCCGAAGCGCGTACTCAAGCTCCCAATAACGGTCCTGCACCTGGAGGATCACGTCAGTTGCCAGGCGCTTGAATTCCTGCTCGCTTGTCTGGCTGTCGTTTCGCGCGATCTGGATCTGGTACTCTTGCCCGACCTTCCCGAATCCCTCCAGCAAGTTCTGGCGGAAAAGGATTTCAAACTGGGTGTTAATGGCGGGAACCAGGCTGTTGAAGAAACTGGTCGTGCGGTTGCGAACCGCGCCGAATGTAGCTTCGAGCGACGTACCGCTGGAGAAAGTCTGGGCGTACCCGGAGGTGCCGGTGGTCAAGATGTTTGTGAGGCTCGGACCACCTTGCAGGACACTCGCTGCCGGGGTCTTTTCCCGGTCCCAATCGAGGGAAAAGGTCATGTGCGGGTCGTAGAATCCGCGCAACTGGTCGATCCTCCACCTTTGCCCCAAAACGGCGCTTCTCTGCAGGTTTATGTCGAAGTTGTGCGTTAGGGCCATTTCTACAACCTGCCGTTCGGTCAAGCGGATCTTCCCGTCAATCGGCGGAGGAAGGACGGCCGGATCAACTGAAACGGCTGCGCGCTTTTGGTCAATTCGATATCGGGAGAAGGGCGCCTGGCCGAAAACAGGGGCTAGCAGCAGCATCATAGTAAGAATAGCCAGTAAGCATCGCAGATCCATGGGTGGTCGGGCCGTCATTGATACCTCCGAAAAGAGGATTCTACCCGAGGTTCGGACGACACGCCCGGTCTTTCCCTTCGGTACCCTTTGCCCCCTTTGCCCCTCTCCCCCTCATGCCGCCTCCCTGGAACTCGGTTTCTATGGGCTATAATGGTGTCACTCCCATGAAGTCGAGCCTAGGAACAGGCCCGCTTGCGGGTCACAGGGTAGTTACGCTCCCGATACTCTACCTGTCCGTTCACACCGGATGTGACTGCCGCTGCGTGATGTGTGACATCTGGAAAGCCGAGAACGGCGGCGTCGAAATGTCACTTGCGGACATGGAAGCGCAGGCAGAAGCAATTCGAAAGCTCGAGGTGCAGTACGTTCTTATCTCCGGCGGCGAACCGCTCAAGAATCATAATCTGTGGACTTTTTGCAGGTCTCTGAGGCGGCAGGGAGTTAAGGTGGTCCTCCTTAGCACGGGCAGGCTGCTCGAGCCGAACGTCGAGGAGATTGTGACATCATGTGATCAGCTCACAATCTCGCTTAATGGGAGTCCGGCGGTCCATGATCGAATCAGACAGGTGAACGGCTGCGCCGAACAGCTTGCATCGGGCGTCAAAGCCATCCTTGGCCGATGTCCGGACTTCGCGGTTGTCGGTAAGACGGTCGTTCAGAAACTCAACTGCCAGGACCTCCACAATATCGTCCGCTTCGGCACGGAACTTGGCCTCCGGGCGGTCTCCTTTGTCGCTGCAGACATTTCCAGCACGGCCTACAATAGGCCAACGCCCTGGGATGAGCCCAAGATATCCCAGATCGCGCTGAGCCATTCAGACCTGTGCAAACTCTCCCGCTCTATAGAGCTCTTGTTGACTGACTACTCGAAGGACTTTGAACGCGGGTTCATTCTGAATACTCCAGCCCAATTGTGGGACATCTATCGATACTACAAGGCGCTCCTCGGGCAGTGCGATTTTCCAGCCGTGAAATGCCGGGCCCCCTGGATTTCGGCGGTGTTCGAAGCAGACGGGTGTGTTCGCCCCTGCCTTTTTCACGCCCCGTACGGCAATGTCGGAGAAAAGGGGCTGCTTGAAATCCTGAACTCCAAGGAGGCCATCCGGTTTCGGCGGGAACTTAAGGTGGCCAAGAACGGCGTCTGCGAGAAATGCGTCTGGGCCGAAAGCCGCACGGCGTATGACATTGTCGTGTGAACGCTATCCGCTGACAAGATTTACCGCCTAGGTTGCGCTGCAAGGCGTGCCCCACTCGCGTTACAGAGCCGCGCACGCAGCGGAGGGCTGCGGAGCGCGGCTCTGTAACGCGAGTGGGGCACGCCTTGCAGCGCAACCTACAACAGCCGGGGGAGCTGGTTTGGCAGATGCCCGCGGCTAGCTGTTGCCACTTGTCACTTCTTCGGCGGTTTCGAAGGCCGCATTTCAATCCGGCTGGTGAGGCATCGGGGATGGCGCTTGAGTGTTTGAATCACGACTTCAGCCACATCCGAAGCCGCAATTTTCCAGGAGGCTGACGGCGATCCCATCCCTGCACCGAAGGCAGTGTCGACACTTCCCGGCATGATGTAGGCCACCAGGATGTCGTCGTGCCGTACCTCCTGCATCAACGCTTCGCTGAAACCAATCAGTCCAAACTTGGACGCGTTGTATGCCGCACCGCCGGCGAAGGCATTCTTTCCCGCCAGGCTCCCGATATTGATGATGAACCCGCCTCCCGCCTTCTTCAGGTGTGGGATCGCCAGGTGACAGCAGTAGAAAAGGCTGTCGAGATTGGTGCCGATGGTTGAACGCCACTCCTCCGGGCGCAGCTCTTCGACGTTCTTGAAGATGCCGATTCCGGCGTTGTTGATCAGGACGTCGATCCCCTGCCACTGTTTCAGGCAGTAGTCGAAGAGCCTTTCAACGTCCTCCATGCGCCCCACGTCGCAAGCTTGTCCGATGACCCGGCCTGAATGCCCCTCTTTCTCGAGCGCAGCCACCGTCTGTTCCACTTCCTGCTGGTTCCTGGCCGATATCGCAACTCGTGCCTGTTCTCCGAGAAGCGCGTCAGCAATCGCTCGGCCGATGCCTTTGGTGCTTCCGGTAACGATCGCCCTTCTCCCCTTGATTTCCATGCGAACCTCTTTGATTTGAAAGGATTTGCGAATGACGAACTCTCTCCCCATAATAATGAAAAAATGTGACTCAGGCCACGGTCGGCCAAAAGCCGAAATCGGCATCATAGTTAAAGAAGGCTCTCTCCTCCGAGAGTGCGAGAGGGGAGGTTCAGCCTTTTAGGGGGGTTTTATTGAGGGGAGTTTTGAAATGGCAAAACCAGGAAAGGTTGTTCTTGTTTTTCTTCTCTTGATTGCCGGGTCATTTCCGGCATTCGGACAGGTAGCTAAGATCACGAGCGATTCGGCTTTTGATACCGACTCGGTCAAGTTCGATTTTCAAGAGTATCAGGCGGAAATTCAGGCAGCGGACGTGCTCGGCAAATGGGGGCTGAACTTTCTGAACGTCGACTCCACCGTGCCGAAGGTCCGGATGATCGTAGCGCCAATCGGAGGCGCGGACCCCGAACGCGTCATTCAGAACCCAACCGCCACGGGTTCCAGCTTGCCGTTGATCGTCAACTTCCGGTACCCGGTTTCGAAGGTTGGTTTTTACGCCTCCAACGGGTCTGCATCCACAACGGTGACGCTCACTGCATTCGATCCTCTTGGAGGGAGCCTGGGATCGGTCAGTGAAACCGGCCTGGCCGAAGAAAAGTTCATCGGTGTCAGCACAACTTCGACCCGGGGAATCGCGAAGCTGCTCGTCGATTACGGCACTTCCACGGAACCTGAACAGATCGACGACATGATCTTCGATTACGTCAGCCGGCCGAAGTTCAACACTTATCTGGCGCAGGTTGGCGACGCGAAAGGATTGCTGCAGACGATTCTGGTCATTTCCAATCTGACCAACTCGACTGCCAAAGGCGAACTGCGACTTTTCGACAGCAGCGGCGCGCCGATGTCGCTGAAGCTTGGGGACGACACGAACAGCGTCTTTTCGTTCTCATTACCGCCTTTCAGTTCAAAGAACCTTCCCACTCAGGCCATCAGCGATCCGGTCAAGGTGGGGTATGCGCAAATCGAATCGAACGTCCCGGTGGAAGGTACCGCGATTTTCAGGATCATCTCCGGAGACACCACCTTGTCCGAGGCGGGCGTGGGTTCATCAGTGCCCAGGCCGTTCGTGGTGGGCGTCGCCCAGAAGGTAGTCGCTAAAGGCCTTGACACGGGAATAGCGGCCGTTAATTCCACGGCGGAGGCGGTCGATGCGCGGGTCAAACTCTATAATGAGGCAGGCACGCTCGTCGATACTAACGAATTGGACATGGATCTTGGACCTCACGGTCACAAGGCCCGGTCCCTGAGTGAGCTTTTTCCGCAGCTGCAGAATTCGGATTTCAACGGAACGGTCGTGGTGACCTCCACCAAGCCGATGGCACTTGTCATCATCCGAACTCAGGGCGGCCTCGCGCAGTCGACGCTTCCCGTCGGCAGCACGTTCCAGTAGGAAACTGACAGACTGACAGACTGACAGACTGACAACTGACAGACTGACCGCTGACCGAACTCCAGTTTTGTCAGCTGTCAGTTGTCAGTTTGTCAGTTGTCAGTTTGTCAGTTGTCAGCTGGCAGTTGTCAGTTTGTCAGTTTGTCAGTCTGTCAGTTTGTCAGTCCTTCCCCGCCTTCCTTGCCTTGTACTCGTCTGTCAGAGCCTGAAGCAACTGCGGCAACCGCCCATACAAACGGCGGGGGGTGCGTCGCGAGCGATTCGCGATGGCATAGGCGGTTAGAATCGGCAAGGCGACTGTTGCGTCGACATAACAAACCACCGCGTCCGGAAGGCGATCCGGGTCGACCTTCCCCCAACTGACAGCCTCCGAGGGAGTCGCCCCGGACAGGCCGCCGGTATCCGGGCGGGCGTCAGTCACCTGCAGGAAGTAATCGTGTCCTTTCTCGTCTATCCCGAGGACTTCCTGTATCTGGGGCTCGGTCTGAAGCATAAAGTTCTTGGGCGAACCTCCGCCGACGATAAACACGGCGCTTTTCCCGCCGGATCTCTTCGCCCCGAGCACGATTGCCGCTGTCTCGTTGACATCCTTCGCCACATCCAACCTTAACCCATTTCCGTCCAGGCTCTTGGCCGCCACATTCATCCCGATTGAGCTGTCGCCAGGCGAGGAAGTGAAGACCGGGACTTCGTATTCAAAAGCGGCGGCCAGCAGGGACTTGCGACCGGCCCCAAGCAGCCTCTCCCGCTCGGCGACATATCGACCGATTCGGTAATGAAACTCCGCCGTGCTCATTTCACGCTGGAACTCAGGCGCCGCAATGATCTCCCGGTAGAATTGATCGGTTGAAAGCAGGACTTTGTAATCAAAGAAGACATCGTAGATTCGGACAACTCCCTGCTGACGTAAGACCAGATCGCTTATGGAATGCTGCCCGCGATGCAGCGTATGGCCAATCGCAAAGTGGGTATCGTGATAAAGGTTGGCACCCGTGGAGACAATCCAATCTACAAAACCGCGTTCAATGAGCGGGAGCATACAGGAAATGCCCAGCCCGGCCGGAGTCAGTGCCCCGGTCAGGCTCATTCCGATCGTCACATCTTCTTCCAGCATCTTCCTGGCAAAGAGGTGGCAAGCCTCTCTCAAACGCGCCGCGTTGTAGGCCTCGAATACCGAATCCACCAAGTCGGTCACCGACGTCGTTTCCTCAATCGGTTTCGGACCTATCACTCGACCGGAAAGATAATCATTGCTGCTCATCGGCACCTCGAAAAAGGTTCAAAGGTCAGACGGTTCACGGGTGAACGGTTCACGGTTCACGGTTCACGGTTTGGCAGTTCAACGGTTCAGAGTATAGGAGGTTCCAAGGTTCCAAGGTTCAAAACGTTAAGATAAGCAATTTCGGCATTCCACACAACCGTTGAACCGTTAAACCGTTGAACCGTGAACCGTCAACCCGTCAAACCGTGAACCTTTGGACCTTTCAAGCTTTGATCCTTTGAACCTCCTCACCTTTCAACTAAAATCAGGCTCCATGGGACAGTTAATTCCATTCAGGGCTCTGCGATATTCATCCGCCCAGGTACAAAATCTGGCTGACGTTGTTACTCAGCCGTACGACAAGATCACGCCGGACATGAGGAGCCGGTATCTCAAGCGCCACCCGTTCAACGTCGTCAGGGTAATCAAGAATCCAGATTATCAGGACGCAAGCAGCCACCTGAAACGTTGGATCGAGGCGGGCGTCCTCGAACGGGACCCGCTTCCGGGTTTCTATCCGTACGAACAGGTATTCGAGTTCGAGGGACAGAAAGAGCGCCGTCTGGGATTCATATCCCTCGTTTCGCTCCGGGACTCGAGCCTGGCGATAAAAGGGCACGAAAACATCTTGAAGGAGCCGCTGGAGGATCGCCTGAAACTGATCCGGCAGACCGAATCCAACGAAGGTCTGATCTTCACCCTGTATTCCGACCCGGCCCTGGTCGTGGATGGAATCCTAAGTCAATGCACGTCGGCCTGCCTACCGGCAGCGAGCGTCGATGATGAGTATGGAGTGACCCATCGCCTATGGACGATCACTGATCCAGCCGCACAGCAAGCGATCAACCAGGCAATCGGCAATTTGCCTATCTACATTGCGGACGGCCATCACCGTTTCCAGACCTCTGTCCTGTTCTGCCAGGAATGCGAGGACAAAGGCTGGCGTCCGGCCGCCGTGGAGAGCTTCGATAAAAGGCTAATCGCGCTGTTCAACATGCGCGCGCCGGGACTGCGCATCCTGCCGACACACCGGGGAATCCGGAACTTGACAGGATTCGACCGCACGTCTTTTCTGTCCCGGTTAGCCGAATTCTTCAATGCGAGTGAGCTCGACTCATGGCCGGCTCTTAAGCAGAGCATGGCGCAGGCTGATCATCGCATCGGCCTGGTTGTCGGGAATCCTCCTCAGTTTTTCGTACTTCAGCCGAAAGAAGGCGCCTTTGCCGAGCGCCGTTTCCTGCCCGGTTTGGAGTCCCCTGCGCGCGAGCTGAACGTCAACCTCCTCCACCAGGGAATCTTGAAGCCATATCTGGGAATCGGGGCGGAGGAACTGGCCAGCCAGAAGTACGTGGACTATTTCCGGGACCCGGAGGAGCTTATCGCCGGAGTCCGCACATCGCGTCACCAGCTCGGCTTTATCCTGAACCCCACCACTCTCGAGCAGGTTCGATTGGTCTCAGAGAAGGGGGAGAAGATGCCCCAGAAATCGACTGACTTCTATCCGAAGCTGTTGACCGGGCTGGTGATCATGAAGATGGAGATCGAGAAGGGTGCCGGCGTGGTACGATAAACCAACTATGAACCGAGCACCCATCGTACCGGCCGCCCTTCTGCTTTGCATTGCCTCCGTGGAAGTCGCCCTCGGCCAACCGCGACTTCAAATGGAAAAGCCCTACGGCTACCAGGTAGGGGAGAAGATTGAAAACGCCGTGGAGGTCCTCGACGCAAACCTGCAGGCGCACAGCCTCGTTGGGCTCATTAAACCGGAGACCAAGGTGCTCGTTCTCGTCGCCTTCGGCGGATTTGCCGCAAAAGTGCCGGAAGGCGCATTTCGTGGCCCGTTGTGGTGCGAGGACAGCTTCGACGATCTGGCCGTTCAGCGCGCGCTGGTGGCCGCTTTCCGCCATGCGCCGGTGCAGTTCATCGGAATTGCTGTGCCGCCCGTGTATAACCCTGCAGCCTATGGCTATTCGCAGGACGGATTTCTAAGCCTGGCCGATACATCGCCGGAGTTTACGGCGAATGCCAAGCGATTTGTCGAAGGTACGCTTGAGCAGGTCAAGCACAAGCTCATCCCGTTTGATCAGGTCTATTACGACCCTAAGTATCGATTAGCGGAAAAAGGCGAAGCACCTACCTGGCAGGGCAAATTGAGGTGGCACCTCGACCCGCGAAAGTACGGCCTCCCGATCATCTGGCTGATTGGGGCTAACGGGGAGATCCTGCAGGCGCCGTTTTTTTCGAACGATTACGACTCCGATCCGCCTTCGATCATGTATCAGTTCCAGGACGTGAAAGCGGCGATTGAGAAATATCTGGTGGATTAAGCGGCTGCCCGCTGCCCACTGCCCCACTGCCCGCTGTCTGCTGCCCACTGCCCGCTGTTCTTTCGGAGAGCTAGGACCGACACGTGACAAGCGGTGCGCTATATCACGTGTCGGTCCTAACGGACCTCCGAAAATTAGTGGGCAGCGGGCAGCCGGCAGCGGGCAGCCGCTCAGGGTTTCCTGACTTTTTCCGCCTCCAGCTTGCGCCCCTCTTCGGCAAACCATTCCATCTGGGTGAGGATGCCCCTGATGATTTGAATGTCGCGCGGCATCAGCTCCGCCTTCCCCAGAAACCGGCGTATCGAGTTCATGATGTGACCCGGGTTGCTCGAACTGAGGAATCCGATGCGAAGGAGGGTCTTCTCCAGGTGTTCAAACATCTCGTCGCGCATTTGCTGGCTGGCGAGAACGTCATGAGGGCTCAGGTCAAATTCCTGGCAATTGTATATCTCGTATGCCAGCACCATGACCGCTTGAGCGAGATTGAGCACGGGGTGGCCAGGGTGGGCCGGAATCGTAACGAGGTACTGGCAAAGCGCAAGATGATCATCCGTCAGTCCCCGCTTCTCGGAGCCGAAGACCAGAGCGACTTTCTGCGTTGCCGTGTACTCGAGAACGAGGGGAGCAACCTCCCGCGGCGAGTACAGCCTCTGCTTGGCAGCCCGATCCCGGCTGGAGGTCGTCGCTATGACGATATTCTGATCTTCCAACGCCTCTTGGAGGGAGTCAAAAACGGCGGCGCCGGTGACAATGTCAACGGCCTTACCGGCCATCTTCAGGCATTCGGAAGAGAGTACTCCGCGCGGGCGGACGAGCCTGAGGCGCGATAGCCCCATGTTGCTCATGGCCCTCGCCGCCGAGCCGATATTGCCCGGTTGCACGGTCTCCACGAGGACCACCGAAATATGGTCGAAAACGTCAGCGGAAGGCATGTGGGCAATTGACGATTGACGATTGACGATTGAAAGGAACAGTGCGCGCTGCCTTCAATCGTCAATCGTCAAACGTCAATGGATCAATCGTCAGTGCTTTACCAGTTTCGTCACCGCAGCCTTGATTCGACCCAGTCCTTCGCGCAGATTCTCCATGGAAGTCGCGTAAGAGATGCGAATGTAGCCTTCCATGCCGAACGCGGAGCCGGGAACTGTGGTCACGCGCGCCTCTTTAATCAAGAACCGCGCAAACTCCTGGGAATCGGGTATGCCGGACGCCTTTAAGCAGCCAGTGACGTTCGGGAAGACATAGAAGGCGCCGTCAGGCCGGGGACAACTGAAGCCGGGAATCTCCGAGACGGCGTTCAACACGTACTCCCGCCGGCGGCAGTATTCCTCCTGCATGGCCTTGACCAGGCTTGGATCGCTCTGAATGGCGGCAAGCGCCGCCTTTTGGGAAATCGACGTCGGGTTCCCCGCTGCATGACTCTGGAACTCTCCGATCTTGTCGATCAGGGTCTTGCTTCCCAGAATGTAGCCGATCCGCCAGCCGGTCATCGAGTAGGTCTTCGACGCCGAACCCACAATCGCATAGAAGTCATCCGTTGCCTTAACAAAGGACGCCAGGGAAACGTGCTTCGTCTGGCCGTAGGTGAAGTACTCGTAGGTCTCGTCAAAAAGGAGAAACAGGTTATGGTGTCGGCCGAGCTCTGCAATCCGGGCCACTTCGTCTCCCGGGATGAGAGCGCCGGTCGGGTTGTTCGGTGTGTTGACGATGAGCCCCTTCGTCTTTGGACCTATCGCTGCTTCGACCGTGGCCGCCTTAAGGATGAACCCCTCTCCTTCTGTCGTCATCACGTCGACGGGCCTGGCTCCAGTCATCTTCACGACCTCGGGGAAAGTCACCCAGTAAGGGGCTGGATTCAGGACTTCGTCGCCTTCCTCAAACACCGTCATGCAGACGTTGTAGATCGCATGCTTGGCGCCGCAGCTTACAACTACGTTCGCCGGAGTGAAATCCGTCCCCCATTCCCGGTTGTATTTATCAGCTATCGCTTGCCGGAGCTCAACAATACCGGAGCTGGCCGTGTACTTCGTGAAATTGGCATTGATCGCTTCGACTCCAGCCTGCTTGATCGGCTCAGGAGTGGGGAAGTCGGGCTCTCCGGGGCCAAAGTCGATCACGTCGATCCCCTGCTTTCGGAGCCGCTGGGCTTCCTGCATGACCGCAATGGTCGGCGAGGCAGAGATCTCGGATAGTCTTTTTGCGAGTTTCATAGAGGGTTTATTATAGGCCAACGAATAACACGGATGACATTGATTCTGGATCGGTCAATGCCATTCGTGTTACCCGTTGGATGAAGGGACTTTAGGCTGCGCGGAACTGATCGCGCAGCCTACGCCGAGCGTCTTCGACATCCTTCTGGACTTTTTCCGCAGCCTTCCCGGTAATCATTGCCACTTCCACCGGGTCGAATCCTTCCAGGACACAGAGGACAAACGACTCCCGGATCTTCCGGGGCAGACGGGCGATCGCCTTGTGCAGCTCCTGCTCCGTCTCCTCGACCTCCATGAGCAGCTCGGGATTGCCGCCGGTCTGATCAGTGAGCACATCCTCGAGCTTCAACGCCTCATCCGGCTGATAGAAATTCAGAACCTCGTCCTCCCAATGTGGCTTGGCTGGAGGCGTGGAGTCTTCGATGTGCGGGGCATCACTGTCCAGCTCATTCAAGCGTCGGTCGATCTGGTCCCTGGCCACCTGGTACATCCACTGTTCCAGTGACATGCTTCCAGGCTTCGCCTTCTCCTGTGACGTCATGAGGAGAAAGACTTCATCAACTACTGCCTCCGCCTGGAGAATTCCCGGCGGGATGTTATGAGCCAGGCTTTTGTGAAACAGTTCCCGGCGGACATAATTCTGAATTTTATCCAGATTCAGGTTAATCAGGTTTTCAAACTCGCGAACGCTCTCAGTCCGAATCCTGGGCGTTGTTTCCGGTTGGCGTTGCCAAAACTTTTCCCGGTTGAGCTGGCTCTTGAATTTCTTGATCTTGCGCAGCAGTTCATCAAAGCTCGTCTGAACGCTGCCCATGGGATTGTCTGCCATCTCCTCCACTCGAATGGCCGTCTGCGGGATCGTCAGGACAACGGTCGCGCCGTACTGGCTGCCGCGCGGCAATTTTTCAAGCGTCACGTGGAGATCCAACGTATCGTCCGAAAAGGTGGGAAGCATCCTTTCAATCTTTTGCGCCTTTTTTTCGATCAAACGCTGCAAAGCCTGAGGGATATCGAAATTGCGGTGCTGAATCTTGAGGTTCATAACCCCGATTATATGATCGGTGAGGGGGTCGAGCAAATGAGGCGGGAAAGCGGCGGAAGCGGCGGGGGGGCGAAGGGGCTTGGAGGTCCGTTGGGACCGACACGTCTATAGAGACGTGTCGGTCCTAACGGACCAGTCATTCCCTAACTTCGCGCGAACCCGCAACCAATCGCAGCGGCCAGCCGGAATCAGGAGGCTCTATCGGCGGGGCCTGAGGCTCAGCCGGGACACTTCCCTTGAAAACCGCACGGCCGAGGAAACGATCGTACGCGGTAAACTCGGAATCATTCTGATCATCCCGGAGCAGCCGGAAGACACGATTCATCTTGGCGTCCAGATCATCGATATAGTGAAGCACGAGCGCCTCAGGTGTCTTCGGTTCCTTCGGCGAGCCCCATTCGAGCTGCCCTTGGTGACTCAGAATCACGTGCTCGAGAAGCATCAGCAGATCAGGCGGGAAATCCGGGATCAGGCGAGCTTCTTCGCGGAGCAGATCGCGGCCGAGGACCACGTGCCCAATTAAGATCCCTTTTGCAGTGTATGAGGGGTTCTTGGGATTCCCCAGTTCCTCGAGCTTGCCAATGTCGTGGAGAACAGCCCCGGCAACAAGGATGTCTATGTCGAGGGCCGGGTATTTCGAAGCGAAAAAGAGCGCACTCTCGAGCACGGAGAGGACGTGCTCCAGGAATCCGCCCCAATAGTTGTGGTGAATCTCTGTACCTGCGGGGAAACTCTTTACCTTGTCCCGGTTGTGGTCCAATACCGACCGCAGAAGCTGCAACACGCACGGCCGCCGGCAATTGCTCGAGATCAGGTGGTGCAACTTGTCCCACATCTCGTCGATATCGTATTCGCTCGCCGGGATGACCTCCGATTCGGCAAATCCTTCGGCCTCGTCACTGGGGGCAACTTTGCGTACACGCTCCACGATCAGTTGCCGGTTGCCGTGATAGACCTGGACGCGCCCCTTGTACTTGATGAAATCGCCCTCCTGCACCTGCTCGCGCCACACATCGACGTCATCCCAGATTTTCGCTTCTATTTGACCGGTTCGATCGGCAAGCACCAGTTCCAGATACGGCTCCCCGTTACGCTTGGACTTGATCTGCTTCGACCGCACGGAAGAGAAGGAAACGACGCTCTCGTTTTCTTTCAAGTCCCGAATGTATTTCATCTGGATCGAGAAAATAGCAGAAAGCCCTGACAAACAGGCGCTTTTCGGCCCGTCCGCTTTCGAAAATGCTACAATTGCTGCATGCAGGTGCTGCCGCTTGCGGTAGCTTCTCCGGCGTTGCTGGAGCAGGTCTTCGCCGAGGAACTTGAAGACTGGCGGGCTCAACTGAGCTGGGACTACAGCTCCGCCGTGGCCTTGATAAAGAGACACATTGCTTGCCGCTCGCTTCCCGGCTTCTTCCTGGCCGATGGGGCTGCCGCGGCCGGCTATTGCTACTACGTGATCGCCCCGCCCCTGGGATACCTCGGGAACATTTACGTCGCCCGCGACCAAGCCTCACAATCGACGTACGATCTGCTGATCTCGAGCGCCCTGCGAGCGCTTGAAGCTCATCCCGACGTCCTGCGTATCGAGAGCCAGGTGTTCGGGTTTAACTGCGACGTCTCCCCGATCATGGTGCGAGAGCGCTTTCTCGCTCTCCGGCGCTATTTCATGACCCTCTCGCTGGACCAAGACATGGCGGAGGGGTATGTGCAACATCCCGATTTTCGCATTCTGCCGTGGGATCGGGGCTACTTCCTGCCTGCTGCAGATGCGATTTATGACAGCTATGCGGGCTCTCCGGATCACGACATGTGTTACGACTACCAGTCGCGCGAGGGCTGCGTCCGATTTCTCCGCAACCTGGTAGACAACCCGGGCTGCGGCAAGTTCTCGCCGGAAACCAGCCGGATAGCCCTCGATGCCGCGGGGCGAGTATCGGGCGTCTTGATCACTTCACTGATTAGCCCCGGGACCGGGATGATCCCGCAGATCTCAATTAGGAGAGAGGCGCAAGGCAAAGGCCTGGGTACTGCGCTGCTCACCCGTTACTTTAAAGCAGCAAAAGAGCGGGAACTCTCGCGAGTGACGCTCTCCGTCTCAGCCCAGAACGTTAAGGCGCACCATCTCTACTCCCGCCTCGGCTTCCGTGAAACGAAAGAGTTCTACGCGTTCATTTGGACGGGGTAGCGTAGGGTAAAGTCTTTAACCACGAAACACACGAAACACACGAAAAGAACCGGTTTCTTTTCGTGTGTTTCGTGTGTTTCGTGGTTAAAGACTTTACCCTACGCTACCCGGTTCCGGAGTGTTCCAATGTTTTCGATTGAGACTTCGACCTGATCGCCGGGCTTGAGGAATACGGGAGGATCACGAAAAACTCCCACTCCGGCAGGCGTCCCCGTATAAATCAGATCACCCGTTTCGAGCGTGATTGCCTGAGAGATGTAAGCAACGAGGGAATAGCTGTTAAAGACCAATTGGCGGGTGTTGGATGACTGCTGCAGGCGGCCGTTCAATTCCAGCTTTATCGCCAGGTTGTGAGGGTCGCCAATCTCGTCCGGAGTGACGAGAAACGGGCCGCACGGTGCGAACGTATCGCACGATTTTCCGCGGACCCACTGCTTGTCGGAAAACTGCAGGTCCCTGGCACTCACGTCGTTCCCGACCGTGTATCCCGCAATCGCCTTACGGGCGTCTGACTCACTAAACCCTCTCCCGGTCGTCCCGATCACCACGCATAGCTCGGCCTCGACATCCACCTTCTGACTGATGTCCGGCAGCCGGATTTCGTCTTCATGTCCGATCAGAGCAGTGGGAAACTTCGCAAAAATGAGAGGCGCTTGCGGCAATGGCGCTTTCTGTTCAGCCGCGTGGTCCCGGTAATTCAGGCCGATGGCAATGATCTTGCCGGGGTTCGGGATAGGGGGCGCGAAGCGCGCGCGGGACATTTCGAATACGGCTGAAGGACAGGTGCTTTCCTCAGCAAGGATCAGCTGACGGAGCTGACTTGCAGAATCGACGGCCGCCCGTCCGACCGCCAGCCAGGCTTTGAGATCCGGAGCCTGAAGCAGTGTCTCGGGCGTCCCGGCCACGACGCGGCTTGCGGCCAAACACTTCAGTGCGGCGGGAATATCGACAATGCGACGGTCATCGAGCTGAAAACCGAAGCGGGGAGTCAGATCCCCGCTTCGAAAGGAGCAGAATCTCATTGAGTTCCGCCGATTTGGGCTATCCCAGACCTTTGCTCAGCCCTTCTTTCCAGTCGCAGAGCCTGTCCGGGGTAAATCACCTGGCCTTTTCTGAGCTTGTTCCAGCGGCGCAGGTCGTCGACGGATACACCATACCGTTGAGCGATCGTCGAGAGAGACTCACCCCTTCGCACGATGTGCCGGGAAGCGACCGACGGGGCGGGCTTCGGCGCCGCCCCTGCCACTTGGCGGCCCTCTCCTCTCCATCCTGCACCGGGAATGATTAAGTCCTGGTTAATCCTCAGGCTCCTGGCCCGCTTCAGATGATTCATTTGCGCGATAGCTTCGATCGAAGTACCGTGCCTGCGCGCGATGGCACCCAAGGTATCACCCTTTTTCACCCGGTAGTGCGCGAGCTTGAGCCTCTCACTCGCCGGGAGGGCGGCCAGCTTCGCCTGGACGGATTCTCCGGAACCCTCCGGGACCTTGAGCGTATACCCGTTGGGCTCCCCGGGAGTAACACCCCACTTGAGCTCCGGGTTCAGTTCTTTCAACTGCTCGACCGATACACCGGCAGCCTCGGCCACCACCTTCAAATCTACTTGGAACTGCATCGGAACCGAGTCGAATTTGAGCGGCAGGTCGGGGACGACATCGAATCCATAGCGTTCTGGATTCTTGAAGATAATCAGCGCAGCCAGGATCGACGGCACGTGGTTGACCGTTTCCCGAGGCAGGAGCTTGCGCTCAGCCATCGTCCAGTAGTCCATTTCGCCGCGCCGGCGCACGATGTTCTCAATTCGCCCTGGACCCACGTTGTACGCCGCGAGCACCAGGTGCCAATCCTTGAAGGAGGCGTAGAGGTCCTTCATGTAACGAGCAGCGGCCTGGGTCGACTTGCTGATGTCCGATCTCTCGTCCACCCACCAATCCTGTCGGAGGCGGTAGAGCTGCCCGGTGCCCTTCATGAACTGCCAGAGGCCGATGGCTCGGGCGCGCGAGCGGGCTCGCGGATTAAACAGGCTTTCGACGTGCGACACGTACGCGAGATCAAGGGGTATGCCCTCTTTCTCGAAAGTCTCCCGAAAAATGTCCAGGTACTTCCCGGAGCGTCGCAGTCCCTCCTCCATGATTCGCCGGCCTCGATTCTGATAGAAATTCAGGAACCTGACCACCTGATCATTTAAAACCACCGGAATGTCGAATTTGGACTCCAGAAGATCCTGGCTGACCAAGTCGCTCAGGTGCGGATCGACCTCGATCGAATACATGTTCAGGTCGGCGATCTCGTCGAGAGGAGTCGGCTCCTCGACTTCAGGCGGTGTCTGCGACAGCGCCATCATAATGCGCAGTTCTTCCGCCTGAATCTCGGAGAGGAAGGTGTAATAGGCTTGTTCCAGCCGCGGATTCTCAAAAAAGCCGAGGCCGGAATTCTTGAGATGGTCGAGAGCGAGCTTGAAGCATCGCCGTCCATCCTCGGTTTTTCCCTCTCGGCAGTAACGCTTCCCCTCGTCGACCAGTTCCCTGGATTGGATCACCAACAAATCGACCCGTTCCTGCACGGGCGTCGGTGGTGGTGGCACGATGAGAGGAGTCCGTCCCTCCGTGGCAAGAGGGACCGGCTCGGCCGGCGCTGAGACAGGTACGACTGCGGGTTCCGGTCTCAGCACGAGCCGTGTAACAGGTTTTTTACTTGCAGTACAACTGAAAAAGAGCGCCAGCCCGAAATACAGCACCAGGCGGGCAAGTCGATGTCTCTGCTCCACGCTCACCCCGCTTGAAAACGCCTGGCTAGTTTAAGTACTTCTATCTTTGCCTGGCAACACTATTTTGGGCCAACACTTGAGCTTGCGGCAGAAGTTCAATTGCCTTCTGAACTTGCTGGTCCGCGTCAAGGGCGACCCGGTAACCCTCCCGGTCGCTTTCGAAGACTAAGAGGAAAAGTTCCTGTTTTAGACGATTCCGGATCAGGTCCTTGCTTTCCTCAAAAGCCTGCTCGGAAAATGCGACCTTTTTCTCCAGGAGATATTGTTTAAACAATACCAGAGTCGGATCGCTCACGTCCAATTCGTCCTTAAGCCGGGCTCTCTCCTCGTCAGTCATCTTCTTCCCGGAGTAGTCGTATTTGACATCCGACTTAAGTTCTCCGGTGGTGAGCTTGGTAGCAAAATCGTAAAAAAGATTGCGGCGGTCAATCAGACGGCCGAGCTTGTCCGACTTCAGAGCGACTTCGTAGTCGGGCGTAATGCCGCCGCCGCCATAAACCGTCCGGCCGCTGTCAGTCTGCTTCTGCTGCCGGTTCTTGGCCTCCACCTTGGCCCTCGCGTAGAAGTAATCGTAGAACCCCTGCGAGTAGTCCCGTTGAATCAACCGGTCGGCGGGAGTGTAGTAGCGACCCGTCGTCAGCGCCAGGCCGCGCCGGCCATCAAGCGGGTAGATCGTCTGCACCAGCGCCTTGCCGAAACTCGTTTCCCCGACAATCAGGGCGCGATCGTGGTCCTGCAGGGCACCCGCTACGATCTCACTGGCGCTCGCGCTGTTCTGATTGATCAGAACGATCATCGGGTACATGTAACGTCGACCTCGCGGAGCGCGATATTCGTGTGGTTCGCGACCCTGGCGGCCCTTGGTGCTCACGATGACCTGGTCCTTGGAGAGGAAACGATCGGACACCTCTATCGCCTGGCTCAGCGCCCCGCCCGGATTGTCCCGCAAGTCGAAGATCAGGCCCTTCAAGCTCGCCTCATCCAGCTTCTTCAAGGCCTCGTCAAGCTCGTGACTGCTGGTCTCGGAGAACTTGTCAAGCCGGATGTAGCCAATACCCGGGCGCACGTGGAAGGCGTATTTAATCGTGTAAAGCGGAATCTCGTCGCGCTCGACGACCATTTCGAGAGGCTGAGGCTCGCCAGGCCGTTCGACGGTGATGTTTACCTTGGTCCCCTTCGGGCCCTTCAGGTTTGGAATAACGTCTTCGTTGACATCCCAGTCTTCAATCGACTGGCCTTCGATCTTGGAGATGATGTCGCCGGCCTTCATCCCTACTTTGTAGGCTGGAGTTCCAGGAGCGGGAGGCTCCACGACCACAACCCGGCCGCTTCCCGGCGATTCGGCCCGAATCGTGATCCCCAAGCCATAGTATTTTCCCTGTTGCTCCTCCTGCAGCCTGCTGTAGTCAGAGGTGGCGAAGAAGGAACTGTGAGGGTCAAGCGTCCTTAGCATCCCGCGGACTGACGCCTCAATGAGGGTTTCGGAAGTGACCGGGCGAATGTAATTGGCCTGAATCACGGCCAGCGCCTCGGTAAAGGTCTTCAACAGAACCTGAGTATCCTTCTCGAGCGGGGGACCCGCACTAACCCTGTCTCCCAGGAACCCGCCGAGAAGCGCCGCAGTGATGATTACCGTCGTGACGAAAAAAGCCAATCTGTTTCGCATCAATACCTCTACCTCAACTCCCGAAATTTCGCGGGAAGCGCATAACCCGCTAGCCTATACAGTATACCATCACGACCAAACGAGTCGGATGTTCCCGGAATCTTGCTGGCTTACTCCGCGCAGATCATTTTTACCGAGCCCGCGCACGGTTTCCTGGGTTGCCGGCTTACTCCGCTCCGAGCTGAAACCCTTCGCTCGGGGGTGTTGAGAATGTTCACTCGAATGCTGATTCGGCAATGGCTATACTCACTCGTGCCCGTCTCCGATTCTCTACGCCGAAGGCGTTGCTACGCGACCCCCTTGGGGCGTAAGCGCTCAAATACGCTTTTCGGGCCAAGGGCCCGACTCAGTTTAGCCTAGGGCGAAGCCCTAGGAATCAGGCGGAATGCGGGTTTCAAGCGCTGAAAGCGCGATTCAATATCTTCTCACCGGGTGGTTTAGAGTCGCGCCTTCAGCGCTCCGAACCCGCTCCGGATAAGGAAGCTAGGGCTTCGCCCTCGGCTAAACTGAGTCGGGCCCTTGGCCCGAAAAGCGCTGAAGCGCGCCGGCTCGCGTTACCGAGCCGGTTATTTGAGCGCCTATGCCTAAACCTTGGGGTCGTTCGAGACTTTTTCAACCCCCTTCGCTCCGTGCGTTGCTCGATAAAAATCATTCTGCGCGCAGTAGCCTGCGTCGGTTGACTTGTTTTGAGGCCATAGACTACACTGATTCCGCGAGGGAGCCGGAGTAATCGATGTGGAATATTGGTTTTCCTGAACTGGTCGTCATTTTTGTGATCGCACTCCTGGTCTTCGGGCCGAGAAAGCTGCCCGAACTGGGAAAGACGCTGGGGAAGGGTTTGGCTGAATTCAAGCGGGCTTCCAACGAGCTGAAACGGACCTGGGAAGACGAAGTGCGGGCGGAGGAAGAGGATCTGAGGAAGATTCAGCGCGACATAAATAACGACTGATGGAAGTCCTCTTGAGCTGATATCAGCCAGTACTTTTCAGTCCCGGCCGTTCAACAAGTTTTTCAGACTGTCTCACCCGTTCTTCCCGCACTTTCTGTGACTCGATAGATGAAGGACACAACGAATCAAGGTCGTGGCGATGAGACGGCGACTGAATCGAAGACGACCGAGCAAGAGAGCCCGTATGCTCCTGACGACACCGAAGGTCAGGAAGTAAGCCCCCAACCGACGGAAAACATCCCAGAACCGACACCGGACGAGAGCGGGACGCCAGAGCCAACCAGCGCGTCCGATTCCCCGGCGCAACAGTCTTTCCACTATGACGACGAGGGCATGCCTGCCGACGAATGGCAGACCGGCACAACGTCGACGCCAAGCGAGCCTTCAGTAACGGAGGAGTCGGCCCAGCCGACCGAACTGGCTGCCCCGCCGCCTCCGCCAACTCCTCCCTCAAAAGAAGACGAGTCCGAAGGCGAGGATGAGGATGGCGAAGATCGGGAACTGGGCGCCCGGATGACTTTCCTCGAGCACCTGGATGAGTTGAGGAAGAGAATTCTCTTCAGCATTATCGGGATGGGCGTCGGCTTCGCCGTTTGCTGGATCTTCCGGGAACAGATCTTCGCTTTCATTCAATATCCCATCCTCCAGGTCCTTAAGAAGCTTGTGGTCACCCGGCCGACCGAGGCCTTCACCATTTACATGAAGGTGGCATTTGTCGGGGGGATTTTTGTGGCGGCGCCGGTGATCCTCGTCCAGGTCTGGATGTTCATCGCGCCCGGCTTGTATCGCAAGGAAAAACGGTTCGTGCTTCCGTTTCTCCTCAGTTCGACGGTCCTGTTTCTCCTCGGCGGCGCCTTTGCCTACTATATCGTCCTGCCACCGGCTCTCAAGTTCCTGATCCTCGAATTTGGCGCCCAGTTTACCCCGATGATCACGGCCGAAGACTACTTCGACCTGGTGTTCGTGATCATCGTCGGTATGGGTGTTGTGTTTCAGCTGCCCGTCCTCATTGCCTTCCTATCGATGTTCGGGCTCATCACCCCGCGTTTTCTGTGGAGGAATTTCCGATACGCTTTTCTGCTGATCACGATCATCGCGGCCGTCGTCTCCCCGACAACAGACCCGTTCAACCTGCTCCTTTGGACGGGGCCGATGGTGATCCTTTATCTGATCAGTATCGGGGTTTCCTGGGTATTCAAGCGGAGACGGGCCAAGAAGCAAGCAGCCGATCTGGCGGGGTAAAGCAATTGACGATTGAAGATTGACGTTGAAGGCTGGAATCACGCCCGGATCAATCGTCAATCGTCAATCGTCAATTCGTTGGTCTACTGGCTATCGAAATCCTACCTACATTCCTGCCATCTCGCCCGCCTGATCGTATTCCTTCTTGAATTCGGGAGCGACGAAGATGTAGCTCTGCGAGCGCAGGTCGTCGAGAAACTCCTTCAGTTCCGGCGCGGCCTTTTTCTGATAAAGCTCGTTCTGGATGATCGGCCGGACTTCGGTCAGAGGCTTCACCTGGTTCTCTTTCTTATTCACCAGCTTCACGATCTGGAAACCATAGTCGGTCTCAATCACCTCGCTCATTTCGCCCGGCTTCATACTGAACACGACGGCTTCGAGCGAGGGAGCCATCGATCCCTTTTTAAAGAAGCCGATATTTCCACCCCGAGCGGCCGTCGGACCTTCGGAGCTCTTCTTAGCCTCCTCTTCAAAGACCGCGCCGCCTTTCACGCGAGCGAGCACTTCTTCTGCGTGTCGTCGCACCTGCGCCTTATCCTTGCCCTCGGTCAGGAACAGGATCTCGGCCAGCTCGACTTCCGCGGGTTCGGTAAAGCGCTGGAGATTCTGCTTGTAGTAAGCCTCGACCTCCGGGGTGAGAAGCGTGAGTTTGCTGTAGACGAATTGCTCTACCAGGGTTCGCACTGTCATTTCCCGCTTGATCTGCGCGCGGCGTTCCTCGAGTGAGGAGCCGTGTTGCCTGAGCAACTGGTCAAAGACGTCCATGTTCGGAATGCCGTTCTCTTTTCGAATCTCCTCCAGCGTGGCGGCCACTTCAACGTCCATGTTCGCCGTTATCCCGAGCTCCTCTGCTTTCTGAACCATCATCTTGCTGTCGATAAGGTTCTTTAGCAGGGGCCCGCGTCGTTTCTGGACTTCCTGGTTGAGCGCCTGCGGATCACGGATTTCATCTGCCAGCTGCCCGCGCAGGACGCGAAGTTCCTTGTTGAAGTCGGAGAGCGTGATGATCTCGTTGTTCACCTTGGCCACAATCTCGTCCAGAACGACAACGTCCTTCTGTTCGCCGCTCGGACTCGCCGGGGGCGCCTGGGTCGTCTTGTTCTGGCTCGGCGCCGGGGCCGGGGTCGGGGTCTGACTCTGCGGCTGAGCCGGCGCCGGTCGGGTGGCCTGACTCCAGGCAGAGGGCGTCACTAAAGCGAGGAGAAGAACTGCCGCCACCATCGTAAGCGGCCGTCTCCAGCTAGTCGCCTTTCGCATCACTTTTCCTCCAATCAAACTGAAGATTCGGATCCAAAATTTCTATCGATGCTCCCCTGAGCAGTTCCTCGACATACTTGTCGAGCTGCGTCCGCTCGTACTGGGCCAGCATCTTCTCGTAAATGTCTTTATGCACTTCATGGAAAGCTTGCGTGTGCTTGGGAATAAACTCCTCGACCGTGAAGATGTGATAACCGTGCTCGCTCCTGAAAACCGGGCTCACCTGGCCGGGCTTCAGTCCGAAAATAACCCTTTCGAAGTCCTGCGGTAGCTCACCCGGCTCAAAGACTCCGAGGTCGCCCGCCCGGTCGGCCGTCAGTCCTTCAGAATGCTCCTTCGCCATCCGCCGGAACGTGGCAAAGTCCCTCGGACGCAGCTTCTTTCGCAGTTCCGAAGCCGACTCTTCCCTGGAAACCAGGATTTCGAGTACGTGAACCCGGTCGTCCACCACGAACTCAGCCTGGTGATCCCGGTAGTACTTTTCCATTTCGGGCATTTCTATCGCGGGGGCACCCACGAGTTTCTGCCGAACGTACTTCTCGATCCGGAGCAGGTTGCGTAAGTCTTCCGTATTCGTGTCGACGTCCGATTTGCCTCGCTCGCCTAACGATCCGAAATGCTCTCGCAGCTCGTCATCGCTCACTTCCACCTGAGCCTTCAGAGCGGCTTCAAGAAGCATCTCGTCAACCAGGAATTCCCGAAAGATCTCTTTCTCAGGAGTCGGAACGACGTGATCCTGCAACTCGATTTCCTTCAGCCGAACGAAAGTCTCGAATCTCGATCGGTGCATCTCGCGGCCGTTGACGATCGCGATGACAGGGTCCTTTGGCTGATCGGCTGCCTGCTCCTTCTTCGCCCTCCGGCAGGAAACCGGGACGCAAGCCAGAGAGAGCAAGAGAAACCACCCTGCAAATGCCGTAACTCTTTCCCTCGCTAACCACATATGCGCGTAGTCGACGTTTTCGCCTCTATTCTCTGACAGAGCCGCAAGCGCAACGTTTTTTTGCGGCGCGCGTCGGGTTCGAGCCTGAATGAAGAGCGTTGTCGCAACTTTGAGGCTCGAACCCGACGCCCTCGGCAAAAACGCTGCGTTTGTGGCTCTGTACCTGATCCGAACCCCGCACTCCTCGAATCGGTTATTGTAGCATAGCGATTTCGCCCATAACCTCGCGGAGCGCCTGGAAAACGTCCGACGAACGA
>Ga0105104_10000655_pt1 | contig 26732 bp, 35 predicted proteins | sample PPLLaktember2015_3_FD_87034 | JGI IMG/M metagenome (GOLD analysis project Ga0105104, IMG submission 87034) | Freshwater sediment microbial communities from Prairie Pothole Lake near Jamestown, North Dakota, USA - PPLs Lake P7 Core (6) Depth... | ecosystem: Environmental > Aquatic > Freshwater >...
ATCGAGGTAGTCGCGCACGGTGTGGAACGTGACGCCCATCCTGACCGCAATCTCCGCCACCGTATGGCCGCGCGACATCAGCCGCAGCGCGCCCAGTTGCCGGCGGGTCAACCTCGGCACCGTACCGTCGATCTCCTCGGGGTCGACCATCTCCTCGAGCCGATGAACGGTGAACCCTGCCGCGATGGACAGCCCGGCCCGCGTCTGCGCTGAGAGGCGGATGACCTTCGGCGACCAGTAGCCGACCAGCCATGCGCCATGTGGTGAATAGGCGGCGTCGCGTATCTTGTACGTCCGCGCCAGATCGAGGAGCCACGATTCCGGCCCGCTCAGTGCAAGCTCGCGCGTCATCTCGGTCCAGGTCATCAATCTGTGCTTCTGCTGCGCCAGCCGCGACATCGGGCTCGGCCCATATTTGCGCGCGAGCGGCCAGAACCCCTCGACAAAGCCCGGCGGCACGCTGGCATGAAACCAGACATTGCGGTCGACGACATAGCGATCCATTTCGTCGGGGTAGATCGGTATGCGCCAGGCGCCATAGACGTTGATGGTCGGGCGGACGAGCGCATGCAAGGCGTTGACCACCTCGTCGGGCCGCTCCAGTCCCGTCAATTCGTTGGCGAACTGCTCGAGCTTGCGCAACATCGGGGTGTCCCCCATAGTTGCTTGCCGGCCAGTCATCCTACAACCGATGCAAAAAAATATCCCCCGAAAACGGGGGATAGGGTCGCTGGGGACAATCAAGCGACGAGTCTTATAGGACCAGCGGAGGCCCTTATACGATGCCACCATGTGTGGGGCCACGCGGGCTGCGCCCCTCTAGGGACGGTTGTTCCGCCTGGTTGCCGTCGCAACCAATATGCCAAAAATGACAGTTTTGCGAATTGTCGGAAATCGCATAATTCTGGGGATAGAAAAAAGGGGATGACCATGCCAGGGAAGCGCCTGCTGCAAATCCGATTACATCGTGAGATGTCGCAAGCCCAGATCGCCAGGGCGCTCGGGGTGTCGGTGGGCACGGTGCAGAACTACGAGCACGAACGGGCGCACATCACCGCCGAGCGGATCGCGCAGCTCGCCCGCGCGCTGCAATGCGAACCGGCCGATCTGCTGGCGCCGCCGGACTCGCCGCCGCCACGCTACCGGAGGCCCCGCTTTCGTCCCTTTCAGGAACGGGCCTCGTCGCAATGGTACGCCGTGAGCTGCCCATGGGAGCACTGGATCAGCGTCGCCGACGACGATTAGAATGATTCCAAAGCTCGCCCTCGACCTTGATCACCTTGCGAATCACCTTGACCGGATCGATGCCGATGATCTCGCATAGCGCCAGCAGTTCGATGGCATCAATCCGGCGTTGTCCGGCCTCGAAACGAGCCACAAAGGTCTGGGTCTTGCCCACCCGGCGCGCGAGTTCCGCCTGCCGAATCCCGGCATGCTTGCGGGCGTCGATCAGGATTTCAATCAGCCGTTGATGGCGTTTTGTAGCGATAGATTCCACTCCTGCGATTTATGCGAAGATGACCTTTATGCCAATTTCGACAATTCGCAAAGGCACCATTGTCACACGCCACGACCAGCCCGCCCAGCAGGGCCTAGTTGCCGAGGTGGTGCTGGACGCGGTCGTCTTGGTGTATTGGTCCGGTCGGCCCCCGAGTTATGAACACATCAACGACTTGTCGACGGTCATAAAAAAAGCCCCCAGGCGGGGGCGAGGCGGCGGCAGATGACCGTTACCAGTCATCGCCGTCAAGATGCGTGCCGCGATGGTAGGGCGGATGGCTGCGACGCGGCGCGAACAGACAGATCAGCAACACAACGATGATGCCGAGCAACACCAGCGGGGTGACCCGCTCGGCGACCGACATCAGTTCTCTCGTATGATGGCAGGCGCCGGCGGCAGTACCGCGCCGACCGCCGGGTAGTTGCTCTGGCCGTGCCCGATGATGCGCACCGCCGGAAGGCCAAACAGCAAGGCGACGATCAGATAGAGCACGATCAGTAGCACCACCAGCAAGTACAGCCGCTGCACATTCCAGTCGATGGCGTAGTCCATCCACTTCGCGAACATGACGATGACTGCACCAACCAGCACCAGGACCGCAGCGACGATGGCGACGTTGATGATGCCAAGCACGATGCCGCCGAGACTCATGGGAACCTCCCTTAGCGCGAGAGCAGAACCGCCGCGATGATGGCGATGGCGAGCGCCAGGCCGAGCCACATGGCGGCACTCAGGATGCGGCGCCACGTCGGCACCACCTGCCACCGTCGATCAATCACGGCCACACCGGTTGACCATTGACCATGATGGTGACCGCCCCGGTTGCGGTGATGTTCACCAGCGCCATTTCCGGTTCTGGTCCGGGCTCTGGCGGTGGTATCGGCTCCACCCCGCTCTCGACCAGCAATTGCACCGCCTGCAGCATCTGGTCGGCTTCGTTCTTAAGCTCGACCTCCTTGCGATTGATCGGACCCCAGTGCTGCCGCAAATTGCGCAGCCCGATCCCGGTCACCAGCGCGTGAAATGCCGGGGCATACTTGCTGAGAAACTGATATTGAGCGCCCGCGCCGCTGCCGAAATTACCCAGGTCCGACGACTTGAGCGTGACGCCCTTGGCGAATTCAGGCCTGAAGCCGCACGGGTTGGCCCAGTACTCGGTCAGCAGCGGCGCGATCGTGCTGTCACAGGATCTGATGTTCCAACTGGTCTGATACATGCCGGCTTCAGCGGTGTCGGCGCTCACGTTGCTGGCGCTTTGATCCCTGCCTTCGCTGTAGCGGCCCGACGATTCCCGCAGCCCGAGCCCCAGCATCAATGCAAACAGATGACGCAAGGTGTTCTCGCCGTCCTGGCTGTTGTCCATGCCAAGCGCACGGAACTCAGCGGCATAGAAAGCCAGCGCGTCCTTGTCGGGGTTGCCGCTGTCCTTATTGGCCATCCCCCAGGCGGCGTCGTCCTCGGCGTTGAGCCGATCGAGCGCCAGGGCAAAACACAATGCAACCCCGGCGGTGTAGCCCAGCGGAGCCTTGCCGCGGTCCTTCCAACTGTAAGCCGCGATTGCCGACCCTTCCGCCGTTTCGACAATGGCGTCGATCAACTCGTCCGGTAAGCCGTCGCTGCCGGCGGTGACCTTGGCGGTCAGCTCGTCGATCTTGCCCCAGGTGGTCGGCCCCACCACACCGTCGGCGGCAATGCTGCACGCCGCCTGATAGCCCTTGACCGCTGCCTCGGTGATCGCACCGAAGTCGCCGTCCGCCGGATAAACGCCAAGCGCAATCTGCACCTCAACGACATCCGGTCCCGTGCTCCCGTTCTGCAGCTCACGCCGCGGCTGCTCCGGCATCGGCGCGTCTTTTGGCCAGAAGTAACCGATCACGCTCGACTTCGGGTAGGCCGACACATTGACGGAGTTGCTCTGATTGCCGCCCCGGCAATTGATGTTCGCGCCGGCGTCGCTCTCGTAGAACGTGACATGGCCGCCGCCGCTGCGGGTCATCACCACGATCGCGCCGGGAACCGGGGTTGCAAGCTCGATGTAGTTGGGATCGTTGGCCCACGATTGCGCCCAGCCGAACTTGTCCGTGTCGGTCGCACCGAACGGCGGGATGAAGCCCGCCTCCGACAAGCAGTAGCCCGCCGCCACGCCGCACCATGCGGTCTCGTCGCTGTCCCAGGCTGGCTGATCGCAATACGGTTTCATGCCTGGAACGGCATCGCCCCAGATGCGCGCAATCTCGGTGGTCATGCCGGTAATGACCGGATTGGCTTCGGAGCCAGAGACCTCTTTGGTCCCCGTCAACGTCCGCATGACCGACAGCCAGGGAGGAACGTCACCCGCCATCATCGTCTCCTGAATGTTCGGAAAAACTTCTAGTCGCGCGGATCGTTCACCCAGGGCAGTCTGGTGGCGCCCACGCCGCGACCGACTTACTCGCCCTGAGATAGGCCGCGACGCCATTGGTGACGCCGGTGCGCGCGCGCTCCGGCTGGCCACGATCGTCCTTCATCCAGACCTCGAACATGTGGACGATGTGATTCTTGAGCGCCGTATCCAAAGCCTCGGACATGATGGTGCGGACTGTCTCTCGCATCGTGGGGTCAGCGCAAAGCACAGGAGTCGATTGGGCACTTGCCATCTCGAACCCAACATTCGGCAACTGATGGGCCGGGCAGCACGTCCCCAGCAGCAGCGCAAGCGCGCTGGCTACCGCCGCCTGCAGTGCAACCATCATCAATCGCCCCGCGGCACAACACACTTGCTGAGAATTTCGGTCACATGCTTCTGATATTCGTTCTGCTGCGTCAGCAGCGTGGTGCGAAACTCGGCGGCCGCGTGCAGCGCATAAAACATCCATGCCAACAGCCCGAGCAGGACAACCGTCAATGACAATGTCGCCGGGCTCTGCTTCAACCCGTCAATGAGACTGTTGGCGGCCTTGCCAGCTTCTTCGCCGATGCCGGGGTTCACTTATTTCGAATCCTCGTCCAGTTCTTTTTGTAATTTGAGTAACGGAGCCTTCAGATTCTCTGGCAAATTATCGATATCGACCGGCGTGCTGAGATCGGACTGCAGCTTGTAGACCGCCTTGGTCTGCTGGTTAATCTCGACCATCTGCCCCCGCAACACGGTTAGGCGCTCGTCCATGACCGGCAGTTTGGTCAGGGCCTCGCCGATCTTGTCCAAGCTGCGCTCCAGATTAGATACGCGCGCCAGGGTCGAGTTCACTTGCCGACCTCCCACGGCATCAAGCACCTCAACATGCGCCGCCAGCTCGGTGACCCTTTGATCGAGGCGTGCGCCCCACACCAGCGCCAGCACCACTTGCCCCAGCAAAAACAAGATGAACGCCACCGCGCTCTTGTTGTCGTTGAGCATCTGCCACATCTGGGACTCGCTATCTCTCGACCACCTTCTCGTGATCCTTCAAAGCCCCCTCGGCGATCTCCGCTGTGGCCACCACCTTCTTGATTTCCGGCATATCCGCCACCTTGGCGATCTGTGCCGTCTTCGAATTGGCCACGAATGACCAGATCATCGCGCCTAGCAAGACCACGCCGACGAGACAGTTGATCACCATATCGGTCAACGGACCGGCCATGTCCGCAGTCACCAGCCCCTTGGCGCTGAACCACGCCACCACGCTGGGGACGAAGATGCGCAGCACTCCGGTGAGCTGTTCCTTGTCCATTACAAGCTGGTCGAATAATTCACATTGAGCGTGTCGCCGTTCACCACCGCTTTGTCGCCGGTCGAGAACGTGCCGGCCGACCACAGCACGCCGCCGGTGTTGTCCTTGGTGGCGGATGCGCCGCTGCCGAAGCAGAGAAACGCGCCCTTGGCGGTGCCGGTGCCGGTGATGGCGAACGACAGCGCCGCCGACAGCGCCTTCGATCCCGAGGCCGCCGCCGACCAGACTGCGGTCTTGCGGTTGCCGGTATAGGTCGGCGCATTGGTGCCGCCAGCCTCGAGCCAGCCGGCATGCGAGGCCATGGTGTCGCCTGCGGATACCGCCGAGTACGAGGTCGAAGAGATCAGCCCCATGAACGGCCCGGTCACGGTGTAGGCGGCGCCGGCGAGGAAGGTATCGAGCGCCAGGTTCTTGCCGACGGTACAGACGACGTTCTCGATCACGTCGCGCCATTTAAGCTGGCCGTCGGCGCCGATGCATTCGACCTCATAGCGGCCATGCGCCTCGGCCTGCTCGCCGATCCCGCTGCCCCGGATCACGGATGCGTCGCTGCTTTCGCGCGCGTCTGCGCGTTCCTCGGTCATCGGTATTCTCCTGTTTATAGACCCCAACCGGAAGCAAAGCCGGAGGGAACGCTGCCATTAAAAGCGGTGGCGCCGAAGTTTGCCGTCATCTTGTCGTTAGCAAATGTCCCGCCAAAACATGGATAGAAGGTGCTGCCGGTGAGCGCGCCCAGGCTGACGCCGCCAACACCGGTCGCCGGATTGGCTGTGCCGCTGCCGTTCCAGTTGCCCGAGGGCGTGAGCCGAAACCAGATCAAGCCGGCCGAGAGATCAACAGCGATGCCGACGGTAGCGCCGGCGGGCGAACCAAGCGCGCTGCCTGAATTCGAACCGTTGATCCAGATCGCCCCCGAGGTGAACTTGGCTCTGGTCATCACCGCCTGACCGGCCGCACCATCCCCGACCAGCGCGGCCGATGCCGTGGAGATCCCGATCTCGGTACCTGAGCCGTTCGCCGTGGTGACTGTGGCCTCCCAGTAATATTTTCCACTGTTGCGTGCTGCTATACCGCGCACGCCGGCTGTCGCCGAATTAGCCGTCGAGATCAGATTGCCACCGGTCAGGGTGACACTGGCGAGGTCGCTTGGGTTCCAGGTCGTGGGCGTGACAATCGGTGGCCCGGTGGACGTGGTGCCGGTTTGCGTATCGGCGGCAGTCGTCGCCTCATCGATTGCAACAGCATAGGTCAGCCCGGCATTAAGGCTATCGGCTGCGCTCGCCGCCTCGACCATGATCTCGCCGAGATAGGCGTCGACGGTGTCGTTCACATTGGCCGGGTCGTCGACCAGGGTTGCAAACACAACATTGCCGGTCGCGGTCGCGTCCGCCGCCGTGGCCGCTTCCTCGAGGTCGGCCGCAATGGCCCGGCGTGGCGCGCGCAGGCTGACGCTGCAGACAAGCATTTAGGCGGTCTCGGTTTCGCTGAGCGCCGGATCAGGGGTGTATGTCTTGATCAACCCGATGTGCTGGAATTGACCGGCCTGGATGACGACCTCCTCGCCCTTGTCGTTTTTGGTGAGACCGGTCGTGCCGGTGTTCTTGCCTTGCTTCCAGTTGCTCGAGCCGTGCAGCAGAATATCCGGTCTCCTGCCGAGCGCTTTCTCGGTGTCCTCCGGCTTGATCGGCTTGCCTTTTGCATCGACGAATGCGCGCCGCTTTTGTTGATCTTCGGTATCGATCGCCAGCCCGGCAAAAAACTGGAATTCGGCCTGCTCGCAATGGTAGATCGTGTCGACGTAATCGACGCTCGCAGGCAGCCCGACCGGTCCGCCACTCATCGGCACGGGCGATGCGGTCCAACTGTAGTTGCCATCGTATAATTCACCGGTGACGGTCGGCCGGCCGGCAGAGTCGACAGGCGGTGAGCTGGGGAAATAGTCATACGCGGCCTGCTTTGCGGTCACCGGAACAATCCCATTCGGGTCATGCGGCACCCAACTGTCGCCGATGTTGTCTTTTCCTGCTTTGTTTTCATCGTCGAATGCATACCAAACCTTGCAGAAGCTCTTGACCGTAGCGAACAGCAATTGCTCTTCGCTGGCGGATGTTCCGATATGGGGCGTCACGTTGACCGAGCCGGAAAAATCAAACGAGACCAACAAGTGATGCCACTTATCAACATCGACCTTGAAGTGCGGGATAATCTCGAACGCTTCAGGCGTGCCGGTTCTGACAAAGGAAATGTCTTTGACAACATCATAACGCTGCAAGGCGTGGCCTCCCGGCGGTATTTCAAAGGTGACGCTCGTGGCCTGGGTCACCAGCCCTTGGACCTGTGCCCGCGTCGCGGTCTGAAAATACAGCCGAGGGAATACACCTTCATCGATAAGACCGCCGCGCACCGGATCGACTACCAGCCCGAGGTGCGATGGCTCGGCCGGCGAATCCGGCGCTGGCACCCAGTCGATCGTCGTTGCCCCGATTTCACCCGTCGGCAACGACCAGTAATGCGGGACGGTGTCATAATTATTTGCCATCACCTTGCGGCCGAACGTGACCAGCGGAATGGTGGCAGCAAAAATGCTCGGCCCACCAAAATCCGGGGGGCGATAGTTCGCATTATGCTCGCGCGCGTTTTGCACGGTATCGTTCGAGAACCGAAACCAGATCGAAATGGTGCCGGTCTGGATGTCGTCTATACTGAGCGACGGCAAATGCAGATAGCTCATGCCGTCGGGGTCTCCCCGCCTGGCGCATCCTGATCCTTGTCGCCAAACTCCACCGCCAGCCCGCCTTCCCATTGGACGTTGACGATGTTCGTCAGGACATCCAGTTCGAGCCCTTCGTCTTCGGCCATCAGATATCCGTGCGGATGAACGGCAGCGTCACCGACAGGCTCGCCGGCTCGGCATTGTCGGACTGCGTCACCCGCAACGCATAGTGGTCGCCCTCGGCGAATTCGACATCGGCAGGGATGCTGAACTCACCCACCTGTCCGCCACTGGTATCGATCTCACCGCCGGCGGGAAATGTGATGGTGCCGACCTCGGTCCCGTTCTTTTCGATCGAGACAATGATATCGGTTGCGCCGGTGCCATCGTTGCCAACATCGAGGTAGGCGTAGGCATGCGCGTCGCCGGCGCCAAGACGCATGGGTCGGTTGTTGATGCCCAGGAACAACAGCTCATCGGCCGCCCGCTGGATGCTGCCGGGCACGAAGATTGCGGCGTCATAATTCAAGTAAGTCAGCGGCATCCATAACTGGTAGAGCGGATTCTGATCGGTGGTCTCGTCGGTGGCATTCGGGTCGAACGGCGCCGGCCACGGTGGCGTCGTGTGGCTTTCAAGAACCTGCCAGAAGCCATTCGCGGCTGTCAGCAGATGGCCAGGCCCATAAGGTGTGTCATTCGCCCATGTACCGACATACGTGAAAGTTGCGACCGGCAACGGAATGACCTGCGACGTTTCGTCGGTAAAATGAAACGTCATCGAGTTGGATGTATAGGTAACGAAGTCGATGCGCTTACCCTCGGCCAGATCGGCGTTCAGGGCCACGATACGCTGATCGACATCGTAAAAATTGCCATCGACCTGCGCCGCACTGTTGGGCGTGCCGGTCCCCGTACCCCAAGCACCAGTCGTAACATAAACGATTGTCATCTGATTACTCTGTCGGTTCCGGCCATTTCATCATGTTCTTTTTCATGATCTCAATGTTGGGGTTCCCATGAACGGGCGTAAACGAATCGACCTCCACCTCATTAGCCTTGCCGCCCTTCGATCTCGGCACGATGTCATCACCAGTAAACCCCCGCCCTGGATATGTCGGCACCCGATCGTCACCGTTGAAACCGACAAAGTCTTTCGGTGGCCCTTCCATCCAAAGCTTGTTGGTCACTTCGATGTCGACGAAGTTTTCCTTGTTCACCGTTTTATCGTCGCGCTTCTGATAGACCCGCGCCACGTCGACGCGCCGTTTGATTTCTTTTTGCGTTGCTGTTGTTGCGCTGGCACTGTAACTATTTGTCAGATCAATCTGCTTGGCGCCATTGCCGCGGATGACGGCAAAGCCTTTGTCGGGATCATCCGCCGGCGGCAATGATCGAGCCGGTGCTGGCCGTATGTTCGGGAAGACAACCGGACGGACGACGACTTCCAAGCCACCCGCCATCACGCCGCCTCCAGATCATAGCCGGCCGGAATTTTCAGATCGGTCACCTGTATTTCGTAATCGCTCAGGAATTCGCGGGTCATGCTCTTGAGCTTGAACTTGGCGCGGGTTTCATACTGCGGCAGGATTTGCTGTTTGATGAACGCGCTGCGCGCCTGGATTGCTTCCGACGCCTGATTGCTTGTCGTGTTTGCCGGGTTGCCCATATCAGGCACGTCCTGCGTCGGGTCCGGCCCGTGCTCGACGACAAGGTCGGTGTCGATCACATCCTCCGCTCTCAATGTAGACAGGAAGTCGAGGCCGTCGTCGTTCGGCGACGCGTCGGGCGGCTGATAACCCACCGACGAATCAGTGAATGCATCCACCAAAATCGTGCGATCGATGAACTGCTGATAATCCGCTCCGACATAATCGATGCTGGCATAGGTCGGCGTTCCCTCGGTTGCCGTCACGATGCCGCCATAGCCGATGGTGCAGCCGATGCGAACTTCGCAATTGACCCGGCCGTCCGCACCATCCAGCGCGATCGAATAGCCGATGATCTTGCCCAGCGCTTCGCCCACCCGTGGCTCGGCCAGAAATACATTCTTGCGCAAGGTAACTTCCGCCATGCGCGAGAGCTTGGGCGCGAAAGTGATCTCCACCGCGCGCGCCCGCTTCATCAGGTGCGCCCGCGCCAGCGCAATCAAATGCTCGATGCTCTGATTGCCGCGCTCGGTCGCGATGTAGGATCGCCGCCGCGGGTCAATGATCGCCGGAATGATCTCGGTGCCCTCTTCGCCGACTGATTCCTCGCCACTCAGATTCACCGAGCGGATGTCCTCGATCCGCAACGCCTCGCCGTCCTCCGGATCGGTCAGGATCGGTTGCACATCGGCGAACAATGTCAGCGACACCCGCTCGGTGCATTGCCGTTCGGCCTTGTAGCCTGCCACCAGGGTCGCCGTGATCGATTGCACGCCGACGACTGCGAAGGTGCTGGAACGGCTGCGGCTGGCCGAGCCGGACGTGCCAGCGCTTGAGCTGCTACTGTCATTGGTGACGATCTCGCCGAAGCTGATCAGCGCGCCCGAGCTTTTGACCGATGTGGCGGATGTACTCCACGTGATCCTCGAATCCCCCTCGTCATCGGTCCCCTCCACAGTGATCGAGCCGGTTCTGGTTTCGGTGTGGGTCGAGAAATCGAACACGTCCTGCGCGCTCGACTCCGCGACTTCCCAGCCATCGCCAAGGCCGCCGCCGTGCTTGGGCCAATCGCCCGCGTTCAATGATGGGATTTGGCCATTGATCGAACCCGGCCAATGCGAGATCAGATAGTTGGTCAGATCGACGGTGCCGCCAGCCTGCTGCGTCCAAGTGAACTCGGCAGTGAGGTCGACGCGGGACAGCGGCCCGGTGGCGAGGTTGAGGCCGAGGCCATCGTACAGCACCTTGCCGTCATCGCTGCCGCCGTCGAACGAAACCAAGCCATCCTCGCCGCTGATCTCGTCCGAGACGGTAACGACATGGGTCTCGCGATCGAAATGCCAGATCTTGGTATAGCCCTCGAGCACGACATCCGGGTCTTTGCGCCGCGAGGGATCGATCACCGCCTCATCGTAGAACGGCAGCACCCGCAGCGTATTGGCGAGCGCCTCCTTCTGCGCCACTACGTCGATCGGCTTGGCCACGAATTCCAGTGTCACCAGATCTTCGAACAAGCTGGTCGGGATGCCGACCAGGCGGCCACGGAACTTGATCAGCGCCGGTCCGCAGTCGAGCGCAAACCATGCCCATATCTTGCGGCCGGGACCGAGCAGCCCGATCGGATCGCCGGACACATTGCGCGGGCGGCGGACCTGGGCGGTCAGGCTGGCCGGGTCGCCTTCCTCCTGCGCCAAGGTGAACGAGAACACCGACTCGTCCCAGCGCATATGCTCGGGACCGAACGTCGTCTCGCTGGCATCGATCCAGGCAAAGTACGGCAGGCCGGCCGGCATCAGATCGCTCTCTGCTCGGCCTCAAGGCTCCAGGCCACCTCGGCCGCCCATTCGTCGCGCGAGGTATTCCAGGCGGTGACCTTGGCCAGGATGGTCAGCACGTCGTCGCTGCTGTTGGCAGCACCGAGGCCGGGAATGCAGGTGATGGTGATGTCCTGGCCGGGCCAGATGTCGGTGAGCTCGGGCGCCTCGTGATCGGTGCAGGTAATCGAAACTTTATACTGCCGGAACTGCGCCACCGAAATGTCGGCGAGGAACCCGCGGCAGTCGCGCGCCACGTTGGCGGCCTGCTCGATCGGCTCCAGCGTCATGGTGATCCCGCGCACGGCATATTGCGAGAAGTCGATGCTGTCGATCGCCAGCAAGGTGTAGGGCGGGTGCGCCATCAGGAATACCGGCTCGGCTTGCGGCCACCCGAACGGACCTGCGCCAGCGCCGCCGCCCGGTGCAATTCATCCACCACGGCAGACGAGGCCCGCAGGCCGCTGATCGCCGGCAGGCCGGGAAACGCGATGGTGACATGGCTCATGCTGCCAACCGCGCCACCACCGGCAAATGCCATCCGCGGGACCACCCCGCCGAGCGCGAACCGGCCCATACCATCGAGCACGCGCGAGAGGTTGCCGCCCGAGCGCCGCAGCGCCTCGAGGAACGCCAGCACGCCGGGCTGTGCCACCGCCCGCGCCGGCATGATGTGTTCGCCGCGCGAGACCCAGGCGAGATTGCTGTCGGACGTGCCGGTGCCGCGGCCGCCGAGCAGGCCGCCGCCGGCAAACTGACCGCCACCCGCCGCTGCCGGTGTCGGTGTGCCGCCCGACGGCTTGAGCCCGATGAACTCCAGCAGCTTGTTAATTGCGCTCTGGATTGCGCCGGTCAGCGCATTCCAGGCAATCACGCCGGCATCTATGATCGACCAGTTCCAACTGCCAAGCGTAGAGACCACCCCCGCAATGGCAGTGCCAACCGCCGTTATCGCATTAACCAAGGCGCCGATCACCGACGCGCCGGTGCTCGCAATGGTATTGACGACACTCCACAGCGCTTGGAATTCCCGCACTGTTGTTGCAATGCCGGCTGAAATCGCCGGCAATTGCGAGGCGAGCCAGTCCAGCATCGGCGCCAACACCGGCGCTGCCACTTCGGCCTTGAAGCGAGTCCAGGCGTCGTTAAGCTGGTTGAGGCTTTGTTGATATTGGGCGGCCTTGACGATCTGCGCTTGCGTTGCCGGCGTGGCACCAGCAAGTGCGGCCGCAAACTTTTCCGCGCTGATAGTGCCCGTCTGCAATCCTGCGATCACCTGACCGCCGAGTGCGTCTCCCAGAGTTTGCATCGCGAGCTGGGTGCGCGCGACACCATCCGGCATGCGTTCGAGCTGACCGATGAACTGCTGCAGGCCCGTGGTGGCATCGGGAGGGACAACATCCCCAAGCCGAAACAGACCGCCGCCGAGCACGCCTTTCAATTTCCCCAAATCAGCGGCGAGTGCGTCGGGAGCCACGCCGAGCGCGGTGAAAGCCTTCTGCAGTTTGTCAAATTCCTGGGCGGTCAACCCCAGTTTCGCGCCCTCGGTATTCAGGTTTGCGAGTGCCTTTGCCGATTCGTCGCCGAACTTTATGAAGGCGGCACCCGCAACCCCCAGTAAAATGCCAAGCGGCCCCAGTGCGCGGGCAAAAACGCCCAGTGGTCCGAGCGACCCGGCCATTTTATTGGCAAATTTGTCGACCGAGATACCCAGCTTGTCGAAGCCCTTCTCGAGCGTTTGAACGCCTTGCACCACCTGCTCAAGTCGGCCTGCTTGCTGCACCGCGGTCTGAATCTTGTTAATCGCGTCCGCGCCGGTGATGCCCATCTTGGTGAGTTTTGTAGTCACCTCGGTCGGATCGAGCTGACTGAATCCGCCGACCTTCTCGGCCGCCTTGCCGATGTCGGTGAACGCCTTGGTCCCGGCCTTGCCGATGTCACCGAGTTGCCGCGCGATCTCGGCGCCACCCTCGAGCTCAATCTGGACTGACAGTTTCTCGGCCATTAGTTGTCCTTGAAGTGCTTGAGAAACAGCATGGCTATTTTCGCCGCGTGTTGCCTGACGATCTCGGTGATGCGCCAGCTTTTCGGGATGCGCACCGACGGCACGCCGATGTAAAGCGGCTTGCGGTTGCGGTCCTTGTCATTGGCGTCGAACAGCATCGGCCGCCCGCGCACCGTCGCCGAGGTCAGCTTCTTGCCTGATCGGCTGGCCGTCGGCCCGCCGGGTGTGGTTGGTATCCACAGCAGCGGCTTGCCCTCGATCGTCGCGCCGTGCTCGAACACGCCAGCAAAGCCGAACTTGTGGAAGATGACGGCCTTGGCCTGCAGCGACGGCCCGCCGCCCTCGTCCACTGCGTCCAGCGTTCGGTATTGCAAGCCCTGCTGCCACTTCGGCCCGAACTTGCCGGCGCCCGCGATATTGCTGCGCCCGTCCTGCACCGCATTGGCGGCGGTCTCGCGCAACGCCGCCACCGCCGCAGTCGCCACCGGCCGTTGCTTGTCGCGGATCATCTCCAGCCAGCGCGGCTGATCAACCTTGACCTTGAACCGTGACGCCATCTGGCTATCCATCAATATCGGTGCGGTCCAACTCGTTGCTGAATTCGAGAAAGGCCACGATCTGCCGCGGCGTCAGGCTCATTGCATAGTCGGGCGGGAATCCACGCCGGATGAGGGCGGTGATGGCGACGGCGATGGCCTCAAGCGGACCTTGTAGACTTTTGCTTCTTCGCCCGCCGCGCCGAGCGCCGCCCCGATTTCGAGGAAGAAGCCGAACCCGTTTGGGAATGTCAGCCGGATAATCGCAATAACCAGTTTCAATTGATCTTCCAGCAGCAACACCGTGGCGGCATGCTGCTCATATTTTTCATCCGCCAGGTGCCCGCAACCCGCCGCAATGATCGGGCCGGTCGCTTCTCCAAACTGCGCAATAAACTTTGGCCCGACATCGGCCACACTGAAACCGCCGAGGAACAATCCGATCAGTCTCGGAAAGCGGGCCGCAATCGAAGCGAGTGCGGGAGCGCGTAAGCCATGCACAACGATCCGCTGGCCGTTGATCTTGACGACCTCAACTGCTGTCGTTGGCGCAATATCCAGAAGGTCTGCCATGCGTTCTCCTATGCCGTTGCGGTCTCGTCCCTGATCGTCCAGACGCCGAAGAAACCATTGGCATCCTTCTGCACCTCGGCCTCGATCTCGATCACCGTGAAATCATCCTCGTCGGTGATGAAGCTGAAATCACCGGACGGGACGAACGAGACGGTGGCGAGGAAGTCGACCTGCTGGCCGATGTCGTTGGTGCCGACGACCTTGATCTCGCCGGTAAACTCGGTCTTCGACAGGCCGCTCAGGGTGATGTTGCCATCGGTATCGGTGCCCTGCTCAGCGAGCGCGAAGAATGCAAGGTTATTGCCGGTGATCTCATCGAGCGTCATCTTGACCGTCGCACCGACCTGAGTGATGGCCGTGAAGTCCTTGGTCTTGATGCCCTCGCGCGAGCTGAAGTGCTCCTTCTTCTCGACGTTCGGCGTGTAGACGAACGATGGAGCGTTGCCGAGATCAACGAAGGATGACCCGCCGGCTTCCTTGAACGACACGATACCTTTGCCGATGTGATAATTTTGGACGTTGGGTGACGTGGGCATGGCAAACCTTTCCTTTCCTAGAGATCGTCGGGCCGAAGCGTGTACTTGAACAAGAACTGCGCGCGCAGCGCGCCATGCAGCGAGCGCATCCAGCCGAGATCGGTCTGGCATCCGAGATAACGGATTGCGCCGTTGCCGTGCCGCCCAGTCTTGACGATCTGCTCGTTGAGTTCGGTATCGGTCAGCACCCGCTTGATCAGCTCGCGCCGCAGCGTCGTCAGATCGGAGCCAACCTCGTCGGCCTGCTGCGCGATGATGATCTCGGGTGTCATCTGCACATTGTAGGGTCGATGCGGTTGCTTCATTGACACATCACCCGCGCCGTCCGACTCCTCGTCGCCATCGAGCACAAGGACGGCCGGCAATTGATCCTCGGTGATGTCGACGTTGTTACGGTGCGCCGATCGGATGTTCGGAATGGTGGCGACCACCACGAGCAGCCGCGCCAGGATATCCTCGCGCACGTCAGCCATTGGTCGACTCGATCGCCTTCAGCAGAAACCGCACCTCGCCGACATCCTCGCCGTTCGGGCTGCCGCGCAGCTCGTAGGAGCGCACGACCCAAGTCCGGCCGTTGAAGGAAAGGACCGCGTCCATGTAGTCGTCGCGCGCGATGCCATTGTCGGCAAGCTCGGGAATGCGGGCATAGGCACCAGGCCCGACGCTGCGCACCTCCACCGTGCCGCTGGTGTTGGTCTTCGGCCGGGTGTCGTCGATCACGGTGAGCGCGATCTCGCCCGCGGTTCCGGCGGTCAGCGTCGCCGGCACGCCCAGTTCGGCATAGACCGGATCGTAGAGGTCCGCGCTATAGTTGATCATCGGTTGCCCTTCGAAACGCGAATGTCCCGATGTCCTCGCGGCCGAGCTCAGTCTCGACCTTGCTTTCCGACACCAGCGCGAAACCGCACAGGTTCATCGCGAACACCAGCCCGTCGCGGGTGAAGTACCAGCAATGTTCCTCCGGCTTGAAATGCTTGGAGCGCAGCGCGTGCTCGGCGTCGCGGAAGATCGGTAGCGACGCAAACACCCAATCGCGCACGTTGGCGAGCAGGGACTGGAAGTCGGGGATATGCTCGAGCACGTCCCACAGCGTGACCGCATCGAACGACACCAGATGCGGATCGACCAGCAGCTTGCGCTCATCGAGCCAGGCGAGCCCGGCCGGATTGACATCGTAGCCGTAGGTTGTGCGCCCGCGCCGATTGCGCAGCTCGACAAAGGCGCCCGAGCCGATGCCGACATCGATCAGTGTTCCTCTGTAATGCCGCTCGACGAAGTTGACCCGCGCCTCCATCAGCGCGCGGCCAAGCTCGGTCTGTGCATTGCGATCGAAGGCGTCGAAATAGTCCTGATCGTAAGGCGCGTGTCCGACCTCGACCGGGTAGTAGCCGATGCCGTGCTGCAGCCACCAGGTCAGGCAGCGATGCGAGAACTGCCCCACCAGCGGTAGAACTGGCCGAGCGGATCGGCGATCATCTTGTCGCAGGTGTGCAGCGTGTTCATGCATTGACAGCGGGCTTCCGTTCAAATGCCATCCAAGTCGTGTCGACGTGCCAAATGGCATCGCCTGCCAAATGCATCTCGTCGAGCACTGCCTTTACATCCACGGTGCCGAGGTCGTGGTAGTCATGCCAGACGATGATGCCGCCCGGACGAACCAGTGCCCGTGCCAGGAAACTGTCATGCACAACAGCTTCGCGGCTGTGATCGCCGTCAATGAAGGCGGCATCACACGGCGCGAGGTCGGTCACGGTAAGATCGAGCGAACCGCGCGGTCGGATGATCAGATGAAACCTCGGGTCTGATAAAACCATTTCGCCCGGATTTGCCACGGCATTGTCACTCTGAATCGGCAGAGCCGGCATATAGTCGAGCGGCACATCGATGCCGGTATAACGCTCGATCCCGGCCACATTCACCATGATCGCCTTAGCAGTGCGACCTACGTTGACCCCGAATTCAATGACGTGACGCGGCCGTTCCACGCTGCGCACGAGTGCGATCAATGTTTCTAGTTCGCCTTCGGGCATGAACCGTTTCGGTAGAGCGCGCCAATCAATCGGCTGCACGCCCAGTGACGATCGCGGCACACTAGGCAGCATGGCCAATCCGTTGTTCCGTGGCCCAGCGGCGGAATCGCCCCACCGGATCGGCGATCGTTTTGTCGCAGGCGTGCAGCATGTTCGTGCATCGGCAGAACTTCTCCGGTACGGCAAATCCGATGCGGCGCAGATCGAGCCGCGGGTCGGTGATCTTCTCGGGCGCGTTGTGACCGCCCTGGCCGCCCATCACCACGAAGGCCTTGGTCTTGAGCGCCAGTGCCGCCGGCACGATCCAGCCGACGCCGCCGACGACGATGTCGGCGTCACGCACCAGGGCGAGCAGCTCGCGCACCTTAAGCTCGCCGTGGACGAAATAGCGATGTGCCGGTGGCGGCTCGCCGACCACCCATTCCTCGCCCGGCGCGAGATCGGCGACCGCGACCACGGTATGGGTCGCCATCAGCTCACGCGCCAGGTCCGCGATATATTCCGGGTGCGGATTGCGCGCCTCATTGTGCCATTCACTGCGCACCGTGACCGGGCGGATAACCGCGATCGGCCATTCCGATTTGACCGGCGATGGCCCCATATCCGGCAGATCGAACAGCGCCGGATCAAAGACGACCCTCAGCGCCGCCCACCGGCATTCCAGCGAGCGGATGATCGAGCGCGAGCCCAGATCGAAATAGCCGACCTTGATCTGACGCATCGGCGCCGGCGCCGATCGCATCCACCGCTCCGGCGGTTGCCGCGCCATGTTCTTCTGCTGCGTGCGCAGCTTGCGACTACCGCAGACGAACTTGATATCCAGATCGGCGTAAAGCTCGGGCCACGGCGTCTCGAGGTGGATATCGTATTGCTCTGCCGCCGCGCGCACGAATGGCCGCGAGAAGATGTTGTCGCCGAGGCCCCACATGCCGCGGACCAGGACTGGCTTAGGCGGCGCGCCGCTCACCCAGCACGTCCTGCAGGCTGATGACCGGAAGCAGATCGCCCCACGCCGTTCCCGGCGAGGCATTGAACGCCGCGATCTTGAGCGCCCGCAGCGACGGCACGATGGTCACCAGATCGGCATGCTGCTTGTCGTAGCAGCCGGGCTTGTGCGGCCAGCGATGCGGCGGGTGATGGTGGCTGCGGCCGTCGGCGGCCAGCTTGCCGTCGGCGCCGAGCCAGACGATGGTCCCGCCTGGCCCGATCAGATGCGCCGCCAGGTTGGTCGCCGCCGTCAACGAGGTGAACTTCTGCATCAGGCTGTCGTGCGCGAGCGCCAATCCCGGCGGCTTGGCGGCGCGGCACATCCGCACCTTCGGGTCGGTGACCAGCCGCGAGACGCTGACGACACGGCCGCGGAAGCCCGCCACCGCCGCCTGGTTGTCGGGCTCGTTATACCAGCGCCAGTCGCCGAAGAAGAGAAAGTCCGCCCACGGCAGTTTGTAGACGCTGGAATTGATCGCGATGACGCGCCGCCCGCGCAGCGCGTCGAGATCGACGCCGAGCACCGACGGCCCGCCGCCGACGATGAAGACGGTCTCGCCCGGCCATTCGCGCGGGACCGACCAGAACGATGGACTACGCGACATGCAGGCGCCGATAGGGTTTGATCAGATCGACAACGACCGCTGACAGATATCCCGATGAGGCGGTCGACAGCGACGGTGTGAAATAAGAGACGCGGGTATCGCCGTGCTGCACCTCGCGGATGCCGGGATCGCGCGCGCCGGTGGTGCGGCCGTCATTGACCGCCTGGATCACTGCCTGCTGCAGCCGCGCCGGCGCTTCTTCCGGCAGGTCGTAACCGCCGGAATAGAGTACGGCCACGACGGTGTCGCCCCAATAGCCGCCGGTCCACAGCCGCCCGCTCGCCGGATCAAATTCAATGTCGCCCGCCGTGGCGCCTGCGGTCGAGACCTCGGCCACCTCGACCACCGGATAGAGCGACAGGGTCAGCGCCTGCCGTTCCAGCAGATATTCATTGTGGTCGAGCGTGAAAGTCTCGATCGCCTCGGCGAGCCCGAAACGGCGGTTGCAATACTCTGCAATGAGCCGTGACTGCATCGTAATCGCGGCTTGCAGCGCGGCATCCTCCTCGGTGCCCGTGATGCCGAGCGCGAATTTGAGATCGTCGAGGCTGATCAGGTCGGGACCGGCGCTGTCGGTCGCCTCGCTGAGAATTTCGAGAATGGAGTGCATTATTTCAACCTGAGCGGCTCGAGCGCGCGTTTCTCATCCGCGCGCGCGTCGCGGCCATCGCTGCCGCGCTTGACGGCCAGGCGCCAGTCATCGGACTTGCCGGGCTTGGCTGATGTCTCGGCCTGGGCGATGAAGAACGAACCGCCCAGCGTGACACCATCGCCAGCGGCATAGCTTGCGCCTTCCTTCCAGACGCCGGCATCGAGCACGACCGCGGTCTTGATCTCATGCACGGTGTCGCCGATGGCCAAGCGCAAGGTGCGACCGCCATCCGGCGTGGTGACTGACGCGGTCTTGAACGCACGCCCGACCTGCTCGACGGCGTAATCCTGCAGGAAGGTCAGATCGCTGGCATTGCGGCCGGGCTCGCCCTTCTCGCCGCGCTCACCGTTCCTGCCGTCGATCCCAGGCGGGCCGATTGCGCCGGGGTTGCCCGGTTCACCGCGCTCACCCTTCTCGCCACGCTCGCCTTGCAGACCGGTTGTGCCCGGCGGTCCCGGCATGCGCGCCAGGGCGCGAACCTCGGTCAGCGCCAACTGGCACATGCGCAGGCAGACGCCGAGCGTTTCGTTGAGGGTGTAGGACGGCGCCGGGATCATCGGTGTATCGCTCATGCCCTGGCCCCTAGCTAAAAATTTCGTCGGCGCGCGCTTGCGTCAGGATGCCATCAGCAACCAAGTTATCCTTGAGCGTCTTCGTCTTCTTCTTGTCCATGTTGATCACCGGATCGGAGGTGACGTTGTCCCAATCCTTTGCCATCTTGCCGTTGTCACTGGTGCGCCGCTTCTGCAGCGCCAGATACTCGGCATTGCTCCAGCGGGCGATAAAATCGCCGGTCGGCACGGCGCCGAGCGGATCGATCGGAATGGTGGCGATGACGTTGTCGCCGGCATCCTTCTGGGCCTGGGTTGCGGTTTCGCCCGGCGCCCAGGTCCAGGTCGAGCGGTCGTCGGCTTTGCCGACAGAGCACGAAATGATCGGGCTGACATCGGCAATGGCGGCGTGTAGCGTTGCTGCGTCCATGGCATCACATCTACATTGTCAAGTAACCTTGAAGCTGCGCGTCCGAATTGTAGTTGAACCCGTTGGCGTTCACGCCATCACCTGACTCGACAGCACAAATTGCATGATGTCCTAAAAACTGTTGCGGCTTCATAAGTGTGATCGGAGTGAAAAAATGCGTGGCGGCAAATGTCGCATTAATAAAGCATTTAGCTCCGCTGTAAGTCGTGGTCGAGTCTACACCAATGCCGATGAAAGCACCCGCACTTCCAGCAGCAGCAGTAGCCAATGTGGTTTGATAATTGGCGCAAACCGTGTCCTCTGCTAATCCCATCACAAATGAAATTTGCATGCCGGCGGAAGCCTCGGCCTGTCTATACGCAAATGTCGAATAGGTATAATTCGCCCCACTATTGACGACTACTGCGCTGAATTGTATCCGATTATAACAATTCCAAACTCCTAGAAAGCCAGCAGTTCCGCCCGCAGCCGAACCCCCCAATATCCAATCCAGCGTGGATGATGCATTGCTGCGCGTGCTGCCGACATAGGTGCCGCGCTGCGCTGCTGGCCCCGTCGTAGTGCCGTTGCCGATGGTGGCGTTATTGAGCCAGATGCCGTTTACACGCACCAACGCAGTGCCAGCAGATCGCGCCGTATCACTCGTCCAATCGGGGCCGTGACAGAGCCTGACCGCACTGCCATCGAGAAAGATAAACCAATCATTGACCTTGCTTGCACCGATCGCGGCGGGGTTATGAATGGTATCTGTCAGTGCCGACGGCAATTCCACAAAGGACTTCATCAGAAAATTGGTGCCGTCGTAGAGCGGGATAAAATTGCCGACGAATGGAGTATAATAGATTATGTTGTTGGCAGCGGACGTGGCTGTCATCACCGGCACGCTGGCCTGCAACGTCAGCCGCCCCTGCGGCGGTCCTGGTGTTGCCGCACCGCCGCCGCCCGTTGCCGCGAGCGTGCCCGCTGTGAACGTCAACCCGGTACCGATCATAACTGCGGCCCAGGTATTGGCGGCCGAGCGATAGTAGATCGTGTTGGTGCCGGTGAGCGCCGCAATGGCGGTGAGATCGGCGTCGAGCGGCTGATAGGCGCCTGCAATGGCCGCGGTCGTGGAGTAGGCCGACAGGTCGATAGACAGCGTGCCCGAGACTAACGACAGCGGCGCGTTGGCAGTCACAACACCGGCCGGACCGGTGGGGCCGGGATCACCTTGCGGCCCTTGTGGTCCCTGTATTCCGGGCGTGCCGGGCGGGCCTTGCGCACCGGTCGCGCCGGGCGGTCCTTGCGCGCCGGTGTCACCTTGCGGCCCTTGCGGTCCGGTGTCGCCTGTGTCGCCCTTCGGGCCCGGTGCTCCGTCCGCTCCTGCTGGACCTGGATCGCCTTGCGGGCCGGGCGGCCCCTCTGGCCCGGGCGGTCCCGGCGGGCCTTGCTCGCCGCCACCTTCGCCGCTTCCGCTGCTTCCGCCGCCGCTGGGCGCGATCCGGATGCGATCGATGCGCTCGTTTAGCTCGTCGACATCCTCATAAAGCTCGGTGAAATTGTTGTTACACTTGGTGAACGAGATACGAATCTCATCGTTGGGCGGCAGCTCGTCGATGTTGATAATCTGCTGCGTCATTTACGAATTGCTTGGCTCTTGTGGCTTGAGCGGCGGCGACTCGTGCAGCAGCCGCACGGCAAGAGCCACTTGCTCGGCGAGGTCGGGCGGCACCATGGTCTTGCTGTAAGCCTCGGCGACGCATTCGCGCACGAACGGCACCATGCCTTTGGCAAGTTCGGTGATATCGCTGGCATCCATCATGCGGCCTCGCGATGTACGTCCTGCAATGCCCGCGTGAACAGTGCTGCGATGTCGGACTTTGCGGCGGGCGGCTTCGGTGCGGGCTCGGGTGGCTCATCCTCTGCAGCCGGTGGTGCTGGCTGCGGCGGTGCCGGCGGGGTTGCCGGCTTGAACGGATCGTCCTGCGCGTCGCGCTTGGCGAGCGCCTCAAGACTATAGTTTTGCTGCTGTAGGTAAGGCGACTTGCCGCCCTCGACCGGCTTGAGATCGAACTTGGCGCGGCCTTCGTTCGGGCTCATGACGCCGGCGCCGACCGCATCGCGAATGGTGGTGACCAGCGTGATGCTGTCCATGCGCAGCAGGTTCTCGGTGTCGAACTCGGTGCCGATGCCAGCGCCCCAGCCGATGCCGAGCGAGTGGTCGAGCGCCTCCTCGATTTCCTCGATGTGGGACTGCAGCGCCTGCGAGTAGTACTCGACGTTAAGCGCCTGCACGTTGTTGTAAGTCGGCAGCACGCCGACGCCGACCTTGTACGGTGGCACATGGTAGACCGAGCAGACCACCTCAGCCGACCACTTCAGGTTCTCGATCAGCTGGCCCTCGACGTTGGTCATGGCCATCTTCTCGTACTTGGCGCCGCCGGTCATGACCGCGACGCGGCCGAGATTGCTGCGCGAGAAACGTTGCTCCCATTGCTCCTTGACGCGCTGCTCTTCCTCCTGGGACACCTCGCCGGGCAGCATGAGCAGCCCGCCGGGCGTCGAGGAATTCTCGAACAGCAGCGCGGAGGCCTTCTGCGCATTGAGGCCGAGCATCGATGACAGCCCGCTGGCGAACACCGGCGGCGTTCCGACCAGCGGATGAAATAAACAGTTGAAACGATCGTGGATGATCTCGCGCGCGGGCACGACGATGTCGTCGATGCCGGCGAGGTTGTCGCTGTTCAGGCGATAGAACACCGCGCCGTCGTCGGACACCAGCGGCTGCACGCTGGTCGGATCGAGCACATGCAGGTCGGTGACGACGTTGCGATCGTCGCGCACTTTCAGAACGTAGGTATTGCCGCGCGACAGTTTCGACAGCAGCCAGCATTCCCAGAACTGATTCCTGGTCTGATAATCGTTGGGCCGCCGCAGCACCGGACTAAAAGCCGAGCTCGTCGTCTCCGACCAGATATCGTTCTTGTCCTTCTCGACCAGTTTGACCCGCAGCTTGGCGATGTCGCGCGCAATCAGCGTCTTGCAAGCGAAGTCGGCATGAAACGAGGCCGCGGTGTCGACATTGATCTCAAGGTTGCGTTGCCACGCGCCGGTGAAGGGCTCGCGGATCAGCGGATACCAGCCGCCGCGATCCATCGGCAGCGAGTTGAGCGCCTTTTGCTTCTCGCCGGTAAACGGAATCGGCAACCCGAAAATGCGCATCAGCGTTTGGCCTGCGCAATCTCATGCTGCAGCCGCGCCACGCCCCAGCGGCCGTCGACATTGATGCCGATCTGCGTCGCCTCCATGCGCAGGCGATCGATCGCCGCATCGGTCGTGACTGCGCCGGCGATGCTATCGTCGGAATCAGGCACGAGTCTTTCCTCAACCCTGGCGGTGCGAGCCGTCTTCTTGGTGTCGGCAAACTTCGCCTTCTTGCCCGCGACCAGGGCGATGGCATGCCGCGGCGGCACCTCGTATTCCTCGCCGGCGACCAGGTGCCGGGTGCCGTACTTGTGCGGCTTGATCGTCAGCAGTCTGCGCATTTTCATCGGCGTCATCTCCGAAAAAAAGGAGAGCGAGCGGAGGAGGCCCACCCGCTCTCAGGCGCGAGCCGATCAGGCGGTGTGGACGGGGCCGCCCCAGTCAGCGCTGGTGAGATACGCGACCGACTGCGTCCGGCCCCTCATCCAGTTGATGATTCGCTCGGCGCGAATCGCGACGGTGTTGGTCTGAAACATGCTGACCAGCGACGTTGCGCCGGTCGGCGTGCCCGAGTTGTGCGCCGGCGCGTCCGACATTTCGAGCGATGCCTCGCGGCTGGCGTCGATCGCGATCTCGCCGTCGTCCGCCACGAAGATGTCGGAGGTATTGACCAGGACGACGATGTTCATCGCCTTGGTGATGTAGTCGCTGGCGATCACCGGCATGCCGCTGAGTGTGCCGCCGGTCATCGACATAGTGGGGAATTCCGATTGCCCCAGCGGGTTGGTCATCATCGCCAGCGCGACCGCGTTGTTCGATGACATGATCCAGACGCCGGACGAAACCGGGTTATTGGCCGCGGCGAACTTGGCGTAGAGCGAGCGGATATCCATGCGAATGTCGTCGGCATCGTCACCGGATGACACCACCGTGGCGGCGCCGTTGGTGATCGAGGCTGGCGAGACACCCGCCACCGCCGTCTTCGCGGGATCGATGAAATCGATGTCAAGCCGCTCGCGCAACGCCGCTGCCAGACTGTCGCGCACGATCAGGTCGGACTTGGGGTTGCTGAACCTAATGCTCTCATCCGTGAGCGCGCAGATGTTGGCCACTTTGGTCGGTGGCAGTGTCGTGCGCGCGAAGTTGAACGAGGTGAGCGGCTTGGCCTTGCCCTCGCCGACCCAGTAGCCGGCGCCACCGCCGGTCTGCGTGACGATCGGCGTGTTGAACATCACCGAGCGCAACGCCGGCACGCCGCCGGCGCCGAAGCGACCGATGATCGTCTGCGGCCGCAGATACTCCAAAAACGCGGCGACCGCGCCGCTTTCCGTGCTGTACAGATTGGCCGCCCAGTTGCCGCTGATATTGGTGCCGGCCGGAACGTTGGCCTTGAACTCGGCGACGACCGCGCTGTCCGAGCCATACATTTCCGCCGCGATATCGCCGGCGGGTCGGAACACCTTCTGCGACAGCGCCAGGCATTTGACCTTCTGGGCAAACAACTGGCCGGGCTCCATCTTCGGCTGCGGCTTGACGATGATCGATCCGCCGCGCGCCGCAGTGCCATCATGCTGCGTCTCAGCCTTGATCACCGGCCTGGCCGCGAACGCCTTGGCCTGCTCGATCTTGCGCAGCCGCACCAGATCCTTGTCCAGTGCCTCGACCTCGCTCGACAGCGTATCGAATTCATCCTGCTCGCCCGCGTCCGAGGTCCGATCCTCGTCCAGGCTCTTCTGCATCACCGCTTCCATGCGCGACGCGCTCGCGGATCGCTTGGCTTCTAAAGCTGTAATCTGTTCAGCAATGGTTTTCATGGCGCCCTCCAGGGCAGCAGACTTCGGTTGCGATGATCCCGAGGCGCCGGGTGGGTTGAGATGAACGACACGACGCGGCTTTGTCTGGCCGGACGCGGCCCGCTGCGCAGTGTCGATCGATTTCACGGTGGCGATAGAGGCTTCGGAGTTGGCCGGAATGGTCACGGCCGACAGCTCGAACCAATCCCATTTGATGAAACGGATGCCGTCGGTTTTTTCGATGCGCGCCGTCTCAGTCGCTTTGAACCCGATCGAGAGGCCTTGCACCAGCCCGGCTTTGATCAATCTCCATGCGCGATCGATCTCATCGGTCACGCCTTTGGCGATCTGGGCAACGATCTCGATGCCATCCTTACCGACTTTGGCCTTCGTGACATGGCCGATCGGCTGCTTCGAGTCGTGCTGCCACAACAGCGGCAGCGGCAACTTGAACTGCGCGCCCATCGGCTCGACGATGTCCTCCAGCCGATCCGGCGTCGGCGTCGACGCCATGCCGGTGATGATGCGCGCGTCGTCGTCGACCGCTTTCAGGGTGAGAAGCGAGTAAGCTCGGTTCAACATGGCTGGAACTTTCGTGATGCGCTCCGTGTTGTCCTGCCACAGGCAAGGCAACACCGGAGGTGAACAGCGATGGGAAACGACCCCAATAATCCGGGCGACGATCCGAAACCGAACCCGCAAAACCCTAATCCGGGAAAACCGAATCCCAATCAGCCGCCGCAACCACAGCGATAACCAACCGGCGAGAGCGGTGGCATGATCGTGAGCGGCCTTTGTCCCCCCCAGATGGCCGCTCACTGCATTTCTGATCAGGCAAAAAACAACCGCACCTCTGGCCGCTTCTGCGCCATCGGGTTGGTCGCCATCAATGCCGAGGCATTGAACAGCGCCATGAGCGGGTCGATCTTCCCATAACCGGAATCATCCCGAGCAATCCGCATCCCGGTCGGCGTCGGCACGATGCGCGCATTGCCGGCGCACCACGTCATCAGCGCCTGCCCGCCGTGCTTGAACGAACCGTCCACCAACTTGCGCTCGACGGTCTTGATGGCGCCCATCAGCGAGATGCCCTGGCGCACGCCGGCGAGCAGGTTGTTCTCCTGCGTGACACCTATTTTTGCTAGGGCGTCAACAATGCCGCCGATCCCGATGGCGTCGACACCGACGCCAGCCAGCTTCTTGGTGTCCTTTACCTTTTGGACAATGTCGGTGACGAACGAAATATCGTCAGGCAATTCCTCAACAATGGTTAGATCGCCGTCGGCCTGAAACCTTTCGTAAAAACCAGTATTAGCTTTGCGCCGCTCTAACCCCTCCGGGGAAATGAGCGCATGGGTCCATGCCAGATGGGTTTTCGTATCCTTCTCGCGTCCGACCACGGCAATGCCGAGCAGGTCGTCAAGCCCGCCGCCGTCGATGCCGATGACCACCGCCTCCGAGCGCGCAAGCACGCCATCAAGCGATAGC